>Ga0307479_10002508_pt1 | contig 16691 bp, 14 predicted proteins | sample atmos_gasesECM4C_FD_203743 | JGI IMG/M metagenome (GOLD analysis project Ga0307479, IMG submission 203743) | Hardwood forest soil microbial communities from Morgan-Monroe State Forest, Indiana, United States - atmos_gasesECM4C_515 | ecosystem: Environmental > Terrestrial > Soil > Temperate... | reverse complement strand
AGCCAAGACGCTAACCGGTGCCGGCGGTGTGATTGCCCTCATCCTCACGAATGGCCTGGTGCTCCTGATCAAGTACGCCCTGAATTGGCCAGGACGCGTGCCGGCCTGGGCTGCGCTGACGGGGGTTGCGGTGAGCGTCAGCGTCGGCCTCATCTTTGGCGTGTGGCCCGCAATGAAGGCCGCGAAACTCGATCCTGTCGAAGCCCTGCGGTACGAGTAATTCGGTCTAACTTCTTACTTCTTCTCCTTGACTCGCCCTGTGCTTGCTATACGAGAACTGCGCCCGTGCTGCTGCCTTACAGCTCGAAGCCCTAAGCTAGGCCGCAAGAACAGCTACCTGAGGTGAAGGGCTCGCTTCTCAGCTTCGGTTTGCGGATTTAGTCATTCCTCGGAAGTCGAGGACATAAGCGGGAACACAACGATCGTAGATTGATCGAAGGAAGAACCTGAGAAACTGTCCGGCTGATTGAATGCCTTTAGGGAGATCTTCTCCACGCGAATCGCCATCCACTTGGTCTCCACGTCTTCATTTCGTGATTGGCCATGAGTCTCCGGGAGCATCTCCGTTGGCTCGGTCGCCGCCACGGTTTGCGGCGTATAGCTGAAAGCTTCCGGCGGCACTCCGGGATGATAGTAAGATCGCGCCGGAGCGGGCATGCCATAGCGGGCGTGCAGCCAGTCCGGCAATTGCGACGCTCCCGCCAGCAACAGACACGCCGCCGCAACCACCCACACCTCAAAAAGTCTGCACGGCCGCATCCACCATGGCGCCTTCCAGCTGGCCGCCACCGCTCGCCTCGCTCGTGTAAAGGGATACAAGGCCTGTGCCAATTCCTCGCACGAAGCGAAACGCTCCAGCGGGTCCTTGGCCAGGCACCGCGCGGTCACCGCGTCCAGCGCCTTGGGAACGGCCGGATTCAGATTGGAGGGAGCCACCGGCTCCTTATGAAGAATCTGAGAACACACCGCGCCTACGGAATTTCCCTCGAAGGGCGGCACTCCGGTCAGCATCTGATAAAAGACGATCCCGAACGAGAACTGATCCGAGCGCTGGTCCTGCTCTGCTCCCTGAATCTGCTCGGGCGCCAAATAGGCCGGCGTGCCCTTCACGCGGTCCGCGCCGCAGGCTTGCGTCGTGAGGCGCGCAATGCCGAAGTCCCCCAGTTTTGCTTTTTCATGGGGGGTAATGAAAATGTTTCCCGGCTTGATGTCGCCATGAATGATTCCGGCACGGTGGGCCAGCGCCAGTGCGCCCGCCAAGTCCGCGGCCCAGGCGCAGGCGCGTTGCACGGTCAGGGAAAAAGGCGTGAGTCGTTGTTCCAGGGTCTTGCCTGCAATGTATTCCATCACCAGGAACGGCGCACCCTGCTCGTCGATGCCCACGTCGTACAGTTGCACAATCGCGGGATGTGAAAGCTGGCCAACCAGCCGCGCCTCTTGCAGGAATTGCTCTTCCAGCTCTTCGCCGAATCCGTGGACAAACGTTTTCAGCGCCACGATGCGCCCGATCACGTTGTCCCGCGCCACGGTCACCCGGCTGGTCGTGCCGGACGCGATCGATTCCAGAGGTTCGTAGCGGCTTTTTTGCGGCGTAATCATCGGCTTGCTCATGCGGAACGCAGCAGCAGCCGCGACGCGCGGTCGCGCAGGCCGCCCGCATGTTCTGAGGGTGACGATGGCCGCCCGGAAACGATGGCGGTGTGTCGGGCCAAAGGAAACAGTTCCTGCGCCAGCGTTTCCGCGGCGGCATAACGCGAGTTGGGATCTTTGGCCAGGCACCGCGCCATAATCTCGTCGAATCCCGTGGGAACCGAGGGGTTCACCTGCGACGGCGGCAGCGGCGTCGAAGAAAGCACCCGCGAGCAAATGCCCTGCAGGGAATCCGCGTCGAACGGCCGTCGCCCGGTCACCGATTCATACAGAACAACGCCTAGGGAAAAAATGTCTGAACGGGCGTCTTGGGCGTTCCCCAGGATTTGTTCCGGGCACCAATAGGCCGGCGTGCCCGCGAGCGGCGTGGCCGCGGTATCGTGGTGCGCCAGCCGGGCCATCCCAAAGTCCATTAATTTCACGTGGCCGGCTTCGGTGATCAGCATGTTCGCGGGTTTTACGTCACCATGAATCACGCCTTTGCGATGCGCTACGCTCAGCGCGGAGGCCACCTCCCCACACCACGCGCAAGCCTTCTGAAACGGCACACCGCGCTTCTCCAGAATGCGGTCTAGCGGCTGGCCCTCGACGTACTCCATGACCAGATACGGAGTGTGTGTGGCCTCGTCGATGCCCATGTCGTGAAGCGTGATAATCGAAGGATGAGAAATCTGGCCCACCACTCGCGCTTCCTGAATGAAGCGCTTCCGCGCCTCTCCGTGCGCCAGTTCTTTCGGAAACAGCTTGAGCGCCACCATGCGGCCGATGAGCGGATCATGCGCTCGCGCCACTCGGCCATGGGCCCCGGTGCCGATGATTTCGAGAATTTCGTAACGTCCGACTTGCACGGCCACCCCTTCCAAAGACATTGTCTGGGCAGTGACCATTGTAAAAGAAGGGGCTGCTGACAAAATGAAGCGAATGGGCTGTTGCCATCAGTACGTTCGTACTATTACACCGATCCAGAAAGGCAAGCTAACATAAACAAAATAAAGATACTTACCCAAAACAGCATGTTGAGGGCAGTTTTCGCCCCCCTGCCAGAAAGGTCAGGGTGCCCCTGGCTTTGCGAACAGTGCGGCCAGTGCGGGGGAAGAGTGCAGACGCCCCGGGAACTTGCGCACGTATTCCTTCATCGACGGATGCCAGAAGCCGTTGAATCCAAAAAAGTACATCTCCCCCATGGCTTGCTCGGCCGTCCATTTATTTACCGCCATGCGATAGGCAGCCACGAATACGCCGGTGCGATCATCTCCAAACCGGCAGTGCACGAGGATTTTCTGCCGCGGCTCTTCGCGAAACAACGTTAGAAACTGCGCTACTTGCTCGTCCGTAGGTGGAGACCACCCGTCCACTGGAATACGCACGAAGCGCAGGCCCAGCCGCTCCGACTCGAGGCGCTCCCATTCCGCTTTTTCCTGATTGTCCGCGCGCAGATCCACGATCGTAGTGATGCCCAGTTTTTTGAGCTCCGCAAGCCCCGTATCTTTTGGCTGCGCCCCGCGGTAAAGAACTTCGCTGATTTTTCCCGCGTTGCCGATTCCTGCAAGATGCAACTTCTCTCCGTGCGCAGGCTGCGTTGCAGCCGGTGCTAAGCGTGGTGTCGAGGGGGAAGCTGCGTCTTGTGCAAACAGCTGCGAAGGCAGAAGGCAATGCAGCGCCAAGAAAAAAAGAGCTCGCTTCATCCTTCACACTGTACTCCTGGTCCCAAAATTCTTCGTGGGAGAAACTTCTTTTGACTACTTTTTTCGATCTTCAACTCTCGAACGGTCGAGAAACAAATGGAACACGACCACTACAAATAGATGTGTTGCGAAAGCGTCAACCATACTTTGTGTTTTTCCTCTTGACAGGCTTTCATCTTCCGTTGATACTGCCTTCCCAGATTCGGGGGACGTGGAACTGCCCAGTCGGACTGGAGTCGGGGAGTTTCAGTGCGGTCTGCTGGAGTCGGCGAAGCGGCCCGGGTTCTAAGCGAAAAAAATCGAGCGCGAAGTGCTTGCTCCGCGCCCGTATTTCCGCAGAGCACCAGCTGTGAGGCTGAGTTATACCGGCCACGGCGGGGCATTGGCGTTTTGCACTGTTTTTTCTGTGACGGTGTATCGGTCGGTTTTTTCGCTTGTCCCTTACCCAACACCCCTGGATCGAAGCTGCATTTCACTCCGGCCCGAACTTGGAGCCATATGCGGCGCCTCTGCCGGTCGCAGAGGAGTAAAATAAGAGGGTTCCCCGCGCTTGGGAGGGAACCCGAAAGCGCGAGGTCGGGATGGCAACTGTGAAGCAAGCACTGAGTGGAAATTCCCCGGTGGCGGCCGCGGCCGCGGAAAAGACCGCGCTGCGCACTGGTAAAAGTCTGGCCTTCTCTCGCCGCTTCAGCGACGGCAAGAAATCGCCCTTCGACGCCGTCGAATGGGAAAAGCGCACCGCGCTCATCGGCAACGAAAAGGGCGTGACCATCTTCCGCCAGGAAGATGTCGAAGTTCCCAAGACGTGGTCACAAACGGCCACCAACATTGTCGCCAGTAAGTACTTCAGTGGAAAACTGGGGACGGCGAGACGCGAAGGCTCGGTCCGGCAACTGATCGCCCGCGTGGCCAATACCATCGTTCACTGGGGTGAGCAGGGCGGTTATTTTGCCGATACCGCTTCGCGCGAAGCCTTCCGCGATGAACTGACCCACCTGCTCGTCGAGCAGAAAATGGCCTTCAATTCCCCCGTGTGGTTCAACGTCGGCGTGCAGCCGAAGCCGCAGTGTTCCGCGTGCTTCATCAACTCCGTGCGCGACGACATGGGCTCCATCATGGACCTGGCCAAAATCGAGGGCATGCTCTTCAAGTGGGGCTCCGGAACCGGCACCAATTTTTCCAGCTTGCGGGGCAGCAAAGAGACGCTCTCCGGCGGCGGCATTGCTTCCGGCCCGGTCAGCTTCATGAAAGGTTTCGACGCTTTTGCCGGCGTCATCAAGAGCGGCGGAAAAACCCGCCGCGCCGCCAAGATGGTCATCCTCAACATCGATCATCCGGACATCGTCGAATTCATCGAGTCCAAGCGCAAGGAAGAGCGCAAGGCCCACGTCTTGATCGAGCAGGGCTACGATAGTTCGATTGACGGCGATGCCTACGCCTCCATCTTCTTCCAGAACGCCAACCATTCCGTGCGCGTCACCGATGATTTCATGCGTGCCGTCATCGAAGACAAAGATTGGTGGACCAAGAACGTGGCTGACGGCCAGCCCTTCGAGAAACTTCGCGCCCGCGACCTAATGAACAAAATTTCCGACTCCACCTGGCAGTGCGGCGACCCGGGCATGCAGTACGACACCACCGTCAACCGCTGGCACACCTGCAAGTCCACCGCGCGCATCAACGCCAGCAATCCTTGCTCCGAATACATGTTCCTGGACGACACCGCGTGCAACCTCGCGTCGCTTAATCTCATGAAGTTTGTCACCTCGAGCGGCCAGTTCGATGTCCCGGCCTTCAAGCACGCCGTCGACGTGACCATCACCGCGCAGGAAATCCTGGTGGACAACGCCAGCTATCCCACGCCCAAGATTGCCGAGAACTCCCACAACTTCCGCCCCCTTGGTCTCGGCTACGCGAATCTCGGTGCCCTGCTCATGTCCATGGCTCTGCCCTATGACTCGCCGGAAGGCCGCGACGTCGCTGGTGCAGTGACGGCGCTGATGTGCGGCGAAGCCTATGCACAATCGGCACGCATCGCCGAGCGCATGGGCTCGTTCCCCGGCTACGAAGTGAACTCCGAGCCCATGCTCGATGTCATCCGCATGCACCGCGAAGCTTTGCGCGGCATCCAGCCTGAACACCTCCAGCCGGAGCTGTTCCTTGCTGCCCAGGAATCCTGGGACGCCGCCCTGCAACACGGCGAAAAATTCGGCTTCAAGAATTCGCAGATGACCGTCTTGGCCCCAACCGGCACCATCGGCTTCATGATGGATTGCGACACCACCGGTATCGAGCCGGACCTGGCGCTCGTCAAATACAAGAAGCTCGTCGGCGGCGGCCTCATCAAGATCGTCAACAACACCGTGCCGCAGGCGCTCATGAAACTCGGCTATTCCCCCGAGCAATCCAGCGAAATCGTTTCGTACATCGACAAGAACGGAAAAATCGAAGGCGCGCCCTACCTTAAGGAAGAACACCTGCCCGTGTTCGATTGCTCGCTCGCTCCGCAGGGTGGCGGCCGCTCGATTAGCTGGACCGGTCACGTGAAGATGATGGCCGCGGCCCAGCCGTTTCTCTCCGGCGCTATCTCGAAGACCATCAATATGCCGGAAGAATCCACCGTCGAAGACATCTCGCACGCGTATATTGAGTCCTGGAAGCTGGGACTGAAGGCCGTGGCCATCTACCGAGACAACTCCAAGCGCTCGCAACCCTTGAGCGCGGCAAAGACTGACGAAAAGAAACCCGAAGCCGCGCCCGTGTCTGCTGCGGCCGAACCCCTGCAGCGCGAACTCTTTGCCCGCGCCCAACGTGAGAAAATGCCCGTCGAGCGCGCTTCCGTCACCCACAAGTTCAGCGTTGGCGGCCATGAGGGCTACATCACCGTCGGCAAGTACGAAGACGGCCGCCCGGGCGAAGTGTTCATCAAGATGGCCAAGGAAGGCTCGACGCTCTCCGGCATCATGGACGGCCTGGCTCTTACCATCTCCCTCGGCTTGCAATATGGCGTGCCGCTGAAAGTCTTCGTCGACAAGCTCCTTAACACGCGGTTCGAGCCTTCCGGCATCACCCCCAACCCCAACATCCGTTTCGTCTCTTCCGTGCTCGATTACATCGCGCGCTGGATGGGCGGACGCTTCATCTCTTCGGACTATTTGAAGCTCAATGGTGGCGCCGCTCACGTGGAGAACGCCGGCGCTTCGGTCCCCTCTCAAGCGAGTCTGGCGTCCGGAGCTTACCCAGCGGCGGCTTCGCTCAATGCTTCGGCGCCCGCCATGAATCTCACGAACGCGCACGAAGGCGCGCCCACGTGCAGCGAGTGCGGCATGCTCATGGTTCCCAACGGCGCCTGCTACAAATGCGAGAACTGCGGCAGCACCAGCGGGTGCAGCTGAGGTTATCGCCGGCCTTGTAGCAGCGGCTTCATGCCGCTGACCTTGTCCGCAAGGAGAGACGAGAATTTCAATACGATGACCGCTCACCCCTCCGGTTCAGGTCTCGCAGCCCGGCCCGCCCCGGCCCAGCCCAAAACCCGTGGCTTCCTTCGCGTCGTCCGTCATGGGGGCGGGCCCCAAGCCGTTTACATCGTCACTTTTCACCGCCTGGAAATGCCGTTGGGTGCGCCGGTCGCGCCTGCCAAGCCGGTTCTGGCGGAGGGCGCCCACGCGCTGATCGAATTGCTCGAGCGCATCGGCGTTGATTTCAACCTTCGTGAGGTCCGCGGCGCGCTCGAAGACATTCTTCGCTTCGGCTCCGCCAACATCCCCGATCTCTGGCTTAGCGACGAAGAAATCCTCGAAAAAGGCCTGGTCGAGCAATAAGGACGATGGCAGGCCTCCAGCAAGCTTAATGATTCAGAGCGAAAATCACGTCGATGGTAGTGTCTACTTCCACGGGCTGACCGAATAGCAGAGTTGGCGAGTAGCGCCATTGGCTGACGGCTTGGACCGACGCTTTGGCAAGCGAACAGTAGCCGTGCAGCACCACCAGACGTGAAATGGAACCATCCTTGCTAATGATGGCGTGCAGTCGCACGGCACCTTGGAGATATTCACTGCGGGCAACGCCTGGGTATTCCGGCTGGACTCGGTGAACGATCCTTGCTGCTTGGACATTCCCGCCGACGCGAAGGGGGCTTTTGCTCTTGTCCGGGAGTAGAGGAGCCGCGACCTTGCTAGCTACGTTTGCGTCTCTCTTTCCAACAAAAGGAAAATGATCCGGAATTCTCGGAGCGACAGCGTAACGAAATCCGCCATCCACATACACGACGGCAAACAGTCGAAGAAAGCGGTCGCCATTCCTTAATCGCAGCTCATAAAACGGCACGGGTTCGAGTCGCAACTGAAGCGTGCCAAAGGCGCTTTCTCCGGCATTGTCGTCACACGATTCTCCAAAGCGTGCGGCCGTGACGTCCGTGAAATCGTTCTGAATCGCTCCGAAGAAGAACTTGAGAATCTCTGCGGGAAGATTCTTTTGGTCCGCTGCATATTTCGCACCTTCGTCGTTCGCAATGTCCGGACCAAAGGTTTGCAGGTACCAGGCCGCGGAGTCTGGCAGGATCATGCTCTGAGCTAATTCGGAAGCTCGTGACTCACGCCCTTCCTTTTGTGCCCTGATGACGTCCTTGGCCAGGCGTTCGAGTCCGCGAGTGCTGTCCGGATAATCGAGGGCGGCAGGCTTGCTGAAACCTGCGGGCGGCTGCGCAGGGGTGGTTTCCTGCGCACCGAGCCGTAAGGCTGCGGAGAAGGAAAACGCCAAAGCAAGTCTCCAAGCAATCTTGGGGGGGCCAAGCACACGGTGAGTTTCCATAAGTGTGACCCCCTATTGCAAGGGCAAATTTAGGGCTGTGACGGCGAGGGGAGCCAACAATGCGGATTTGTGCATCGTCCCATCGTCCAGTCAATGAGGGCGAGGACGCAGCGGCGGGCGGACGCCCAGCGAGCGCGGTCGCATCCGGAAGCGTGGACCTAGGGGCGGCGGGACATTACGAAGGAAGTCGCCGCAGCACGGGCACCGGCCCTCCGTGCCGATGTGCGTGGTAGCGTCGGCGCGCAACCAGTGGCCGCGCGCTTCGCAGAGCGGATTGATGCATTGCACGGTCAACCCGGGCAGATATTGCATTGCTCCTCCCTCGTTGGTCACCCTAGACTCGCCCAACTACCGCGCCGCGTAACAGCGGCTTTACGCCGCTGCCGTTTCATGCAACGACAACACGTATCGGAATTGACAGAGCCCCTGGCAGCCGGTCCGCTCGTCGCCGTCCAAAGGAAATGCCTGGCCCAGGGTTCGTGGCCGGGCCATGGCGGGGGACGCGCGGGAACAGCCTTCGCGATGGCCTGGATTCTGCCCTCAACGACCCTGTGGTGTCAATAGAAATCCCTACCAGATATTGTGGTAAGGTTGCTATGCAAAAGCTTGGCTTAGCCCAGAAACGCGGCGTTTGGGGCAATGCCTTTGCCGGACCGGCCACCAACAGGTGCGAACTTCCCGGATCGAGAAGGACGTGGGCTCCGGAATGAATCATGCTTTTCTTGCGTATTAGAAATCGACTGCTCATCGGCCTTGGCAAGCGAGCGGGCCCGGCAGCGAGATGGAGGAAGAAATGCCTAATCCAACAAGGTTTGAACTGGGTGGTGGTTTGCCGCCCATGCCGAACTTGAGCGGCGCCGGAAAGAGAATCCTGCAACTCGGGATTTTGGTCGTGCTGTTCATCCTGCTGATGGCGAGCACGACTTCGATCCCCACGGGAAACGTGGGCGTGTTGACGCTCTTCGGCAGAGTGACGGGCGAGACTCTTGCGGAAGGGATTCACCTGATCAATCCGTTGAAGTCCGTGCAGAAGCTTTCGGTCCAAACGCAATCGGTGAAGGAAAGCGCGAGCGTGCCCTCGAATGAGGGGTTGACGATTTCGCTGGACACGTCACTGCTTTTCCGTCTGGACAAAAACAAGGCGGCGCAGGTATATCAGTCGGTAGGCGCGGACTATGGCGACAAAATCGTAGAGCCCACGCTGCGCGCAGCGATTCGCGCAGCGACGTCTGCGCACACGGCCAATGCCCTGTACACCAACGCGCGCGAGTTGGTGCAGCAACAGATCCAGGATGAGTTGACCAAGCAACTCGCACCGCGGGGAGTGGTCGTGGAAAATGTGTTGCTGCGCGACGTGCAATTGCCGGCGATGCTGAAGAGTTCCATCGAAGCGAAGCAGCAGGCCGAGCAGGACGCCTTGCGCATGAGCTTCATCCTACAAAAAGAAAAACAGGAGGCCGAGCGCAAGCGTATCGAGGCGCAAGGCATCGCCGATTTCCAGAAAATCGTGGCCACCGGAATCAGCCCACAATTGCTCGAGTGGAAAGGCATCGAAGCCACGGAGAAGCTGGCGACGAGCGCGAATGCCAAGGTGGTGATTATAGGGAATCCGAAAAACGGGCTGCCTCTGGTGCTAGAACCAAAATAACGTAAGAGCCTCGCGCTGCGTCTATTTGATTGGCTGAATTTCCGGCTAAACGCGCATGTTCGCAATTCCACGAAAAACAGCTCGTTTGCTCTTGGTCGCCTCGTTCTTGCTGGCGGGCGCGAAAGGGGGTTCTCCGCAAACCCTGAAGGAAACTCTCGCTGCCAACAAGCTTCCAGCCGCCGACGCGCGGCTGGCCAACCTGGAAAAGAAAATCACCAGCGGAGCGCAGCTCGACGACGCCGATCAGTTCGTGATTGCCTATTACCTGGAGGACGCAAGCGGAGAGTTGAACCCTCCGCTTTTCATTGACCGCTACGACAAGAAAAGCAAGGAATGGCAGAGTGCCGTGCTGCCCGATCTTCAAACGAAAGCGCCTAGCGTGGACGATGTTTGCTTCGGAGCCATCCTGGACATCCAATCTGCTGGAGGCCGTTTCTTTCTCGACACGCACATCAATCCATCCGCGGGCTGTTTGCTCGTGCTGTCGCCCGATTTGAAGCTGGAAGCCGACCTGGACGGCTGGCTGCTCGGACAACTTGGGGGGAACCTCGTCGTGTATCGCCGCAGCGAAGTCCATTTTGCGGCTGTTCATCCCGCCGAAATCGCGCTGTACGATCTGCGCAGCAAGCGCGACGCCGTCATTTTTCCACCCAAGACTCCCACGCCTATCCGCGAAGCGCGGACCACCCAATTACGTGAGTTTTTCAAGTCCAACGAGGCCTGGTGTCAGAAAAACGACGATTCCTGCGACTCGAAGAGCTTCGACAGCGATTTGCAGGGGCCGGCCGTTTTGAGCGAAGCCGATTCCGCCGCAGCCTTGCTAATCTCCTACGAACAAATCCAGTTTGTCGAGGGTGAATTGCAGAAGCCCTCGGGACCTAAGGACGTTCTCTACGTGTACCGGTGGCTGGACGACCCAGCCAAGACCGAGTTCCGCGAAATGCTGTTGAGCGAAGCCAAGACGCGCTTTGGGGATATGCCGTGCAAAACCTGCTCCAGCCCGAAATGCTGCAGAAAATCTTTGCAGAAGCCTCCACCAAGGGCCCGAACCCTGGCCGGTAAGAGCTACGAAGATTTTCGTTGACATTACGAAATTCTTCGTAGTACGCTCCCCGCATGTTCAAGGAACCTCCGCAAAAGCCCACCGCTTCCGAGCTGGAAATCCTGCACGTCTTGTGGACGCGCGGGCCGTCCACAGTCCGCGAAGTCCACAATGCGTTGAGCGAAAAGAAAGCCCTCGGCTACACCACCGTACTGAAACTGCTGCAAATCATGACCGCCAAAGGCTCCGTGCGCCGAGACGAATGCCAGCGCGCACACGTCTATGAAGCATGCCAGCCGGCCACCGAAACCAAGCGTCAATTGGCCGGCGACGTCCTACAGCGCGTCTTTGAAGGCTCGGCCAGCGAACTGATGATTCATGCCCTGGAGGGCCGCCGCACTTCCAGGAAAGAACTCGAAGAGTTGCGGCGCTTGCTGGACGAGTACGAGAGGAGAAACCGATGACAAACCTGGCAAACGGCATCTCTCCCGAGTTGCTCCAGGCGCTGGCCTGGACGCTACTCCATTTCGTCTGGCAAGGAGCGGCGCTCGCTGCTCTCTTCGCCGTAGCCAATGCGCTTTGCCGCCAAGCCACCACGCGCTATAGCCTGGCGGTCATCACGCTGGCCTTCATGATGGCTACTCCGATCGTCACCTTCCGCATGCTCATGCAGTCAAAGGATCTGGCCGTTCGTTCCGGGGCGCGCGAGGCTACCGCCAGCGCGGTGAGTCCGGTGCAAGGCGCACTCGCTATGGCGCACCTTGCCGCCCCGGCGCCGGAAGTCCCGGTTCGCCAGCCCGCGGGTATTTTGTGGTTTGTGGAAGGATGGTTTTTAGGAGTGGTGCTGCTGAGCCTGCGCACGGCCGGAGGCTTGTTCCTGCTGGAAAGCATGCGTCGCAAAGAAATAAAGGCCGTGGCGCGCGAACTCCTCGAGAAGTGCCTGGCGCTGCAACGGAGGATGGGTCTCGAACGCATGATCCGGTATTGCGAGTGTGTGCGGCTGGATGCTCCCGCAGTGCTGGGCTGGCTTCGCCCGGTGATGTTGCTGCCGGCGCGCGCGTTAACCGGATTGAGCGAACAGCAGATCGAACTCGTGATTGCTCATGAGCTGGCGCACATCCGCCGCCTAGACGGTCTGGTGAATATTTTCCAGATTGCGATCGAGACGCTGCTCTTCTATCACCCGGCGGTTTGGTGGGTGAACCAGAAGATTCGGACCGAACGCGAGCACTGCTGCGACGACGAGGCCGTGGCCCTCTGCGGCAATCCCGTCAATTACGCGCGGGCCCTAGCGCTGATGGAAGAATGGCGCACCGCGCCGGCTCTGCTGATGGCCGCCAATCGCAGCCCGTTGTCGCGGCGCGTTGTCCGGCTGCTCGGCCTGGAGGGCGTAACCGGCCGAGTACGCACCGCCGGCATGGCAATCAGCATGGCGTGCCTGGCCGGAGCGCTGCTGGCTGGGAATGCCTTCCTGGGGGTGGCGCGCGCCGCGCTGCAAACCAAGGCAAGCGCTTCGCAAACGCAGGAACCCAATAGCAGCCGATTGGCCGTGGTCCGGGAACAGGCCAGTACCAGCGTAATCGTGGTGCGACCGAAGAGCGCCTCGGAATCGGCGAAGAGTTTCAGTTCCGAGAGCCAGGCCGAAAAGGAAAAAGAGCAGAGCAAAGAGAAAGAGCAAAAGGCCGCGGGCGACACGAACAAAAAGGAATCGTATTTGGACGCCATGGAGGCGGCCGGATTCAAGAATCTCACCGCGGACGAATTGATCGCCATGAAGATTCAGGGCGTCACGCCCGCGTATGTAAAAGAAATCCACGACCTCGGATTGAAACCCTCCGCGGACGAGCTCATTGGCATGCGCGTGCAAGGGATCACGCCCGAATATATCCGCGAGATGCGCGGTATTGCCGCAAATCTCGGCGTCGATGAATTGATCGGGATGAAAGTGCAGGGCATCACTCCGCAATATGCGAACGAAATGCGCGCGTTGGGCCTGCAAGCCGACCCGGACAACCTCATCGGCATGAAAGTGCAGGGCATTACCCCCGAATACGTGCGAGGAATGCAGAGCCTGGGTTTCAAGCCCGACTCGGACGGATTAATCGGAATGAAAGTGCAAGGCATCACGCTCGAGTACATCCGCGAGATACAGGCTACCGGGCTCAAGCCGGATGCGGACGAACTGATCGGAATGAAGGTGCAAGGCATCACGCCGGAATTCGTGAAATCCATGCAAGCGGCCGGGTTCAAGAATCTGGACATCGACGAACTCATTGGCGCTAAGGTGCAGGGCGTCACGCCGGAGTTTATCGAGCAGGCGCGCAAGCACGGTTTTCAGAACCTGACGCTGGACAAGTTGATCGCGCTGAAGGAAGCGGGAGTTTTGTAGGAGAAAAAGCCGCGGCTGAACGATTGGTGAAAGACAGGAGGAGCGCCATGAATTCCAAACGAGCTTTGGGACTGATTCTGGTGATTGCCGGCATTGCGCTGGGGGTTGCCACCGCGCTTCGCGCGCAAACACAAAGCGGCGAGTGGACCCTGCGAAAATCAGACGAACCTGGAAAAGTGGAACTCTCGATCATGGATTCGCGCGGCGGCCATCACTTTCATTCCAGCTCCGACTGGGAAGTGAAAGAGCTGACCGGCTTGGATCTCTCAAAACCCGGCAAACAGGATGTGCACTTTACGATTACCCGCGATGCCGGGAAATTTGAGTGCGAGGGCTACCTGAAGGATGGCGAGGGCGCCGGGCTTTTTCAGTTCGTGCCCGATGCGAATTACGCGAAGGAGATGAAAGCGCTGGGCTTCGAGGGCATCGACGGGGACAAGCAGTGGGCCATGGCCGTCCACGACGTCAGCTTGAAATTCGCGAGGGAAATCAAAGCAAAGAATCTACAAGGTTTGGATACCGACAAGGTGATCGCCTTCAAGATTCACGGCGTGACGCCGGAGTTCATCGATCACATTCGCAGCTCCGGAGTGAATCTCTCGGACAGCGGCAAATTCATTGCTTTCCGCATTCACGGCGTTTCTCCCGCGTTTGTGTCGGACCTGCGCGCGGCGGGGCTTGCCGAGACGGATGGCGACAAGCTGATTGCTTTTCGCATCCACGGCGTCACTCCGGAGATGGTGCGCAGCGTCCGGGCAGCGGGTTACGACGCCGATCCCGACAAACTGATCGCCATGCGCATCCACGGCGCTTCCCCGGAATGGATGACGGAATTGAAGAAGTGCGGTTACGACCACGTGGACCTGGACAAGCTGATTGCTTTCCGCATTCACGGCGTTTCACCTGATTTTATCGGGGAGCTCCAGAAGCTCGGCTACCAGCATCCGGAACCCGACCAGCTCATCGCCATGCGCATCCATGGCGTCACTCCGGAGTACATCGGCAAGCTGCAATCGCGCGGCATGAAGAATCTGACCGTCGACCAACTGGTCAGCATGCGCATTCACGGCATCGATTAGGCTGGGATTGCCCCGCTTTGCAAGAAACCCGGATTAGGGTTCAGAAGACGCCGGGGCGCTGCTGAGCGATTTTTGCAGGTCCGCGAGCTTGGTCTTCAGCCGCGCGATTTCCTCCTGCTTGTCGCTGATCTGCTGTTTTTCGTCGTCCAGCTTCTGTTTTCCCGCACTGTCGCCACTGTAGTTCGTTTGCGAATAGTAAGTGTCCTGATCCAGGCGGTTTTCACGCTGAAGAAGTTCCAAGTCGCTGAGAGCGTCTTTGAGCTGCTCTTTCACCGCGGCGATTTCCTTCTTTAGCCTTTTCTCTTCGTCGGTCTGCGTTTTGGAATTTGCCGCGGGCGTGTTGGCCGTTCCGCCCGCCGGTTGCGCCTGCGCGTCCGGGGCTCCGGGCATTTTTGGTTCCTCGGCGACCGCGCTTTGCACATCCCCTTTTTTCACGTCCAGGGTTTCGTCGGTGATGACCTTCGCAGGTTTGGCCTGGTTCTTTTTCTTCTCGCGCGCCCGCCGCGCCGCTTCCGCGACGGACTGCGAATCCTGCGATTCAGCAAAGGCGGCGTGGAGCAACGCGGTGCTCAACAGCGCCGCACATAAAGATCGAAAAAGAAGGGAGCGCGTCATTGGACTACTCCTTGGATCATTTGCCGGGCCTCATTTGAAGATAGCTCCGCGGAATGCAAATGACAATCCCCGGCCGAATCACGTAGCGAATTCGCTACTACAAGAAGTAAGGGACTCATTGGCGGGAAAAAACACTCGTACCTGCGATAATACGCAATGACCGGAATGAAGTCCGGTGACCGCAAGTGTCATGAATCTACGAAAAGCCATGCTCCTGAGCGCGCTGCTTCTTGCAACCTTGCTAGCCGCAAGCGAAGTCAGGGCGCAGCAAGAAACGAAGCAGGAGCCTGCGCCTGTTTCAAATGGCGCGCCGCCGCCGCACGAACCTAAGAAGGAAACGCCGCCGAAGGAGCACCGCTTCTGGGATTCGGAGAATCGGTGGCTATTCGCGGCAGTCGGAGGAGCGCGGGGGCTCGATTATTCTTCCACGTTGAACATGCGGCGGCGAGGGCGGCAGGAGATTTTCCTTTCCAATGACGCTGTCGACAATCATCCCGCCTTCGCCGCCATCGAAGCCGCTGCTGTAGGGACTTCCGTTGGCGCCTCCTTTCTTTTTCATCGCTACGGGCATCACAAATTGGAACGCTGGACTTCCTTCGTGCACATCGGGTTAGCCACCACCGGCGCAGTCCGCAATTACTGTTTGAAGACCGCCCATCCCAGGCCGTAGAAGACAGCGGCCGCCGCTGCGCTTGTACGAACTGAATTCGGCTCCAGACCGAATAACGTTGTAGCGGGCAGCGCGTCCAATGCAGGGGAAGAAGAGTTGCGCTTGGAAAAGCCGTGCGGCATACTCGCGGCGCATGGTGGCGCGAGGGCCCTGTATGCGGGCCGGCTAGTTCAGATCAATTTGAGGAGGCCTTTATGAAACGGTGCGATTTGCGCCACCGTTTCGCGCTATTTCTTTGCGTTCTCTTCCTTGCGGTGCCCTGCTCATGGGGGCGTGCGGGCGCGGGTTTGTCCGCGCCGGCACGGGCCGCTGCGGCGCAAGGCTCCGCGCAGCTGCCGGGCCCTCCGCAAATTCCTCCGCTCACCACCGGCACTTCTGAGCAATCAAAGACGGAACAGTACACGCTCTCCCACGAAAAGTATGAGAAAGCGGTGGCTTACTCCCGCGCGGGCTATACCCTTTATTTTCTCTATTACATTCTCGGCGCGCTTTTTCTTTTTCTGATTCTGCGCCTGGGAATTGCGGCGCGCTTTCGCGACGTCGCCGAAATGGCCAGCGAAAAACGATGGGTCCAGGGACTGATTTTCGTCCCGCTGCTGCTGGTGCTGGCCGACGCGCTCAACCTGCCTGTGGAGGCCTACTGGCATCGGCTTTCGCTCCATTACGAACAATCCGTGCAAGGATGGGGTTCTTGGTTGTGGGACTGGACCAAGTGGGAATGTGTCAATGTGGGGATCGGAATTGTGCTGGCCCTTATTCTGTTCGCTGTCATGCGCTACAGCCCGCGCCGCTGGTGGTTTTATTTTTGGTTTCCGGCCGTCCTGATTCTCCTCGTGGTCCTGGAGATTGGGCCCGTGGTGATTGATCCCCTGTTCCACAAGTTCGAGCCACTCAATCAACAGCATCCCGACCTGGTCGTTTCCATAGAAAAACTGACGAAGCGCGCCGGCGTGGTCATTCCTCCGGATCGCATCTTTCTAATGGTGGCCAGCCAGAAAACTAATGCCATCAACGCCTACGTGACCGGCGTGGGCGCTTCCAAGCGCATCGTGATATGGGACACCCTCATTCAAAAGACTTCGAACGATGAGGTGCTTTTTGTCG
>Ga0307479_10002507_pt1 | contig 16695 bp, 18 predicted proteins | sample atmos_gasesECM4C_FD_203743 | JGI IMG/M metagenome (GOLD analysis project Ga0307479, IMG submission 203743) | Hardwood forest soil microbial communities from Morgan-Monroe State Forest, Indiana, United States - atmos_gasesECM4C_515 | ecosystem: Environmental > Terrestrial > Soil > Temperate... | reverse complement strand
TCCGGGCAAAGATCGCGCAGGAGAAACTGATTAAGGAATCCTCAATCCCCTACACCATCGTGCAGGCGACCCAGTTCTTCGAGTTCCTGAAGGGACTTGCCGACATTTCCATGGTCGGCGACAAGGTCCATCTGCCTCCTGTGCTTTTCCAGCCGATGTCCGCCGATGACGTTGCGACTGCAGTAGGCAGGATCGCGGTAGAGCCGCCGATAAATGGCACCGTCGAAATCGGCGGGCCAGAACAGTTTCGCGTGGATGAACTAGTCCGGCGGCGCTTGGCTGCGCTGAAAGATCCGCGCGAGGTAAGCGCTGATCCAAATGCGCGTTACTCTGGAGCGAAACTCAGCGAGAAGACACTAGTTCCGGGTAGTAACGCACGGCTCGGAGAGACACGCTTTGAAACGTGGCTGACTCAACCCGCAGCACAAGCCCAGAAAGCTGCCTAAGGGCAAAATTACGGACCAAACACACGGCGCAAACATGCGCCAATCAAGCCAAAGGATAACTTATGACATTCCAAAAACTAGTCTTGGCACTGGCATGTCTCATGTCCAGCACGCTGCTGGCACAGGAGGCTAAAGTGACGGATCTCTTTTCAAAAGACTTGGTAAACCTTCCCGGCAAAGAAGGTCTGATGATGATCGTGGATTATCCGCCGGGCACTACGGACCCTGTCCACCGTCACAATGCTAATGCGTTTATTTATGTGCTGGAAGGCTCGATCGTGATGCAGGTGAGAGGCGGAAAAGAAGTGACTTTGACACCTGGTCAGACCTTCTATGAAGGCCCCGATGATGTTCACGTAGTTGGGCGAAATGCAAGCAAAACCAAACCAGCGAAGTTCGTCCTGGTCATGGTGAAGGACAAAGGCGCTCCAATATTGGTACCCACTAACTAAGTCAAAACCGCAAGCATTTTTGTTTCACAAAAACGCAAGGAGAAATTTCATATGAGCACAATTACGGTAAAAGATGGCACGACAATCTACTACAAGGACTGGGGCAAGGGCCCGGTCGTAACGTTTTCGCACGGATGGCCGTTGAGCTCCGATGCATGGGACGGCCAACTGCTGTTCCTCGCAGAGAATGGTTTCCGGGTGGTTGCACACGACCGCCGCGGCCACGGCCGCTCGAGCCAGGCCTGGTCCGGGAACGACATGAATGGGTACGCGGACGATCTGGCAGCTCTCATCGAGGCACTTGATCTCAAGGATGTCACTCTTGTGGGTCACTCCACTGGCGGAGGCGAAGTCGCGCGTTACATCGGATGCCACGGCACAAAGCGGGTTGCCGCAGCCGTCCTGATCGCCGCTGTGCCGCCGATCATGGTGAAGTCTGCTGCGAACCCCGAGGGCCTCCCGATGGAAGTGTTTGACGGATTGCGCAGCAACCTCACCAAGGACCGTTCGCAGTTCTACAAAGATCTCGCGGTAATGTTCTACGGCGCTAACCGTCCGGGCGCGAAGGTTTCACAGGGAATCCTGGACCAGTTCTGGCTATGGAGCATGCAGGCGGGCCTCAAGAACGCCTACGATAGTATCAAGGCATTCTCCGAGACCGACTTCACTGAGGACCTCAAGAAGTTCGATGTGCCCACTCTGGTCATGCACGGTGAGGACGACCAGATCGTGCCGGTCAAAGATTCAGCCAAGAAATCGGCCAAGCTCATCAAAGGGGGGCAGGAAATTTACTATCCGGGCAGGCCCCACGGTCTAACTGCGACTCACCAGGACGAAGTCAACGCCGACTTGCTGAAATTTCTGAAGTCGGTCCAAAAAGCGCGTAAGACAGCGGCCTGAAATCTTGCCCGAGGGTCGCATGCTGCTTCTACTGAGCCGGGCCCAAGGATGTATTTGTCTGAATCATTTGGACCTCATATATTCGGTCCAGATGCGGGACACGCAGGGGAACGGAGTTTTCGCGATTTCTTCCGCTTGCCACCGACGAAGGAGAATCGCAGCCAGTCGGTGGACCCTGCGTGTCGATAACATTCGTTCGTAAAGTGAATCCGCCATGCCATGTTGTCTGGGCTCTCCAGCAGAGACTAGTCCCAGGAACCACCTCAAGTCAGTGAGTGGACGACGGGCAAGCCGGAAGTTGGGGCGGCGCTAGCATCGTGTGTGGAACCGACTGACATTCCATCAGTAGTCCGGCGCGCCACTCCCGCCCCTTTCCGGGATTGCAGTGCCAAGAGTGTGCCCAAAACCTGGAGACACCTTTCGATTAAACGATCGATCCGCCTGCTCCCGTCGCCGGATGGAACGTGACGCTAGCGTGCGGTGAACGTATCAGGAAGCGCGAAGCACGGCGGGGGCGGATATCATCTCTGCATGAGCGGAGATGCGGCAATCGACGGCGAAAGCGTTGAAGTTCAAATCACAACGGCTGCCTACCACGAAGCGGGGCACATCGTGGTGGCTGCGGCATTGGGACTTCCCCTGCGGCCGGAAGGAATAATGATTGCCGACGACGGGAAGGGTTTTGCCTGTTATTGGAAAGAGCCGGACCTTACGGATTCATCGGTCGAGGCCAACGTCCTTGCGTCCTTCGCCGGATTCTGCGCCGAAAAGCGCCTTCGTTCAATGCGCGGGTTTCAGCCTCGGGAGTACTTGGGCGTCATCTGGAGCACGGATTGGAAGGAGGCCCGCGCGCTGGAGGCAAAATTCTCGAACGCATACGTGGGCGACAAAAGCATCCCTGCAGTGCATGAAGAGCTGGAGGCGAAAGCAGACGAGATCGTTGCTGAATACTGGCCGGCTATCGAGAAAGTCGCAAAGATTCTTCTGGCGCGAAACTGGGAGCAGAAGAAAGCGTTCGAGAGCGGCACGGAGTGGAGCGAGTCCGTAAACGCGAAGTACATGACGGGAGAAGAATTGGTTAGGGTTTTCGTTGGCCTGGGGATTGCAACACAGGTGATAGCGGCTCGGTGACCTGCCGGCCGTCTTCATCAGGCGGACTAGCGGTCGAGGCCTTGGAGCCTGGCCCACAACCTCCCGCCACCCAGGGGACTTCGCTCAGTTTGTTTCCCGTCGGCTTGTCCGACTCGCGGCAAGCGATGCCCCAGAAGACAACGCCCTGTCCGAACTGCGCCGCGTACATGAAGAAATCCTCCGCGCCCTTATAACCGGACATGTACCGAAAACGCTCCCCGTATTGCTTGATATTGGGTCGAGTGCCAGTCATGCGAGAAAGCCCCAGAGAGACAAGTAGTTTGGTCAAATCGGCCGTTTCCGCGTGTTGCGGCTGGTACATCCTCGCAAAGAACTGGTGGCGCTCGGTTAGGAATCTCTTGGTCTCGCGGTAGTAGAGTGCGTGCGCGAGTTTAGCGCCGGACACTTCGATGGCCTCCTGAACCGCGGGAGTCATCTTTACTGAAAGCGCGTAAGGCGCTGGCGTGATGATGCTGCCGTAGCGATCCAGCGGGAGCGCCTTCGTCAAATCGGGGAGGGCTTCCGGACAGTTGTTGCGAATCCCTTGAATTAGTTTCGATATTTTCCTCCGGTCGTCCTCGCTCGCGAATTTTGCTGGATCAAAGTCCAGGATCATCGAATAAAGCCCGAAGATCTGGTCCTGCTTATCGGTTCCCTGATTGCAAGCCTTGCATGCCGGAGATTCAAATCCCTCGGGCGCGAACCCGTCAGGAAAGCAGGCGCGTGGCGGAACGTGGTCCACCGTAACAGCAGGCCGTGCACCGCTACAAAAATAGCAATAGGGGTGTTGTTCCAGGAATCGCTGCGTACGATTCTTTCGGGCCTTGCTCTCGGACACTGCAATCTCCTGTCCTTATTGTAGAAGCGGACGGTTGATGGAGAGGGCCGACATCCATCAAATCGCTAAAAACTGGCGCAAGAGCGTGGGGATGATCGAGAAATATTACGCGGTGCACATCAACATCTTTACTCGACGCCGGTGCCATCAATGTCATCCGCTCGAAAAAAGACCAGTCGGAGGAAGAAGAAGCATGAGCGAAACCATCCGCTGTCGGCGGCTGTCCTTTGTTGTAATTCCGTTTCCCTGTGGACTCATAAACGAAGGATCTCGAGGGGGGAGGGTGCCGGAGGAGGGCCCGTGGACCTGAATGCCGTCTAGACTGGTGACGAATAGCGGCCCATCGGGCAGCTCTTCTCCGCCACCGATCAGACGTCAGTCCCTCAACTGGTGGATTCGACTGTCAGTTACCAACGTAATGACGAAAAAGGAGCATTTGCACAGCGGCATGGGGTTAAGGTAAACATCTGCAAACAAATAACTTACGCTCCTACTCCCGAGTCAGCGGCTTGAGCGCGATCATTTCCTCTTGCACTCCGTAGACAATTCCGTATAATATCCGTATTGCATCCGGTCTATTTACGGATTATAGGAGGATATCGTGAGGGTTGAATTGGAACTGGATAATCAGGGCGCCGAATTAATCGAGGAGCTCAAGATGTTGACTGGTATCAAGACGCACAAGGAGTTTTTCAACAACACAATCACGTTGTTTGAGTGGGCGGTTTTGCAAGAGATCAAAGGAAGAAGCGTCTGTTCGGTGGATGAAGAAAACAAGAACTATAAGCAATTAGTGATGCCATCCTTGCAGCGTGCGAGACAGTCGGATAAGAAGCTAAAAGTACTCCAAGAACGGCAGGGGAAAGCCGCATAACATACAACGGTAAAAAGGAGAGTTTTATGAGGATCGAATTGGGATTCGACGAAAAGGGAATGGAGCTAGTCGAGGAACTCAAGCTTCTAACCGGGATCAAGACGTACAAGGAGCTTTTCAATAACACCAACACATTACTCGACTGGGCAGTAATCCAGACGATCCAAGGTAGGCTAGTTACTTCTCTCAACGAGCAAGAAAAAAACTACAAGCAGCTCGTCATGCCTTCTTTACAGCACGCTGGCAGGCTGAGTGAGGACGAAAAATTGCAAGTGCTCTCGAAGCGGCATGTGGCAAATCCGTTCACATCGAAGAGAAAAGAGTTCGAAACAGCCAAGGTAGGCAGCTAACTTCGATTCTCCGACGATGAATGTTTCATCTTCGGCCAGGCGGTGTGATGAGTCCTGCCAGAGCACCGACCGCACCAGACCCAAGGGCCACAAGTATGTCGGGAATGGTGTCTTTCGCTCTCGTAACCAACTCGATTGCGATCGCTCCTCCGAGGGCGCCCAAGACGGCAATTCCAAGCGCTATTACCACAATCCGATAAATCCAGACATCCTCTTCCAATACAGTTTTCGCACTTCTTACGGCGTTAACTATTGGAAGGGTTTCTTCGCCATCAGCGTTCAGCGTGGTTGCCATGCTTCCTCCTTGTCATTCGATCGTGTCTTCTTCTGAATCGACGTCGGAAACGACAGCATGCGGCGTCTCGATAATATCCGGGGGCAGCACCGTCCAACCATTGAACTGCTTCAAGGGACCCTCTCGGAATGATTCTGACATTTTCTCGTCCCTGCTAGAGGTACTCGTCGCAGCCTCGATTCGGAGGCTCGTACAGTTATTTTGAGTTTTCGGAACACGAACCGCGATTCTGCTCCCACTCACGCAAGCGCAAACTGCTGCAATTTAATAATGAACGCGCAAAATCCTTCAATCCAATACACGACTTCGACGCTCTAACTAACGCTAGCCAAAGTTCACTTCCGCTATTTTTACAGTAGAGTTCTTTTTTCAGCGCGAACGAAGCTAGTATTGAAATCGCGAACTAGGGTCCTTACCGCAATCTCATTACTTCCTATGGCCGTCGACTCAAGAAGGCTCTAAACCTTTGTTCAGCAACTCCTACCTTGTCGCCCAGCGACTCATATTCTTGCTTGGTTCTGGCGAGAAAACCGGCAGGATCTGTGTCACTCATCGTCACATCAAGATAGCGTGCGAACGAAATAAGGGCTTGCTCATGTTCGCTCACCGATTCTGAGGTTCCCGCCATGGACGACAGTGGAGGAACACTCAGCTGCTTGGGCATGTCTTCATCTTTACGTAGCGATGGAAGAAACTTGTCGGTAAAAGTCTTTGCGTTCGATACACGATCCGTGAGGCCCTGCAGCGTCCATTTATCGATCACATACTTCAAGATCGATGTGTGGTCAAAGGGAGTTGAGAGTTTGCCGGCTGGCAGCCAGGGACTGATCAGAATGGCCGGGACCCGAATTCCGTATTGATCAAAAGCATACTCGCTCGTTTTGTCATCCGGAGGTGTTGCTTTTGGCGGTGGCACGTGGTCGAAAAAGCCTCCGTGCTCGTCATAAACCAGAATCAACAGAGTTGATTTCCATAGGGGATCATTTCCTCGGAATGCGTTATAGACCGTGGCGATCAACGCCTCTCCATTCATAACATCTGCTGGGGGATGTTGATCATTTTCGGCTGCTCCCCGGTAGCAGGGCTCAATGAATGAATACTGTGGGAACGAACCCTCGTCGCCGGCCACGTCCTGCCAAAAGCCGGTCATGTCATGAAAGTGATCGCCGCGGTCCCAGAGTTTTCGCAGTACCAGGCTCTGGGGCATTCCATCGTGATAGATCTTCCAGGTGATGTGCTTTTCGTCCAACCGTTCATAGATGGTCTCTTGCGGTTGATCGCATGACGGCAGATCGGGATGAAACGTTCCCGAGGGCATCGTAACGTGTCCATTGCAGGTCCCGCTGTGGACAAAGAAGCGGTTCGGCCACGTCGGGCCCGGCAGTGGCGAAAACCAGTGATCGCAGATCAAAAATGATTCGGCCAGTTGGTGCATGACCGGCAGACTTCCCCGAGGATAGTAGCCCATAATATCTTGATAATGATCTTCAGCTGAACCCGGCACACTTGTGTAATTGTCGACAAAACCATCCATCTTGTTGTTGTTGATTTGGAGCAGTGCGTCTTTGTGTTCGTGGCTTGGGCTTGGATCGAGACAGCGTTCTGGGTCTGGCGATTGGTAGTACCGCCGCGCATTACTGCGGCAATCGTTGTAGCAAACTGGAGGCATTTCCGTTACATCGATGCCCTCCAGACCCGACACTACCGGCTGCATACATCCAAGCATCTGATCGAAAGAACGATTTTCAAGCATCAGCACAACAACGTGATTGATCGAGTCTGGCATGGTACTCCTAATTTGCGATCACCGAAATCCCATGACATCGGCTTTCTGAGACGCGACAAAAATTACATTATGGAAGATCAATACCCGACCCCTACTACGCTGCTCGGTGGTAATCCTATCCGCCCCGGCGTTTCCCACTAAGACAAGGAGCAGCGATGATGCCCCGGTGGGGTTGGTGTCATCCTGAAATGTTGCAACATTAGTTGGCGGCGTTTCCGCGCCAGCCTTAACGCTCTGGAGCTTCACGAAACCCAGTTGTTCCTCTGTGATTAGCGTGTTTTGCAACTGATTCAAATCAAAACTTCCATCGATCGTTTTATCCATTTGTTTCCTCACCCTATTGTTGCGAGGGCGTAAGAAGCTTATCCAACTGCGGAATTAGAGTCGGATCACTTAACGCCCTTCTAATTTCGTCCCTCAGGGCAGTCATAACTTCTGCAGGAGTACTCCGATCTGACAACTGCGTTCCACTCCCTAGAGTTGTTAGTGCTTCTCTGGCGGTTTTTACCGCAGCTGCGCTCTTGTTTGGGTCTCCGCTAATCGCGTCCTGAAACAATCGGGCATAGTTGCTCCGAATCCGTATTGCGGCCTGTGCCTCCTCTGCAGAACTCGCGCGCTTTATATCCAGGTTGTCAGCATTCTTTTTCTGCGCTGCAGCATCAGAGCCAGTCTTGCTACTCAATTGGACAACCGCAGAATCGAGAGTGCCCGAGTAGTAGAACTCAACGAGATCCCTCCATGCTTCTTCAAATGGATATTGTTTAGCGGTGAGCGAAGCGGTCTTCGTGATTATTTTGGCGCGAACCGCCTCGCGAGACGCCTCCATTTGTGAAATCAGTACCTCGGTCGTTTTTTCACGAAAGAAGTTCTTATCCACGGACAATCGGCTACCTTTGAACCCGGTCAGAGAAGCTGCTAATAAATCTTTCACATCTGAACCGCTAACAACACCAATAGCTGCAGAGAGGCCAAGTTCCGTGACATCCCCAACGGTGGCGATGGTCGCCCTCGTATTGGAAAGTTTTTCGACATAGGCTCGATAATTAGTTTCGATGTCAACCTCAACCAGAGAGATCATAGAGTCTCGCTTCTGACGGGCATCGTCATCCTGGTGATCAGTAATATCTTTTTTGTATACGGCATAGTCCTCTCCGAACCTCTTTGCGGAATATCCAGTCATGCTGTTGTCGATAGTTGCCGGCTTGGAACGCTGATTTATGTGGAAACATCCCGTTGTTCCGATTGTTGTACACACCAGGAGCGCCAAGTGCGAGACCCCTCCGAACCGCAAAGCAGACATTCGGTCCTTCTCCTTTTTTGTATGCTGTCCTTATCCGCTAGCGAATCCGTTTCGCGGTCACTCGACCTGGCCAATTGCGGATCGCGTAGGTCGTCCGAGAACAACCCTACCCTTACCGATGCGAAAGGTGCGAGAGTGATATTCCCAATGACCAGCAAGGCCACCGTGGCCAGCACCAGAGAACCAAGACGACCTCGCTGCGTGTCTCGGTTCTCAACAAGAATTTGATGAGCAAAAGCGATGCTTCTTGTGATTTGGTGCCCAAAGACAAATTCATCCGTGCGAGTGTGAAGTTGTTATCCGGATACACGTACAGACTCGCCTCGATAAATCAAGGTCGCTTCGAATAGACACTATCACCCTCGGGAAAGTCGGCGGGAGAAGCCCCCTCGGACGTGATACTCAGGTTGAGTCTCACTCTTCCGCTCACCGAAACCGCAGCAACAATAAGCTTCGCTTTTCGGAATGTCAACAACCAGTACTGACTTGTTCGGATTTCGTAACAAAATAGGATCTGATCCTGTCACGGCCCATCAGCCCCTTTACACGGACCTACCGATGAATACATACGGTGTGGATGGCCCAGTGTGCAAGGAATGTGCCGCTCTTTCAAGTCCAGGAGGAAATCTGATGCTCGCACAGTTCCCATCAGATAGTTATCACTAGGCACAGTCTGATTCGTAGTCTCCGCGACCAGTGGCAACCGTGAACATAGTCTTCTCGGGGAATCCAGAGTCAGCCGAAACGTTGCGGTAAGTCGTACTCGGCGGTGTAGGATTTGGTGTCATGACTGCAAGAGCCGAGACCATTGAGGACGTGATTCGACATTTGATTGGGACAACTCCGCCAAAAATCCCGCGATGGCCTCCCGATGTCTTTTGCCTGATGGCGGCCATTCTCCATCGCTCCGGGGCCTACACCTCGGTGACTGACGATCACCCTCCGCGCATCAAGCTGCCGAAGGGCGAGAAGTGGCCCGAATATGTACGGCGAATCGGAAATGAGTGGCGCGACAACGCGACCACAGCAGCGGAACTGCCTGCCGAACTGCAAAAGCATTGGACCCGGATCGTCAAAGCATGGAAATCACCGCTAACGCAAGTGCGCGTAAAGCGTGACTGTCTTACGTCGATTCTGTTTCTCTTGGCGTGTTCGGATGAAGCCTGCATTGGAGTGGGAATCTCCATCTCACATTTGGCACGTCGGTCGCGAACAACACCTAAAGACCCGTTCTTGTGGGATGCAGAGGAGCGTCTGTTCTCCACCATTCGCGAGGGTTCCACGATGTGCAAGGAGATCGATTCTGGGCGCGCTCGCGTGTTGCCGAAAATGCATACTCCCCAAAACGGAATGACTATTCGATCCCTTTCGCACTATGCAGCATACTGTCCGGCGACTGACCTGACGCCAGAGTGGTACAGCTTCGGCACGGACACTCAGGAGCACGCGTTGAACCTTCTGCTCATTCCCTGGCCGGCTCGTATCACGCCGAATCAATTCCTGGCAAGCAGAAAGGTTCTATTGAGCGATGAGGTTGAGCGCGGCGCCTATGGAATGTTCACGTTCAAAGCCGGTCCTGGTCCACCTATCGGTTTAGTGAAGCAGATCATCACAACAGCGGAACTGGAGATCGGACCAATTGACGGCCTCATCCTGCCGGAACTTGCTCTATCGCCATACGAGTACCTACAGTTAGCGCGGAAGTTCGTGACCGACCGTCGATTCTTGGTTGCGGGGGTTGGCAAATGCGCTTCGCCGAAGCGCTCCGGTATTAATTCAGTGCGAATGAATGCGATTTTGCCTGGTTTTGGTTTCGGAGTGGCTCTCGAACAGCAGAAGCATCACCGCTGGAAACTGAACAAGTCTCAGATTATGCAGTACGGGATAGGGGCAAGCCTGCACCCCGAGGCCAACTGGTGGGAACACATCTCTTTGTCCGAGCGCAAGGTGATGTTCATTTCTCTGCGCCCGTGGCTCACCATGTCAGTTCTGATCTGTGAGGACCTGGCCAGGCCTGATCCCGTCGGAGACCTCGCGCGCGCGGTCGGACCGAACCTGATTATTGCGTTGCTAATGGACGGACCTCAACTCGCTGACCGCTGGCCAGCCCGCTATGCGGCTTCCCTGGCGGATGACCCAGGTTCGTCGGTTCTCACGGTGACCAGTACCGGAATGTCGACCCTCAGCCGACCTCAAGAAGGGGAGAACCGGAGCGATGTGATTGCCCTTTGGAAGGACGCGAGAACGGGCAAAGCAAGGGAGTTGCAACTGCTTGAAAATGCTGCTGCTTTGGTGCTTAACGTAACGGTAGTGTACGGGGAGGAATGGACGGCCGATGGCCGGGGCGACCGTGGGGCGAGCGGGTATCCAATCCTCGCCGGACATCATCCAATATTTGTGGGAAGAAAGAATCGATGATAGAGTGTGAATATGCCGACGATCAGCGCATATGAGGCTACGTTACTTTCGTACTTAGCCCGACACCGGAATATCCCTGCTTCCCAGCGACGTCGGCTTATGGCGAATTTAAAAGGGGAAGCCCTTAAGGTTGCCAAAGAGCTTGGGTCTAACCGGCCGTCGCGGAGTCGCGCGACTCGTGCTATGCGTACGGCTCGCGGTCTTCGTTCATGGGCGAAGACGAATGACAAATTGGCGTTCAAAATGGCGGCTGGCGTTTAGCTCAGACCTTTCCTTCATTTCAGACCAGCCATCTAGTTGCGGCACGCAGCTTTCACCTTATCGAGGCCAACTCTCCTTTGGATCGCGGCAACCGCACCCGCATGACATCTCTTGAACTTGATGCCGCTGCCACAGAGGCAGATTTCGTTTCGGCCCACCGCGACTTCTCCTGCAATTACCGGGCGAAGCTTCAGAAATAAGTCAACGTCGCCGTGAAGCTGCTCGACGATGAATTGTCGGTAACCGTGAGGACCATGATCATAGTGCGGTCCCGGCCATTCGCCAGTTTCGTCATAAATGAGCTGTCGGTCGAGGAACACGGAAAGTTCGTCGAGGAATGGCAAAAGAGCCTGAGGATCGTCGGTCGACCAGCGGCTGTTCGGAGGCAACCACAGACAAAACTGGCCGTTCGAGCAGATATGCCTGTCTTCGATGATCTTGCCAGGAGCCGGCCGAAAAAGCCGTTCGGCGTCATAAGCAAGAGGCTCTGAAGACGGGTAGTCGCGAGGCAATCTGATTTCGACCGCAACCGGGGTCGAAACCCCACAGTCGCTGGCGAGGCATAGAGTCCCGATGATTTTGACCCGTTTTTCCGAGTCGTCCACAACAAACTTCAAACTCGGGTAGTGTCGTGCCAGTAGGGCTCTGTCGGCATCAAGCCGGACACCGCGATCCCCTTCGTACCACTGCTTAGGCGCAGTAGGAGCGTGCCGGAAATACTTCACGTTCGTTCGCCACCTTGTTCGGTCTGACAGCTACCCCGGCCAACGCCGAGCTCACGAAAACAGGAGAGCCCGAGCGGTAGGCGGCGGCTTTCGCCAAACGCTCCATTTTCTCTACTGTCAGGCCGGTGGCGATGTAAATGCCGCGCTCCTTGTCGAGAGTGAACTGCCCTGCAGAATCGTCGCTGAGGAGAGCATTCGCGCGTGCGGTCGTGCCGATCTCCAATGAATGGCACGCTTCCTGAGTCTCCGCAGCTTTCTGTACGGCAGTACCGATGCAAATTCGATCCCGATCACCGCGAATCCCCAGCTTCGAAACCAGCGTGATGTCGATGTCGAGCCCAAGTGCAAGACCAAGAGACCCCGCTTCCGGCAGGAGTCGCTTGATACAGAGCTCCATGGAGGACTGGAGCGCGGCCGCAACCTCGACGGTTTTGTTGATGATTTTGCCGCCGTCATCCTTCGGCAGATGGAATAGCGCCTGCACACGGTCACCCTGATACTGGATGCGCAGGCCATCGAAATCATGTTTTACGACGGCAGCCATCTCTTTCCGAATCGCGTGGAGCACGCGTAGCGCGGTCTTCTTCTGCCCGGTTGTTTTGGCGGCGTCAATGTAAGCGGTGAACTTGTCAACGTCCGCGAAAAGTGAGGCAGCTGATACTCGTTTATTGTTTTTGATACCTAGGCTGTCGAGGTCAATCAGCGCCTCGGCTTCGCTGTAACGGATGTCCTTGAGCGGGAAGGTCCGCTTGTCCTCCTGAATTCGAGCTCGGCTGGCCTCGGCGTCCCACGCGACGTCGAACTCCGCGGCAAGTTCTTCGACCTCGTCGCCCGCCAGGGCGCCGAGCACATAAACTTCATCTTTAAGTTCCTGACAGAGTTCCTGTAGGGCTTCGGGGAGAGCGTCATAGAGGCGTGCGGTTACCCGCATTTCCCATGCGGGCCCGATGATCTTGGCGGCGTAGTTCGCTGGTCTGCCCAGGAAGAGGAGTTCCCGGTCGCCCTTCATTCCGTCTTGCGTACCAATAGCCTTGCCGATATCGGCTCCGCCCGCGACCGCAATGTTCGGCAGGGAGGGAAACTCGGGGTTGAACACGCGGCGCACAAAATCGCGAATAACAATCTGGAGCAAAAGGGCGCGTCCAGCTATGGTTGCGGAGTCGTCAATGGGCCGGTAGATTAGCGCATGCAGCTTGGGACCTTGAAAGTGAACCCGCAGAGCGTCAAAGAGATCGGATTGTTCGACTATACGGGATACCTCCCGCTGGTACAGGTGAACGGCTTGCACCACTCTCCGATAGTCCTCACCTTCAACCTCGGTAGCAAGCGCGTTGAAGTTGGGAACGTCGACGTAAATATGAGCGCCGGAGATTTCGCGGCAGCATGTTTCGGACAGCAACGAGTGCAGGTCCGCTTCGCGTACCAACTTCTCAATCTGAATCTCGCCGAGCGAGTCCAGATGTTCCTTGATGCGATCGATACTTCTTTGATAATTCCAGCTCATCGCCTTTTTCCTTTCGGCTCGGCACGTTCTTTTCTGCTTGCTCCCGAGCATTGACGACAAAGGAGTAAACGTTCTGTTGAGGTGCGCCCTTAACCTTCACTAGGCGTTTTGCCCAGCCGCTTTGTTCCGACTTCAGCAGCGCAGGATGGAACGATGCGCCCGCGACGATGTCTGCGCCAAGCTCCTTGGTTTGTGATTCATACCGTTGCGTCAAATTAACGGGCATTCCCAGCACCGTGAACTGGCGTTTGCCGGCGCCGCCAACATTTCCGACAAAAACCTTTCCCTTGTTTAGGCCGATTCCGATCCGTATCGGGTGACCGCCGAAGGTCATCGTCGCAGCCTGGCTCACCATTTCACGCGCACAGGCAAACGCCTCACAGGCGGAGTTGCCGTCGATGCGGGTGACGCCCCAGACGGCCAGCACCGCATCACCGATGAACTTGTCGACGAAGCCTTGGTGGCGGTGAATGATCTCGACCATCGCGTCGAGGTATGGGCTCAATTCGGTCGCGATCTTGGCAGGGCGCATCGCGCCGCTGGTTGCAGTGAAGGAGCGTACGTCCGCCATCAAAATCACGGCCTCGATATAGCGAGGTTTCCCGTAACTCTCTCCTGAGACAAGCAAACGATCGGCGACTTCGGGTGCGACGTGCGCGCTAAACTCTGCGAACAATCGCTCTTCGTTGCGAAACCTCGAAGCGCGCGAAGCCGTGGCTTCGCTGAGCTTTGCGGATAGTGCGCACATCAGATTGCGCGCAAAATTCGAGTCGAGCAATAGAGATTCGAAGACACCCTTCGGGATCACCAGTGCTTCAACCGTTCCCTGCCCAATTACGGTTGCGGTGCGGGGGACTCCTTCGATGAGCGCCTGTTCGCCGATGATAGATCCGGCTGAGCGCGTGACCAGGTATGTGCCGTCGGCGACCACCCTTGCCTCTCCCCGAATGAGCACAACCAGGCAATCAGCGCAAAGCTTTTCGCTGATGATCGCCTGCCCGTTGTTGTAGAAGTGGACCATGGTGGGTGAGAGCAGGGCGAGACGCTCCGGTGAAACACCGGCGAAAATCGGTAGGCGGGAAAAGTCAGTCATCTTTGACCAGCGTCTTGGTGCGACCCAATACCCGGATTTTGTAGGCTACTGCAGCCGGCAGAGCAGACCAACGCAAGCTCGACGTAGCCGAGGCTCAAAAATTGAGGCGATGCAAACCACAAGCGTCAACCCCACAAGTAATTCTGCTGCGGTAGTCGTTTGTCGATTCATCTTCAAATTTCTCCTTCCAGCTCCCGGCCGCAAATGCGCCGAAGTTATCTACATGTACTACGGAGCACCATCGGTGTCAAACGTAAAACTCGTATCAATTACGATGATTTTCGTATCTAATTGAAATCACAAACGATAAAGTTTCACACCGACGCAACTCTTATGGCAGAATAAGAAAGTAATCGACGATTTTCTCGAACCTGGAGGGCATGAATGCCTTTTGGCCAGCTGCTCCGGCGATTGCGTGGAACACGTTCCCAAAAAGACGTCGCCGGCGACTTGGGTATGCCAATCACCACCCTATCAACTCTCGAAAATCAAGACACTGTCCCGCGTGGACCGGTTCTTAAGAAACTGGGGGACTATTTCGGAGTTCCAATGACGTACTTCTACGCCGCTCCAACATCAGAGATGCGGCCAAGTGATGCGGCGAAAGATTGGCTCCTTTCGCTGCGACAACAAGGGGCTAATAAGGACGTGATCGCTACGCACGCGCCACCCGAATATCCGGATGAAATAAAGCAACAGTTCGCCGAAAAAATTAAGCAGAAAAAACGTGCAGAAACTTCAGATCGCGAATAAGCCCCCGTACTCTCTCACGGCCGATGAGATTCTCGAGACGCTCCTGGTTGAAGCAGGGACGGCACGAGAACTTCCCACCAATGAGCACAAGCTTCTGAACTTTCTCGGGCTCGAGCAACTTAGCTTTGACTTCATGCACGAGCTGGATTTTCTCGATACGCCGGCCAAACCCGAAGGAGAATTGCGGGCTGCGCTTCACATGGCCGAACGAGTCGTGGCTACGCAATCCGGCATGGCGGAGCAGCGGAAACGCTTCAGCATGTTCCACGAGATCGCACACTGCGTGCTGCCTGAACACCAGTCCAAACTGTTTGTGGATACGGATAAGACTTTAAGTATGTGGACGCGCATTCGACTGGAGCGCGAGGCGAACAAGTTTGCCGCCGATCTTCTCTTTCAGGGAAAGCTTTTTACCGAACAAGCCCTTAGCCTTGAAATTTCGCTCACGACGGCGGTCGCCCTTGCACCGAAATTCGGGGCCTCGTATGAGGCGACGCTGCGGCGATATGCTGAGACCCATGTCCTTCCCTGCGCCCTAATCGTGTACGACAAGGTGGGACGAAATGAAGAAAGCTACGTAGAGGACGATGAGTATCGGATTCAATACACGGTTTCATCCGTTCCGTTCCGGAAGTTGTACTTCTCGGGCGGCTTCAGTATGGATTCAGACACCTGCAAGGCGAAAGACATTTACAGTCCACACGAGATCTGGTCCGTTGGAAGAGTTGTGGAAAAGGAACTGGCCATCGCAAGCCAAGGCAAGGAAAAATGGCGATTTGAAACTGAGGTATTCAGCAACGGGTACAAGGTCTTCCAGTTTCTCCGACGCCCCATTAAACGCGCGGTTGGAGACTAACCTGCGAAAGAACCTTATCGACGCGGATTCTTACCCAGCAATGGTTGTGGCGCAAGCAGCAAATCTGACTCACTGTCGGTCAGTCGCCGTGCAGACTTCTGAATGACTTCCCAGATGCCGACTTCTGGCCCGGAACAACGTCCGGTTTTGCCCGTCACTAGGGAATGATCGCCGGATGACCACGAATCGGGCTCGCGTACTATCCGTTAGGGTTGCTGGGTAGGTTTTCGCAAACCTCATAAAGCATTGCAGCGAACCATTTTTGATGACCGCTACGCTTCACCCCACGCGGTCAACGATCCGTCCCAAATATGTTTGGCCCTCCTACGATTCACGATAGTGTGAAAATTCTCGATGTCCTAGGTGATTTATGAGTCGTATAGCTATCACAGTAAATGAGAAGGCACGCCTGATCGATGTTGCACCTGACACGCCGCTGCTGTGGGTGCTACGCGACACCCTCGGGCTCACAGGCACCAAGTACGGTTGCGGCATGGGACTATGCGGTGCATGCACTGTACACCTCGACGGCGAGGCACGCCGATCGTGCCAAACGGCAGTGGGTTCAGTCGGAGCGAAGAAGATCACAACCATTGAGGGTCTTTCGCCCGATCACAGCCATCCGATTCAGCGCGCCTGGATTGCCGAACAGGTTCCGCAGTGTGGTTACTGTCAGTCCGGACAAATCATGCAGGCTTCCGCTTTCCTGGCCA
>Ga0307479_10002506_pt1 | contig 16698 bp, 16 predicted proteins | sample atmos_gasesECM4C_FD_203743 | JGI IMG/M metagenome (GOLD analysis project Ga0307479, IMG submission 203743) | Hardwood forest soil microbial communities from Morgan-Monroe State Forest, Indiana, United States - atmos_gasesECM4C_515 | ecosystem: Environmental > Terrestrial > Soil > Temperate... | reverse complement strand
GTCCGGATAGATGGTCCAGAGCGGAATGTGTGCAAAGAGGACGATCGGAGTGCTGGCAGAGCGGCCCTTGAGATCGTCCTCCAGCCACTCCAACTGCTCGTGCCCGAGCGATCCCAGGCCCCCCGCTTTCAAATTCACAACATTCACCAGACCGACGAAATGGACACCTTTGTGGTCGAAGCTGTACCACCCTGCGCCCTTTGTGCCCTTTCCGTAGCGCTGGAGATATTGCTCGCCGTTGTCGGTCAGCATGTCATGCTCGCCTGGTACAAAGTAGGTCTGCTTCGGAGAAGCTCCCCTCAGCACCTGGTCGAGGGTGTCGAATTCACTGGGCTTGGAGAGCTGGCTGAGATCGCCCGTGTGAATGAGAAAGTCCGGCTTGTTGGGCATTGCGTTGATCTTGTTAATTGCCGTTTGCAGAGTGGCGGTCACATCTTGGTTTGCCGGCTTGTTAAAGCCAATATGGCTGTCGCTAATCTGGACAAAGGTGAAGTCAGCACCCTTGCCGGCATGTGCACCGGCGCCTTGGGCGAATGCCCGCGACACTGGAACGCCGCCACTCAGAGTCCACACCAGGCCGGTCCCCGCCCATGCCATGCACTTTAGAAATCCGCGGCGGTCGACGCCATCGTTGTTGAGATCTTGCAACCTCTGATCAATGAAATCATGCTTCTTGTCTGCCATCTGCCCTCCATAGTTTGTAGCGTTCGGAGTTGATAACTGGCGCCCATCGCTTTTATTCCCGAGTAAGTCAAGGGAGTGTTGCTGCCCCGCTCTGACGCATAGATCTCGCCCCTAACCGGGCCCGTTTACGCCGCTCAGGAAGCCGCCGAGATGACCGGTCAGTGCCACGACCAGGATGCCTAGAAGCTCGATCGGAAGGTGGTAACCAGGTAGCGCCTTTGACGTGCGTTGTGCGCGGAAATGTAACCACCAGGCCAGCCAGATGATCGCAGCCGAAACGCTTGCGAGTACCAGGTGCATCAGCAGGATGCCCTTGAGTTTCTGCCCCTCAAGCTGGAACTGCCATGCGAGGATACCCGTGGCCAGAACAGGGATCGTCGCAAGGGCCGCCACTAAGAGGTTGTAGTAGGCTGCCCGCTTCAAGTCCGCTCCCTTCGTCCAGTGCCCAACGAGATCGAAGGCCACTGCAGTAATAAACAACGCGATCGGAAAGTGAACGAGCACTACGTGTTGCGCGTGTTTTGCGAGCAGGACCGTCTTCGCATCAAATGGATTCAATCCAACCTTCAGGAGCGCGAACGTCATGTGGATGACCTCAAGGGAATAAAACCGGTCCTCCCCGGAAATATTCCCGTAGCCTGACTTTGAAGGAAAGAGGCCCTCACCCGGCAAGTTCGGCTTCCGACGTTAAGAAGGGATTCGCCCATTTCTGTCTTGGGCGTGGGGAGGCGGCGGCCCGGGGGGCGCACAGTCTTCGCCGTTTGCTCGGGGCCAAAGAGGGGTTGCGTCACAGGTCGTTTACCGCCCTGACAGCTCCCAGAAATTGTTTGGCATGGGACGGAATAAAGTAACCCGCTTGCGGTTTACCACATTGACGTGTCAGGAGCGGATCCCCAATCCGGTTCGTTCGAAGAACTGGCCATGCCGCTCTTCGATCCCTTGTACAATTTTGCGCACTGGCTGACCCGGAATCGCGACGAAGCCGAGGACTTGGTGCAGGAAACCTACTTCAAGGCTTTGAAAGGATTCTCATCTTTTCAACTGGGTACTAATTTTCGGGCATGGATGTATCGCATCTTGCGCAACACATTCTTGACCTCCTGCGCTGGATTAAAAGCGACAACGACCCTACCTCTGGGTGATCCCGAGGCCGAAGAGGGGCCGGAACTGGCAGTTGAGTTCGTTACGCCAGAAACGATTCTGATCGACCGCTCGAACTCAGATCTGATCGAGAGAGAGATCGATGACTTACCGGTGCATTTCCGTGAGGTTTTGCTTCTGTGTGAGGTGGAGGAGATGTCATATCAGGAGATTGCGGAAACGCTGTCGGTTCCGATCGGTACGGTGATGTCGCGTCTGTCGCGTGCCAGAAAAAGGCTACGAGACGGTCTGCGGCAGCGGATGAGTGAGGGATCGCGGTCGGAGGAGACACCAGTGAAAAACGGAATGAACTATGGTTTGTGAGCTTTGGAAGACCAGACTCGATACCTACCTTGACGGGGAGCTCGCGTCAGAAGGGATGCGCGACTTCGATAGCCATGTGCATAGCTGTCCGATCTGCGGAGCCGATGCTCTTGCGCGCGTCCAGATGAAACGAAGCATTCAGGCTGTTGGAAAACGATTTACTCCCAGTCCTGAGTTCCGCAAAAGGGTACTGCGGCGAATTGAAGCAAAACCGCGCCGCGCCGCGTTCGGCATTGCCTGGATGATGGCGTCGGCTGTCATCGCAGTTTTGTTAGTTGTCGGCTTGGCCTCCACCTATCGGCTCCGAGACGGAGCCCGCACGGAACAGGTCTTCAGCGAGGTAGCAGATCTGCATGTGGGGATGCTGGCTAGCTCAGCCCCGGTGGATGTCATCTCTACGGATCGGCACACCGTGAAGCCGTGGTTCCAGGGCAAGATTCCGTTCGCCTTCGATTTGCCTGAACTCCAGAATTCCGAGTTTTCGCTGCTCGGAGGTCGCATGACCTACCTCGCTCAAACGCCAGGGGCACACCTCGTCTACGAGGTACGGAAGCACCGGATTTCCGTGTTCGTATTCCGGGAGGGGTCATTGCGGGTCAAGTTGGACGAAAATGCTCCTGCGAGAAAGGAACTCTCGTTCAACGTGGAAACCTGGAGTCACGGCGGCCTCCGCTACTTTGTGATCGGTGATGCGAGCGCTATTGATGTCCACAATCTAGCTGACTTGCTGAAGAGTGCTGCAACATAAGGAACGAGGTTCGTGAAACGTATTTGTTACAGGGTTCGGGCAAGCCCCTGGAAGTCGCAGTCTCCTTTATCCGCAGTGAAATGGATGTGCTTCCAGGGTTGTCTGATTCAACTGGGAGTTCCAGCTCTACCTCCGCCCGAAGCAGCGCACGCTTCGAGAGCCTCCTTTGAGGGGAAGTGCACCTCCGCGATCCGGTGAAAGCGTGGTGTTCCTTTCGGAGAACCCAGAATCCTGGTTCCTACCATCTTGGTTTTACCAGGCAGTTTCGCGATAGCCATCGGCACATGTTCCTCATCGTAGATTTTTTCGAAGGCTTCGATGTCTCTTGGACGCGGGTGCATTACTAGCTTCACTGCCATTTCATGCTCGTAATAATCGGTTTGTCGTACATCACGGTTGGGTTAGTTAGAGAGATGTGAGTTGCGGCGATGATTTGCCACAACTCGCAAGTGTTTACAGTTAGTTTGCGGCGATCCCGTTGAAACCCGTTGCCTGGGCTAGCCCCTCAGCTTCGCCAACCTTGTTAAGAGTTCCATCCGGTTGGATGCCGAAGATGCCGATCGTGCCGGTTCCTGAATTCAGGGTGTAGAGGAATTTGCCATCAGCACTGACCGCGATGTCGAGATTCGTGCTCCCGCTGGGATTGGTTCCTACAACCGTGCCGCTCAGCGGCGTCAAGACACCCGTCGCGCTGATCGCAAATCCCGAGATTGTGGATGAGCCAGCATTCGAAGTGTAGACAAATCGTCCGTCCGGGGTAACAGCGTTCCAGCAGTTCGCGTTACCCAGAGTCGGGACTCCGGTGCTGATGGGAACAAGAGTTCCGTTGGGCGCGACAGAGTACGACGAGATAGCCGAGGCATCATTGCCCCCGGCGGGACCCGTTTCAGACAGTAGTGCCACGCCGTTGGAAGCGAACGACACGGAGAATGCCCCCGGGTCTGGACTCAGGTTAACTACGATCGGTGCCAGCGTGCCGTCGGCCTGGACACGAAAGGCGTCAACATTGTTCGTTGCACGTTCGGTGACCAGCAGGAATTGGCCATCCGGACTGAAGGCCAGCGAAGCAGCCTCCGAATTGTTGGTGGTAAGAAAACGGATCGAATTGGGGATTCTCTGAAGTTGTCTGCCGGCATTTAACGTAAATCCAACCACGTTGCTGCTCCCGCCAACATTCAATACGTACACGAGGTTTCCGTGTTGGGCGACCGCATTTGGCTCGCTGCCTCCGGAGGTCTCTTTGTCTACCAAGGTCAGTTGGGAACCATGAACCTGAAACACAGAAATCTCTCCACTGCCCCCGTTTACAGCGAACAACAAGGAGTGATCCTGGCTCAGGGTGAGTGAGCCTTGCGATTCCAGGGGATCGGTTACACCCCCAGTTCCTCGACCACCGGTCGACAATTTCCAGCCCTCCTGTAACGAGCCATCCGCAGCCCGCCTGAACGAAATGACTGCGTTCCGGTCAGCCGCATTCGTCATGACGAAGACCGCGCCCGTACCGATTGACTGTTCGTCCTGCGCATAGCTCCGGGTTGCTGACACCATGCTCGTCACGACCGCAACCAATAAGAAACTGCGAACAACTCTCTGCATTTCTCGCTCCTGTCGTTGGTATGAGATGCGCGCGCCGAAGGTGGTGCTCCGGCAAACTTGCTTCCACAGTTCAGCGCGACGTAGTTAGTGAGAGACAGCAGACAGAGAAAAGTTTCGAACAGCGATTGAATAATTCCACTTTGAGATTGTGGACAACTGCTTCGCTTGTACATAACACCATGCGCTGCTTTGTGGGTTGACCTTCATCTTCAACGAACGCAGTCACAGGAGTGACGACCCTCGACAAGCGATGAGTGCTGCCTTTCCCAGGAGTGCGTTCTTTGGAGGTTTTTGATCGCGTCGTGGAAACAGGTTCGAGACGTTCGCGGCTCTGGCCCGCGTCTGCGATCCCTGCTTAGTTTACGTTCTTGCCTTTTCCGTGCGCGGTTTCATCGAGAGCCCTACCGTTGATTGGCACAGGAATTATTTTTGTACTTGGGGAATATTCCGCACGTGACGGGAGTTACACATCTTGCACGGAATGTAGGCTCGACAGCAATTCGCAGATGCTCTCCGTGCTTGCGACTGACTCATCGTGTTCGCTACTTAGTACTGCAATGTGACGGAGGAAAAGGATGTATCTGAAGACAGTCTCTAGATTGTGCACGGCGTGCGCTCTCACGCTTGCCGCCGTGCTTGCTTTCAGCACGCTCGGAATGGCGCAAGCTTACCAACAAACCAATCTGGTTTCAGACATTCAGGGCCTCGCTCAAAACCCGCCCAATGGCCAGCCCGATCCGCAGCTTGTGAACCCTTGGGGGCTTACCGCGAGTCCTACGAGTCCGTGGTGGCTTTCGGACAACAACGCCGGTGTTTCGACCCTCGACAACGGGCAGGGTGTGAAGCAAGGGCTGGTGGTAAACATCCCGTCTCCAGTGAAAGGTGTGGCGGGCACGCCTACGGGGGTGGTTTTCACTGGAGCCTCGGGGTTTACGTTCCAGGCGAACGGCGTTACTGCCGGTTCAGTTTTCACCTTCGTGACAGAAGATGGAACCATCGTAGCCTGGGGCCCGGGAATCAATCCCCAGGATCTCCCCAACGACGCATTCCCCGTCGTGGACAACTCCACTATTCCCAGCGCCTCCACGGGTGCTGTCTACAAGGGAGCAACTATTGCGCAAATGACGGCGGGTGGACCGTTCTTCCTCTACGTCGCGAATATTCGCTCCGGGGGCGTCGAGGTTTACGACACGAACTTCAAGCCCGTGAATCTTAGTGGCGACGACGATGGTAACCCAGCGTTCGTTGACCGCAAAATCCCACATGGCTTTGCTCCCTTCAACGTGCAGGAGGTCAATGGGAATCTGTATGTGACCTATGCCAAGCAGAACACCACGAAGCACGACGACTTTGATTTCCCAGGTTTTGGATTCGTGGATAAATTCTCTCCCAAAGGCAAGCTGCTGCAACGACTGGAGAACGGTCCGTGGCTGAATGCGCCCTGGGGTGTGGCGCTGGCACCGACGAATTTCGGCTTTTTCAGCAACCACCTGCTGATCGGGAATGCCGGGAGCGGGCAAATCGCTGTTTACGATGTCGCCAGCGGGCGCTTCGATGGCCTGCTCCGCGATGCCAACGGACACGCGCTTCAAAACGACCGCTTGTGGGCGTTGCGCTTTGGCAACGACCATGCTGCGGGACCCAGCAATTGGCTGTACTTCACCGCCGGTATCAGCGATGAGGCGCACGGATTGTTCGGCTTCTTTACGCCTGCCGACAACAGCTCTCCGGAGGACAATCGATAACTCATCGTGCCTGGGGAGTCTCTCGACCGCGACAGTCTCCCCAAGCACACTAGATTTCGGGCGCATTCGGTTGTCCCACAGAACACTCCGCACACGTGGTGGCTCCTTCCCTGCCTCTCCAGCGGTCCCCGTCTCATCAGTTTGGGGGATTGTGTTGGCAGAGGTCCAGGTCTAACCTTGGAAACTCGAAGGCACGGCGCTATACCCTTAGACCTAGGATCTTCGGCCTAGCGCCGGGACTGAGCGGTCCTCGGGGGGAGAGGCCGTTCGGCGATGCGTCCCAGATGGGAGCCCATCTGGGGCGTTTTGTGTGCGCCCATGGGCGATCAGCGGCTGCCATGCCCAACCTTCTCGACTGGCGGATGCCATCTCGGGTCGTTTTTCAAGAAATGTTGAACTCTCACCTCGGCCGTCCCGTTCGGTGGAACCGTAAGTGTCAGAGGAAACGCACGGTTGACAGATTGAATCCGCGAGCCAGGGTGACTTCGTCATTTATCAGCAAACTCTAAGGCGGCTGGTCTTCGTTCCGTCATCCAGAATGATTACTGCCGGTTAGTCCGTTGTTCCGCAACTTCCGCTTTGCGCGAAGCGCGAATGCTCCTGTTCCCGTCGCCCATTGACGTCTCCTTTGCTAAAGAACGCACGTTTATCTCGACCATGGGTTGAACGACTAGCCCCGCCCGTTCTGGCCGAGAGCAACGAATCCCCAGAGCCGTCGCGCAGCATCGCGCTCCGAGTGCTCCCGCTTACTTGCTGGGAGGAACTGCCTCCATCAGCAGCGCAAGAGACTTCTTGAAGCTTTTCACGCCCTCATCCGCGCCTTTGAAGTGCCCTAGCCGTACAACCACGAGGTTGTGAGATGGAATAATCATCGTCTTCTGCCCGCCGGCACCCGACATGAAGTAAGCGCTCCTAGGCACCGGGTAGGAGCCGTCGCCGTTGATCCAGAAGAAGCCGCCGTAGACCGGGTTGTGATCGGCGACCCAGGCCGGCGCCAGTGTGCTGACGAACTTGACAAAGTTCTCGGGCAAGATCCGCTCTCCGCTCCAGACGCCGTCCTGAAGATAGAGATTGCCCAGTCGTGCCCAGTCCCGCGCCGACGCGAATTCATAGCCCTGGCTTAGGAAGTTACCGAACGGATCCGTCTCCAGCACCATCGTGCGCATGCCGAGCTTGTCGAACAAGGCGCGCCGCGGAAATGAAAGGTATTCCTCGCCGCGCTTCTCCACCGCCAGGCGGATCAAGTAGTTCGTCAAGACCGGGTCGGTGTTGCGATAACGCCCCACCTTACCCGGAAGCCATTGCAGCGGCCGCGTGGCCGCGTAGTGGAAAGAGTCCACGCCGCCAGTGTACAGGTAGAGGTGGTCGGCGTACGCGCCAGCGGGATCGTAATCGGGGTCCTCGAGCGCCTTGATGCGAAGCCCGCTCGACATGTGCAGGAGGTCGGCAATGCGGATTTCCGACCGCAGGTCCTTCCCCTCCTGCCACTCCGGGATGGGCGCCGGCTGCCACAGCTGGTAGGCGCCCTGCTGGATCAGTACACCCATCAGGGTGGCAGTTACGCTCTTGCCCATCGACCAACTCTCCAGCGGCGTCTGCGCCGTGATCCCCGACGCGTATCGCTCGGCGATGAGCCGTCCCTTCCAGATCACCACGAACGCGGCCGTCTTGCCCTCCGGCGGATCGAACGCCGCGTCCACCGCCTCCCTCACCTTCGCCATGTTGAGTTGGGGGGGAAGCGGTTCGTTCGGCAGCACATCGCCCATCGGCCAAGCCTGCGTGGAAGCATCGGGCAAGCTGGTCTTCAGCTTAATGGGCTGGAAGTCGACAGAGTCCTTGCCGACCGGGAGTGTCACGCATCCTTGATCGCCGAGGTAAACGGCCGTGCGCGTCGCCCCGCCGGGCACAGCGACGTGCACCTGTTTATGCTGCCGATCGACAATAGGCTTCCCGAGTTTTGCGCGCACTTCGTACGGAGCCGTGAAGTAACCGACGTTCTCCGCGGCGAAGTCGGGATCGAGCCCAGTGATGAATACTGCGGAACACATGACTTTGGCGAAGCCGGCCGCGTGGTGCAACAGCGGGTCGCCGGGTGGAGCGACGTATGGAGTGTTCAGCTCGAGCGCCTTCGCACGCGCGATCATCGCCGCAGGGCTTGGGGCTGGATCCGGCGCAGACAGCCCCGATTGGGGGGCGCCGGCCGTGAATTGATGTACTTGTGCGCCAGTGACCGCGAGTGCCACCAACAATGCCGTTATGAAGGCTCGCATCAGACAGGTTCTCCTCATGGTCTCGGACGCCTTAGCAGAAAGGTACGACAGGGCCGCGCTGGCCACGCTAGACGGGACCGGTAGTATGGATGAGAGCCGCGCCCACAAGTCGCGGATTTTGAGGCTAAGCCGTATAAATCCAATCCCGGGCGATGTCGTTGCGCCAAACGCTTCCTTGCTGTCAGGTTGCGGTCAGCACCGGGAGCAAAGAAGCGGTTCGCGACCAGGAAATCAAATCGAGTTCCAGTTACTCCCGGTAATGTCGGTAACCCGGAAATTGGATCTCGGATATTGGTTTCAAGAACTGTCGCGGTTTTCCCCACACGCGAATGGTAGAAGATCGTGATCACTTTAAAGACATTGTTCCGTACCAGAGCTTCGCAAGGACCAGCCCGCCGAGAACAGCCAGCCCAATACTGAGGAGAGTGCCGATGAGGAAATATTCCGCAAATCGTTCTTTCAACTCCGGAAATCTTGCGATTGACTTTCCCGTAAGAATCAGCCCTACCATTGGCGGAGACTGAACCAAAATCGCGGTCACCACCAGAAACCGTTCCAACCAGCCGATGTACATCCCGGCGTTCTCAACCTGTTCTGCGGTCTCACCTGGCTTTTTGATTCCAGCCGTAAGATTACGAGTCAAATAACGGACGAGATATCCTCCTGCGAAAATAACCGCCACGTAGACAATTCCCGCTTCGAGAACTTTCTCTCCTGTCGCTGTAGACCAACTGAGCTGGGATCTCACAGTTGCCCAGGTCGGCCGTATCAGGAACCACGCGAGCGCGATAATGGTGCAGACGTGCAGTACTTGATCAAGAACAAAAACCGTAGCGGAATCTGCCAGTTTTGCAGTGTTCACCAGTCCTTGCTTTGCCCGGTCAATCCCCAGATGTATGGCTATATAGACGCAAGCCGCCATCCAAAACCAAAATGAGGTAAGCCACTCAAGGCGGCTAAACCCGGCTACGCACACCACGAGAACAAGAAGGTGAATCGCGCCATGCGCAAGATATGCCCGAATTCCTTGGTGCTTAGCTCGCACCATGCTCGACGATTGAAGTGGGAAATCGCCTAGAAGATGTGCCAACAACACCGTAAGGAACAGTTTAATGAAGGGTTGCATATTATTGTGCAATACCTAACGCTTGCACTCTTCTGTGCATTAGGGGAAATAGGCCTCGATCACTCGTTCCATCGCTTGCCGGGTTTCCTGGATTTGCCACCAGAAGCCGCGCCGCAAATTCCTCGAAACGGTCGATTCATTCAAGCGCAACTTTTTCGCTGTCAGTTCCTGCCGGCTCGTGTCCATATGAACGTTGATCGTTTGCCACTGCTTACCAGAGATGCTTTCCAGCAGAGTATCGTGCAGATGATAGACAGTATTCGCAATCAAGTTAAATGTTTCGTTGTCCGTGACGAACGCCGTCAGAATGCCGGGTTTGCTCCGCTTGGTCTTCAGGCGATTCATAGCCTCCCGAGCCCGCTCAAACGCCTCCCCTCCGGCGAAAACATTCACAGGCTTTCTTCGTGGCTCCGAAACATGCCCAATTCCAATACCAATCCAAAGCTCAAAGGGATGAAAGTACCGACGCAGGTCCAAAATCACGGCCGGTATGTTTGCGGGTCGCGACAAAATGCCTTCAAATTCATCCCACGCGGTAATGGCATACTCCGACAAAATCCACTTCTTGCCCACGTGCAGGTTAGCGATCTTCCGTAGTTTCTGGTCTCTTTTTTGGCGGAACGCCTCAATATGCCTGGACCCGACAATGTCGCATGTGATGGCAGCATACGGATTGGGCTTAGTTTTCATCGCCTAAAGGGTTGGTGCACGGATATATGCAAGAGTATATATATTGCACGTTTATGTGCAAGTCCATATTTTGGCTCCAAACCATCATTCTCAACGACAGCTCCTAACACTGTTCTCGTTCAACCCATTCGGTGGCTGACGCTCCATTTTTCACTTCTGCCTGTTTCGGGCGGGCCGTCGCTTAGCCGCGACTCGGACGGGCGTTTCAGACTGCGCCGGTCTCGTGCCAACTTAACCCAAAACCACTTTGGCACCCACCGCGCTTTCATTCACGCCCTGCCACCCTCCCCCGGTCTCCGTTTCGTTCCTTTCTCCGTTCCGTCTGTTTTTGTCCGCTGGCGCTCAAGTGAAGAACAAAAACAGGCCGGTCGGTGCCAAGCTAAGCACCGCCTCGGCCAGTAGTTTGTAGACTGGACTATCCCTTCCCCAGATACTAGAACACATCTCACAAATGTCTCAGCAAGATGAGCTCGCATGCGAGATGAAGCATCCCAAGAAAGTTGTCGAGGCGGTGTTCCCAACGGGTCGTGAGACGGCGGAAGTTCTGCAGCCATGCGAAGAGCCGTTCAATTCTCCACCGGCGCCGGTAGCGGCGCAATGCGCGGCAGTCCTGCGTTCGGTTTCTTCGGTTGCTGCGGTGTGGGGCGATCATTTCGACTCCCGCGTCGGCCAGTTCCCGGTCCAGACGGTCGGAATCGTAGGCATCGTCACCGATCAAACGCTCTATCGGCTCGGCGACGAAGAGTTCCGCCGACGTTTGCTGTACGAGAGTCACCTCGTGCGGCGTGGCAGATTCCGCACAGATGGCGACAGGCAGACCCGTGCCGTCTGCCACTGCCATGATCTTGGTCCCCTGCCTCGTTTGGTCTTGCCGACGCCTTCACCCCCTTTTTTCGCAGGGGCAAAGCTCCCATCAATGAAGGCTTCTTCAAGACGGAATCCGCCACGGCTGCGTATGTCTTCGGCCAGTTGCTCCAGGACGCCTCGGATGACACCCGAGCGGACCCAATGTTGAAAGCGGCGATGGCATGTCTGGTAGGGAGGGTAGCGCTCTGGCAGATCAGCCCAAGGCGCGCCAGTGCGCAAGATGAATGGGATGCCATCGAGTACTTCCCGCCGATCGCGCCAGGGTCGGCCGCGGCCGTCCTTGCGGCGCTTCGGCTCGGGAATGAGTGGGTCAGGCACCGCCCATTGGGCGTCGGTGAGGTCTCGGGACATGCTTCAGTGGATTAGCGTAAACGCACCACCGCTTCAACTTCCGCTGGCGACGAACTTCGGACTGCGTGTGGGGTGAGAGCGTCTCAAGCGCGGAGCGACTATTGTTATCTTCTTATAGGTGCTTTATGTTAGCCGTGTACCTCACCGACCGCAGTGCGGTGGCGACCAAGAGAAGACCTGTGGCAACCCGCGAGCGAATCCGATCGTTCCTGGAACGCTACGGTATAGCCCTGTTTGCAGTGGCTGTCGCGCTCGTTTCAACGTTACTGGTGCAACGTCTTTTTCTATATCCGTTTCTGTTCCTGTTTTTCGGAGCGGTGATGGCAAGCGCCTGGTTCGGCGGAACCGGCCCAGGGCTCTTCGCAGTTCTCCTGTCAACCGTGGTGGTCGAATATTTCTTTGTGCCGCCTTTCCATTCCTTTGCCATCAGCACGTCCGCGGAGGCCTATTTTGGCGCCTTCGTTGTGTGCGCTCTGGTGGCCAGCTGGGTGAGCTCTGCGAAGAAGAAGAGCGAAGTCGCGCTCAAGCACGGTTTGGACCAGTTGGAGATCCGTGTTTCGGAGCGAACCGCGGAGCTCATGAAGACGCAAGCGGAACTGGCCCACCTTTCCCAAGTCCTGAGCATGGGCGAGCTTACGGCCTCGATTGCGCATGAAATCAATCAGCCGCTTACCGCGGTTGTAACCCACGGGCACGCCTGCGTGGAATGGCTCTCGGCAAATCCTCCTAACCTCGAAAAGACTCGCCAGACGGTCGAGAGGATCATCCAGGACGGCACCCGCGCCGGCGCTGTGCTCAGTCGCGTCCGCGCGCTCTTCAAGAAAGAGGCCCCTGCCAAAGACTGGTTCGACATGAACGAGGTGATCCACGAGCTAACGGTGTTCTTGCGCGACGAGGCCACGCGGCGACGCATTTCCATTCGAACCGACCTGGTCCCAGGTCTGTCCAAAGTCAAGGCGGACCGTGTGCAGTTGCAACAGGTCGTGCTGAACCTCATGATGAACGGCATCGATGCCGTGGCCGAGACCGCGGGCCGCCCAAGGGAACTGCTCGTCAGCGCTCGGGAAGAAGATTCTGAGTTGATTGTGCGAGTCGAAGACTCAGGCGTTGGCCTGGACACTGAAACCGCGGAGAAAATTTTCAAACCTTTCTTCACGACCAAGCCCCACGGTATCGGCATGGGTCTGTCGATAAGTCGGTCGATTATTGAATCTCACGAGGGCCACTTGTGGGCAGTTCCACGTCCCTCAGGCGGCGCGATTCTTCAGTTCACTCTGCCGATTCGTCCGAAGGAGTCCGATGATTGAACTCTGCCCCACGATTTTCGTCGTCGATGATGACGCTTCGGTTCGAGATGCCATTAGCAACCTTCTGGACTCAGTCGGCCTCCACGCGGAGGTGTTCGGTTCCACCGAAGAATTCTGGAATGCTCCCCGACCGAACGCACCGAGCTGCCTGGTGCTCGACGTTCGACTTCCAGGAGTCAGTGGGCTGGATTTCCAGGAAGCCCTCGAAAAGTCCGGAGTCTTCATTCCTATTATCTTCATTACTGCGCACGGCGATGTCCCTATGACCTCGCGGGCCATGAAGGCGGGCGCGATCGAGTTTCTGATGAAGCCCTTTCAGAAGGAAGACCTTTTAGCCGCCATTCATCAGGGTCTGGAAGGGGATCGGCTTTGGCGCCTAGGGCAGGCTCAGATTGCATCTTTGCGCGAGCGCTATCAGCAACTGACAGGCCGTGAAAGGGAGGTGATGGATCTCGTCGTGACCGGGCTCATCAACAAGCAGATCGGTGCGCAGCTCGGCTTGAGCGAAGTGACCGTAAAAATCCATCGCGGTCGAGTCATGCAGAAGATGGAAGCCACCTCTCTGGCGGAACTGGTGAGAATGTCGGACAAACTCAAGCCGTGAGTTCGGCGATAGATTGTTCTGATTTCCTCAATAGATTTTTCTCTTGGCCCTGCATACCAAAGGATGATTGTCTTCCCCGCCTGGACTGGCTAGCGTTGAGCAGCATGAGCGCTTCCGGGGAATGGAGTCTTCACAGTTCGTCGCTTCCGGTCGTCCGTCCGAGTAACCAAGGTGCGCTTCCGGGCGAAGGCGCCGACGTAACCCATCTGCACGGTGTAGTCAGCCGGTTTACCGGGGAGATCCCATTCGCCGCCGTCCTGAAAGAAGTGGTTGATTTTGCTACTTCGGTGATCCAGTGCGACTCCTGTTTTATCTACATTCTGGAAGGCGATGAGTTGATATTGCGGGCGTCACGGAACTCCCATCCCGAAGTTGTAGGCCGTCTGAAGCTGAAGCTGGGCCAAGGCATTACGGGATGGGTCGCACAACACAGGCAGCCCGTCGTCGTATCGGAGAACGCTCGCAGCGACTCTCGGTTTCAACTGTTTAACGAGCTTCCCGAGGATCGTTTTGAGGCGTTCCTCTCCGTTCCTCTCTTGAGCCGAGGACGCGTTGTGGGGGTAATCAACCTTCAGAACCGCGCTCCCCGGCGCTACAGCAACCACGAAATCACCTTGCTTTCGACCATCGGTCTTCTGGTGGGGGCCGAAGTCGAGATGGCGCGGCTGGAGAAAGAAAATCTGGAACTCGCCCATCGTCTCGAGGTGCGCAAACTGGTGGAGCGCGCCAAAGGCATTCTCCAGCAGGACCTGAAGATCGGCGAGGAGCAGGCGTATCTGATGCTGCAGCGCCAGAGCCAGCAACTACGCCTGTCGATGAAAGATGTTGCCCAGGCGGTGGTGCTCAATTACGCAGTCACGCGTGGTTCGTAAGTGCGAGTCTGGAGCGCAGACAACGAAAGCGCAACGGGAGAAGGCCATGGAGGGCGTACCTAGTCACCACGATACGTGTGATAGAAACTTTTAATTTGACTTTCAAAGTCGCAGTAAGCAGAATGCCCCATCAAGTTTGTAAGTGTGTAGCGTAAGTTGCTCCCTCTTTTCGACGCTGAAAAGAGGCGATTCTGGGCACGATGCCGTGCCAGCCTCATTAGACAAATTGTGATCATAGGTGCGTCTGTGATTGTGCGGACGACTCCGCACGACTGGGCACATCCCTGCGGTAGCTCGTTCCGCGGAGATGCGATCCGATCAAGTTTCGTCACCGCACGGCGAGAGAGGGAGCTCGAAGGGAATGAAGGAGCTGTGGGAAATTGCGGATTTGGTGCGGAGCCTGCACAGGCGTCTGCGTTTCGGGGAGTTGTCTCGTGCGCCTCTGAAGATTCTGCGCTTGGAGTGGAGGGGCGCCGAGGCCGAGTGCGAATGGATGGCTCGGCCGGCCGATCCCTGGGATGCCGACCTACCGCCGAGCGTGGCCGAGCGCAACGCATCCCAGCAAGCTCTGCAAGATTCGCTGGCCGTGCGGAATCTGTTGTTCGCCGCCATGCCTACAGTCTCCAGTGCCGTGTTTCGAGTCTACCGGCAAGCGGAGGGAGAGCGCGCGGAACTGATCATCACGGGCACAGTGACCCGCGAAGACCAGGCTGCCGCCAACGTGTGCTCACTCGCCATGCGGGCGAAATTGTGCGGCCTCAGGTTCTGGCTGGCCGACGGAGTCCTAGGCACATTCCAGCCGGAAGAGTGGAGTGGGAGTTCATGAGAAGGATCGGATTTGGGTCAGTTTGTAGAGCATTCTGTTCGACCGCCGTGAAGCCGAGCGGCGCTAACTGAAAGAAATCCAAAATCACGATAAGGAGCTGTGACATGTCGGTCATTGCCAAACAAGGGAAGAAGCTGTCTCTATCTGAGAAGTTGTCCCGCCTAGCCACCCGGCTGCGAGATCCTCAATGGCGTCGCTACGGAGGACTTCTCCTCGGTGGCAAGGCGATGGGTCTCGGTGTGGTGTTGCTGTTCATGACCGTGGTCTCCGGTCTTTTCTTTGGTCACGTCTACGCGCAGACCGGAACGCCCGAAGTCAAAGCCGCCGACGTCGTCAACCCGGTCAACACCGCATGGACGCTGGTCGCGGCCTTTCTGGTGTTCGGCATGCAAGTTGGGTTCACTATGCTCGAAGCTGGCTTCTGTCGCTCCCGTGAAACCGTGAACGTGCTCGTGGAATGCGTGGTGGATACTTGCCTCTGCGGCATTCTATTCTACGCCGTCGGTTTTGCCTTCATGTTTGCCCACGGCAACGGATTCATCGGATATCACTGGTTCTTCCTGCAGTGCGCACCCGCGACCTATGAAACTACCGGCGTGGCTTTCCTGGCCGTCTGGATTTTCCAGTTCGCCTTCGCCGACACTTGCTCGACCATCACCTCCGGGGCAATGATCGGACGCACGGGGTTCGTCGGCGACCTTCTCTATAGCATCTGCGTCACAGGTTTTATCTACCCGATCATCGGACACTGGGCCTGGGGACCGGACGGCTGGCTGGCCAACATGGGCAGCGCTGGGAACTTCTTCCCTTCCTTGGGAATGGGCTTCCATGACTTCGCGGGCTCCACGGTCGTGCACACAATCGGTGGATTCATCGCGTTGGCTGGTGCTATCGTTCTGGGTCCACGCCTCGGCCGCAAATTCAAGCGCGACGGTGGCCAGCCTATGCTGCCGCATGATCTGACCATCGCCGTCAGCGGCGGACTCATCCTTTGGTTTGGCTGGTACGGATTCAATCCCGGCAGCACGCTTTCAGCGATGGACTTTGAAGGCATCGGACGCGTCGCTACAAACACCACTCTCGCCGCATGCGCGGCCGGACTCACCTCCATACTTTACGGCTACTTCATGACCAAGAAGTGGGACGCAAGTTATACCACGAACGGATTTCTAGCCGGGCTTGTCGCGATTACCTGCCCCTGCTATTGGGTCAGCCCGACTGGCGCAGTCCTGCTTGGCGGAATCGCCGGAGTGTTAGTCATTTTGGGAGTCGAGCTGCTGGAATGGTTGCGAATTGATGATCCCATCGGAGCCGTGCCAGTCCACGGTTTTGCCGGTATATGGGGTACCCTCTCCCTCGGCTTGTTTGCCTGCGGCAAGTATGGAGCAACCGGGCCCATCTCGCCTGACAACTCCGCGCCGCTGAAAGGACTCTTCTACGGCGGCGGATTGCAGGTACTCAAAGCCCAAATGATCGGCAGCGCTTGCATAACCCTTGCCACATTCGCCGTTGCCATGGTGGTCATGTACCTGGTCAACGCAATCGGAA
>Ga0307479_10002505_pt1 | contig 16699 bp, 10 predicted proteins | sample atmos_gasesECM4C_FD_203743 | JGI IMG/M metagenome (GOLD analysis project Ga0307479, IMG submission 203743) | Hardwood forest soil microbial communities from Morgan-Monroe State Forest, Indiana, United States - atmos_gasesECM4C_515 | ecosystem: Environmental > Terrestrial > Soil > Temperate... | reverse complement strand
CTTGCTCTGTCATCCCGAGCCACCGACCCGCTTTCAGCGGGTTGAAAGAGCAATGAACCAGCGGCATAGGTGGTGCTGCAAACCGGGTGTGGCGGAAGGTATGCTCATGGCCATCATGGTGGTGGGAAGTAGGCCGGCAATGCAATGGTGCTTTTAAGCCCGTTCCCGAGCTTGGTCCCAAGCTTCGTGATTGAAACAGTGGTGACGCGGTTGTGCGGTACAGCTGCGATCCCGATGAGGAGATTCCCAGAGAGAAGACGACTTGGCCCACCCCGTGATCGAGGAGAAGAAAAGCATGAATCGCAAGAGCAGCAAGAAGCAGAAGCGGGCTGGCCCAGGAGGTGCGGTTCCCAGTCTCCATGGCATCGCGCCCAACGCAGCCGGCATCGATGCAGGAGCGGAAATTTTCGTGGCTGTCCCGCAGGACCGGGATCCTAGCCCAGTTCGCAGTTTTGAGACGTTGTCGAGGGACCCCGCGTTTGCATGCGATGGCAACGACCTGGCGATATTCCTTGCCAGATACCTGGTGGGCATCCTTCACGGTTAAAGGCTTGGGCACCTTTCCTCACTCCACCTGCCGCCGGTAAATCTCCTCCACCGCCTCGATCGTATCCGCCTCTGCCGCGGCCTTATCCGGCCGCAACCGCACAATCCGCGGAAACCGCAATGCATACCCGCTCTCGTGCCGGTCGGAACGCATGATGTTGTTGAACGCCACTTCCAGCACGATCTGCGGGTCCACCTCCCGGCGGAATCCTTGATCGTCCACGGTGTGGGCTAAAAACCACTGCGTCATCTCCGCGATCTCCGCATCGGTCAACCCTGAATACGCCTTCCCGATGTTCACCAGCCGCTCTTCATCGCGCACCGCAAAGGTGTAATCGCTCAGCACCCCAATGCGCTTCCCGTGCCCGTATTCCACCGCGGTCACTACCACGTCCAGAGTGGCCAGCTCCCGCTTCATCTTCAGCCACGACTTTCCCCGCCGCCCGGGCGTATAGGGCGAAGCGAGGTCCTTGATCATCAGCCCTTCGTTCCCCCGAGCCTGCGCCGCCGCAAACAGTTCTTCCAGTTCTTCTGGCTTTGAAGCCTGCGCCGAAGGTGCACGCATCAAGCGCACGACGGAGGTCGTGTCCTCGTCGCCAAAGACCAGCCTCCCCTGGGTTCCCGGTTTTCTCCGTGACTCAGTGTCTCCATGGTAGATTTTCCTTTCCGCTGCTAGCAATTCATCCAGAATTCCCATCCTCGCGCGCAGCGGTCTTTCCAGCAGCAACTCGCCTCCGACATACAGCACGTCGAACACGAGGTACGCCATCGGCACCCGCCGCAACAGTTCCTCGCTGACCTTCTTCCGCCCCAGCCGCTGCTGCAGCGCACTGAACGGCAACGCCCGTCCCGCGCCTTCTTCGCTGTAACTCCACGCCAGAATCTCTCCATCGAGGATCGCATCGTGCGGCAATCCCGCCAACGCGTCCAGTAATTCTGGAAACGACTCCGTGATCTCGTCCCGCGTACGCGAAAAGAACCGTACCTCGCCCTCGGAAACGTGCGCCTGCGCCCGGATCCCGTCGTATTTGTCCTCGACGGAAGCGTGCTCGAAATAGCTCAACCCCTCCTCCGCCGACTCCACCGGACTCGCCAGCATGAACCCCAGCGGATGAAACATCCGCATCTTCGCTTCGCCCAACGCCCCACGCGACGCCAACCGCACCGTCTCGCCGATGTCGCCAACCAGCATGTTTGCGCGCTGCACCTCCGCCAGCGTTCCTCCATACGCGCGGGCAATCGCCTCCTCCACCAGGCTCTCCTTCAACCCGATCCGCAAGTCCCCGGTCATAATCTTCACCAGATACTTGGCCTCGAGCGCCGTCGCGCGCCCCAACAGCTCCCGTACCAGCGCGCTCTTCGCCGCCGGCCCCCGCACCACAGCAATCCGCCGGAAGTAAGCCTTCGCTTCGAGCACACTCAGTTCAGGCACCGCCCGCGTGGGGACGGCCGCCCCCGGCCGTTCTCGCGTAGGGGCAGACGCCCCCGTCTGCCCATGCCGAGCAAAGCTCGGCTCGCCTTCCGCCGGGTCAGGCCCAGCGTTGTCCAACACCTCCCCCGCCACCGCCCCCAAATCTCCCAACCTCCGATACGCCGCGGTCAATTCCGCCTCGCCCTTCCCAGACATTTCACTGACCACCTGCCACAACAGCCTCCCACCCACCTGCAGCGTCGTCTCCTCAAATGCCGGAAACGGCCTCCCCGAAAGAAACACCGCCGAGACAGACGCCTCCTCTACGGTGCGCGACTTCAAATACTCCGCGACGATCCCCGTCTTCAAAAGCTTCTTGGCTGTCGAGGCAATCGCCTCGCAAGTCTCCGCAAATATCCGCATATGCTCGCGTAGGGGCAGACGCCCTCGTCTGCCCGGCCAAGCAAAGCTCGGCTCAGGTTTCTTGAATCCCGCCCAACCTCAACCCTAACCCCAACAAAGGTAACTACTTACTGTCTGTCCAGATCCTCAATCACACCGCACTGTGATATCCTAGAGCTCTGCTACTTCCCCTCCGGAAGTATCATCTAACGGACATGGATTTTCTGCGCAAATCGTGGCGTTTCCTCGTGGCCCTGCAACTTCTGCCGGCGCTTGAGAGCGGTGAAGAAACTCTGGTCGGCGGCCAGGCTGTCCTCGAAGGCGTCATGATGCGGTCGCCCCACGCCTGGGCCATCGCTGTGCGGAAACCCTCCGGAGAAGTCGCTACCCACAGCGAGCCCTTGGACCGGCCCTCGGAAATACATGAATGGATGGGCTGGCCCATCGTCCGCGGCGTCATGACCCTCGGTTACGCCATGACCCTCGGCTTCCGCGCCCTGCGCTTCTCCGCCAACGTCGCCCTCGATCAGATGCCGGCCGACGAGCAGGGCAAGAAAGTCGAAATCAGCGGCTGGGTAGCCGCCGCCAACATTCTTCTTTCGCTGGCCTTCTTCATCGTCATGTATAAGCTGCTGCCCCTGGCCGCGGCCACGGAGCTGAAGCGCGTCAACGCCATCTTCGCGAACCCGATCGTGTTCAACCTGGTCGACGGCGTCATCCGTATGGCGCTCTTCCTCCTGTTCATCTGGGGCGTCTCGCTCATGAAAGACATTCGCCGCGTCTATGAGTACCACGGCGCCGAGCACAAGACCGTCTTCGCCTTCGAAAACGGCGACCCCCTGAACGAAGCCGTTGTGCAGAAGTACTCGACCTTTCATCCCCGCTGCGGCACCAGCTTCCTGATGACGGTGATGATCTTCTCGATCCTGGTTTACATCGTAGCCAACGCAATCTATCCGGTGACGACGTTCGCGGCCCGGTTCGCAACCCGCATAATCTTGCTGCCGGTGATCGCCGGCCTGTCCTATGAAATCATCCGCTTCGCCGCCAAGCATCGCGGATCGCTCTTCGCTCTTATGACCACCCCCGGCCTCTGGCTGCAACGCATCACCACGCAACCCCCGTCCGACGATCAAGTCCAATGCGCCATCATCGCCCTCGACCAGGCTATGGACCTCGAAAAGCAACATGGCGGCGAACTGGTGATTGCCTAGCGGTCCCCACCGCGAAAAATCCAAAAACAAGTCGTCAGTCGCTGGTCCTCGGTCGTCGTCGAATACAACGCTCCGGCTACCAGGTGTCACACACGACATGGTCAACTATCCTTGGTAAAGTGGATTTGTGGACACTAACGTCGCTGCTGGGAGGTGTCCATGTCATCATCATTTCGAGACCTGCGCGTCTGGCAAGATGCAATGGAACTGGAGTGAGACTCACCGGGTAACGGCGGATTTTCCCGGGCACGAACTGTATGGTCTGAGCCAGCAGATGCGCCGAGCTGCCGTGTCCGTTCCCAGCAACATTGCAGAAGGCAAGGGCCATGGTTCCGACAAAGGGTTTTCTATTTTTCTGTATCGCGCGCGGATCTCTGCTCGAACTTGAAACTCAAATCGAGATCGCGCGCGAGACCTAAAGTATCTCCCTGAGGAACAAACGCAGCACCTCTTGGGACAGACGAAGACAGTAGGCAGGAGCCTGACCGGATTGATTAACTCACTGAGCGCGTCTAGCCGGCCACAGCAATCGGATCCAATAAGCGGTTTTGCCGTCGACCGACGACTGACGACTGACGACTGACATGTTTGAACGCCTCGACCAACTCGAAGCCCGCTACGAAGAGATGAACCGGGCCCTCGCCTCGCCGGGGATCGTCAACGACTCGGCGAAATACCAGAAGACTGCTAAGGCCCACAGCGAAATCGCCCCGGTCGTCGAAAAATATCGCGAGTACAAGGACCTCACCCGCGGCATCGCCGAGAGCAAGGCCGTCCTCGCCGAAGAAAAAGATCCCGAGATGCGCGCTTACGCTCAGGAAGAACTCGACAAACTCGAGGCCCGCATCGCCCAGGTCGAGGCCGATTTGAAAGTCCTACTTCTCCCCAAAGATCCCAACGACGAAAAGGACATCATTCTCGAAATCCGCGCCGGCACGGGCGGCGACGAAGCCACCCTCTTCGCCGACGAGATGTTCCGCATGTACTCCCGCTACGCCGAAACGCAGGGCTGGAAGGTGGAAGTACTCTCGACCTCGGAGTCTTCCGTCGGCGGACTGAAAGAAGTCATCGCCATCATCGAAGGCAAGCGCGTCTACTCGCAGCTGAAATACGAGAGCGGCGTCCATCGCGTGCAGCGCGTCCCCGCCACCGAGCAACAGGGCCGCGTCCACACCTCCGCCGTGACCGTCGCCGTTCTGCCCGAAGCCGAAGACGTCGACATAAAGATTGAAGCCAAGGACCTCCGCATCGACACCTTCTGCTCCTCTGGCCCCGGCGGACAGTCCGTCAATACGACATACTCCGCCGTCCGCATCACGCACATTCCGACGAACACAGTCGTCAGTTGCCAAGACGAAAAATCGCAGATCAAGAATCGCGAAAAAGGCATGCGCGTCCTGCGCTCCCGCCTCTACGAAATCGAAATGCAGAAACAGCAGGAAGCGTTGGCGAAAGAGCGCAAAGCCATGGTTGGCTCGGGCGACCGTAGCGAAAAAATTCGCACCTACAACTTCCCCCAGAACCGCGTCACCGACCACCGCATCGGCCTCACCATCCACCAGCTCACCGAAGTAATGGACGGCAAACTGCAACCCATCGTCGACGCCCTCATCACGCATTACCAAGCCGAGAAGCTGAAGCAGGAAACAACTTCAGTTGCGTAGATCGCAGCTCCAGGACTACGGCTGCCAGCGTGTGAAGGGCTGTCGGATGAATGGACCTGATTCTTGCAACTACAGATTGCACGGCCCATGTGGCGACGAGCGCGAACCCATGGGACCGCACAGGCCACGTGGGGACGGGCGCCCTCGCCCGTCCAGGCCGAGCGCTACGTCGGCAGGCTTTTTCGTGGAGTTCGGCACGGCCCGCGCGACCGCATCAGGAAGGTAGCCATGAGCAACCTCTTCGTCATCTCCGGTGGCCCCGGCTCCGGAAAAACCACAGTCCTTGCACATCTGCACGAGCTCGGATTCCGCGGGGCGCCCGAAGTCGCCCGCCAGATCATTCAAGAACAAGTACGACTCAGCGGAACCGCACTCCCCTGGAGCGACCGCGTCGCCTATGTCCGCCTCATGCTGCAACAATCGATCGAATCCTACCTGGCACACGCCCTCGAACCAGGCCCAACATTCTTTGACCGCGGCATCCCCGACACCCTCGGGTACGCGCGCCTGATCGGCCTTACCGATGATGGCTTCATTCAAGACGCGTGCCGCGGCTACCGCTATGCTCCCGTTCTATTCCTCGCTCCGCCCTGGGAAGAGATTTACAAAACCGACAATGAACGCAGGCAGGATTTCGCGGAAGCCCAGCGCACGTCCAAACAACTGGCCGACGTGTACGGCGAATGCGGTTACGAGATAGTTGAATTGCCGAAAACCACACCGGCTGCGCGGGCCAATTTCATTCTGCAGCAGTTACACTTGGATCGGTACACATTTTGAATCAGCGAAACCACCAACGTTCACCGTGCTTCTGAGACAAGCCCTCCAATCCGCGATCGCCCGCCTCACCGCCGACCATGTCCCCTCGCCCCGCCTAAACGCCGAACTGCTGCTGATGTTCACGCTCACCTGTGACCGCGCTCACCTCTACGCCCATCCCGAGCGCGAACTCACCGCCGAAGAACTCACCCGCTACAACGAAGCCCTCACCCAGCGCTCAAAAGGCGTCCCCACGCAGTACACTACTGGCCATCAGGAATTCTGGGGACTCGACCTCATCGTCTCCCCCGCCGTCCTCATCCCGCGTCCTGAAACAGAGCACCTCATCGAAACCGTACTCCCGCTCGCCCGCGCCATCGTCCGCCCCAAAATTGCCGACGTCGGCACCGGCTCCGGCGCCATCGCACTCGCGCTCGCCAAAGAACTGCCCCAGGCCGAAATCCATGCCACCGACAACTCCCCGGCCGCTCTCGAAATCGCCGAAGCCAACGCCGCCCGCCTTCAACTCGAATTCCGCACCGAGAATCAACACGCCCCCGAGCGCCGCCTCTTCTTCCACGACACCGACCTGCTCAACGGCCTCGAAGCCTACGCCTACGACTTCGTCATCTCCAATCCGCCCTACGTCGGCGAATCCGAAGAAGACACCGTTCAACTCGAAGTCCGCAAATTCGAGCCCCGTACCGCCGTCTTCGCCGGGCCCACCGGCCTAGAAGTCATCGCAAACCTGATCCCCGCCGCCCGCTCCGCCCTCAAGCCCGGCGGTTCCCTCATCATCGAAGTCAGCGGCACCATCGCGAACAGCGTGCGCGCGCTCCTCGACGGCTGGGAGAACATAACACTGACAAATGATTTGCAAGGAATTCCGCGCGTCGCCTCTGCCCGCAAGCCGCAGTCATAAACTAAAATCATCCGCAGCCGACTCCGCCGAATCCATAAACCGGACCCCACATCGTGACGAGGTGGCCTTCATGCAACTCAAACCCTTCCTGCTCGACGCCTGGCTCGACACCTACGAACACAACATCGAATTCAATCTCGCGGCCAGCACCGGCCCGGTCTGGACCGTAAGCGAACTCCTGGACCTGGGCGGCGAAGAAGCCCGTGTGCGCTTCCTCACGCACAATCTTGTCTACAGCCGTCCCGCGGGCGCCGACAGCCTCCGCCAGGCCATCGCCGACATGCAGGACGTGGACGTCGACTGCGTACAGGTCGTCACCGGCGCCTCCGAGGCCCTCAACGTCCTGATGTGGCTCGCCGCCGAGCCCGGCGCGAACGTCATCATCCCCCGCCCCGGCTTTACCACTTTTTCCGCGCTTCCCGAATCGTTAGGCCTCGAAACCCGCTTCTACCGCGTTCGCCGCGAGAATCACTTCCGCATCGATGTCGACGAGATCCAGCGTCTCGCTGACGCGAACACCAAGCTCATCCTGGTCAACAGCCCTCATAACCCCACCGGGACCACTATCAGCGACCCCGAGATGGAAGCCCTTCACGACTTCAGCTCACAACGCGGAATCCAACTGGTGAGCGACGAGGTCTATCACCCCATCTATCACGGTCGCGTCACGACCTCAGCGGCGCGCCTCCCGCACGCCACCGTGATCGCCGACTTGTCGAAGGCTTTTTCAATCGCGGGTGTCCGCACTGGCTGGATGGTCGAACACGATGCCCGCCGCCGCGAGCAGTATTGGACCGCCCGGGCCTACTTCTCCATCTCCAACACCACCACTGGCGAGATTCTCTCCGAAGTCGCCATCCGCAATCGCGACGTCGTGCTCGGAAAAGCGCAGGAGACCGCCATCGCAAATCTCGAACTCCTCGACCGCTTCATGTCCGACCATCGCGACGTCCTCGGCTGGATCCGCCCGCATGGCGGCATGACCGCATTCCCCTGGCTCGTGAGCGGCGAAAACGCCCGCCCGTTCTGCCGGGCCGCCATCGAGCGTGGCATCCTGCTCGCCCCCGGCGACTGCTTCGACTCCCCGTCGCACTTCCGCCTCGGCTTCGCCGCCGCCGGCGACGCGTTCCCCAAGGCACTCGATAGACTCGGAGAGTTCGTAAAGAGCTGGTCCGCAAAGTCCGTGGCCGCCGACTAAGAAGCGTGCCGTTTACGTCCGGGCCCCTCAACCGACCTTGGTGTGCTTGAGTGGTAACTACCGCCGTTCTCTGCGCCCTGAGCGGCCTTTCTCCGCGCCCTCTGCGGTCAAAAGCTTTTCAGTTGCCGCTCGTCAATCGTCACTCGCCATTCGCCACTCGCAATTCCCTCAAAACCTAACCCTCACCCCCACCTGCGCCGCAAACGGAATCCCCACCGTCGTCCCCGGCCCAAAAAAATCCCCCAGCGCCCCCGCCGCAAACTTCACCTGGTTCACATTCGTAATCGGCTTCGTCGTCGAGCACGAAGCATCCAAACAGAACGCCGTAGCATTCGCAACGTTGTCGACCGGTGTCGGCAACGCCCCGATATCTCCGACGTAGTTGTTCCCCGGATTATTCCGGTTTAACAAGTTAAAGAACTCCACAAACGGATTCACCTCCACTCGCTCCCTCACCCGAAACGGCCGCGCCACCCGCAAGTCGACCTGCGCAAACGGAGTCCCGCGGAACTGATCCAGCGTTGTCTGCACTCCGTTCAGCACCGCGCGATTGTTTCCGATGTCCCCCAGCCCGTTGATATCGGCCTGCGTCCCAATCGTGAACGGGCGCGCGCTCTCCGCCTGCGCCAGCATCGACAACTCGAACCCCAGCGGCGCATGCACCACGCCCGCCAGCACAAACCGGTGCCGCACATCCTCGCCTGACGGCCCGTAATCCCCCGGCCCAAACGCGTTCAGCGGATTGCACACCCCGTTCACATAATCGAACAGCTCCCCCACCACGCAGCCCCACGTCTTCGCGGAAGCCAGCGTGTAGTTCGCAATCAGGTTGACGCGCGAACCCACGTTCCCCTGCAGATGTATCGACATCGCGTCATACGTCGACCGGTTATCCGTCTTGTAGAGAGTCACATTCGGCACCAGCGCCTGGTTCGCCGGGTCGGGCGCAAACAAATCTGTCCCCGCAATGAAGTTGTACGCGCGGTACGCGTGGTTCCCCTGCTCGTGCGTCCAGTCCACGCTGAGCGTCCAGTGCTCGTTCAGAGCGCGCTGCACTCCCGCGCTCGCGTGCAACGCATACGGCGTCTTGTAATGCGAATCCACCAGCACTCCCTGGCCTCCGCCCGAAATGCATCTCGCGTCTCCCGGATGCACGCACATCCCCGGTGACGCATTCACCGCCTGAAACGCGCTCACCCAGCCGTTCTGCGCCAGGTCGTTGTAATAGATTCCGATCCCCGCGCGAATCACCGTCTGCTCGCTGCGCCCCGGCGAGTACGCCAAGCCTAGCCGCGGGCCGAGCTGCCTTCGATAATCGCGCGGCGTCCCGTTCGCCAGCCCAATCCCCAGCGCCTTCAGCGTCAGATACGCCGGATTCTCCGCCTGGCTTCTCCCCGAGGCGGTCAGCAATCCAAACGTCGTGTCGTACCGCATGCCATAGTTCACCGTGAGCTGCGAACTCACGCGCCACGAATCCTGAGCATACAGCCCCAGCCGTTCCACCTTCTGCGAGAAACTGCCGTCACCCGCTGGAGTGTTCGTGCACCCGATATTCGGATCCGGCGTCACACTCGCGCACGTCGGATCGAAATAAAACTGCCCCGGATTGGCCACGTAGAAATCCGGATTCTGCGGATACGAGATCAGCGTCTCCTCCGTCCCCGACAGTGCCCCGCTCAATACCGGCTCGTGAATCAAATTAATTCCGAACTTCGGCGCATGCCGTCCCGTCGCGTGGCTCACGTCGTAGCGAAGCTGATATTTCTCCTGATTCCGCAGCACCGGGAATGCAGTGATCGGCGTCGCGAACTGGTTGTCACCGAACGTCTCGAATCCTGAGATCGTGTGGAACGTCGCGCTGAAAGGAAACGCCAGTGCGAAGCCCAGATACTGGTTGCGCGACTCCGTGTGATGCAACCCGCTCGCGCCGAACGTGAGCGACCCCAGCCATGTCGAACTGAACGTGTACTGGTTGCCCACCACGAGGTTCAGATAATTCGACCCCGAGGTCGCCCCCGTCGACGGCAGCGTCGCCTGCTGCACCAGATCATTCCGCGTCGTATAGTTGTCTCCGGACCCGCGCAGAAACCACAGCGAGCGCGCCGATTGCGCCCAGTCCAGCCGCGCTGTTCCCATGTACTCGTGGAAAGGAACGGCAACATGATTGGGCACCGCAATCGAGCTCACCCCGACCGCCTGCCCTTGGTTGTTCACGCCGTGAATCAAGCCAGCCGACGCCAACGCCGCCAGCGCGTTGAACTGGGTCAGGCTGTCGGGACTGTAGCTGATGCTCGCATCCTCATGCACCGCCTCGAACCCCGCAAAAAACCACAGTTTGTCCCGCTGCAGCGCACCGCCCAGCGTCGCCACGTAGTTCTGCCGCGAAAACGGCTGTTTCGGCTCCGGCGCCGGATTGTCGATCGGAAACCGCGCATTCAAACTCGCCTCCCGCTCGTAAAATGCGTCTGTTCCGTGCCAGTCATTCGTCCCGTGCTTGGTCGTGATGACCACCGACCCGCCCACCGTCCGCCCCGTGTCCGCATCTTCCTGCGAAGTCCGCACCGCGAACTCCTGGATCGCATCCGGCGAAAAGCTTTGCAGAAAGCCGCCAATGTAATCGTCCGAGTTGTCTCCGCCGTCCACCGACAGCTCCACGTTCAGCCCCGAACTGCCTCCGAACGAAACCGCCGTGATCCGCGCCTTGGTTGGATCCGACGGCTCCACCGGCTCCGTCCCCGGCACCAGGTATGCGATGTTGGCGAAGCTCCGGCTCGCGAGAGGAATCGTCTCCAGGTCCCGCGCCGTCACCGCGCCCTGGTGGACCGCGCTCGCCGTGTCGATCGCTTCCGTCGCAATCGACGACGCCTGTCCCTGCACGCTCACGCGTTCCGGTGCTGCCGCCGGTTTCAGCGTCACCGTCACGTCGCGCACCGTGCTGACCACCACGTCCACGTCCGCGTGCGCCTCGCCGAAACCGTTTGCGCTGACCGTCACCTGGTAGGACCCGGGCAACAGCCCCTCGATGCGAAACTCTCCCCGAGCATTGCTGTTCGTCTCGCTGATCTGCGAAGACCCTTTGGACTGCACCACGATCTTCGCCGCCGCAATCCGTCCCCCGGTCACATCCTGCACCTCGCCGCGCAGCGTTCCCCGCGGGTTCTGTCCCGAAGACAGCAGTGGAAAAATCCCGGCGAATGTCAGAAGAGCGACAACACAAGTGCGGTGTAGCCACGGCTGTGAGTGTAACCACGAGATCAAATCAGCAATACGGGACATGGGCGGGTGGTTACTCCCGGAGTGGTCTGTCGGAAAGTCAGAGACTAGCCGGGAAGCTTCGCCTACTACCAGCTATCGTTGCTTTGGAATCGTCCTGACAGAAAATGAGTTTGAATAGTTACCACGAACAGTAGTCCCCGGCTCCAGGAGGTTTTCGTCGTGATCTTGTCATTCCGACGCCGAGTGCAGCGGAGGCAGGAGGAATCTGCTGTCGTGTCAGCCAGCTCGTCCCGAGAGATCCGCCACGCAAAAGCCTTTCTCAGCGCCCTCAGCGCGCCACTCTGCGACCTCCGCGGTCAAAGGCTTTTCCAGCCGGCGGAAGACCAAACGAGCAACAGACGCAAGAAGACTGGGAACTTGAATAAGCCGAGGCTCAGAAAAAAATCAGCCGGATGTGAGACCCTGAAACCCTGAAACTCTGAAACTTGAAACTTTGCAACTCGAACTTCGAACCTACCTCTTCACGTCCGCCGCCTGGATCTCGTCCACATCCACCCAGCTCGTCGGATACTTCCCCGTGTAGCAGGCCGTGCAGTACGTCGTTTTCTCCCCCTCGCCGCACGCCGTCTTCAATCCCTCGAGCGAGAGATAGGCGAGCGAATCCGCCCCAACATACTCACGAATTTCATCGATCGTCTTGTTCGCCGCAATCAGCTGCCGCTTTGACGGGGTATCCACCCCGTAAAAGCACGGCGAAATCGTTGGTGGGCACGAAATCCGCATATGCACTTCTTTCGCCCCGGCGTTGCGGACCATGCGCACGATTTTCCTGCTGGTCGTCCCGCGCACAATCGAGTCGTCGATCAGCACCACCCGCTTGCCTTCCAGCAACGACCGCACCGGGTTCAGCTTCAACTTCACCCCGAAATCGCGCACGCTCTGCGTGGGTTCGATGAACGTCCGCCCCACGTAGTGGTTGCGAATAAGCCCGAAGCGAAAAGGAATCCCGCTCTCGGCTGCATATCCCACCGCCGCCGTAACACCCGAATCCGGAACCGGCACCACCACGTCCGCATCCACCGGAGCTTCCTGCGCCAGTTGTCGCCCCAGGTTCTCCCGGCTGGCCTGCACCGACCGCCCGAACACCGAACTGTCCGGTCGCGAAAAATAAACATGCTCGAAGATGCAGCTCGACTGGGTCGCCGCCGGCGAGTAAAACCGCGACGTGATCCCCTCCGGTCCCACAATCACCAGCTCTCCCGGCTTCACCTCGCGCTCGTAAGTCGCGCCAATCAAATCGAATGCGCAGGTTTCGGAGGCGAACACGATGGTGTCTTGCTTCAACCCTTCCTGCGCCGGAATCCGCCCCATCGCCAGCGGCCGGAACCCGCGCGGATCGCGCGCCGCAAACACCCGGTCGGTCGACACCATCACCAGCGAAAACGCGCCTTCCACCCGCCGCAACGCATCCGCCATCGCTTCCGGCAACGTTTGCTCGCGCGAAAGCGCGATCAAGTGCACGATCACTTCGGTGTCGCTGGTCGTTTGAAAAATTGACCCTTGCGCTTCCAGCCGCGACCGGATCTCCTGCGCATTCACCAGGTTGCCGTTATGCGCGACCGCGATCGACCCTTTATTCGACTGCACCAGAATCGGCTGCGCATTCAGCAGCGCCGAATCTCCCGTAGTCGAGTAGCGCGTGTGTCCGATGGCCAGCGTTCCCCGCAACTTAGCCAGCACTTCCTCGACAAAAATATCCGCCACCAGCCCCATCGACCGGTGCAGCCGCAAGTTCATCCCGTCGGAGCTGACAATCCCCGCCGACTCCTGTCCGCGGTGCTGCAAGGCATGCAACCCCAGGTAAGCAAGCTTCTCCGCCTCAGGATGCGCGTAAATCGCGACCACCCCACACTCTTCGCGAAATTTGTCAGAAGCAGCCATTAGCCTTTAGCACTTAGCTTGAGCTCTCAGCTGTCAGCCATCAGCAAAACCGTGAGCAGCACCACTACCCACGTGGGGACGGCCGCCCCCGGCCGTCCATTCAGAGCGAAGCTCGGCTATTTTTTCTTTGCGTCCTCAGCGGCATTTCTCCGCGACCTCTGCGGTTAAGAGCTTTGCAGCCGCCAATCGGCAATCGCAAATCGCCAATATCCCTCAGTCCGCCGCCACCGCCTCCGGCTCGGTTCTTAAAGCCTTTTCGAGCGCCGATTCATACACATCGCGCACTTCCGCTACCGCGGCCGACACCACCACCCGTCCATCCAGTCTAATTTCCAATTGTCCGGAAACAGTTTCTCCGAGCACCTCCGCCGTGAGCCCGTGCTTTGTCGATATCTGTTTGATTCCAGCCAGTTGAGTCACGTCGCAAGACATCACCACCCGGCTCGCATCTTCCCCAAACAAAGCAAATTCCGCTGGCAACTCATTCGAGGCAAGGTCGACCTTCAACCCGACTCCCTTTGCAAACGCCGGCTCAACCAACGCGACCGCCAATCCACCCGAAGAGCAATCGTGCGCGGATTCGACCAACCCGGCTCGTATCATCTCGATAAGCCCTTGTTGCAGAGCCGCTTCCCGCTCCAGTTCCAGCTCTGGCGGATATCCCCACAGCGCCCCTAGAATTTCCTTGGCGTACTCCGACGACCCAAATTCGGATTCTACGTCGGTGATATCGCCCGGCTCGGTGGCGCGCAATAGCACAATCGTGCGTCCGGGCTCGCGGAAGTGCATCTTCGCGGTCTTGTGCACGTCTTCGAGCACACCCACAATCCCAAGCACCGGCGTGGGATAGATGCCTTCCCCCAAAGTCTCGTTGTAGAAGCTGACATTGCCGCCCGTGATGGGCACTTCCAGTTCTTCGCAGGCCTTGGTGATGCCGTCGACGGTCTGCGAGAACTGCCACATGATGTGCGGTTTCTCGGGATTTCCAAAATTCAAACAATTGGTTGCGCCAATCGGAGTTGCGCCAGAGCACGCCACGTTGCGGCAGGCCTCCGCCACTGCGTGCATCGCGCCAAGCCGCGGATCAAGATAGCACCAGCGCCCGTTGCCATCGAGCGCCATGGCCAGCCCGCGTTGCGAGCCCTTAATGCGAATCACGCCCGCATCGCCCGCTCCCGGACCATCCACCGTATTGGTCTGCACCATGTGGTCGTACTGCTGCCACACCCAGCGTTTGCCGCAGATATTCGGACTCGCCAGCAGTTGCTTGAGCTTTTCGGTGAAATCGGGAGGATCGACGTCCGCGATACCGTCGCCAGAAGCAAGTTTTGGGAAGGGCACGGCTTCAGCCGTGCCGTCCGAGCCTGATGGGAATAAGGGCTTCAGCCCCTGAGTCGCGCTCTTCGCGAAAGAGGCGAGCTGGATGTGCGCCGGCATCTCGCGCTCGACCGGCGGTTCCCAGCGCTCCAGCGGACGCTTGTACACGGGCGCATCGTCGGTCAGCGCTTCATTCGGAATCTCCGCAACCAGTTCGCCGTGCTGGCGCACGCGCATCACGTTGTCGCGGGTGACGTGACCGACTTCAACTGCATCGAGTCCCCACTTCTCGAAGATGCGGAACACTTCCTGCTCGCGGCCCTTCTCGGCGACGAGCAGCATGCGCTCCTGCGACTCCGACAGCATGATCTCGTAGGCCGACATACCGGTTTCGCGCTGCGGCACGCGATCGAGTTCGATGTCGAGTCCGACCTTGCCGCGCGCGCCCATCTCGCAGGTGGAGCAGGTGAGCCCGGCCGCGCCCATGTCCTGAATGCCGACGATCGCGCCTGTCTGCATGGCTTCGAGGCACGCCTCGAGCAGAAGCTTCTCGAGGAACGGATCGCCCATCTGCACGTTGGGCCGTTTCGCTTCCGAAGCTTCGCTGAACTCTTCCGACGCCATGGTGGCGCCGTGAATGCCGTCGCGCCCGGTCTTGGCCCCGACGTAAATCACCGGGTTGCCTTCGCCGGCGGCCTTGGCGTAGAAAATCTGGTCGCGCCGCACCAAGCCCAGCGCGAACGCGTTGACGAGAGGATTGCCCGAATAGCAAGGCTCGAATTTCGTTTCGCCGCCCAGGTTGGGCACGCCAAAGCAGTTCCCGTAAGAAGCGACGCCGCTGACCACGCCTTCCATGACGGAGTGGTTCTTGTGAATCTCCGCCCGCGTAGGCACGGCCTGCGTGGGGACGGCCGCCCCCGGCCGTCCGGCCGAGCGAAGCTCGGCATGGTTTTTATCAGCGGTACCCGAATCTGCAATCGGTCCAAACCGCAGCGAATCCATCACCGCCACGGGCCGCGCGCCCATGGTGAAGATGTCGCGCAGGATGCCCCCTACTCCAGTCGTCGCGCCCTGGAATGGTTCGATGAACGAGGGATGGTTGTGCGACTCGATCTTGAAGGCGCAGGCCCATCCGTCGCCGATGTCGATGATGCCCGCGTTCTCGCCCGGGCCCTGCACCACCAACTTGCTGCGCGTGGGCAAACGCTTCAGGTGGACGCGCGACGACTTGTAGGAGCAGTGCTCGCTCCACATCACGCTGAAGATGCCCAGTTCAGTGAGCGTAGGCACGCGCTCGCCGAGCAAGTGCTGGATCTTGGCGTACTCCTCGGGAGTCAGCCCGTGCTCCCGGATAAGCTCCGGAGTGATGACAGGGTTCGGGGGGTGCGTCATGGGTGGAAGATTTATTGTCGCATGAAAAAGCCGTCGTTCGTCGCTGGCTCTGGCTGACAGCTGATGGCTGATAGCTGATTGTTGCCAGTCGTTCGCCAGCACCGTCAGATTCCCCTTGCGACGGTCTCGCTGCACCGGCGGGGTTCACTTTTGGGAAAACTCGTGCCAGCTCGCGGTAGCCACACACTAAGTCCCCGGATATAAGGTTGTTAGCTCCATGCTATGGTGTCATGAAGTGGCTTCGGGTGCCACGGTGCTGAAATTCCGGGGTCCAACGGCTCTCCAGAATGCCCGTTAATCGCGTTTAGGGCGCGTACGAGCGACGATCGCGGTCGGGTGATGTTTTTTGGGTCATCCGAACGCCTCCACGCGCTCAGATCGCGTTTAAACGCAAAATCTAAGCTGCGAGCTATCGCGGTCTGACCGGTGCTCGCATTGCACTGCACCGGGAATGTTGCAGTTCGTCAGCTCGGAGCGCACCGCCGTTTTGGAAACGCAAGGTCCCTCGACTGCGCTCCCAATGAACAGACAACGATACTGCGTGCACAGCTCTTCTCCTCTAGGCAGTCTGCGCCAAGGGAACGAGTGCGTAGCCCAGTTGATGGGCATTACGTTTGAGCTTGTTTTCCATACGCTTGCGCTGGCGTTGCTCTTCGGCGGCGAAGACGGTCTCGTCGTAAGCTTGCTTAGTTGTGATCATGTGAAAGAGGATGCGCG
>Ga0307479_10002504_pt1 | contig 16700 bp, 12 predicted proteins | sample atmos_gasesECM4C_FD_203743 | JGI IMG/M metagenome (GOLD analysis project Ga0307479, IMG submission 203743) | Hardwood forest soil microbial communities from Morgan-Monroe State Forest, Indiana, United States - atmos_gasesECM4C_515 | ecosystem: Environmental > Terrestrial > Soil > Temperate... | reverse complement strand
CCCTTCCGCCGATGAGCGTCCCCGCGCCACCCGGTCGGCGATGACCCAGAGGTACACGATTCCCGCGAGGACGTGGGCCCCGTGCAGCCCCGTGATCACAAAGAAGCTGAAGCTGAACGCGGGGACCCCCCACGGATTGCCTGTGAGGCGCGCCCCCTCGGCGATGAAGTGCGACCACTCCTTCGCCTGCATGCCGGCGAACAGGAGGCCGGCGAAGATGGTGGCGGCGAGGAACCAGATACACTGCCGGCGCTCCCCCCGCCGGATGGCGTACACCGCCATGGCCATCGTGGTGCTGCTGCAGATGAGGACCACCGTCATGGCGGCGACGAAGTGGAGGTCGATGATCTCCAGCCGGTTCGGCCAGGTCCGGTTGGCGAGGCGGGTGACCCAGAGCCCGATCAGCATCGCGGCGAAGGTCATGGCGTCGGAGATCAGGAACAGCCACATCATTAACTTGGGCCAGCCGACGTCCCACGGGGAACGGCCGCCGCCCCACCGCGCCCCGAGGGTTTCCCGTTCCCTTGTCCCGACTGCGCTCGTCATCGTCTCAGGCCGCTCCTCACGCCGTCACAGCCAGTAGAGCAGAATGAACAGGTAGAGCCAGAGGCCGGTCAGGAAATGCCAGTAGAGGGCGGCCATGCTGATCGCCGTCGACCCCTCCGGCGGAGCGGCGCTGCTCCACACCCGCGGCAGGATGACGCCGAGCGCGACGAGGCCACCGAGCAGGTGCGCGCCATGGGCGCCGGTGAGCAGGTAGAAGAAGGAACTGTGAGGATTGCTCGAGAGGTAAATCCCCTGCTGGAGGAGCTGCCGCCATGCCAGCAGCTGTCCGGCCAGGAAGGCGAGGCCGAGCCCCCACGCCGCGGTGAAGTCGCGGCGGAAGCCGGCGAGATTCCCCTGCCGGAGGGACCGCCGGCCCCATTCGAGGGCGGCGCTGCTCACGAGCAAGATCCCCGTATCGAGCCACAGGATCGGCGGCAGCGGGAGCGCCGGCCACGTGGCATCCTGCCGGTGTCCGAGGTAGGTCGTGGTGAATGCCACGAATAGCATCGCGATCGCCACGAGGGCGAACCCGAGCCCCAGGGTCGCGGTGCTCGCGGGGACCGGTTTTCCAGGCGACCATGCCCGTTCTCCATCGGAAGGCCCCCGACCGCCGGGCCCCTGGGCGCGCGGCGGCCATGACACGCGTGGGCCGGAGCGGCCCGGTCGATCGCGCCGGCCGAAGCGCGGTCTCGTCCGTTCGGGCAGTTCGGTCGGCATGGCTACGCCTCGCCGCCGCCCGCGTCCCCGCCGCCGTGGCGGCCGGCGTACGCCGGCGCGGCGGGCACGGTCTGCGGGATATAGTCCTCGGGCGCGCCCGGCACGCTGTAGTCGTAGGGCCACCGGTACACCGCCGGGGTCTGGGGCCAGTTCCCGTGGGGGGGCGGGGAGTCCGCGGTCCATTCCAGCGTGTTGGACTGCCACGGGTTGCGCTCGGCCCGCGGCCCCCGCAGCATGCTCCAGAAGAAGTTCGCGATGAAGATGAGCTGGGCGGCGCCGAGGATGAACGCGGCGATGGAAATGAACACGTCGAGCGGCTGGACGCTGCCCAGGAAGGGGTAGAAGTTGGGGGTGTACAGCCGCCGGCTCATGCCGTGAGTGCCGAGGAAGTGCATCGGATAGAACGTGCCGTAGATCCCGAGGAACGTGAGCACGAAGTGGATCTTCCCCAGCCGCTCGTTCATCATGCGACCGAACATCTTCGGGAACCAGAAGTAGGTCCCGGCGAAGATCGAGAAGAGCGCGGCGCTGGCCATCACGAAGTGGAAGTGGGCGACGACGAAGTAGGTGTCGTGGAGGTAGATGTCGACCGGCGAGGCCGCGAGGAAGATCCCGCTCAGCCCCCCGGTGACGAACAGGGAGACGAACGCGATGGCGAAGAGCAGCGCGGTGGTGAAGCGGATCCGCCCCTGCCAGAGCGTGGTGAGCCAGTTGAACGTCTTGATCGCCGACGGGATGGCGATGATCATGGTGGAGATCGTAAAGGTGGCCCCCAGGATGGGGTTCATCCCGCTGACGAACATGTGGTGCCCCCACACGAGGAAGCTGAGGAAGCCGATGGAGGCCAGCGAGAGGACCATCGCCTTGTAGCCAAAGATCGGCTTGCGGGAGAACGTCGAGATGACCTCGGAGACGATCCCCATCGGGGTGAGGATGAGAATGTACACTTCGGGGTGCCCGAAAAACCAGAAGAGGTGCTGCCACAGCAGCGCTTCCCCGCCGCTGTGGGGCGTCAGCTTCCCGCCGATCAGCAGCCCAGCGGGCACGAAGAAGCTCGTGCCGGCGACGCGGTCGAGGATGAGCATGGCCAGCGCCGCCATGAGGACGGGGAACGAGAGCAGCGCCAGGATCGCCGTGATGAAGATCCCCCAGATCGCCAGCGGCAGCCTGCCCAGCGACAGCCCGGGGGCGCGCATGTTGATGATCGTGGTGAGGAAGTTGAGCGATCCAAATAGCGACGAGGCCATCAGGATGAGGATGGCGACGGCCCACAGCGTCTGGCCGAGCCCCGAGCCCGGCGACGCCGCGGGGACCGCGGAGAGCGGGGCGTACGAGGTCCAGCCGTTGCCGGCCGGCCCCCCGGGGACGAAGAAGGAGGCGAGCAGGACGAGCACCGAGGGCACGAACGTCCAGAACGAGAGCATGTTCAGGAACGGGAACGCCATGTCGGGCGCCCCGATCATCAGCGGGATCAGAAAGTTGCCGAAGGCGCCGGTGAGGATCGACGTCAGGAAGAAGAAGATCATCACCGTGCCGTGCATCGTCGCGGCCGCAAGGTAGGTCGAGGGATCCAGCACCCCCCTGTCCGGCCACCCCAGGTGGGCGCGCATGAGCATCGCCAGCGACCCGCCGACGAGGGCCATGAACAGCGTGACGAAGTAGTATTGCTTGCCGATCATCTTGTGATCGAGGCTGAAGACGTAGTGGCGAATGAAGCGTTCCGGGTGGTGCGCTACGTGCGTGTCATGTGCGACCGCGGTTTCCACGGGCCTCTCCTTGATCGGGATCCGGACTTACTGCGCCGCCTGTTGCTGCAGCCATGTGTCGAACGCGGCCTGAGACTCCACGGTCACGTTGCCGCGCATGGTGTAGTGTCCCGTTCCGCAAAGCTGCGCGCACGCGATCGAGTAGGTCCCGGGCTTCTCCGGCGTGAACCAGATCCCGATGGTCCGGCCCGGCACCGCGTCCTGCTTCACCCGGAAATTGGGGAGGAAGAAGCTGTGGATGACGTCGAGCGACCGGACGCGGACTTCGACCGGACGCCCCGCGACCATGTGCAGCTCATTGACGAGCACCACATTGGTCCTGGCCGCGGGGTCGGCGGGATCCAGCCCCAGCGGGTTGCTCGAGGAGATCAGCCTGGGATCCGTCCGGGCGAACTTGCCATCCTGACCGGGGTACCGGATGTACCAGAAGAACTGCTTGCCGGTGACCTCCACGACCTGCGCGTTGGACGGCGGCGCGCTGTAAATCGCCGACCAGGTGAACACGCCCAGGATGCCGAGGATGACAAAGGCCGCTCCGGGGACCAGCGTCCAGGTGAGTTCAGCGCCCAGGTGCTCGTGCCAGTGGGCGGCGCGCTCGGTGCCGCGGGCCGGGAAGCGGATCAAGGCGACCGCCAGGAAGAGGTGCACCGCGACAAAGCCGATCGCCGTGGCGTAGAGGATCCAGTCGAAGTACTGGTCGATGACCTTGCCCTGCACCGACGCCAGCGGCTGCAGCCACCACTGGGATCTGGCGACGATGAACGAGCCGACGCCGGCCACCAGGATGAACAGGATCAGGATCCCGGCCCACAGGCCGGCCGGTCGTTCGTCGCGCACGTCACCCTGCGGTGGCATCGGGTGTCCTCTCCAGGGCACCTTCGGGGAGCGGGGAGAGCCGCAGCCCGAGCAGGGACGCGCTACGCGGGCCGGATCGCGATCCGCCTATCATCGGATGTGGGGGTTCGCCTCAGGTTCCCAAGAACCCTGCCCACGCGCTACCGCTTGATGACGAGGCTCGGCTTGGTCGCCGCCGACGGGGAGACTTCAAAGAGACCGTACATCCCCAGCAGGGCGTGTCCCGGGAAACCGCAGATCAATAGGTACTTCCCGGGTTTGGCGGCCGTGAACTTGACCACCGCGGTCTGCCCCTTGTTGATGCCCACCTGGGGGTCCTTCGACACCGCCCCTGGGAACGCCGGATTTGCCAGGGCCATCGGCGGCAGCCGATCCGTGTAAGGGATGACCTCGAGACTGTGCGGCAGGCTGCCCTTGTTCGTCAAGGTCAGTTCCACGCTCGCCCCCTCGGGGACCGTGATCATCAACCGGCCTTTGTCCGCGCCGTTGAAGTTGAGTTCGCCATTCGCGGGAGTCTGGGCCGCAACGATCGAGAACGCCGCCGCGGCGGTCGTGGCTGCCGCGCTGCCCGGCCCGGGAAGGCTTGGGAGGGCGACGAGCGCAGCGACGATGAGGGCGCACCGGCAGATCAGCTTCATGCGTTCCTCCTGTCGACGATGTGAGCCAACGACGGCTCCACCTAAGAATTCGGCAAAGAACCCCCCGTATTATAGGAAGTAAGGAGGAGACGTGCAATCGAGGGATCCCGGGGTATCCGCCGGCTGCGTGGAGCGGCGGTCACCGCCGCTTGTCACGCCAAACGAACCGACGCGTTACGCTATCGAGGGGCGTTCCCTTCCAGACGGCTGCTCTCTCGCTCCTGCAGGGCGTTGGTTAAGACCGCGAGGAATTTCATCACGTCGAGGGGTTTGGACAGATACCCTCTCGCACCGGAGGCGAGCAGACGTTCCACGTGCGAGGGTGTGACATCGGCGGTAATCATGACCACCGGGATATGGCGGGTCTCGGGGTAGTCCTGCAGCCGCCGCAGCACCTCATCTCCCGTGATGTCCGGAAGGTGCTGGTCCAACAGGATCAGCGCGGGTTGGTGCTCTTGAGCCAGCTCGAGCCCCAGCCGCCCCTGCATCGCCGGGATGAGCCTGACTTCGGGCCGGTGCGCCAGGATATGCTGGATCAGCTTGAGGTTCGACAGGTTGTCTTCGATGTACAGGACGATCTGCGCTTTCTGTCCGTCCCGGAATTCGGCCTTGGTGGGGATCGGGATCCGCGCCTGCGTGACGCGCTCCACCGGGGCGTCCGTCAAGGCCAGCTCCGTCCAGAAGGTGCTCCCCGCGCCGAGCACGCTCTCTACCCCCAGGGTGCCACCCATGGCTTCAACAAGCCGCTTGGAGAGCGCCAGCCCCAGCCCGCTGCCTTCGACCCCCGAGTGCTCGATACCCAGCCGGTCGAACGGCGAGAAGAGCCGCTTCATCTTCTCCGGCGGGATCCCAGGGCCCGTGTCGATCACTTGAATCCGCATCCGATGCTCCAGCGTCTCCTCGCAGGACAGGGTGACCTCGCCTCCATCGCGGTTGTATTTGACGGCGTTGGAGAGGAGGTTCAACAGCACCTGCTTGAGCCGCTGCCGGTCGGCCTGGATGTGCCGGTCGCACGCCACGGCCTCGATGCCGTTGATTCGAACGCGCCGCTGGGCCGCGATGGGGGCGATCAGATCCAGAGCATCGCGCACCGCCTCGCCGACGCGCACCGGCTCCATGGAAAGGGCCAGGCGGCCGGCCTCGATCCGGGAGATCTCCAGGACCTCGTCGATCAGGGTGAGGAGGTGCCGCCCCCCTTTGAGAATTTGTTCGACATTGTCCCGATGCTCGGCCGAGAGGCTGTCCATCTCCAGAATCTGGGCGAACCCCAGGATGGCGTTGAGCGGGGTGCGCAGCTCGTGGCTCACGCGGGACAGGAAGTCGGTCTTGGCCTGGTTGGCCCGATCGGCCTCTTCCCGCGCCGTCTGGGCCAGGTCCATGGCCTTGCGCATCTCGCGCTCGCGGTCCGCCAGGAGGACGCTCGACCGCTCGAGCGCCTCTGCCAGGTGGCCGATCTCGTCGTTGCCTGGCGACCAGGGGGACAACGGAAGTCCCCGGGCAAGCTGGCCGGCGTTCTCCTCGAGGCGCCTCACCCGGCCGCCGATCGCCCCGGCAAAGACGGCTGAGGCCGTGATCGCGGATGAGAGGCCCACGAGGAGGCTGAGCCCGATGACGAACAGGATCCCCTTGCGTGTGTCTTCCTGTTGCCGCTCCCGCTCGGCCAGCAGACGTTCTTCTTCAGCCAGCATCCCGTCCAGCTCTAGGCGCACGGCGTCCATGATCCCCGCGCTCTGCAACATGAGCGCGTCCTGGCCCGCGGCGCTTGCGCCCGCCAACGAGGGGGAGGGCCGGAGGGCGGCCAGGGTCTTGAGGTGCTCCCGGACCAGCGACGCCGTCCGGCGCATCCTCGCGATCAGGCGCGGTTGATCCTGCACGAGATGCTCCAGGTCGGCCAGGTCCTTCGGCAGGGCCTGTGCGGCCTTCTGATAGCGGCTGAGGAACACGTCCTGCCCGGTCAAAAGGTACCCGCGCATCCCGGTTTCGGCGTCAAGGAGGAAGATCAGCGCTTCCTGGATGTCGGTGCGGACATCCTGTACATGGTCGACCCACTTCTCCGCCCGGACGTCCGCCCGGTAGTTCATGTAATACGCGACGGCGGCCGCCAGCAGCGCGCACAGCGGAATGGTCACGACGACCAGCACCTTGCCGCGAATGGGCAGATTGGCCCAGGTGCGGGTGACTCGTGTTGGGCTGCGAACGGGCAGGTTGATCCAGGAAAGGGTAATGGGTCTGCCGGGTTTACGGAATGTCAATGGGCCCGAAGGGCTGAGTCGCCGGCCAGGTAGCGCGTCACCTTCCCGCTGGTGGTGGCGATCGTGGCCCTGAGGCGGGCGATGCTGCTCAATTGTCCGGCCGTCGGCGACGAGCCCAGAGAGGAGTTGCCGCTGTCAAAGTACGTGAACGTGAGGCCGGTGCTTCCGCCCGCGCCCACGACGAGATAGGCGAGCGTCGCCGCGGGGTTCGCGTCCTGCTGGCGCGTGACGACGTGGTTCACGGCGTCGTAGGCGAACGTCACGCTGTACGGGCTGGTGGCCGAGAATGGGGTATTCTGCGGGATCGAGAGCGTGACGGAGGTCGCGGTTGCCGCGGTGACGCTCTGGGCCCACCGGCTTTCGTCGATGATGTTATCGAGCGCCGCCCGGATCTGCCCCTGCGCTTGCAAGAAATCGTTCGTCTTCGCCGCCGAGACCGCTCCGTTCACCACGAACTCGTAGATTCCGCCAATCACGACCGCCAAAATGGCGAGCATGATGACGAACTCGATGAGGGTGACCCCCGCTTCCTGTGAAGAGGGTCGTGAGAGGGGGCGCGTCATGGTAAAGGCCACATCCTGTGTGGTGCGTCTACCAGCACGTGTATGCCCAATTCCGCCGTTGGATGGACGGCCATCACCCTCTCGGCGCCCGGATTCGCGGTCCACAGCGGGCCCCTCGTTCGTTTGAACGAGTCGGCCCGCGAACGTCCGTTCGGTTGATCGCGAAATGTGCCGGAATGAGCGGCGACAATGACACCCGGGATACGCCGATGCATGGAAAATACGGAGGAAATCGCCGGCCCACGGCGGAACCTCTCGGGAGAACGCGCGTAATACTAAATACAATGAAATGGCGTGAGAGGGGGAGTGTATGAGAGTCACCAAGATTCCATTGATGAGCTTGATGAGCCGGTTGCTAGGACTGGCGCTCAGCCTGACGTTGATCGTCACGCTGGTGACGCTGGGGGCGCTGCCCAGGAGCCAGGCGGCGGCCAAGGTGCTGTTTGTCGGCATTACGCTGCCGCTGACCGGAGCGGATGCTGAGGACGCCGAACTGATCAAGGACGGGGCGGTCCTGGCCATCGAGGAGGCGAACGCCAAAGGCGGCGTCGCCGGGTACAAGATCGAGACCATCATCCTCGACAGCGGCACGGCGACGGCCGGGCAGTACGATCCCGCGCAGGCGGCCACGAACACGAAGAAGCTGGTGGCGAACGTCGGGGTCGTGGCCAATATCGGCCCGCAGATGAGCGGCGAGGGCAAGGCGATGTCCCAGATCCTGAGCGAGGCGGATATGGCCACGATCACGCCGAGCTCGACCAACCCGGACATCACGAACCCGAAGTTCAAGGACAAGTACCGGCCCAACGGGAAACCGGTCTACTTCCGCACGGTGACGACCGACGCGTTCCAGGGGCCGAACATGGCCAACTACTACGCCGAGACGCTCAAGGTCCATTCGGTCTACGTGCTGGACGACTCCGGGGCGTACGGGGTAGGCATCGCCAACTCGTTCCAGGAGCGGGCCCAGCAGAAAGGCATCAAGATCCTGGGCCGGGATCAGCTCAACCCCAAGGAAGCCGACTACACGACGATTTTGACGAAGATCAAGGGGCTCAACCCCGAGGCCCTCTACTACGGCGGGGTCGAGCAGGCGGGGACGAAGCTGGCCAAACAGGCCTACGACGTGATCCCCAAGATGCCCAAGGGCGGCGGCGACGGCATGTACAGCGCGAGCCTGCTGAAGGGGGCGGGCTTCCCGGCGTCCGACGGGTGGTACGCGACGATCGCGTCTCCCCACCTCGTCGAGAGCGCCGAGATCCAGGACTGGGTGAAGCGGTTTGCGAAGCGGTTCGGCAAGCAGCCCGGCGACTACTCGATCACCGCGTATGATGCGGCGAACGTCATCCTGGACGCGGTCAAGCGGGTCGCCGCGAGCGGGAAACCGGTCGACCGGCACACCGTGCGGGACGCCATCCAGAGCGGTTCGGTCAAGACGCTCCAGGGCACCGTATCGTTCGACGAGAACGGGGACATCAAAGACCGGACCGTCAGCGTCTTCCAGGTCGTGCACAATACCAGCTTCCCCGACGACGACATCATCCACCAGTTCAAGTACCTCGGGGTTGCTCCGCAGAACTGAGGGTGCGAGGATCTCTCCGCAGATGGGGTGGAGCGGGCCGGGGGGCGGCCCGCTCCACCTGCTGCCTTCCGCCGGGGCGTCTTGGCTCACGCCGTGGGCGCGGGAGCCCGTAAGATGACGCTGCTCGACATTGTCCTGCAGCAGGTCATCAACGGGTTGAGCCTCGGCGCGATGTACTCGCTGCTCGCGCTCGGGTTCACGATGGTCTACGGCATCATCGAGTTGATCAATTTCGCCCACTTCAACATCTTCATGGTCGGCTCGTTCATCGCCATGTTCGCGCTGCAGTTCCTCGGCCTCCACGGCCAGTCGCGCCTCCTGATCGGCTGGCCGCTCGTGGGGGCGCTGTCCCTGGGGTTCGCCAGCACGATGCTCGCCACGGGATGCCTCGGCGTGGTGATCGAACGCGTCGCCCTCCGGCCCATGCGGAACGTCAAGGGCACCGCCGCGATGATCACCACCATCGGTGTCTCCTACATCCTCTTCAACATCGTCCTCCTCACGGCGGGGGCGGGCGCGCAGAACTACCCCAATCCGTTGCCGCAAATCAGCTGGCACATCGGCGGCGCGGTCCTGCGGCTGCGCGAGGTGCTTCTGTGGAGCGTCTCGCTCGTCCTCATGGCGGTGCTGCATATCTTCGTCCAGCGCACGAAGATGGGCAAGGCGATGCGGGCGACCGCCCAGGACCAGGAGGCGGCGCGGATGATGGGCATCGAGGTCGATCAGATCGTCATGCTGACGTTCTTCATCGGCTCGGCCCTGGCCGGCGCCGCCGGGCTGATCTTCGGCCTCTACTACAACAACACGAGCTTCCTGATCGGCTACACCGCCGGGCTGCGCGCGTTTACCGCCGCGGTGTTGGGCGGGATCGGCAACATCGTCGGGGCGATGATGGGGGGCCTCATCATCGGCCTGATCGAGGCGCTGGGCGGACAGTTCCTGCAGGTGCGGTGGACGGACGTCATCATCTTCTCCATCCTGATCGCCGTGCTCGCGCTCAGGCCGACGGGGCTGCTCGGTCTGTCCACCCCCAAGAAGTCGTAACGGTGCGCGATGGCTGACGTCACGCCGGCTCCCGCCCCCGACCTCGAGGCCGCCCCGCCGGCGCGCCGGGCCCCCCTGACCGCGGCGCTGCTCGCGCCCGTCCGGTGGATGCCGGAGACGGCGCGGAAGCGCGTCGGGCTGGCGCTCCTGATCGCCGGCGCCGTGCTCTTTCCGTTCATCGTGCGAAACGCCGGCGACATCGACGCGGCGGCCAACGCGCTGGCGTTCGCGATCCTCGCCCTCGGCCTGAACATCGTTGTCGGGTTCGCCGGCCTGCTCGATCTGGGCTACGCGGCCTTCTTCGCGATCGGCGCGTACATCTACGGGATGGTGGCGTCGACCCAGATCACCCCGAACTGGGCCGACGTCTGGCAGCCTCTCCAGTGGCTCGGGCTCGTCAGCCGGGCGCACGTGGAGGGAGCCCCCGATGTCGTGCACCTGCACTTTTCGTTCTGGCTGATGCTGCCGGGCGCCGCGCTGGTCGCGGCCTTGTTCGGGATCCTCTTCGGGGCGCCCACGCTGCGCCTGCGGGGCGACTATCTGGCGATCGTCACCCTCGGCTTCGGCGAGATCATTCCCATCGTCGTGCGCAATACGCCCGACTGGACCAACGGCCCGATGGGGCTCAATGGGGTGATCTCTCCGCAGCTGTTCGGGCTCCGGTTCGGGGTGACCTCGACGCCGTATTATTACCTCGCCGCGCTCCTGGTCGCGCTGCTCATGTTCGTGAGCTACCGGCTCAAGGAGTCCCGCATCGGCCGGGCCTGGATGGCGATCCGCGAGGACGAGATCGCCGCGGGGGCGATGGGGATCAATCGGACGCGGCTCAAGCTGATGGCGTTCGCGACCGGGGCCGGGTTCGCCGGCGCCACCGGGACGTTCTACGTCGCGAAGCTCGGCACCGCGACCCCCGACATGTTCCAGTTCCCGGTCTCGGTCATGGTGCTGGTCATGATCGTGCTGGGCGGCATGGGGAGCGTGCCCGGCGTGGTCCTGGGGGCGTTGACCCTGCAGCTCCTCCAGTCCTGGTTCCTGCAGGACCTGACCCAGTGGGTGCACGCGCTTGGCCGGCTCGTCGGCAGCGGAGCCCTGCAGCAGGTGGAGCTCGTGCAGACGATCGAGCTGATCTTCGGGATCATCCTCGTGTTGATGATGCTGTACCGGCGCGAGGGGCTCATCCCCGCCTCGCGCACGACGGCGTCGCTCACGCTGACCGAGCAGGCGGCGATGCCCACGCGCGGCGGCATCGGCGCGTCGTTGAGCAAGATCCAGGACGTCCAGCTGCCGGCGGGGACGCCGATGCTGGAGGTCCGCGGCCTCACGAAGCGGTTCGGCGGAATCACGGCCGTGAAGGAGCTCGGCCTCACCATTCTGCCCCGGACCGTGGTGGGCCTGATCGGGCCCAACGGATCCGGCAAGACGACGTTCTTCAACCTGGTGACGGGCCTGGACAGCCCCGACGGCGGCCGGGTGTTCCTCATGGGCGAGGACGTCACCGGCCTGCCCTCCCACGCGATCGTCGAGCGGGGGATCGCGCGCACGTTCCAGACCCTGCGCCTCTTCGCCAATTTGACGGTCCTCGAGAACGTCCTCGTAGGGATGCACGCGCGCACCCGGGCGACCGCGGTGGGCGCGGTGCTGCGGCCCCCATCGGTGCGGGCCGAGGAAACGGCCTCACGCGAGTGGGCGATGGAGGTGCTCGCGATTTTCGGAAACCGCCTCCTGCCGCGCGTCAACCACCTGGCCAGCAGCCTTTCCTACGCCAACCGCCGGCGGCTGGAGATCGCCCGGGCGGTCGCGTCGCGGCCGAGGCTCCTCCTCCTCGACGAGCCCACCGCCGGCATGAACCCGGCGGAGACGATGGAACTGGCGGAGCAGATCCGGAGCCTGAACAGGATGGGGCTGACCGTGCTCCTGATCGAGCACAAGCTCAACGTCGTGAACACCATCTCCGATAAGGTGGCGGTGCTGGACTACGGCGAGAAGATCGCCGAAGGCACAGCGGAGGAGGTCCACCGGAACGAGGATGTCATCCGCGCCTACCTCGGACGGACAACTGCTACTCGAGTTTAGGGACGTCGACACCTATTACGGCGAGCTGCATGTCCTGAAGCGGGTCAACTACGAGATCCGCGCGGGGGAGATCGTCTGCCTCCTCGGCGGGAACGCCTCCGGCAAGTCCACCACCATGAAGACGGTCCTCGGGATCGTGCGGCCGGCCCGGGGGACGGTGCTCTACCGCGGTGAGCCGATCAACACCATGTCGACCTCCGAGCGCGTCCGGCGGGGGATCGCCCCGGTGCCGGAAGCCCGGCGGCTGTTCCCCAAGATGACCGTGTACGAGAACCTCGAGATGGGGGCGTTCACCCGCTCCGACCCGGCGGCGATCCAGGAGGACCTGGAGCGCGTCTACACGTTATTCCCGCGGGTCCGGGAGCGGCGGGGACAACTCGCCGGGACGCTCTCGGGCGGGGAGCAGCAGATGGTGGCGATGGGGCGGGCGCTGATGGCCCGTCCGACCCTGCTGTGTATGGACGAGCCATCGATGGGGTTGTCGCCCATCTTCGTGGAGCAGGTGTTCGAGATCATCCAGGCGATCAACCGCCAGGGCACCACAATCTTCGTCGTCGAGCAGAACGCGAACATGGCGCTGTCGATCGCGACCCGGGGCTATGTCCTGCAAACCGGCCAGGTGGTCCTGTCCGGGACGGCGCGGAGCCTGCGCGAGAACGAGATGATCCGGAGCGCCTACCTCGGCGAGCTCAAGACCTGAGACCGGGACCCGCGGTGATTCACTAGACCGCGCTTGGCCCGTCAGGCCAACGCCTCCCGAACGCTCCGGCGCAGCAGGTCCCCGAGTTCGGCGATCTCGGCGTCGGTGACCGTGAGCGGCGGACCCACGAGAATCTGGTTCACGGTCGACCCCACGAGCGACCCGCCCGCGGGATAGACGAGCAGCCCGTTCCGGAAGGCCGCCTCGACGACCGCGCGGCCGGGGGCCGCGGCGGCCGGGTGGTCCGGCGGAACGGCGAATTCGATCCCCCACATCAGGCCCAGCCCGCGGACCTCCTCGACGCCCCGAAAGGCCCGGAGAGGCTCCAGTTCGCGGCGGAGCGTCTCTCCCTTGCGCCTGGCGGCGGCGACCAGGTCATGGGTCCGCACGTAGTCCAAGACCGCGGCGGCCGCGGCGCAGGCGAGCGGGTTGCCCGCGGAGGTGTGGCCGTGGATGAACTGGCCCGAGGCGCCCAGGATCTGCCCGCCGACCCGCTCGTGGGCGATGACGGCGCCGACCGGGACGTACCCCGCCCCCAGTCCTTTGGCGCAGACGATGATATCGGGGATGACCTTCCAGTGGTCGATGGCGAAATTCTCGCCCGTGCGCCCAAAGCCGCTCATCACCTCGTCGGCGATGAAGAGGATGTCGTGCCGGTTGCAGATCTCTCGGATGATGGGGAAATACTCGGGCGGGGGGACGACCGCCGCGTTGGCCGCGCCCGACACCGGCTCGGCGATGAACGCCGCGATCGTCTCCGCGCCTTCCCGGCGGATGGCCTCCTCCAGGGCGGTGGCGCACTCGATCCGGCACTTGCCGTAGACCAGACCGAACGGGCAGCGGCGGCAGTGGACCTCCGGGATCTGCGGGAACGGCAGCAGCAGGGGCGTGAAGGGACCGCGGCGGGCGGCGAAGCCCGATACCGACAGCGCGCCGAGGGTGGCCCCATGATAGCTGGCCCGTTTGCTGATGATCTTGTACTTGCCCGGCCGGCCCGCGTCGACCCAGTACTGGCGCGCCAGCTTGATGGCCGTCTCGGTCGCCTCGCTGCCCCCGGACACGAAGAAGACCCGGGTGTGCCCGGCCGGCGCGAAGGCGATCACGAGGTCGGCGGCGCGCTCCTGGGCATCGGTGCCAAAGGTGGAGCCGTGGGCGAACGTCATGCGGTGCAGCTGCGCCTCGATGGCCGCGAGGATCTCGGGGACGCTGTGCCCGAGATTGGCGGCGAGCGGCCCCGACGATCCGTCGAGGTAGCGGCGCCCGTCGGCGTCGTAGATGTAGACCCCGGCCGCGCGGGCGGCGCGCACGCGGCCCGCCGCGCCGGCGCGGTAGAGGACGTGGCTGGCCGGCGTGCCGGTTTCGTCCATGCGGTCCTCCTCCCAGCGGCCACAGAGTCTTCGGCCCCGCCCGGCCATCCCCTGCGCGCCGGCCGACGCCGGGCCCGCCCGGCGGGAGAGGACTGGGCAGGCCGGGCGGACAATACTATTGGAATGGGTGGAGCGCGCGAGATCACCGACGAGATCCGGCGCCGGGTCAATATTTTGGAGGTCGTGTCCACGCACGTCACCCTGCGCCGGGCCGGCCGCACCTACAAGGGCCTCTGCCCCTTCCACTCGGAGAAGACCCCTTCGTTCACCGTCGATCCGGAGCGCGGCTTCTTCTACTGCTTTGGCTGTCACGCCGGCGGGGACGTCTTCGACTTCATCATGCGCACCGGGGCGCTCACGTTCGGGGAAGCCCGCCAGGAACTGGCCGAGCGGGCCGGGATCCGGCTGGAACAGTCGCCCCGCGACGAGCAGGCGTCCGGCGAGCGCGAGCGACTGCTGCGGGTGGTGGCGGAGGCGGCCGCGTTCTTTCAAGCGCAGCTTCGGGCTCCTGCCGGGGAAAGCGCGCGCCGTTATCTGGTCGCGCGCCGGGTCGATCCGGCGACCCAGGAGGCCTTCCGGCTCGGATTTGCCCCGCCGGGCTGGGACAATCTGATCCGGGCGCTCCATCCCAGGGGGTTTGCCGCCGCCGCCCTCGAGCAGGCCGGCCTGGCTGTGGCGCGACCGGCGGGCGGGGGGCATTACGACGCGCTCCGGGATCGGCTGATCTTTCCGATCCACGATCTGCAGGGGAGGCCGGTCGCCTTTGGGGGGCGCGTGCTCGATGACGGCGCCCCGAAGTACCTGAATACCCGGGAGACGCTGCTCTTCACGAAGGGAAAGACGCTGTACGCGCTGGGGGACGCCCGGGAGACGATCCGGGAGACGGGCGAGGCCGTCGTCGTCGAGGGTTACATGGACGCGCTGGCCTGCCACCAGCACGGGATCCGCCATGCGGTGGCGTCGCTTGGGACCTCGCTGACGCTCGATCAGGTGCTCCTGCTCAAGCGCTTTGCGTCCCGGGCCGTGCTCGTCTACGACGCCGACGCGGCCGGGGTCGGCGCCGCGGAGCGGGGACTCGACGTGTTCGACCAGGCGGAACTCCCGGTCCGGGTGGCGGTTCTCCCAGGGGAGTCCGATCCCGACGCGCTCCTCCGCGCCGAGGGGCCCGAGGCGTTCCGGCGGATCTGCGAGGCCGCCCTTCCGATCTTCGACTACAAGCTGGCGCTGGCCTCGCGGCGGTTCGACAGCAAGACAGTGGAAGGAAAGGTAGGAATTGTTAACGAAATTGGGCAGTTAATCAATATGGTGTCCAATCCCGTGCGCCAGGGGGAGTATGTCCGCCTCCTGGGGGTCCACTTGGGCGTTCGGGAAGACGCCATTCGCGCTCAGTTGCGGCGGATCGGCGGGGGACGGCCGGAAGGCGGCGCCCGCCCGCAGGCAGAGGCTCAGCCGGCTTCCGACGCGAGCGGCCGGGCCGTGACGGAGCGGGAACTGCTCCATCTCCTGGTGGTGGAGCCGGAAGCGCAGGGGTCCCTCCGGGGTCTGGTCGCCCCGGAGATGTTTGTCAGTCCGGCGCACCGCGAACTGGCGGCCGCGCTGCTGGCGGGAGAGGCCGCCAGCCCCGGCGAGCCTGGGCGGCTGCGCGAGCGGCTACGGAGCGAGGCGGCGATCTCGCTCCTGAGCCGATTTTTGATTGCTGAGCCCCCGGCGGGGGACCGGCGGCGGGCCGCGGAAGACTGCGCGCGGCGGCTCCGGAAGTTCCGGCTGCAGGAGCAGGTCGACGCGCTGCGCGATGCCGTCGAGCAAGCCGAACGCGCCGGGGACGGAGCGCGTCTCGGGACGCTGGCGGCCGAGCTGCAGGAAGCATACAGGGAGTTGAAGGGTAGTGCCCAAGCCACGTAAAGCACAAGCCATCTCAGGGTCGAATTCAGCGGCCCCGCCGAGGAAGAAGGCGGACGCGGAGAAGGTGCTGAGCACCCTCTCGGCGGAGCTGCGCGCGCTCGTCGAGTTGGGGCGCAAGCGCGGGTACGTCACCTACGACGAGATCCAGGAGACCGTGCCCGAGGTCGAGCACAACCTCGACGAGTATGACCGCATCTACGGGATGCTGGTCGACCTCGAGATCAAGGTCGTCGACGATCCCAAGGAGGCCGAGAAGCGCGCGGACGACGAGGAAGAGTCCGAGGCCGCCCTGGAGCCGCTGGAGGGGGTCAGCATCGACGACCCCGTCCGCATGTACCTCAAGGAGATCGGCAAGGTTCCCCTGCTCAACTCGGCCGATGAGATCAAGCTGGCCAAGCGCATGGAGCGGGGGGACGAGGAGGCGAAGCGCCGGCTCATCGAGGCCAACCTCCGCCTGGTCGTGAGCATCGCCAAGAAGTACGTGGGCCGCGGCATGCTGTTCCTGGACCTGATCCAGGAAGGCAACCTCGGGCTGATCCGCGCGGTCGAGAAGTTCGACTGGCGCAAGGGCTACAAGTTCAGCACGTACGCCACCTGGTGGATCCGCCAGGCGATCACCCGGGCCCTCGCCGATCAGGCGCGGACGATCCGCATCCCCGTGCACATGGTCGAGACGATCAACAAGCTGATCCGGA
>Ga0307479_10002503_pt1 | contig 16702 bp, 16 predicted proteins | sample atmos_gasesECM4C_FD_203743 | JGI IMG/M metagenome (GOLD analysis project Ga0307479, IMG submission 203743) | Hardwood forest soil microbial communities from Morgan-Monroe State Forest, Indiana, United States - atmos_gasesECM4C_515 | ecosystem: Environmental > Terrestrial > Soil > Temperate... | reverse complement strand
CCTGGTCATTTTCCGGGAGAACACGGAAGACGTCTACGCGGGCCTCGAGTGGCGGTCCGGAACACCGGAAGTGAAGAAGGTGATCGATTTCCTGAACAACGAAATGCTGAAAGGCACGTCGAAACGCATCCGCGAGGATTCAGCCATCGGCATCAAACCGATTTCCCCCACGGGGACAAAGCGGCTGGTGCGGCGAGCCATCCAGCACGCGCTCGAAAACAAGCGCGGCCTAGTCACTCTGGTGCACAAGGGCAACATCATGAAGTTCACTGAGGGGGGATTCAAGGACTGGGGCTACGAGCTTGCAGCGGCGGAATTCCGCGACAGCATTGTCACCGAACGGGAGAGCTGGATTCTGGACAACAAGGACCGCGACGCAAATCTTTCGATCGAGAAGAACGCGGGGCTGGTCGAGCCCGGCCTCGAACAGGGCACCGCAGAGTTCAAGAAGACGGTCTACGACGAAGTGAAGCGGACGCTCGATGCGATTTACTCCACGCACGGGCGCGGCCAATGGAAGAAAAAAATCCTGATCAACGACCGCATCGCCGACTCGATTTTTCAGCAAGTGATTACACGGGCGGATGAATATCAAGTGCTCGCCACGCCGAACCTGAACGGCGATTACTTGTCGGACGCTTGCGCGGCCCAGATTGGCGGGCTGGGGATGGCGCCAGGCGCGAATATCGGCGACGGCTTCGGCGTCTTCGAGGCGACACACGGAACCGCGCCGAAATACGCGGATAAAGACGTGATCAACCCGAGCTCCGTGATGCTCTCGGGCGCCATGATGTTCGATTTCATGGGATGGAAAGAGGTGGCGCGGATGATCGAAGATGGCATCGCGCGAACGATCCGGCAGAAGCGCGTGACGTATGACCTGGAGCGCATGATGCCGGGCGCGACAAAGGTGAAGACTTCGGAATTCGCCTCGGCGATTATCGAAAATATGCAAGCAAAAGTCGCTGCGGATTAAGAGTTCCCGGGTACGTCCAAAGGAGACGCAGGAATGCGTAAGAAGGTGACGGTTGTTGGAGGCGGATTCGTTGGTTCCACGACGGCGCAAAGAATCCACGATAAAGGGCTGGCGGACGTTGTGCTGACCGATATTCTCGAAAGCGTGCCCGCGGGCAAAGCGCTGGACATGGCGGAATCGGCCCCGATTCTCGGCACCGATGCGCACGCAGTGGGAATTTCCACCGCGGCAGGAGATTATCGGGAGACGGCGAACAGCGACATCGTCGTCATCACCGCTGGATTTCCGCGCAAGCCGGGAATGAGCCGCGACGACCTTCTGAAGGCAAACTATGACGTCGTGAAGGGAGTGGTTGACGCCATCGTGAAACTGTCGCCCGGCGCAATTCTTATTATCGTGACGAACCCGCTCGATGCGATGGCGCAGGCGGCGTTTAAGATCAGCGGGTTTTCGAAGAATCGCGTGATCGGAATGGCGGGAGTTCTCGATTCCGCGCGCATGAGCACGTTCGTCGCAATGGAATTGGGCGTGTCGGTCGAGAACGTTCATTCGTTTGTCCTGGGCGGGCATGGAGACGATATGGTGCCGCTCGCGCGCTATTCCACCGTCGCGGGGATCCCCCTCCCCGACCTACTGCCCAAGGATAAAATCGACGCGATCGTGGCGCGCACTCGCAAGGGCGGCGCGGAGATCGTGAACCTCTTGAAAACCGGGTCCGCCTACTATGCGCCGTCGGCGGCGGTTGTAGAGATGGTGGAAGCGATCCTCAAGGACAAGAAGAAGATTCTCCCGTGCGCGGCGTATCTCGAAGGAGAATACGGCATTCACGGGTTGTTCGTCGGCGTGCCGGCTAAGCTGGGCGCGCGCGGGATAGAACGGATCATCGAAATTAAACTTACGCCTGACGAAAAGGCCGCGCTCGATAAATCGGCCGCTTCCGTGAAGGAACTCGTAACTGTCTTGGGATTGTAAGTCCGCTCTCTCTTTTCACGGTCTCTACTCTTTCGCTCATCGCTACCTGCACCGAAAATTCGCGTCGTGCACATTTTGATAGACTGAGGATGGGAGTCATCCAGCGCCATGATGTGGTTCGGAAACAAAGACGGGGGCGCAAAGCAGCGCCGCAAATCCGGCCAAGCTGCCGGGCAGACGGAAGCGGCGACATTGTCTCATCGCGTCACGAAGGACCTCGCGCGCGCGGAAACCCTTGCGCTGATGCTGGCCGAAAGCCGCGCTTCAAACTCTCTCGAAGTGGCCGACCTACTTGCCGGAATGTACATTTACAATTGGGAGCGGCTGGGAAAGTACTGGGAGGAGCCGGAGCAGGCCGAGAATTTCCTGCGGAAGGTCTGCCGAATCAGTCCGCAGCGCTGGCATCACTGGATTGAGAAGTACGACCGCAAGCGACACGTCGAAGCATCCACACGAATTCAACGAATCTTCCGGAGACCGAAACGCGGCTCAGCCGGAAACGGGAGTCCGCTCGCGCATTCGACGGAATTGCAAGCTGTTCTGAAGCACGCTGAAGAGATTGCGCCTTATCACGACGAGCTTGACGGGCGAACGATCCCGGTCCTCACGTGTGAATGCGTCTTGCTGAGCATCGCGAAAATCCCGGAATCCGAGATTGCGCACCAGCTTATTGCTTCGGGGCTTGATGTGCGAGGTCTTGAACGCGAAGCGCGCTTTCCTCGGCACGCACGGCGCAAGTAAATTCTCTCGCGCGCCATCCGGGTCCGCACCAATGTCAAATGATGAGCTTGAAATGAGGCCAAAGGACCGCCAGCGGCGCGCTCGGCTTGCGGCAGACGTAAATCGGGACATGCTGTTCGATGGGCATGCCGTAAGGATTCGAAACCGTGGCGGCGAGACGCGAATCGCCAAACAGGTCCTTGAATTCCTCCGCACGTTCGCCGATCAGAATTAAGCAAGCGCCTGAATAGCTGCGCGGCCCCCAGTAGAAATAGCTGTTATGGCCGCTCAGCGCCTTGGGCAGCCCAAGCTGAGGGCCGTAGTAGTCAATCGCGCCTGCCTCGCCGTAGTTCCCCGCCAGGATCGCGCACCCCGCCTGCTCGTCCGCGGGCAGGGTGCGATACACCTGCGCGACACTTTGCGCCAGCGTGTCCCATCCGAACATGTCGGCATAGAGCTGCGGAAGAGCGGCGGTGGCGTCGCGTTCGGTCTTCACCGACTTCGCGTATGGCATGGCCTGCGAATAGCGCAAGAAAACATCCACGGGTAATAAGGGAACGCCGAATGGGATGGTAATCAAACCGCCGAGTACAAGCACGGACACAAATGCAGGACGCAGCCAGCGGGCGTCATATTCCGCTGAGAGTCGTTCGAGCGCGACTCCGCCGGCTGCCACCAGCAGCGGATAAATCGGCAATGCGTAATAACTCTTCCCGCTGAACGCGAGCAAGACGCCCATGACGATCAGGTAGGCCCAGCCGAGAAAACGGTAGCGCTTGGCGTGGCGGGCAAAGAAAAGCCACGCGAGACCTCCTATCCAGATAGGCCAAGCGACCGGATGAAGAAAAAGCACATTTTCCCAAAGGAACTCAAGCGGCTCGATGGAAACATTTTTGAATTGTTGCGCATTGCGAACCACTTCGATTTGCGGCCAGCCATGGCGCGCTTCCCAGATGAGATTCGGCAGGAAAATCGCGAGCGCGACCAATCCCCCCATCCAGATCCACTTCGACCGAAATACTTGCACGTTGCCGGAGATCAGGAGACCTGCGACGAGCGCGAAGCCAAAGAGCAGCATCGTATGCTTGTTTTCAAGTCCCACGCCCGCGATAGCGCCAAATACGAGCCACAGTTTCGATGATGCGCCATTTACAATGCGAATCGCGAGACAAGCGCAAAGAATCCAGAAAAGAGGCTCGAACGCGTTCATGGAAAAGAAACTGTCGAATGCGAGGTAAGCGGGAGCAAAGAGAATCGCTGTCGCGGCGAGGAGCTGAGCGAAGCGGCCGCCGCCGAATTCGCGGGCGAGTAACCCAGTGAAAAAGACAACGAGGGCGCCTGCAAGAGCGGACAACACACGAATAGCGAAGAGCGAGTTCCCGAAAAGGTGGCGCACGAGCCATGCAACGAGCGCGATCAGCGGAGGTTGGTCCACATAGCCCCAGGCGAGATGCTCGCCGCAGGCCATGTAGTAAAGCTCGTCACGAAAGAATCCGTAGTGGTTGATTCCGGCGAACTGAATCAGCAATCTTGCGGCTGCGAGACCGAAGAGCAGTCCAGTGGCCTTCGCTCCCGGTTCATTCGCGGATGCATCGGCGAGCGGCCGCGATGCGGCATCGGCAACGCTCGTCTGGTTCACGCGAAGGGCCTCCTGCTCGCCCCGAGTGCTCGTTTGATCTACTGGATAATGACTGCTTGGATGCGATCGAGATCCGGGAAATTTTTATCTATATACGCTTTGCCTTGCGTGGTGATGGCGCCCTGGTCAGGACGCTCCCCATAGCCGCTATGAAGTTTCTTCACAATATCCATTCCGGAGGTCACCTGGCCGAACGGGGCGAAGCCCTGGCCGTCGAGGAAACCGTTGTTGCCGAGGCTGATGAATAGTTGGGTGGTACGCGTATGCGGCCCTGCCGTCGCAAAGGTGATGTATCCCGGCTTGTTGCTTTGCGTTACTGGATCGTCCTTCAGCTTGGTGTTTCGCCAAACGGAATTCACCTTAGGGTCCGCGCTCAATCCGAATTGAACCACAAAGTTCGGAACGATGCGGAAAAATGCCGCTTCGTTGTAAAAGCCGTTTTTGACGAGATTGTAGAAGCGGTCGGCACCCAACGGCGCCCAGGCGCGCGTCACATGAATCACGAAGTCGCCCTTGGTGGTCGAGAACTTTACGTCGAACTCGGCCGGAGCCTGCGCCGAGCAAGTGGCCGGTTGCAGCAGATTCGAATCAGCCGTCATTGTTGCACTCCCGGTTGCTGCGCCTTGGGTTTCGCAGCGGGAGCGGCGGGCTCCGCCGTCGCTGAAGGGACAATCACAGCTACTTTAATGATGTCGAGCTTCGGATAATTCTTTTCGAGAAACGCCTTTCCTCCGCTCGTGATCTCGCCCTGCTGGCCGGTTGGTGCATCGGCGTAACCGCTGTAGAACTGCTGCACGACTTCCATTCCAGAGGTCACTTGGCCGAACGGAGCAAAGTGGTCGGGATACTTATCCAGGGCAGCGTTATTCCCAAGATTGATGAACACCTGCGTCGTGCGGGTGTTCTGGCCGCCGGCGGCGTATGTAACGTAGCCGGCCTTGTTACTCTGTGTGACGGGGTCATCCTTGATCATTGCGTCCGCCCAGGCCTTATTCACGGCGGGATCAGGACCCAACCCAAACTGCACCACGAAGCCCGAAACGACCCGGAAAAGGGCGGCACCGTCATAGAAATGGTGTTTGACGAGATTGTAGAAACGATCGGCGCCAAGAGGAGCCCAGGCGCGAGTGACGTGGATCACGAAGTCGCCCTTGGTTGTGGTGAACTTGGCGTCGTACTCGGCGGGCGCCTGCGCCTTCAACGTCGCTGGATGCAGAAGACCAGGGTCAGTGCCCCCTGATTTGGGTTTCGCGGCCGAGGACTGCCCAGTTGCCGCGGGCTTCTTTGCCGGCGCCGCCTGATCCTGAGCGTAAGCGGTGCCTGCGAACAACAATGCAAGCGCAACGATCGAGAGCTCGAAATTACGTTTCATTGCTTTCCTCCAAGTCGTTTTGAGGTGGCTTCCACTTGTTCCATAACGCGGAGGGTGTTGCCACCGAGAATTTTCTGAATGTCAGCTTCGGAATACCCTTTCTTCAGCAGGGCGTCGGTGATCTGCGGCAGGTGCGAGGCGTCGTCCATACCAAACGGCATCACGGCGCCATCGAAATCGGAACCAAGACCCACGTGATCGGCGCCGGCCAGTTTCACGGCGTGGTCAATGTGCTCGATGATTTTCGTCCATTCCACGCGCGGGAGCTTCCCATCAAGCATTGCCTGGCGTGTGAGCCGGGCCCCTTCGAGTATCTGGCAGGCTTCGTTTTCGCCGCAGCGCTCTCTGATCTTTGTGTTTGCCTCCTTGTCGATTTCCGGATGGGCCTTGTCGGCGTCACGAAATTCCTGGCTTAGGAAGCCGACGTGGTAGTTGATCTGAATCACGCCGCCTTTGGCGGCCAGGTCCTTGATCATCTGGTCCGTCATGTTGCGGGGCGCATCGCAAATCGCACGGCAGGACGAATGCGAAGCAATCATCGGCGCCTCGCTGATGGAGAGTGCGTCGTAAAACGTCTTGTCCGCGACGTGCGAGATGTCCACCATAACGCCGAGGCGGTTCATCTCGCGCACCACCTGCTTCCCGAAATCCGTAAGTCCATTGTGCGCGGGTTTGTCAGTCGAGGAATCCGCCCACTCGTCGTTGACGCTGTGCGTAAGCGTCATGTAGCGAACGCCTAGTCCCGCGAAGTCGCGGAGAACGCCGAGGTCGCTATTGATCATGTGACCGCCCTCGACGCCCATGAGCGCAGCAATCTTGTCCGAGGCAATGGCGCGCCGCACGTCCACAGCGGTCGTCGCTAAAATAAGGTCGTTCGGGTGCTTGGCGACCGTCTCGCGAACGGCGCCGATCTGAGCCCGCGCGCGCTTTGCAGCTTCGGGTCCCGTAACCGTCCCGGGAATCCAGATGGAGAAAAAGATCCCGCCGAGTCCGCCTTCGCGCATTCGCGGAATGTCGATATTGCCTTCGGCGTGGCGCGCGCCCAAATCAAATTTCGGATCAAGAAGCATCTGCGTTGTGTCGTCATGCGTGTCTATAACAATCGAGCGGAAGTGAAGTTCGCGTGCTTTGGGGGAGATGTCCAATGATGGACCAAAGCTGAGGAAGGTAAGCATTCCTCCCAGCGACAAGCACAGCCCAAGCAATGCAAGACGAACCATTCAAACACCTCAGTCACTTTGATAGACCAATGCCCGGACGAACAGATTGCCGGCTTACAGCTTCAATCGCCCCCGCGGAACCACGATTTTACCGCGTGCAGAAGCACCTGGCCGTTCAAGGCGGCGAGCGATTCAGTGAGCGGAATGCCCTTGGGGCAAACCTTCACGCAATTCTGCGCGTTGTCGCAATCTTCAATTCCGCCGGGGCCCATCAGGGCTTCCAGACGCTCGGCAGCGTGCATCGCGCCGGTGGGGTGCATGTTGAACAGGCGCACCTGGCTAACGATTGCGGCGCCAATGAATTTCGAGTGTTCGTTCACCTTGGGACAGATTTCGAGACAGTTGCCGCACGTGATGCAGCGCGCAAGCGGATATCCCACCTCCTGGAGAGCAGGGGACATGCGCGGGCCCGGCCCGAGGTCGTAAGTGCCGTCGATGGGGATCCAGCACTTCGTGCGTTTCAGGCTGTCGAACATGAACTGGCGATCGACCAAAAGATCGCGGACGAGGGGAAACTTCGTCAGCGGCTCCAGGCGAATCGGCTTTTCCAGATTGTCCACGAGCGCCGAGCAAGCCTGGCGGGGCTGGCCATTGATGAGCATCGCGCAGGCGCCGCAAACTTCCTCAAGGCAATTCGCGTCGTAGCTGACGGGAGTTGATTCCCGGCCATCGCGCGTGAACGGCTTCTCCGCGATGTCCCGGAGGCACTGAATCACGTTCAAGTGCGGGCGGTGCCGGATCTCGAATTCCTCCCAGCGGACGGATTCGTCCGGGCGTTGCTGGCGCCGGATGCGAACGATGAAAGTGTTTTCAGCCATTTTCTTTTGTTCAGTCCGGTTACAGAGAGATCCCTCGCTCACGTTGTTTCGCTCGGGATGACCATCCTCTTCGGATGGTCACTTTACCGCCGTATACTTGCGCTCGCGCAAGGGAAGCAGCGACGTATCCACCGGCTCATAATCAAGCTTGATTGTACCGGACTTGTAGCTCGCCTTTGTGGTCTTCAGCCACTTCGCGTCGTCTCGATTCGGAAACTCCGGTTTGTAATGCGCTCCGCGCGTTTCGTTGCGGGCGAGCGCGCCCATGGTGATGGCTCGCGCAAGAACGAGCATGTTCCCGAGCTCGCGGGCAAAGTTCAACGTCTGATTCGCCCATTGCGTCCGGTCCTGCAGATTGATTTTCGCGAAGCGTCCGCTCAGCTCGTCAATTTTTGCGAGAGTGTTTTCTAGCGCGGCGTTGTAACGGATCACCGTGGCGTTTTCGGTCATCACTTCGCCCAGTTCGCGCCAGATTGTGATCGGATTCTCGCTTCCCTGCTGGTGGAGCAACCCGTCGGTGATGTCCTGCTGGCGCACTCGCTCGCGCTCGAAGACGCTCGCAGGCGTGCTCGCACAGCCCTGCTCGAGATTGCGCGAATAGCGAACCGCCGCGGGCCCGGCAAGCATGCCTCCGTAGATGCACGACACCAGCGAGTTCGCGCCCAAACGGTTCGCGCCGTGATACTGGTATTCGCACTCGCCCGCCGCATAGACCCCGGGAATATTGGTGGCCTGATTTTCGTTGTCCACCCAGAGCCCGCCCATCGTGTAGTGCATGGCCGGAAAAACTTTCATCGGCTCGACATGCGGGTCAACCCCAACGAATTTCTCATAGATTTCCAAGATGCCTTCGAGCTTGCGGTCGAGCACATCGCGCGGAATATGCGTCACGTCGAGATAGACCGCCGGATCGCCCGGGAGTCCCATCTTCATTTCGAAGACGACCTTGTGAATCGCGCGGGTCGCAACATCGCGCGGCACAAGATTTCCGTATTTCGGATACCATTCCTCGAGGAAATAGAAGCGCTCGCCTTCGGGGATGTCCTTGCCGCGGCGCTTGTCGCCTGCCTGCTTGGGCACCCACACGCGGCCGCCTTCTCCGCGCGCCGATTCGCTCATTAGCCGGCATTTATCCTCACCGGGAATCGCGGTAGGGTGCACCTGAATGAATTCGCCATTCGCGTAATAGGCGCCCTGCTGGAACAGCGCCGATTGAGCGGAGCCCGTACAGACGACGGAATTGGTGGAACGTCCGAAGATCGCGCCGATGCCGCCGGTGCAGAAGATCGCGGCATCCGCTGGGAACGTGCGGACCTCCATGGTCTTGAGGTTCATCGCACAGATGCCGCGCAAGACCCCCGCGTCATCAAGAACAGCCGAAAGAAACGTCCAGCCCTCAAACTTTTTCACTTTGTCTTCGGATTCAAAGCGGCGGACCTGCTCGTCGAGCGCGTACAACAATTGCTGCCCCGTGGTTGCTCCAGCGAAGGCGGTCCGATGGAATAGCGTGCCGCCGAAGCGCCGGAAATCCAGCAGCCCTTCCGGAGTGCGGTTGAACATCACGCCCATGCGGTCGAGGAGATCGATGATCGCCGGAGCGGCTTCACACATACCCTTGACGAGCGGCTGATTCGCGAGGAAATCACCGCCATAGATCGTGTCGTCAAAGTGCTTCCACGTGGAATCCCCTTCTCCCTTCAAGTTCTTGGCCGCGTTGATGCCTCCCTGCGCGCAAACGGAATGCGACCGCTTCACGGGGACGATGGAGAAAAGGTCTACAGGCGCGCCGGATTCGGCCACGCGAATCGCAGCCATCAGGCCCGCCAGGCCCCCACCAACAATAATTATCTTGGGCGTTTTCATTCAGGCTGTCTCATTGGACGTACGTCCCGAGCGGGAACCAGTAATTGTGAAATCCAAGGGCAATCGCAATGCCCACGAAGGTCAAAAGCACGGTAACGGCGGCTCCTAGCCACGCAGCTGCGCGTTGCGCGCTCGCAGTTACCGCAATGCCCCACTTGCAGGCGAAATTCCACAGGCCATTTCCTAGATGAAAGGACGCAGCGGTAACGCCGATAATGTAAAACGCCAGGTACCAGGGATTCGCCATTGCTTGCGCCAAATCGTGATAGTCCGTCCGGCCATGGCCAACAAACCGCTCGGTGTACACGTGCCAACCTATAAAGACGAACGCGACGATCCCGCTCCAGCGCTGGAGAACATACATCCAGTTGGACATCCAGGGATGGCCCAGCGCGTTCGACTTCCCGGACCACCAGATGTAAATGCCGTAGAAGCCATGGAAAAGTATGGGAATCCACAAAACACAGGCCTCCACAAGGATGCGCCACGGAATGCCCTGCAGCTCGGCGGAAACGTCGTTGTACTTCTGCACGCTCACCAGAGCGTAGCTATTCGACCAGAAATGCTCGAGGAGGAATGCTCCAATCGGAACCACGCCGCTCAGCGAATGCAGTTTGTCGAGGAGGTAACTTGTTTTGGATTCAGCCGCTGCGGCCGGCATGCATGCTCCGAAGTAGAAAAGTCAGTATAGGCATCCTGCCGAGGGTTTGCAAGTTGGCGTCCCGCCCTTTTTTGCGTTTCTATTTTCGCTCTTTGGAATGATTCAATTTGACTGATAATTCTTAGGTACCGCGGTCCTCTAGCTGCCCCTGATTTGATAAAACTCCATGCTAGACTCGCTCGAATAACGGGACTCATTTATGCCGAGAGAACACATCCCGGAACTGAAGAAGTGGGTCGCCGAACTGCTGCGCAATGGTGCATCCGGCGGAGACGTTGAATTGAATCGCGTCGTGGACCTGATCAGCAGGCACTACGCGGTTCAGCGCCACGAAGTCGCCATTTTTGCCCTGAGCGACGACGGCCGGTTCCTGAAATTTGTCACTCCAGAAAAGCTGCAAGCGGTAGGGCAGATTCCGCTGACGAGCGCCAACTCGCTGGCGGCGCGCACGGCGCGCGACAAACGGCCCGAGATTATCAACCACTTCTCCGTAGTGCCACACGCCTCCGTTTTCGAAGCGGTGCCGTTGATCGAGGAGCAACGAGGCGAACCCATTCAGAAAATCATGAGCGCGCCGCTCATGGTTGAGAAGAGGCTGATCGGCGTGATTGAGATCTCGAGAAAAGGCGCCACGGCGCAGGAGGCAGGGCCGGACTTCACGCCATCCGAACTTCGGGAACTGCGGATCATCGCCGAAACCATTGCTCCCTGCCTGCCGCTCTGCATCACGGAGCCCGCCTGACATCTCGCGACACTCCAAGGGCGAGGCTGTAACGCTCCCGTAACGATTTTAGCGTGAATAAAGATTGACATCGCCGAGTGCGCTTGTTAGTTTTCGGACGCGAACTGTTTTTCGATTCCGCTTCGGAGGCACCGCAACCCGGCAAGCCCAATGGCGTTCGTCGCGAAGAAAATTTTCCTCACAAAGGGCGTTGGTAAACACCGCGAGCGGCTGTCGAGCTTCGAACTGGCGTTGCGGAACGCGGGAATCGCGGCGTGTAACATCGTCCGTGTATCGTCGATCTTTCCTCCCTACTGCAAGCTCATCTCCCGCAGCGAAGGGCTGAAGCATCTGAAGCCCGGGCAAGTGGCGTTCACCGTGATTAGCGAAAACCAGACTCGCGAGCCGCACCGGCTGATTGCGGCGGGCGTCGGGCTCGCTCTGCCGGGCGACAAGTCCATGTTCGGGTATCTCTCCGAGCACCATTCCTTCGGCGAAAGCGAAGAGATTGCCGGCGAATATACTGAGGAACTCGCAGCGGAGATGCTCGCCACCACGCTGAATGTCGAGTTCGATCCGGATCTGTCGTGGGACGAGAAAAAAGAGGTTTACCGCATTTCGAACAAAATCGTCCGCACCATGAACATCACGCAGTCGGCCGTGGGAGACAAGCGCGGCCTTTGGACCACAGTGCTCGCCGCCGCAATTCTCCTCGGCGAAGATGACTGAAGCTTTACTCACCGATCAACAATCTGAAGCTAGCCCTGAAATGCGTCCGAACGTCGTAGTGCTTCTCTATGGCGTTTACCGTTTCTTGGTGCGGGTCTTGAAGTAGCCGATGCGCTGAAGCACCGCGCCCGCGATCAGCGGTAACGCTACAGTGGCGTCGTCGAGCACTTCCGCAAGTCTTCCGCCTTCTTCCGTGGGGACGAATTTTCCCCATGAGACGGCCTCCGAATACGTGCTGCCGGATAGGCCGCCCCAGTTCACCGGCTCGGGGCAGATGCGCACGCCGTAGTTGTAGCGCTTGAGAGGGATTTTTTCGTAGCCGCGGCGAGCGAGCAACTCGGCGTAGACGCCGAATTGTTGCGCCCAGTTGCGCGGAACGCCGCCGCCTATCGTAAGCAAGCCCATGCGCTTTGTCGCGAGCATCGTCTTGGCGTACTGCTCAAAATCCTCATATGGATCGAAACGCAAAGGCGGAGTTCCCCTTTTCTTGCGCACGCGCTGGTGCAGCGCAAAGTCAATGCCCAGCTCGGAATCGGTAAACGCCGGGACAAAAATGGGAACGTTGTTTTCGAAGGCGGATTTCAGAATCCCGCGGCCTTTCATGTGATGTTTCAGGTGCTCGCCGATACGGCGATTGATCTTCCAACTGCAAACGACCTCGTTCGCGTCCCAGCGTTCGAGAATGTGCTGCATCACTTCCTCGACGGCGTCGAGATTTACTTCCGGCTCGAGCGAGTCATACACGCGGTTGTAGCCGGCGACGAAGAGTTCGCGGTCGTCCATCTTTGCGTCATAACGGAAATGCGAGCGCCCCGTGGCTTCGACAAGCCCATGCGCCATGAGCGCGCCGGTGGAAACGATCGCTTTGATCACGCCCGATTCGATGAGGTCGCAGAAAACCAATCCCATCTTGGCGACGGTCATCGCTCCGGAAAGTGTCGCCACGCAGAAGCAGTCTTTGTCTCGGGCCATGGCCTCGAGAACATCCGCCGCATCGCCAATCTGCCGGCCCGTGAAAGCGGTCCGGCCCATCGCGCGGACAAGATCGTCAATGGTTTCAATACGGGAAAGGTCCAGCGGATAAATCGGAGTGAGGCGGTCCTCGATGGGGTCATGCAGATAGCGCCCGGTGGCGCCCTTTTTCTTTGCCATTCAGACTCCTCGCAGGTAATGTAGCGTCATCCCGCCGCTTGCGGGAGCGAATGATCCTGTTTTGCGCGTCTTATTGATATTACAAAGCGGCCATTCGCGAAAGAAGAATTTCCACTTTCTCAGGAGATACGCGAGACGCCCCGCACAAAACAATGAGCCGATACACGCCGACGCCGCCTGAAAATTTCGGCGGCCTTCCCGAGGAGCATTCGCTGTACGAAACTTCCCGTGCCGTGATTTTTCCCGTCCCGCTCGAACGCACCACGAGCTACGAGCATGGCACTTGCAACGGTCCATCGGCAATTCTTGCGGCCAGCCGGAACATGGAGCTCTACGACGACGAGCTCGAACTCGAGCCGTACAAGGAAATCGGAATTGCAACGCTGCCGCCGATCGACACCGCGGATGGCACGCTTGACGAAGTGATCACCGAGTTGTTTACCGCGCAGCTCGGAATGCTCGAAGACAAGAAATTTCCGGTAGCCCTTGGCGGAGAACACTCGCTTACGCCTCCGCTCGTTTCCGCAACGGCCAAAAAATACAAGGACCTCACGGTCTTGCAGATTGACGCGCACGCGGATCTGCGCGATGAGTATCAGGGTAATCCCGCAAGCCATGCATGCGCGATGCGGCGAGTGGTGGAAGTTTGCTCCGCGGTGCAAGTAGGCATCCGCTCACTCTCGGTGGAAGAAGCGAAAGCGATCCCCCACCTGCGCACGAGTATTTACTGGGCCAAAGATATTGTGCGCGCTCCCATGAAGACATGGATCGCCAAGGTGCTCGGCGACCTGGGCCCCCATGTATACTTGACGATTGACCTGGACGGTTTTGATCCGTCCATCGTGCCGGCCACCGGCACACCGGAACCCGGCGGGCTGGACTGGCACCAGGTGACTTCGCTCGTGCGCGCCGTGGCGGATCATAAGAAAATCGTTGGCATGGATGTCGTCGAGTTGCTGCCGCAGCCCGGAGATCACGCATCCGATTTCCTTGCGGCCAAACTTGTGTATAAATGCTTGGGGTACATTTTCTGCCAGGGATAGTTTCGGGAGGGTCGAAGGCATGAGGGGGATTGCCGTTTTCTTGAACGTGTTGCAACACCATGATGTTTATGTCGAATGGAGTCCCGGATTTATCGGCATGCTCATCTTCGGCATGCTGGCCGGCTGGTTGACCGGCGTGCTGACGCGCGGCCGCGGCTATGGTTGCATCGTGGACATTATCCTCGGACTGATCGGCGCGTTCATCGGCCAGTGGATCTTCCTGAAGCTTAACATTCCGGTATACGGCTTCATCGGCAATCTTGCGGCGGCAGTTGTCGGCGCCGTTCTGCTGGTGGCGTTTGTGAGGTTGATTGCGGGCGGCAGAGATTAGCCGGCGGCCCTTCGTTCGATTGAAACTTCGCAGAACAAAGAGAGAGTCTTGAGCCAACGGTCGTTGTGGGCCATTCCGCTGGGCGGGCTGGGCGAGTTCGGCATGAACATGCTCGTTCTGCGCTGCGGCGAAGACATTATCGTAATTGACGCCGGGCTGATGTTCCCCGAGCAGGAACTCCTTGGCGTTGACATCGTTATCCCCGACACCACCTACCTGAAGCAACATAAGCACATGTTGCGCGCGATCGTCCTCACCCACGCGCACGAAGACCACATCGGAGCGCTGCCCTACATCCTTCGCGATTTGAACGTCCCTGTCTACGGGACGGAGTTCACTCTGGCCATCGTTCGCAAGAAGCTCGAGGAGCACGCGCTGCTCGACACGGCGAAGTTGAACAAGATTGCGGCGGGTGATACGACCACGATCGGGCCGTTTCAGATCGAATACCTGCACGTGACGCACAGCACGGTTGATTGCGTCGCCCTTGCCGTCCGAACGCCGCTGGGCGTGATCATCCACACGGGCGATTACAAAATCGATCCGACACCGGTGGATGAAAAGCCGTTTGATTTGCACGCCTTTGCGCGGTATGGCCAGGAGGGTGTCCTCGCTCTGTTCAGCGACAGCACCAACGTCGAGCGACCGGGATTCACGCCATCGGAGCGAGCCGTATGTGTGCGGCTCGAGGAACTGTTCCGTGCGGCCCCGGCAAGGGTCGTGGTGTCCTGCTTCTCGAGCTCAATCCACCGCATTCAGCAAGTAATTGACATCGCGCGCCGTGTCGGGCGCAAGGTTGGCATTGTCGGGCGCAGCATGGTGGACAACATCGAAATTGCCCACGGGCTCGGCAAGTTGCGGATTCCCGACGGCAGCGTGGTGCGGCCGCAGGATATCCGAAGCTTCGATCCGCAGAAGCTGGTTGTGCTGGCAAGCGGAAGCCAGGCGGAGCCGCTCTCGGCGCTTTCGCGAATCGCGGTGGATAATCACCGGATGATGAGTATCGCGGAAACCGACACGGTGATCCTCTCCTCGCGCCTGATCCCCGGTAACGAAAAGGCCATCTTCCGGATGATTGACCATTTCTTCCGCCGGCGCGTACTCGTCTATTACGAGGGGGGACGCTCCGCACCCATTCACGTCTCGGGGCACGCGAGCCAGGAGGAAATGAAAATCCTCTTGCAGCTTGTGCGGCCGAAATATTTTGTTCCATTGCACGGCGAATACCGGCAATTGTTTCGCCAGGCCGCCCTGGCTGAGCAATTGGGTGCCGTGTCGGGCGAGATCTTTCTGATCGAGAGCGGCCAGCCGATCGAGTTCACGGCGGATGGAGGTGCATACCGTCGTGAACCTGTGACCGCCGGAAGAGTGCTGGTTGATTCTGGGTCGCTCGAGGAAATCGAAGAGGTTGTTATTCGCGACCGGCGCCATCTTTCCGTGGACGGTGTCGTGGTTCCCATCATTGCGATTGACAAGCATACGGGGCGGATGGAGACATCGCCGGAGATTGTGACGCGCGGCTTCCTTCCCTCAGACGACGGACAGGAAATTCTGGCCAAGGCGCGCGACGTGATTCTGCGGACGATCGAGCAGTCCACCCCCGAGGAGAAAACGGACTGGACCGTTATCAAAGAGAAGATTCGCATGGACTTGAAACGGTACCTCAACAAGCAGACGTCGAAGCGGCCGCTGATCATCCCGGTAATCCTCGAAGTGTAAGTCAAACCGGGCAAGCAGGAAACCTTTCATGAAGCTGACGCTGCGCGCATTCACGCCCGAAGACTTCGAAGCGCTCTACCGGATTGATCAGGCTTGCTATGAGCCGGAGATCGCGTATTCACGGCGCGAGTTGCGGAACTACCTGCGCTTCCCTGGCGCTGATTGCTTCGTCGCGGAAGACGCCGGCAAGCTGATCGGATTCTGCTTGACCGCGCATGAAGGATCGCGCGGGCACATCATTACGATCGACGTCCTTGCCGAATACCGCCGGCAAGGCGTGGGCACAGCTCTTCTGGCGGAAGTAGAGAGTAGGCTCGCACAGCTTGGCGTCCGCGAGCTAGGTCTTGAAACAGCAACCGACAACAATTCCGCAATTGCCTTCTGGCATAAGCATGGCTATCGTACTCGGGCGGTGTGGAATGATTATTATCCCGGCGGGCGCGATGCGTATGCGATGACAAAGACGATCGCGCGATCCGCCGCGCGCTAAGTGCGCTCATTTCATCCGACTAGGATTCCTCGTAAGGGAGAAACTGATAACCCATGCTTCTTTGGCAAGCGATTGTTCTCGCGATCGTTCAGGGACTTACTGAGTTTCTGCCGATCAGCAGCTCCGCACACTTGTTTCTGATTCCCTGGCTCTCTCAGGGGCGTTTCCCGGATCCCGGCTTGGCATTCGACGTTGCGCTGCACGCGGGAACGCTCCTCGCGGTCGTTCTGTATTTCCTGCGCGAATGGATTCAACTTGTGCTGTGCGGACTGGGAT
>Ga0307479_10002501_pt1 | contig 16703 bp, 14 predicted proteins | sample atmos_gasesECM4C_FD_203743 | JGI IMG/M metagenome (GOLD analysis project Ga0307479, IMG submission 203743) | Hardwood forest soil microbial communities from Morgan-Monroe State Forest, Indiana, United States - atmos_gasesECM4C_515 | ecosystem: Environmental > Terrestrial > Soil > Temperate... | reverse complement strand
CAGCTTGATGATGTTATCTTTGGACACGGCATATCGCTCCTTCGGTGGAGAAGTGGAGGCGTCAAGCACCCCCACGATATGCCGCCTTCCCGATTCCCGCCGTCACCAACTTTCGGCGATAGCTCCCCGATTAATAGCCATCCGTATGTCAATCTAGCCCTCGCGGCGGGCGACTGCTTAGTCGCTCCGTTCTTTAGGGTTCGAACTGCCACTAGATGCCACAGCAATACAGCAGCAATAGCGACAACGAGAGGGAACGCCCACTCCAGTAAAAATCCATCCACAGCGGCTTCTGTCAGGCCAAAAAAGCCGCCAATCTTGTTGTCGAGATACCCAGTAATTGCGTTGTCTAGCAATGATCTCGGTAACTTTCTGACGAGCCACTGAATGACCGTCGTCGCGATAAAAACGCCGACAAGATCCACCAGCCGTCTAACCATGTGGTCCCCTCATAACCCCGGTCCCGCATCTACCTTGGGTAGGTATAGGGGCAGTCCATACGACGAAACATGCTGCATGTCCTACGGGTATATATCTTGCTCCTTGACTCACCCCGACCACATCTATATGTTCCCGTTTTGTTCCGTCCCAAAACGAGGGGCGTATCGCGATCGTCACGGACGCGGGGCGGAATGCGGTGGACGCGGGCAGCGTTCGCGCGCGGCAATGATCGCAGGGCGAGGCCTTCGGGTCTCGTGAGCGCTTCAACCACGCGATGACGACGGCGCAGCTTGCGGACGGCAAAGCCGTGTGGTCCTGGCGCCCCGACGCTGGCGCTAAGCTCTTGAGAAGCAAGCTTCTCAGGGGTGACGGGGGCAAAAGAGCCCGGTCCCCGGGGAGAGCGCGGAGGAAGCCGTTAAAACCATTGCGCAGGGAAGGCCGGTTGATCCGGCACACCTGTGGTGACCACCGCGTGCTACCCACACTGCACGCGGGCCGCGGGTGCACTGGGCACCCGGTTTCCCTGCGCCCTCGTTGTTTCCGAGGGACAACGACCTTGCATCCTCCGGGCGATTCCAGCGCCGCGGCGAGGCGGACGCTTGCGTCACGGCTTGAAAATTGAAGATGGCCGCAGTTCCTTGCGTGAATCCATTCCTTGCGCGAATCCGACCGATATTTCGGGCGCGTCCATGGCATCAGCTCCCTTGACGCGGCCTGCCGGCCATGGTGTTTACCTCGCCCATGCGCACCGCCGTCCGCCCAGCCCGTCTCTGGTGGCGCACCTTGTAAAAGGTGGCCGGTGCGATTTTCGTCAATTCACATCGTCAGGGGCCGCCATCACAGTGCGGCGACCTTGCGTTTGTCCTGTGTGGCGTTCCCTCGGCAAGTTTCGTAAGAGGACCACATGAACAGGACAGTCTTCTCCTTAGCTGAGCGCAGCGAATACAAGAGCCGCGGCGGCCTTGCGGTGACGCGGGTGGTGGAGCAATTCACCGGCGGCGCCAACAGGCTCGACCAGCTGATCGATCTGCTCGACCGCCGCCGCGGCGTCGTGCTGTCCTCGGGAACCACGGTACCGGGCCGCTACGACAGCTTTGATCTCGGCTTTGCCGATCCGCCGCTGGTGCTGGAAACCTCCGGCGTCAATTTCTCGCTTTCCGCGCTCAACTCGCGCGGCGAGGTGCTGATCGCCTTCCTGACAGAGACGCTGCGCGAGCCGTGCGTCGTGATCACCGGGAAAACCGCGTCCCGCCTTTCGGGCCACATCCTGCGCGGTGCCGCGCCGGTCGAAGAGGACCAGCGCACCCGCCGCGCCAGCGTGATGTCGCTGGTGCGCGATCTCGTCGCAACCTTCGCTGCCAACGACGATCCCCTGCTTGGCCTGTTTGGGGCCTTCGCCTACGATCTCGTGTTCCAGATCGAAGACCTCGTGCAGAAGCGAAAGCGCGAGGCCGACCAGCGCGATATCGTGCTCTATGTGCCGGACCGGCTGCTCGCCTACGACCGCGCCACCGGGCGCGGCGTGGTGCTGAATTACGATTTTGCCTGGAAGGGCAAATCCACCGAAGGCCTGCCGCGCGAGACCGCGGAAAGCGTCTACGTGAAGACGCTGCGGCAGGGATTTGCCGATCACGCGCCGGGCGAATATCAGGCCACCGTCGAAACCGCGCGCGCCGCCTTCGCCCGCGGCGACCTGTTCGAGGCCGTGCCGGGGCAATTGTTCGCCGAGCCCTGCGAACGAAGCCCTGCAGAAGTGTTTCAACGGCTGTGCCGCATCAATCCTTCGCCTTACGGAGCGCTGATGAATCTCGGCGACGGCGAGTTTCTGGTGTCGGCCTCGCCGGAAATGTTCGTGCGCTCCGACGGCAGGCGGGTCGAGACCTGTCCGATCTCGGGCACGATCGCGCGCGGCGTCGACGCGATCGGCGACGCCGAGCAGATCCGCCAGCTCCTGAACTCGGAGAAGGACGAGTTCGAGCTGAACATGTGCACCGACGTCGACCGCAACGACAAGGCGCGGGTCTGCGTACCCGGCACCATCAAGGTGCTAGCGCGGCGGCAGATCGAGACCTATTCAAAGCTGTTTCACACCGTCGATCACGTTGAAGGCATGCTGCGGCCCGGCTTCGACTCGCTCGATGCCTTCTTGACCCATGCCTGGGCGGTGACGGTGACCGGCGCGCCGAAATTATGGGCGATGCAGTTCGTCGAGGATCATGAGCGTTCGCCGCGGCGCTGGTATGCCGGCGCGATCGGCTGCGTCAATTTCGATGGCAGCATCAACACGGGTCTCACCATCCGCACCATCCGCATGAAGGACGGCCTCGCCGAGGTGCGGGTCGGCGCCACCTGCCTGTTCGACTCCGATCCCGCCGCCGAGGACCGCGAGTGCCAAGTCAAGGCGGCGGCGCTGTTCCAGGCGCTGCGCGGCGACCCGCCGAAGCCGCTATCGACCTTTGCGCCCGACGCCACCGGCAGTGGCAAGCAAGTGCTTCTGATCGACCACGACGACAGTTTCGTGCATATGCTGGCGGACTATTTCCGCCAGGTCGGCGCCGGCGTCACCGTGGTGCGCCACGTGCATGCGCTCGACATGCTGAAGCAGAGGAAGTGGGACCTCCTGGTGCTGTCGCCCGGTCCGGGACGCCCCGAGGATTTCAAGATCGCCGCGACGATTGCCGCGGCGCTGGAGAAAAAGCTCCCGATCTTCGGGGTCTGCCTCGGGGTCCAGGCGATCGGCGAATATTTTGGTGGCGAACTACGCCAGCTCGGCCAGCCCGCGCATGGCAGGCCGTCGCGGGTGCAGGTGAGGGGCGGGCGGTTGATGCAGAGCCTGCCGGATGAGATCGTGATCGGCCGCTATCATTCGCTCTATGTCGAGCGCGACAGCATGCCCGAGGCGCTGGTCGTGACCGCGAGCACCGAGGACGGGGTGGCGATGGCGATCGAGCACAAGAGCTTGCCGGTCGGCGGCGTGCAGTTTCACCCGGAATCGCTGATGTCGCTCGGCGGCGAGGTGGGCCTGCGTATCGTCGAGAATGCATTCCGGCTGGGTATGGGATAAGTTGAATGCACAGCTTCAGCTCGTCATTCCGGGATGGTGCGCTGGCACCGGACATTGAAAGAGACACCGATGACTTTTGATCTCGATTTGAAAGCCAGCATCCGCACCATTCCGGATTACCCGAAGCCGGGTATCCTGTTCCGCGACATCACCACCTTGCTCGCGGACGCGCGCGCCTTCCGCCGCGCGGTGGACGAGCTGGTGCATCCCTGGGCGGGCAACAAGATCGACAAGGTCGCCGGCATCGAGGCGCGCGGCTTCATCCTCGGCGGCGCGGTGGCGCATCAGGTCTCCGCCGGCTTCGTGCCGATCCGCAAGAAAGGCAAGCTGCCGCACACCACCGTGCGCATCGCCTATTCGCTGGAATACGGCCTCGACGAGATGGAGATGCATGCCGACGCCGTTCATCCCGACGAGCGCGTGATCCTGGTCGACGACCTGATCGCGACCGGCGGCACTGCGGAAGGCGCGGTCAAGCTATTGCGCCAGATCGGCGCCAATGTGGTGGCGGCCTGCTTCATCATCGATCTGCCGGACCTCGGCGGCGCCGCGAAACTGCGCGCGATGGACGTGCCGGTGCGCACGCTGATGGCGTTCGAGGGGCACTGAGATTCTTACTTGCCTCGCCCCGCTTGCGGGGAGAGGTCGTCCGGCGAAGCGCAGCGAAGACGGGCGGGTGAGGGGGCTCACCGCGCACTCGGTGCTCGTGGAGGCAGCCCCTTACCCCAACCCTCTCCCCGCGAAGAGCGGGGTGAGGGAGAAAATTCACGACCGCTGCAGGATCAGATTCAACTCGATCTCGCGGAAGGCGAAATAGTTCTGGCGGATCCATTGGTGCAGTTCGGTCGACGAATCCCTCTCCTGGCGCAGATAGTCGGTGAACGAGAAGTTCAGCCGGTCGATATAGGTCTTCAAGAACCTCGGCAGCGCCGGGATGCGCAGCACCCGGCCTTGCACGAAAGCGTCCGGCAGTTCGCCGCGCACCACATATTCGTTGTCGATGATGATCAGGCTGCGCCGCGGAATCTGGTGCAGCAGCATCTCGTGGCCGCGGGTCGAGACGCGGTCGTAATCGGCGGCGAACAGCACGATCGGGGCAACGTTTCGCCGCGCAGCCTCCTTCAGGAAACCGATTTCCTCCGACATCGTGAAGAATTCGTCGAAGGCGTGAAAGCCGAGGTCGATCACCTTGGCGATGCCGTCGTCGATGATGATGCGGTCCATCAGCTGCATCTTGCCGCGGGTGTCGATGACGTCGGCCGTCTCGGTGAGCTCGGGCAGATAGTCGAGCAGCGTCGGCTCTTTCAGGTTGATGTCGAACGCAATGACGCTGCCGTCCTTCAACAGCAGGAATTCGGTCAACAACCGGGCGGCGAGTGTCCTGCCGACCTGCGGGCGGGGCGAGCAGATGATGTAAATGGGGGTGGCGGGCATAGCAGGCTATATCAGGCCTAAAACAAGGCCTAATCCAGCACGATCACATCGGCGAAAGCAATTATTTTTCGCCGCTACGCGGGCCGACATTGGCCGAGCCGACGATGTCCGTCAGCTTGATTCGGTCGAACTCGCTCCAGACGTTGGCCAGCCAATGGCGGACGTAGCCGCGCAGCACGAAGGAATAGTTCGCGGCGTCGTCGTGGATGCCCTTGTTGGCGACGAATTTGAGGAACGGGACGGAAGAGACTTCGACCTGCTCAAAGGCCATTTCGTTGAGCTTCGGGATCGTGAGCTCCGTCGCATCCTTGATGCGATGGAAGTAGGAGTTGTAGGTCGCCTGGTCCCACTCGAAAAAGCTCGTATTGTTGATGAAGTTCTTCACCAGGAAGTATTTCGCACCGATCATGAAGTTCGCGGTTTCCGCGATTTCGTCCAGCGAGGCGATCGAAGATCCGAGGATGTGGAAGACGGCAAAGGTGATCTGGCCGGATCTGGCGGCGTCGAGAAAGCCGATGTCGCGCAACGCCGCCAGCGTCGGCGACATCAGGCCGGCGCGGACGTCGATCACCGTGACCGACGGGCTCACCGTGTTGAGCGTATCGAAGATCTTCATCTGATCCGGCGTCGCCGTCATGTCGACGATCTCGGTGACGTCAGGATGAAAGCGCTTCAGCGTGCCGCGCGGTGACTCGGTATCGAAGGCGCGGGTCGGTACGTTGTTGGCGCTGAAATAATCGAGCAGGGTGCGCGAGACCGTGGTCTTGCCGACCCCGCCTTTGTCCGCGCCCACCACAATCACTGCCGGTTTAGCCATGTCTGTCCCTTCAGCCGCGCCCCCGACCGAGAAGGGCGGTCGGCAAATCCCCTATCTGCTTTGTGGGGGGGAACATGGCATAAAAAAGGGATAATTCAATTCATTAGAAGACTGATTGAAACATTCATACCGAATTCGTCAATCCGGGGGCGAAGGCGGGCGAGCGGCTTCGATATCGCGCTTGAGCGCGGTTGTTCCTATCGCGTGTAGCTCATTGTTTGAGCATGATCTTTTCGGGAAACCGCACCCGCCCCTCGCTATCCAGTTGCGGGGCAGGCGTTTTCCGAATCATGCTTTAGTGGCGGCCCCATGGCCCCGCGGGATGATTACCCCAGGGCGCGGCTTGCGAGGTTCCGGCTGGATCGGTGGCGCTGCCCCAAGGACCAGATGGAGCGTCCGGCGAGGCACCCGACGGCAGCGGCGGTGGTACTTGCCTGGTTTCCGGCCGATCCGGTTCGTCTGACTCGCCGGAGGGGTGCATGGGCAAGGCCAGCGGACCCTGATAGTGCCCGCCGGCATACTTAACCAGCGCCTGCACCCGCGCTTCCACCGAGGGGTGGGTCGCGAACAGGTCGGAAAAGCCCTCACGCGGATTGTCGAGGCATAGCTCCATCACCGCCGAAGTCGCGCCGGGAAGTTCGCCGCGACCCTCGATCTTGCGCAGCGCCGAGATCATGGCGTCGGGGTTTTTCGTCAGCTCCACCGATCCGGCATCGGCCAGCAGCTCGCGCGAGCGCGACAGCGCCAGCCGCACCAGTTGCGACAAGGCCCAGGCCAGCACGATCAGCACAACCGCCAGGATGATGATGAGGATCGCGCCGCCGCCCGAGCTCTTCCGGTCGCCGCCGCCGCTATCGGAGGAAGAGGATTGGGACGAGGACGACGATGAAGTCGACCACGACGATCCGCCGCCGTAACCGCCTCCGCCCCAGCCATAACCGAAGTTGAAGAAGCTCCGGAAGAACAACTCGGCGAAGAAGCCGACCACGCCGGCGATAATGACCGCGATCACCATCATCTGCACGTCACCGTTGCGGATGTGGGTGAGCTCGTGGCCGAGCACGCCCTCGATCTCCTGGTCGCTGAGCGAATTCAGGAGACCGGTGGTGACGGTGACCGCATATTGCCTCTGGTTGAGCCCGGTCGCGTAGGCGTTCAGCGCATAGCTGTCGACGATCTTCAGCTTCGGCATCGGAATGCCGCGCGAAATGCAGAGATTTTCCAGCAGATTATAAAGCCGCGGCTGTTCCTGCCGCGTCACGTCCTGCCCGCCGGTGACGGCGTCGATGATCGACTGGTGGAAGAAATAGGCGATCACGATCCACAGTCCAGCCGCTCCCGTCGAATAGGGCAGCGTTCGGATCACGTCGGTCAGCGCCGCCCTCAGGTAGTAGTCGGCTGGCGCGCCGCCATAGTTGAGCACCTCGATGATCAGCGCGCCGGCATAGACGACCACATAGACGAGCACGAACAGCCCGGCGAGCAGCATCATCGAACGAAACTTGTTCGATGCAATGTGGGTGTAAAGACCGTAAGCGGCCATGACGGCTCAACCGGGATTTGCGCGGAGCGTCAGAACTTCACCGCCGGCGCCGCCTCGACCTCGGCGCGGCTCGTGCCGAGATCGAAGAAATCCTTGCGCGTGAAGCCGAACATGCCGGCGAATAACGCAGCCGGCATCTGCTGGATGCCGGTGTTGTATTCCTGGACCGCGTTGTTGAAGAAGCGGCGGCTCGCCGCGATCTTGTTTTCGAGGTCCGACAGTTCGCTCGCGAGCTGTTGGAAATTGGCATTGGCCTTGAGGTCCGGATAGGCCTCCGACAGCGCGATCAACCGGCCGAGTGCGCCGGTCAGTTGATTTTCCGCGGCTGAGACCTGTGTGGGTCCCTGCGCCGACATCGCGGAGTTGCGGGCCTTGATCACGTCGTCGAGCGTGCCGCGCTCATGCGCGGCGTAGCCCTTCACGGTCTCGACCAGGTTCGGGATCAGATCGTGGCGCTGCTTGAGCTGCACGTCGATGTCGGCAAAGGACTGGTTGACGCGCTGGCTGAGCGCGACCAGGCGGTTGTAGGCGCCGAACGCGAAGAGGACGAGAATCACGATGATGCCGAGAACGATCCAGCCGGTCGACATGGCCTGAAACTCCTGATGGAACAAACGAATGCGGGCAGTTTAACGGATTTGAAGGCGTGCAGCAGCCGCCCCGAGGTGGGTATCCGCTTGGTCGGCCGCAAGGCGCGGATAGTTCAATGGTTAAGTGTTGGAATGGGTTAACTTTTATCCACGACCGCATCGCCCCAACGCCAACGCCGGGCGCGCCCATAGGCCGCTTTGTCGCGGTGCGGCACTTTTTCGCTTCTGAGTCCGTCAGGTGTGCAGAGCTTTGCAGTCACTTCGGCCTTGCCTAGGTGAGGCTGCGCCAGCACGCGCGAGCGGCGAAGCGCGACCGGCGTTCGCGTCAACGCGACATAGGAAAACTTCTCGTCCTCGAAGGGAAGCTCGGCGCCCTTGACCTGCTTGTGCGCGCGCGAGCGCGCCAGGCGCTGGGTGAAGTGACACCAGTCCGGCGCGGTGAGTGGACACGGGCCGTCATGCGGGCAGGGGACTGCGACATGCGCGCCTGAGGCGATCAGTTGCTGCCGCAGCGCGATGATGCGCGCATGGCCTGTGGGCGTGCCGGGCTCGACGACGAGCAGCGTGCCGCGGGTCTTGCTCCACAAGAGTTCGGCGAGCTCTGGTCGCCGCGCCTCATCGAGCTCGCCGATCATGTAGCTCGCAATGACGAGATCGGCGCCTTCGGCATCGGCCAGTGCGGCAAGCGCTTCGCCTTTTTGGTAGTCCAGATGGGCCAGCCGCGCGCTCTCTCGTGTGAGATCAAGCGCCAGCGCGCGCAAGGCAGCGTTGGCATCGAGCAGCGCAAAGCTTTGCAGCGTCGAAAAGGTCTCGGCCGCGGCCCAGCTTGCCGTTCCCGGACCCGCGCCGACATCGAGCAGGCTTTGCGGGGCGAAATCGGCTGCGATCTCGCCGAGCGCATTGAGGCTCGCGACGACGGCGGCATAGGTCGCGGGCATCCGCGCCAGCGCATAAGCGAGCGCATCGGTTTCGCTTCTGATCGCGCCGGAGCTGCCGCCGTCACGGTAGGTTTTTGAGATCAGCGCAGCGCGCGGGGCGATGTCGTTGCGCGACTTGCCCTGGAGCTTTTGGTCCAGCGCGGCTTTGAGTTCGGCGGGGAGATCAGGCGACGTCATCTTTCGCTCGTCATGCCCCGCGAAGGCGGGGCATCCAGTACTCCGTGAGGGCAGTGGGTCACACAAGCGGCGCGGCGTACTGGATCATCCGCTTTCGCGGATGATGACGTCAATGGCTGTAGCGGCAGTCTGCTCTCACGCCACGTGCTGGTCGAGAATCTTCACCGCCTCTTCCAGCGCGACCGAAACCAGTTGCGAGACGCCGCGTTCGGCCATGGTAACGCCGAACAGCCGGTTCATCCGCGCCATCGTGATCGGGTTGTGGGTGATGATGATGAAGCGCGTCTCGGTCGAGGCCGTCATCTCGTGCAACAAGTTGCAGAAGCGCTCGACATTGTGGTCGTCGAGCGGCGCGTCGACCTCGTCCAGCACGCAGATCGGCGACGGGTTGGTGAGGAACACCGCGAAGATCAGCGCCAGCGCGGTGAGCGCCTGCTCGCCGCCCGAGAGCAGCGACAGCGTCTGCGGCTTCTTGCCAGGCGGCTTGGCGATGATCTCGAGTCCCGCCTCCAGCGGATCGTCGCTCTCGATCAAATGCAGCGCGGCCTCGCCGCCGCCGAACAACTCGACGAACAGCCGCTTGAAGTGGTTGTTGACGGTCTCGAACGAGGTCAATAGCCGCTCGCGCGCCTCGCGGTTGAGGCTCTGGATGCCCTGGCGCAGCCGCTTGATGGCTTCGACCAGGTCGTCGCGCTCGGTGGTTAGGTTGGTGTGCTGGGCTTCGACCTCGCGCAGCTCTTCCTCGGCGCGCAGGTTCACCGCGCCCAACCGCTCGCGGTCGCGGCGCAGCTTCTCGAGATTCTCCTCGATCTCGGCAAGCGGCGGCAGTTCCACACCCGGCTCGATTTCGGCGAGCGCCGCTACGCCCTGCGGTTCGATTTCCAGCATGTCGTGGATTTCGCGCTCGACGTCCGCAAGCCTTCGCCTCGCGCCCTCCATGCGCTCCTCGGCGCGGGCGGTCGCCTCGCGCGCGCTCGACAGCGCCTCCAGCGAAACCTTGGCGGCGCGGTCGGTTTCCGCCATCGCGGTCTCGGCGGCGGCCAGCGCATCAGCGGCGACGCGACGATCGTTCTCGGCAAATTCGATCTCGCTGATCAGCGCGCTGCGCCTCTCCGCAAACACCGCCGGTGCATTGTCGAGCTCGGCACGCTCGGCGGTGACCTCGGTGATACGGGCCTCGACGGTCGCGATCTGCGAGGCCGCGCCGGCCTTGCGGCTTTGCCAGTCGTTGCGCTCGGCGGTGATCGCCTGCACGCGCCGGTCGGCCAATTCGGCCTCGCGCGCCAGCGCCTGCCCCTCGGCCCGCACTTGCGCCGCAAGACGGCGATGGCCTTCGATTTCACCGCGAACGGCAGCGAGCCTGGTTTCGGTCTCGAGACCGGGCGGCAGCTCGGCGAGCGCCGCGCTCGCGTTTTCGTAGGCGCCCTCGACCTCGGTGCGATCGATGGTGAGGCGGCTATAGGCCTCGAATAGCGCCGATTTCCGCGCCGAGTGACGGTTGACCTCGCGCTCGGTGGTGGCGTGGCGCTCGCGCGCGGCGTCGGCCTCGCGCTGGGCGGCGCGCCAGGCGTCGCGCGCGGCGCTTTCGGCGCTCGAAGCCGCCTTCGCTTCCGCTTCCGCCGTTTCCAACGCCTGACGCTTGGCGCTGGCGTCGTCGCGCGCCTGCTCCAATTCGGTTTCGATATCGACCAGCCGCGCGCGCTCGGCGAGCCGCCGCGCCGCGCCGGTCGGCGCATGCGCCGCCGCCACAAAACCATCCCAGCGCCAGACGTCGCCTTCCGGCGACACCAGCCGCTGGCCGGTCTTGAGCTGCGACGCGAACTCGGCGCCGCGCTCCTTCGGCACGACGCCGATCTGCTTGAGCCGCCGCGCCAGTTCGGACGGAGCCTGCACATGGGCCGCGAGCGGTTCGACGCCTTCGGGTAGCGCCGGGTCCTCAGCGACCGCGTCGGCATTGGTCCAGCGCATCGGCGCAGAGGGATCGACGGGCGCGTCGAGATCGTCGCCGAGCGCCGCACCCAGCGCCTTTTCATAGCCCTTGGCGACGGTGACGCCGTCGATGATCGGCGGCCACAAATTCTTGGTCTCGCCGTTGACGATCTTGGAGATGGTACGCGCCTCGGTCTCGAGCCGCTGCACCCGCTTGTCGGCCTCCGTCAGCGGCGCACGCGCGGCTTCCAGCTTCGCGCGCGCGGCGACATGCGCGGCTTCGCTGGCCTGCGCGCCGGTCTCCGACTCCGCAAGGTGCTCCTGCGCGGTCTCGGTGGCGGCGGACAGTGCGGCCAGGTCGCCGAGCGCGGAAGTCTCCTGCGCGAGCTTCAGCTCTTCAGCCTGGACATTGGCGATGTCCTGATCAAGCCGGGTCAGCCGATCGCGATGGCCGCGCACGCCCGACTCGAGCTGGTTGCGCTTGGCGGTGAGGTCGGCCAGCGCCGTGGTCAGCTCGGCGAACAAGCCTTCGGAATCGGCAAGGATCGCCTCCGCTGCCGCCACGCGCTCGTCGACGCCGCTGCGCCGTTCGACGCGCGATTTGATCTCCTCCTTCAGCTCGGCGTCTTCGGTATCGAGCCGCTGCAGGGCGACATCGGCATCGGACGCCTGCTGCTGCTCGCGGGCGATGTCGGCGGCAAATTGCGTCAGCCGGCGATCGAGCTCGGCGACGCGCTCCTTTGCCCGCGCTTCCTCGCGGTCGAGCATCTCGCGCGCGTTGGTGAGCCGCTGCAGGCCGGCGGCGGCGCGCGCCTCCGCTTCGCGCAAGCCCGGCAGTTCGGCGGCGCGGTTGGCCTGGATGCGCGCGGCTTCCGCCTGCTCGCGGGTGCGCTCGGCCATGTCGCGGACCGAAAGGTCGTGGACGTGGGATGCTTCCGCCACGTCGGCGTTCGCCTCGATCCAGCGCAGATGGTACAGCGTGGCCTCGGCCTTGCGCACCTTGGCCGCGACTTCGCGGAAGCGGATCGCCTGGCGCGCCTGCTTCTTCAAGCCGTCCATCTGTCCGGCGAGCTGGCCGATCACGTCCTCGACCCGGGTCAGGTTGGTTTCGGCGGCCTTCAGCCGCAACTCGGCTTCATGGCGGCGGGCGTGAAGGCCGGCGACGCCGGCGGCATCTTCCAGCACGCGGCGGCGCTGTTCCGGCTTGGCCTGGATGATCTCGCCGATCTTGCCTTGGTGCACCAGCGCCGGGGACCGTGCGCCGGTGGCGGCATCCGCGAACAGGATCTGCACGTCGCGGGCGCGCACGTCACGGCCGTTGATGCGATAGACCGAGCCGGCCTCACGCTCGATCCGGCGCGAGATCTCAAGCATCTCGCGATCGTTGACGGCCGCCGGCGCAGTGCGATCGGCGTTGTCGATCGTCATCACGACTTCGGCGTGGTTGCGGGCCGGGCGATTGCCGGAGCCCGCGAAGATCACCGCATCCATGTCGGCGGCGCGTAGCGATTTGTGCGAGGTCTCGCCCATCGCCCAGCGCAACGCCTCGACCAGGTTCGATTTGCCGCAACCATTCGGACCGACCACGCCGGTAAGGCCGGGTTCGATCACGAAATCAGTGGGTTCAACGAACGACTTGAAACCATGCAGGCGAAGACGCGTGAGCTTCATGAGTTAGCTTCTCTGTTGGCAGGGAACGAATCTCCCTGCCGGGACAATACCATAGAAGGCAATGTCGGTGTGGATCGAGAAGCTTCATGCGCTTCCGGGAGATGCGACAATGGCCGCGCCGGGGCGCAAGGGCAACCGGCCGGGCTGGCTTTTCCCAAGGCTTTTAAGGGGCCTTTTATGGAGCCTTTTGCTGGGGTTATCGGCGCAAGCGAATCTCGACCGACGAAAAGCGAAGCATCAGCTCTTTAGCAACGACTTGATCTTGTTATCGAACTCCTCGAACGCGGCTTCGCCCACGATCGTCTCGCCATTGATGAAAAAGGTCGGGGTTCCCTCAACCTTGAGCATGTCCTTCGCGAACTTGCGATCGGCGTTGATCCTGTCCAGGAGCGCTTGGTCCTTCAGGCAGTCCTCGACTGCTTCCGCGCTCAGTCCCGCTTGCTTTCCGATCAGCTTCAGCGTGCCGGTGGTTTTCTCTATCAGTTCATCCTGCTGCCTGAACATCATGTCGATGACGGCGAAATATTCGCCCGAGTCGCCGTGGGCGATGCGGCGCGCCAGCATTGAGCAGGCGGCATCCTTGACGTTACACGGGAACTCGCGGAACACGTAGCGCACCTTGCCGGTATCGATGTAAGCCGCCTTGATCTTCGGAAACACCTTGGCGTTGAAATCGGCGCAATGCGGGCAGGTCGGCGACGCATATTCCGTGATCGTCACTTTGGCATCGGCGGGGCCGAGCGCCATGTCGGGCAGTGACACTGGCCCAGTCGCATCCGCCGCATCATGTTGCACCATGACGTCCGTGATCATGCGCAGTGGCGAGAAGTGAGCCAAAGCGGCAAGTCCTGTCAGCAGCAGCATGGCGATAACAGCGCGGCGGCTGACGCAAAATTGATCAGCTCTTCAGCAGCGGATTGATCTTCTTCTCGAATTCCTCGATCGAGGTCTCGCCTTTGATCTTCTCGCCATTGACGAAGAAGGTCGGCGTCGAGTCGACCTTGAGCACCTCGCTTGCGTATTTCTGGTCGGCGGCGATCTTGTCGAGCAGCGCCTGATCCTTCAGGCAGGCCTCGACCTGCTGCTGGCTCAGGCCCGCCTGCTTGCCGATCCGGTTCAACGCCTCCGTGGTGTTCTTCATCACCCAGTCGTTCTGCGACCGGAACAACAGATCGGTGACCGCGAAATATTTGGCGGCGTCGCCATTGGCGATGCAGCGCGACAGCATCGAGCCCGCGGCGGCCTTGATGTCGAGCGGGAACTCGCGGAAGATGTAACGGATCTTGCCGGTGTCGATATATTCCGCCTTGATCTTCGGAAACACCTCCGCGTTGAAGGCCGCGCAGTGCGGACAGGTCATCGACGCAAATTCGGTGATCGTGACCTTGGCGTCGGCGGGACCGAGCCCCATGTCCGGCAGCGATACCGGCTTGGCGACATCGGTGGCACTTTGTGCCATGGCGTCAGCGATCAGCCGTAGCGGAGAGAAGCCGGCGAGGGCGGCAAGCCCGGTCAGCGACAGGGCGGCGGTGAAGGCGCGGCGCGTGATGATCAACGGTCTACTCCCGCAATCGGCGCTTCAGCGCCAAAGGTCCTAAACAACAAGCCGTTCGCTAGCTTGAAACGGCCATTGTGGCAATGGCGGGCGCGGATCGCGGGTCCTGGGGAAAGCGTCAATTTCGCTTGATTGAGGCCCCGAGCCGCGCCAGCGCTGCCCGCAATTCCTCGTCCTCGACCGCGGACAGGGTTTTCGCGATTGTTTCAACCGCCTTCGCGTCCGGCGCGCGCGCGGGCGTCGGTCGCTCCCGGCGCGACAGCGGCGCTTGCCGCAGCGCCAACCGCCCGACCGCGCTCCAGCCGAAGAAGCGGTTGACGCGCTGCAGGATCACATCGGAGGAATGCTGGATTTCCAGCGCCATCGGGCCTTCGACCCGCAGCACCAGCGTCGCCGGCTCCTGCGGCTGGCCTTCCACCGGCCGCGGCCATTGCATTTTCAAGGGTTCGGAATAAGCGGCGATCTCGGGCCCGGCGATCTCCGCCCAGCGCGTCACCAGTTCGCGCGCGGCAAAGCCCTGCTTGGCAAAGGCGCCGGAAAACACGTCGCTGAGCAGGACGGAAAGCGGTTTTGCGCTGGTCGGCCGGGGTTTTGACATCCGTTCTCTATCGTCCAATCATGCCGCGCGCGGGCGAATAGCCTTCAGATCGCGGTCGATCTCGCGGCGCCGCTGCATCAGATCATAGTCCATCTGCAGACCGAGGAAGAACCCTTCCGACAGGCCGAAATAACGTGCGAGCCGAAGGTCGGTATCGGCGGTGATATCCCGCTTTCCCAGCACAATCTCGTTGATGCGGCGGGGAGCGACGTGAACTGCCCGCGCCAGCCCGTTTTGGCTGAGGCCCATCGGCTTGAGGAAATCCTCAAGCAGGATTTCACCGGGATGGGGATTTCGCAGCAGCCCGCTCTTAGCTGTGGTAGTCGACGATTTCGACATGCTTCGGTCCTCCCTCATCCCAAACGAAACATATTCGCCATTGGTCGTTGATCCGGATCGAATATTGTCCTTGCCGGTCGGCCTCCAGCGCTTCAAGGCGGTTACCCGGTGGGACTCGAAGGTCGCCGATCACGCGGGCCTGATTCAGCAGACGAAGTTTCCTCAGCGCTACGTTCTGGATGTCCGCCGGCAATTTGCGGCTCCGCCGGCCGGACCAATCAGCTCCGCTTCTGGGTCGGCAAAGCCCTGAATCATTGATCGACTATAACGCAACGCGTTATAGCGCGCAATCTCTGGTCATGGCGTGATTCTGATCTTAGGATGAGATGTGCCCCCCGTGAGAGCCATCAAGCAAGAGATTCGAGTCGCTGACTTAGATTGCGGCGACCGTCCCGCGCTGCTGCTCGCCTGGTACGATCGGCATCGGCGGAAGCTGCCGTGGCGGCCACCGGCCGGGGAGCGAGCAGACGCCTACCGGGTCTGGCTGTCGGAGATCATGCTGCAGCAGACCGGTGTGAAGACCGTCGGACCGTATTTCGAGAAGTTTGTCGCGCGCTGGCCCGATGTCGGGGCGATGGCGCGCGCCTCGCTCGACGACGTGCTGCGTATGTGGGCCGGGCTCGGCTACTACTCGCGGGCGCGCAACTTGCATGCCTGCGCGGTCGCGGTGATGCGGGACCATGGCGGGGTGTTCCCGGATACCGAGGAGGCGCTACGCGCGCTGCCGGGGATCGGGCCGTACACCGCATCCGCCATCGCCGCGATCGCCTTCGACCGCAAAACCATGCCGGTCGACGGCAACATCGAGCGGGTGGTGTCGCGGCTGTTCGCGGTCGAGGAGGTGCTGCCGCAGGCCAAACCGAAAATCCAGCAATTGGCGACGACGCTGCTCGGCGCATCTCGCGCCGGCGAAGAGAAATCTCGCGCCGGCGACAGCGCACAGGCGCTGATGGATCTCGGCGCTTCCATTTGTACGCCGAAGAAGCCGGCCTGCGCGCTCTGCCCGCTGAACGAGGGCTGCGCGGCGCGCGGGCGCGGCAATCAGGAGACCTTTCCACGCAAGGCGCCGAAGAAAACCGGCGCGCTGCGCCGAGGTGCTGCGTTTGTCGTCACCTGCGGCGACGAGCTTCTGGTCCGCACAAGGCCGGAAAAAGGCCTGCTCGGCGGCATGACCGAGGTGCCGGGTTCCGACTGGCTTGCCGCGCACGACGACAAAGCGGCGCTGAAGCAGGCTCCCGCGCTAAAGGGCATTGCACGCTGGCATCGCAAGGCCGGCGTCGTCACTCATGTCTTCACGCATTTTCCGCTGGAACTCGTGGTCTACACCGCAACGGTGCCAGCGCGCACGCGTCCGCCGGACGGCATGCGCTGGGTGCCGATCGCGACGCTCTCTGATGAGGCGTTCCCAAACCTCATGCGCAAGGTGATCGCGCACGGGTTGGACCTCTAGCCTCCTGACACCACGCTGGCAGCAGGCCTGCGCTAGCTACTTCCCGGCGTAAAATTGATGGGTTGCGACCTTTGATCGCTGGCATGCGGCAAGGCAAACCCGCCGGGGGTGACCGGCGGGTGTCTGAAGCGGACCGTCATGGGTGGGGTGTCTACGA
>Ga0307479_10002500_pt1 | contig 16704 bp, 12 predicted proteins | sample atmos_gasesECM4C_FD_203743 | JGI IMG/M metagenome (GOLD analysis project Ga0307479, IMG submission 203743) | Hardwood forest soil microbial communities from Morgan-Monroe State Forest, Indiana, United States - atmos_gasesECM4C_515 | ecosystem: Environmental > Terrestrial > Soil > Temperate... | reverse complement strand
TGGATGGCGATATCGCCGCCGTGCTTGCCACCATGGCTCACGCGCCGGAATTTTCCGCTTCTCTCAAACCGGGCTCGAAATTCAAGGATCCCGTGCAGTACGTCCTCTCGGCGGTTCGCCTCGCTTATGACGACAAGGTGATCCTGAATACGTTGCCGATCCAGAGCTGGTTGAACCGCTTGAGCGAAGGGCTGTTCAATCACGATACGCCGGATGGCTATGCGATGATCTCGGCCTCCTGGAATGGCCCCGGACAGATGATGGTGCGTTTCGAGATCGCGCGGCAGATCGGCTCTGGCTCGTCGGGCCTGTTCAAGCCGGACGTGCCGAATGCCGCCGATCAGCCGGCATTCCCGCTGATTGCCAACGCACTCTACTTCAACGGCTTGCGGCAGAATCTCGGTCCGACAACGCTTGCCGCGCTCGATCAGGCGGTCTCGCCGCAGGATTGGAATACGCTGTTCCTGTCATCGCCCGAGTTCATGCGCTAACTGACGCGGGGAGGATCGCACCATGAATCGCCGTGACCTGATCAAGGCTTTTGCGGCAGCCGTTCCGCTCACTGTAGCCGGCCGCGTCTGGGCGGCGCCCGCCACCGATGCGCGGCTCCTGGTGGTGTTTCTGCGCGGCGCTTACGATGCCGCCAATGTCGTCGTGCCGGTGTCAAGCGACTTCTACCGCATTTCGCGGCCAACACTCGGCATTGCCAAGCCCGACGTCGGCAATCCGAACGCGGCGCTTTCCCTCACCGCGGATTGGGGACTGCACCCGGCATTGCGCGATAGCATCTATCCCGTGTGGGGAAAGCGGGAAATCGCGTTCGTTCCCTTCGCAGGCACGTCCGACGACCTGACGCGCAGCCACTTCGAGACCCAGGACACGATCGAGCTCGGCCAATCCGTCAGCGGTTCTCGCGACTATCGCTCCGGTTTCATGAGCCGGCTCGCCGCCGAGCTTTCGCGCGCCAGACCGATCGCCTTTACCGAGCAGCTGCCGCTGATCTTCCGCGGCAAGACGCAGATTCCGAACATGGGGATCAACAGCGTGGGTAAGCCCGGTGTCGACGATCGCCAGGCCCGGCTGATCAAGGATATGTACGCGAAAAGCGATCTAGCCGCCTCGGTTTCCGAAGGCTTTCGCGTTCGTGACGATGTCTACAAATCGATCTCCGAGGAAATGACAGCGGCCAATCGCGGCGCGGTGTCGCCGCGCGGTTTCGAGCTGTCGGCACGGCGCATCGGCCGGCTGATGCGCGAGCAGTTCAACCTCGGTTTCGTCGATGTCGGCGGCTGGGATACCCATGTCAACCAGGGCGCAGCCAACGGCTATCTCGCCGATCGCCTCGGCGAGCTCGGCCGCGCGCTCGCGGGCTTTTCCGAAGAGATCGGACCGGACGGATGGCGCGATACCGTCGTCGTCGTGATTTCCGAGTTCGGGCGCACCTTCCGCGAGAACGGCGACCGCGGCACCGACCACGGCCATGGCAGCGTCTATTGGGTGATGGGCGGCGGGATCAACGGCGGCCGCATTCTCGGCGAACAGGTCAAGGTCGATCAGGCGAACCTGTTTCAGAACCGGGACTACCCGGTTCTGACCGACTATCGCGCGATGTTCGCAGGGCTTTTCCAGCGCATGTACGGGCTCGATGCCACGAGCGTCCAGCGCATTTTTGCAGGCGTGCATCCGGCGGAATTGGGCTTGGTCTAGGCGGGTTTCGGCGAACAGGGCCGCGTAGGCGGCGGCACCCTCGGACACCGACCCTTGGACACGACGTTAGCAAGCGTCGTACCACGCAGCTTGGCGGTGAATCCAGGACCTAACGGGACCACTCATCGGCCGTTCCCGCGGACTTTTCTTGTTGGCCGAAGCTTTGGGCAAAGCCGCAGTTCTGGCGATGATGGGCTGGCCCTCCGGTCGCTTGGGTGTCGCAATGTCCGGCGATAGTTTGTATGAGAGGGAACCTTTGAGCACCTGAGCCGATTGGCTCACAATCTCGCATTGGATACTGATTTGAGCGAACATCAGACATCGGCCCCGGGCGAGATGGTGCGGCAGGTTCCCCAGGGCAAGCTGACCGTGCTGGGTCTTTCCGCGCTCGGGATCGTGTTCGGGGATATCGGCACCAGCCCGCTCTACACCTTCAAGACCATTCTCGGCACCGCCGGCAAATCGCCCGATGCCCATGTGGTGCTCGGCGCGCTTTCGCTGGTGCTCTGGACGCTCTTCATCATCACCGCCGTCAAATATGTCCTGTTCGCCATGCGCGTCGATAACGACGGCGAGGGCGGCATTCTGGCCCTGATGGCGTTGCTGGGCGTGAAGAACAAGAACCGGCCGACCATCGTCGCGTTCGGCCTGTTCGGCGCGGCGCTGATCTACGGCGACGGCGCGATCACGCCGGCGATTTCGGTGCTGTCGGCGCTGGAGGGCCTGAATATGGCGACGCCAGCGCTGCAGCCCTATGTCGTCCCCTTGGCGGTTGTGATCCTGCTCGCGCTGTTCGCGATCCAGTCGCAGGGAACGGCGACAATTGGCCGATGGTTCGGCCCTGTGATGCTGATCTGGTTCGCTGCCATCGCAGTCATGGGAATCACGGGTATTGCGAAACATCCGTCGGTGTTCGCAGCCCTCAACCCGGCCTACGGGCTCTCCTATCTCTTCTCCAACGGCATCACCGGCTTTCTGGTATTGGGCGCGGTGTTTCTTTGCGTCACCGGTGCGGAAGCGCTCTATGCCGACATGGGGCATTTCGGCGCGGGCCCGATCAAGCTCGCCTGGTTCGCGGTTGTGTTTCCGAGCCTGATCCTGAACTATGCAGGCCAGGCGGCGCTCGTACTCGAGGGCGCCCCGACCGACGGCAACATCTTCTTCCGCCTCTGTCCGGACATGCTGCTGTTGCCGCTGATCGTGCTGGCGACGATTGCCACCATCATCGCCAGCCAGTCGATCATCACCGGAGCTTTCTCGATGACGCGACAGGCGATCCAGCTCGGCTGGCTGCCGAGGCTGCAGATCAAGCAGACCTCGTCGGAAGGCTACGGGCAGATCTATGTCGGCGTCGTCAACTGGCTGCTGATGTTGGTGACGCTTGGGCTGACGATCGGATTCGGCAAGTCGGACAACCTGGCATCCGCCTACGGCATTGCGGTTTCGCTGACCATGCTGATGACGTCGGCGCTGCTCTTCATCGCGATGCGCGAGATTTGGGGCTGGAGCATGCTGGCCGCGGGCGCGGTTGCGGCCTTCTTCCTGACGATTGATGGCGCCTTCTTCCTCGCCAACCTTAGCAAGGTCGCGGAAGGCGGATATGTGCCGCTGATCCTGGCCGCCTCCGTCTACGGCGTAATGTGGATCTGGCACCGCGGCGCCGCCGCGGTTTCCGCGCGAATTCGTGAGGCGTTGATTCCGGTTCCGAAATTCATGTCGGACATCGCCGCCCGGAAAATCCCCCGTGTGCCGGGTACCGCGGTGTTCCTGACCCGCACCGAACGCGATACGCCGCCGGTCATGGTCTGGCATGTCAAGCATAACCGCGCCTTGCACGAACATCTGTTCGTGCTGCGGGTGGAAATCCTGTCGATCCCCTGGGTCTCAACCTCGAACCGCATGTCGATCGAGGAAGTTGCGCCTAATTTCTGGCGCGCTCACGCGCGTTTCGGATTCATGGAACGTCCGCACATTCCGGAATTGTTGACCGGGAGCAAATCGCTGGGCTGCACGATTGATCTTGCCGACGTGACCTATTATGTGGGCCACGAGACCGTGATCGGCCGCGAGGACGGCAACGGCCTGCCGGCCTGGCAGGAGCAGGCTTTCGCGGTCATGGAGCGCAATGCCGTGCACGTCAGCGACTTCTTCAGCCTGCCCAACGATCAGGTCGTCGAGATCGGGCGGCAGATCGCGATCTAATCCCCATGGTGTTTGGTCCGATAAATCGGCGCAACGTTCTCGGCAAAATCACGGCCACGACCGCGGCGCTCGGCTTCGCGCCGATTCGTGCGCTTGCACAGGCCCCCAATTCCAATCCCAGCCCCGGACCGATGATGACAGAGCTCAGCGCCTATATGGGCGCGGCGCGAACGCGCGCGTTGCCGGAGGAGGTCACCGAGCAGGCCAAGTACCATCTGCTCGATACCATTGCCGCGATGATTTCGGGCTCGGAATTGCCGCCCGGTCAGGCCGCGCAACGCTACGTTCGCGAGCATGGCGGCAACGGCGCGACGACCGTCGTCGGCGTGGCGCTCACCGCAGCTCCGATCGATGCCGCGCTTGCCAATGGCGTGATGGCGCATTCCGACGAGACCGACGATTCCCACAATGAGTCCCGCTCTCATCCGGGTTGCGCGGTGGTGCCGGCGGCGCTCGCGGCGGGCGAAGTGTATGGCATCGACGGCACCGGGCTGCTGCGCGCCGTGACTCTAGGTTACGACATCGGTCCGCGCGTGGTGATGGCGATGGGCGGGGCGGCCTTCAGCTATGAAAGCAGCCTTTCGACCCATAGCATCGCCGGGACTTTTGGCGCAGCCGCGGCAGCTGCTTGCGCCGCGGGGCTCGACGCCCGCCAGATGCGCTGGGCGCTCGATTACACCGCGCAACAATCCTCGGGGATCATCGCCTGGCGACACGACACCGACCATATCGAAAAGGCCTTCGTGTTCGCGGGCAAGCCGGCGCGCGACGGCGTGACCGCGGCGCTGCTGGTCCAATCGGGCTGGAACGGCGTCGACGACATCTTCTCCGGTCCGGACAATTTCTTCGCCGCCTATGCGCCGAAGGCTGTGCCCGACCGGGTGATCGAGAAGCTCGGCGAGCGCTACGAGATCACGCAGACCGACATCAAGAAATGGACGGTCGGCTCACCGATCCAGGCGCCACTCGATGCGATCGAGGCAATCCGGGGCAAGCAGCCTTTCGAAGCCGATCAGGTGAAGCAGGTCACGGTGCGGCTTGCGCCTTCCGTTGCCGCGGTGGTCAACAACCGGGACATTCCCGACATCTGCCTGCAGCACTTGGTCGCGGTGATGCTGATCGACAAGACGGTCTCGTTCCAGGCCGCGCACGACAAGCCTCGGATGCAGGATCCCGCCGTGCTGAAGCAGCGCGCCAAGGTGAACCTGGTGCGCGACGAGGAGCTGGCAAAGCTGCTCCCGGTGCGCGAGACCGTGGTCGAAGTCGAACTGTCGGATGGAACCCACCTCTCCGAGCGGGTCTCCGCCGTACGCGGTACGCCGCGCAATCCGATGGCGCGCAACGAAGTGATCGGAAAGGCGCGCGACCTGATAGAACCGGTACTGGGGCGCGAAATGTCGACACACCTGATCGAAACCGTTTTCGAGATCGAAAACGTCACCGAAGTACGCAGCCTGCGGCGGCTGCTTCAGCGCGGCTGACTTCGTCCCACCCCGGTCCAAGTGCGGGGTAGGCTCAATCCGGATCATGCTCTAATAGTTCGGGTCGTACATCTGCGACTGCACGTATCCGACGAGATCATTGGGTGTCGGGCCATTGGCGAGGCCGCGTTGATAGGCGACGGCGGCGACGGCGGCCGCGATTTGCGCCGAGACGTCACGAATCCGCGGCAACGACGGATAGAGGCTGCCCTGCTTGAGGTCGGCTTCGCTCACCGAGTTGGCCAGCGTATGGGCTGCGGCCATGAACATCTCGGCCGTCACCAGCCTCGAGCTGCTGGCGATTGCGCCGAGGCCGACGCCGGGGAAGATGTAGGAATTGTTGCCCTGGCGCGGCACGAAGGTCTTGCCGTCGAGCGCGACCGGATCGTAGGGGCTGCCGCAGGCGAACAACGCGCGGCCGCCGGTGTGGCGATAAGCTTCCTCCGCCGCGCACTCCGCCTTCGAGGTCGGATTGGAGAGCGCAAACACGATCGGCCGTTCGTTGATCCGCGCCATGGTTTGCAGCACTTCCGGCGTGAAGGCGCCGCCGACCGCGGCGACGCCGATGATCGCCGTGGGCTTGAGCGTCTGGATCGCGGTCAGGAAGTCGCCGATCGGTGCGGCGTCATGCGCAAAGCGCAACTTGTGCCCGCTGAGGCCCGCGCGGTTCTTCACCACCAGGCCACGGGAGTCCACGAGCCAGTTGCGCCGCAGCGCCTCTTCCTCCGATGCGCCTTCGGCCATCATGGCCGAAACCACGAGATCGGCGATACCGGTCGCGGCTTCGCCGGCGCCCAGGAACAGCAGGGTCTGGTCCTTGAGCTTGCCGCCGTTGACGCGTAGCGCGGAGAACAGGCCGGCCAGCGCGACGGCGGCGGTGCCCTGAATATCGTCGTTGAAGACGCAGGCGTCGTCGCGGTATTTATGCAGCAGGCGAAAGGCCGAGTGGTTGGCGAAGTCCTCGAACTGGATCAGCACGCCGGGGAAAGCCGCGCGTGCCGCGATCATGAACTCATCGACGAAATCGTCATAAGGGGCGCCGGTGATGCGCTTCTGCCGAAGGCCGATGTAGTAGGGGTCTTTGAGCAATTCTTCGTTGTTGGTGCCGACATCGAGCATCACCGGCAGGCAGAGTTCCGGGTGGATGCCGGCGCACGCGGAATAAAGCGAAAGCTTGCCGACCGGAATGCCCATGCCGTTGGCGCCGAGGTCGCCGAGGCCCAAAATGCGTTCGCCATCGGTCACGACAATCAGCTTGGTTCGATAGGGCCACTTGCCGAGAATTTCGGCGATCCGCCCGCGATCGTTGGCCGAAATGAACAAGCCGCGCGGCCGCTGGAAAATCAGTCCGTAGCGCTGGCAGGCCAGACCCACCGTCGGCGTGTAGATCAGCGGCTGGATTTCATCGATGTGGTCGCACACGACGCGGAAGAACAGCGCCTCGTTGCGGTCATGCAGCGAATTGAGTGCGACGTATTTTTCGAGATCGCCGGGCAGGCAGCGCAGGTTGGTCATCACGCGCTCGGCCTGTGCCTGCATCGAGAGCACGGCCGCTGGGAGAAAGCCGCGCAGTCCCAGAGCGTCGCGCTCCTGTTCGGTGAAGGCGGTGCCCTTGTTGAGCAGCGGATCGCGCAACAGCGCAAGGCCGTGCGGCGAATAAGAAGGAATCGAGCGTGCGCTCATCCGGTCGGGTTTGCTCAAGGCGTTTTCCCCAATGGTCTATTGTTTTCACCAGCGTCTTGCGGCGCTTTGATGAGATCAAGGGCGGACAAAATACATCGCTGCTCCCGGCCAGAGCCATAGACCACTCGGCCAGGGTTCGCGACACACTTATTCTAACATACAAACTTCATGTCGCAGCGCACCATGACGTCACGCTTTCGCAATACGGCTTCCTTGGGGGAGACGGCCTTGGTCGCCGTCTCAGCGCACCCTGACCGGCATGATCTCGGCGGAAAGCTGGACCTCGTCGCCAAGGTGATAGGCGTAATATGCGGGGCGCGAGACCAGGCGCAGGAAGAGAAATAGGCGAAAACGCAGCTTCCGGAAGAAGGTCATATGCTTGGCGGGTAAGAGGTTCTCGTGCGCGACATGGACGATCCATTGTCCCGGACTTACCGGCAGGTTGATTTCCTTGTGTCGCGCCAGGCTTTCAAGATAGCGCTCGACATTCGGCTCCTCCATGAACCCGAAACGCAGCTCGACGCTGATGACGCTGCCGCGCTCCTTGTCGCGTTCGAAGACCGTGATGTGGTAGCGGTTGTTGTGGATATAGGGGACCTTGGGATGCGTGACCTCGACTAGGATCAGGTTGCGCGGAAGGATGCCATAGCGCGCCAGCAACAGCCCGGCCAATGCAGGCGCGCGGTCGCCGGGATGTCGCAGCGGATTTGGCGCCATGATAAGCGCGTTGCGCTCGATGAAGGTCGTGCTCGAGCGGTGAAGGCTGACCAATTCCGTCATGGTCATCGTCGATCGCGCGGCGTATGCCGCTAAGGTGGCTTTGCGCCCCCAGCGCCAGGTCGCCATGACCAGAAACGCAGCGAGGCCGACCGAAAGCGGCACGAAGCCGCCTTCCAGGAATTTCACCGAGCTTCCGACAAGGAATGCGCCGTTGAGCGCCGTCATCGGGCCCCAAACCAGTGCGGTTCGCATCGCGCCCCATCGCCAATAGCGCCGTGCGATTGCGAACATAACCAGCGAGGTGATCAGCATCACGCCCGCGACAGCGAGACCGTAGGCCGCGGCCAACGCCGACGACGAGCCGAACGCGACGACGAGCGTGATGCAGCCGGTGTAAAGTCCCCAATTGACGACGGGGATATAGATCTGGCCTGCGTGCGAACGGTGGGTGTGCAAAACGTTGACGCGGGGAAAGAGGCCGAGCCCCATCGCCTGCGACACCAGTGAAAAAGCCCCGGAGATCAACGCCTGCGATGCAACGATCGTCGCCAGCGTTGCCAGCACCACGAGCGGCAGAAGCAGTGGCGCCGGCGCGAGGCTGTAGAACAGCTTGCCGGCCACGACTTCCTTACCCGAAAGCAGATAGGCGCCCTGACCGAGATAGTTGAGGAGCAGCGCGGGAAACACCACTGCAAACCAGCCGATCCGGATCGGCCTGGCGCCGAAATGCCCGAGATCCGCATACATCGCCTCGCTGCCGGCGACGACCAGGATCATGACGCTCAGGATCAGCAGGCCTTCGCGCAGTCCTGCATGCACCAGGAAGACGATGCCGTAGGCAGGATTGAACGCCGCCAGGATCGCCGGTTCTCTCGCGATCGCAGCGGAGCCCAGCGCGGCAATGGCTGCGAACCAGACCAGCAGGATCGGACCGAAGATCACGCCGATTCCGGAAGCGCCCTTGAACTGGATCGCAAACAAGCCGGTCAACAGGATGGCGGTAATCGGAATGACATAAGAGGAAAACGTCGGCGCGGCGGCCTCGAGCCCCTCGAGGGCCGACAGCACGCTGATCGCCGGCGTGATCATGCCGTCGCCCAACAGCAGGCCCGCACCCAGCATCAGCGACCACAGTAGCACCTTTATGCCCTGGTTCTTGTATTTGTGCAGCAGACCATAGAGCGCAAACAAGCCGCCTTCGCCGTCGTTCTCGGCGCGTAACACCAGCAACGCGTATTTGAGGGCGACGATGAGCATGATCGTCCAGACCGCTAGCGAAATCGCGCCGAGCGCGTTACCGGGTGTCGGCGGAACGCCGGCTGGACCGAGGAAAATCTGTTCGATCGCGTAGAGCGGCGAGGTGCCGACACCGCCATATACGACGCCGATCGAGCCGATCGTGAGCGCGGCGAGATTTCCGCGCGGGGCGTGCGCGGAAGCTTCGCTCTCAAGCGCGACGGGGAAATGACCTCCTCGCCTGATACCGGGAGCGTTCATTGTCTCGTAATCGATTGAACCATGTCAGGCATTCTTGGTGCACGGCGGCCAGTCGGATATTGAGCCAGATCAAGCCGGATCGAGTTCGCCTTCGGAAATCCGACGTGCGCTTCGTGCTGGCCAAGGTCGAGGCTTCCCAGCCAAGCCATCCTTGCGTGCCGGTCTATTCTGAGTCCAAAGAAAGGCTGTTCTGCAGAACCGCGCTATGCTTCTACAAGCTTTCCAGTGTGACGGCGGGGCGGGATTTGACACGTCGGACAAATCAGAAGCATGTCGATATCATCGCACAAAATACAAAGCCCGCGCCGGGAACCGGACGCGGGCTTTTCGGTCGAGCTTGCTCGGCTAGCGGATGCTGACAAAAGCGCCCCAGGCCGCGGCGAGGCCGGCGAATGCGAGAACGTAGTGCGGATTGTCGCAGAACGAGCTGCCATATCTGCACATCTCGACCCCGAGCGAGCCGATTTCATGGTTGCCCGCGCCATAGAACAGGGCGGACAGAAGGATCAATGCGGCGGCGGCGAAGTACATCGACAGTCTCCTCGATGTCCGTTGTCGTGACGGCTCACCGAACACGGTTCACGCGTCGGGCAAATCAGGCGCATATCGACATCATCGCAGGAATTATGTGGCCCGTGGCGGTAGCCGGCCGCGGACGCCGTCGTTTCCTCGGCAAAAATTGCAAGTTCGGTTACGATTTGCGGAAGGCGTTTTGCTTAATTTTCGATGAAGTTGACACGTCGGGTAAATCACCAGCATAACTACATCATCGCAAATATCAATCAGGCCCGCCGCGGATACAGCCGCTGCGGGCCTTTTTCGTCGAGCCTAGGCGCCGAACTCGTCGGTCCGATGCTCCACCTACTGGTTAGCGTTAGCCGCCGCTCCGGCCGAACGCGCCGCGCTCCTCGAACGTGAGGAGTTCGGGTGATAGGCGAGAGCGTTGCTGCTCTCGTTGAGGAACGGATCGCGGAAACAATCGCCGCCGATGCCGGCCGCCATCGCCTGGCACTGCTGCATGGTATCAAATCCGCAGCTGGTCATATGGCCGGTGACGTCCCTTTTGCAAAACTCGCCGGCGCTGGCCTCTGGCGCGGTCATCGCAGCAAACGCAATCGCCGCAACGAGTGCCGCGGCGGGCGCGGCTACTGACTTCAAACGCTCTCTCATCATATTGCCTGTGTTCTTTCTAGGTGTTGGTTCTTTTCGAGGTTGCTTAACCTCGAGGCGCACATGGGAAGCGCGCGATCGAAACGCCACCTTGATCAATCAGACTTGAAGTGATGACAGTCATATGAAGTGCGCATGCCGTTCGATTTTGGTCGTCTTACACAGCGATGCAGTGATGCATGATAGAGTTGCAGTCAGCGCTGAGCGGTGACCTCTTGCGATGACTCTGCGCGTCCCATCGCGTTACTCGAGTTGCCGAATTTGTGAGTGGCGCTTTGCTTGCGGCGCGCGCAACGATGCAGTAACCCGGCTTGGCCAAAAAGTTTGACACGTCGGGCAAATCACCGGCACAGTGACATCATCGAGAACAGCTGCAGGACCCGCGCGGAAAAATCCGCCGCGGGTTTTTGTTTGGAAAATCCCGATCGGACGGCGGCGCGTGCGTCAGGACGCCACATCCTCCCTCACGCGTCGTCGCAAGCGCGTCGTTGTCCGAACCTTCATCGGCAAGCATCAACTAGAACCTCCATCCGATCGAATCGGAACTGAGGCTCCAGCTTTTTGTTTTGACGCGTTCGTGCGAGCCGGGACCCGCCCCGCTATCCAAGTGCAGGGCAGGCTTTCGCTGGAAAAGGCTCTAATTGGCCGGCACGCGTGAACGTGCCGGCCGGCGGCGCGATCCCAGCGCCCGCCCGCGGCCCTCGTCAAAGCTCTTGATTTGGGACAAGGTTCTAGGGCTGGGAACGCCAGATTCCCTGGCTCGCATCGATTACCGCGAACCTGGAGTGTCGTTCTACTTTGCCAAGCGTGGCTTTGAGAATGTACCGAGAATTATCAAACGATGAACGCGCTGCGTGACGAAGATATCGGGGCCATCGTCGCCGAGACGCTGGCAGAACAACAAAAGCTGCGGCGCGATGATATCGATACCATCGTGCTCAGAGCCATCGCGACCATCCTGACCTCGTTCGGAATCGAGGAAGAGGACCGTAAGGAACTTCGCGCGGACTTCCAGCATCTGCGGCGCTGGCGCAAGAGCTTTCAAGGCTTGTCATTACTGTGATCGTTACCGGTTTTATCGGCGCCGTTCTGCTGGGTGTAAAGGTCGTGCTTGGGAAGTGGCATACCTGAATGTCAGCTCTCTCGCGCGTCAGTCCAGCTCTTTCGACATCGGATAAGCCGAGTTCGTGCCGAACTTTCCGACGCCGGGACCGTCCTGGGAGTAACCTCTGGCGACGTAGAAGCGAAGGGCGGTTTCCGTACTGTTTAGCTTGCAGCGCCCGTTGCCGCGTTCCCTCGCGCGGCGTTCGAGGGCGTCGATCATGGCAGTACTGACACCACGGAAACGTACGTCCGGGGAAATGTAATTGAGCGTGATCTCGCCGGCATCCGTGACGCAGCCAACGGCGACAATGCTCGCGCTCTCAACCGCAACGAGTAGAACGTTGTCCGACCCGATCCAAGATTTGAAGATATCCGGTGTCTTGTTGCTCAGCCAGCGCCGCAGAATCTCCGGGTCGTTCCGATGATCGGGAACACATAGCTCCGCGATAGACCGCCGCATGACTTCGCAAGCGGCAGCGGCGTCTTCCGGAATCGCGTCTCGAATCATCATCACCATAGCTCCCGCAATCCGTCATCAGACGGCAACAGGTTGGCTCGCCGGATGTATGGAATACGCAAGGTCGACGGCCATGAAGACGGAGTCGCGGACACACTCGCCGACCTCCATCGCCTGACGTTTTTCGATAGTGCATCCGTTCCACCGTTCGATTGGGGACATTGTGGCTCGGCTTTTATGAGCGGCTGCCGGTCGCCTTTGCCGGAGTTGTGCCGGCGACGCGCGCAAAATGCCGGATATTCTTGTCGCGTCGGCGTATTGAAGAGACATTGCGGGCATGAGTTGCAATTGCGATTGATGCGAACGATGCAAACGCGTGCGTCGGATCAGATGGGACAGCATCCTTTCAGACACGACCGACAATCTCGCCTCGGCGAACAACTTTATCCAGGCCGGCTATCGGTTGTACCAACCGCATTTTCCCTGGGGTTGGCCGAACACGTTGTATTGGCGAAAATCGATCAGCTACAAGGATCGCGCATGAAGACCAGCATTCCGATATTGCCATAATCTCCGGATTTGAAGCCGCGTCAAATCCGGCGTAGGCAGCACCGCAAATTCCGATCGACATACCCGCCCGGTGGCCAAGCGCCACCGGGCTTTTTTGCTTTCGGATGCCGCGGTAAGACTGCGGAACAGCGATCGGCCCTTCAGCAAAGTGCGGTGCGGAAGACCTCAAAGAAACAGTGGCACCTGGGCCCCTTGTGGTCCCACCGGAATAAACCTTAAAGTCGTCGCGCAATACAACGATAACAGAAGGAAACAACCGCCCATGACTGCTAGATTGCCGTTGCCGGATCGTTTGCCACGAACGAAGGGTGCGCCGACCGCCCTCGACGGTCTGCTGGTGGTGGATTTTACCCGCGTTGTTGCGGGCCCCGCCTGCACGCAAACCCTTGCCGATTTTGGTGCGGAGGTCATCAAGATCGAGAACCCCGATGGAGGCGATGACACGCGAGCCTATGAGCATGCCGAGATCGGCGGCGAAAGCGCCGCCTATTTGAGCCTGAACCGCAACAAGCGCGGCATCGCTCTCGATTTCGCAGTTCCGGAGGGGCGAGATGTGGCCCGGGAGCTGATTTCGCGCGCCGACGTGGTTGTGGAGAATTTTTCCGCGAGCGTGATGGAGAAATTCGGGCTCGATTACCCCTCGGTTGCGCCAACCAATCCGCGCTTGATTTATTGCTCGATCTCGGCCTATGGCCGCAAGGGGCCGTTTGCATCGCGACCCGGCTTCGACCCGATCACACAGGCAGAAAGCGGCTTCATGTCACTGAACGGATTTCCCGATGGGCCGCCGGTGCGGACCGGGTCGCCGATCGTCGACATGGCGACGGGGATGTCAGCCTGCAACGCCATTTTGCTTGCGCTGTTTGCCCGCGACCGGCTTGGCCGCGGCCAGCATGTGGAAGTCGCGCTGTTTGACATCGCGATGGCGATGACCGGCTTTTACGGTATGGCGTATCTGATCAGCGGCGCGAACCCCGGCCGCTTCGGAAATTCGCCGAACGGGTCTCCGACAGTCGGCCTCTATGAGGCATCCGACGGGCCGCTTTACATGGCCTGCGCCAACGACCGGCTGTATCGCCGACTGGTAACCGAAGTGCTCGAGCGGCCGGACCTCATTTCCGACCCGGAGTTCGCCACGCGAAAGGCGCGGACTGCCAACAAGGAAAAACTGCGCGCTATCATTGCCAGCGCTTTTGCGGGCGACCGGCTCGAAAACTGGATGACGAAGATGAAGAAGGCCAACATACCCGTCGGATATCTTCGCACAGTCGAGCAGGGCTTCAACGCGCCCGAAGCACGCGAGCGACATCGGATCAGTCGGATCCCCCATCCGACGGCTGGCTCGGTTCCCAATATCGAAACGCCGGTTAATATGGGCTTGACCCCCGCCGTGGATCCCGTCGCCGCGCCACTGCTGGGTCAGCACACCAGAGATGTCCTGCGCAAAACCCTTGGCTATGACGATCACCGGATTGCGGCACTCGCCGAGGCAGGCGCGTTCGGAAGAGTCCAAAGTGCGGCCGGAGCAGTGAGCCAGTAACGAATTGCCGGACCCTCTATCGCGGACGGGGGTTCGGACCATATCTGTTCGACCCCTTGGTCCCGCGCAGACAACCAATTTCGACAAATCCCCAAGCTGTAAGTCCGAAGGCTGCCAGCTCGAGGGCGTAGTGCAGGATCAGACCGGCATTTCCGCCTAACCAGGCGGTGCTGGAAAGGCGACCGAGCGCGCCCGGAACCACGTAAAATGCCAATAGCCACCAGGCGCTCTTGCTGCGGTCGTGCAGCCGTTCGGTGTGGATGGCGATGCCCCACATCAGCCAGGGGATCAGGACGAGAACGATCGCGATGATGAGAAGCGGCGTTGCAATTCCAGCTGCCGTGGCCAGGATGACTGCAGCGAATAAGCCTGCGACCATAAACCTAAAAATGGAAAGCCAGTACTCCGAGCGGTTGATGCGGCGGCTGGCGCCGAACATGAATTCCAAAAGATGTTCCATGGCTCTTCAGGCAGGTGTAAGTCCCGGCAGAACTGGCGAAAATTTGTCGCGGGGAAGCGGCGGCGGGTTCAAGAGTGCCATTCGCTTTGTCGTTTGCGCGTCCGCCTGGATGCGTCCCAAGCGGGGCTTCGCTTGCTGATATGCATTCTTCTTCTGAGTCGGGCCTAGCGGGATGGCAGCCCGTCATGCTTTGATGCCGCTGCCTTAAGATATGAACATCAGCCGTGTAAAAGGCGGTTTGCGGCTGACGTCGCCGGCTTGAGAAGCTGAAGGGAGGACTGTCTTGGGAAAGCCCGGCCGTACGCTGCTGGCCAAGATCTGGGACCAGCATGTCATCGCTCGGATCAGCGAGGATACCGATCTCCTTCACGTCGACCGTCACCTGCTACACGACCTCGGCGGTTCGCGCGGCCTGCTCGATATCAAAAGTCGGGGCCTGAAGGTTCATAACCCGGAATTGACGTTCGCGACGCCAGATCACGCCATTTCGACTGCGCGCGGACGGGCCGGCACCATCAAGATCGGGCAGGAGCTGTTGGCGGCGCTCAGGGTCGAAACGGCGGCCAGCGGCATCCAGATGTTCGATATCGACCAGCCCGGGCAGGGCATCGTCCATGTCATCGGACCCGAGCTCGGCTTGAGCTTACCAGGTTGCCTGATCGTGTGCGGCGACAGCCATACCTGCACTCATGGTGGACTCGGTGCACTGGCGTTCGGCATCGGGTCGAGCGAACTCACACATGTGCTGGCGACGCAAGCACTCATCCAGCGGCGCCCCAAAACCATGCGGGTGAGGTTCGAAGGCAAGGTCCCGTTCGGCGTGACCGCCAAGGACCTCATCCTCGCTCTGATCGGACAAGTCGGGGCGGCAGGCGGCACGGGCTATGCGGTCGAATATGGCGGCAGCGCCGTCCGTGACATGCCGATCGAAGGACGGTTGACGATCTGCAATCTTTCGATCGAGCTCGGCGCCAAGATGGGGATGGTCGCGCCGGACGAAACGACCTTCGAATTTTTGCGTGGACGGCCCTATGCGCCGCAGGGCGGGATGTGGGGGCAGGCCCTGAAGGCGTGGCGAGACCTTCCCAGTGACGCGGATGCGGTATTTGACAAAGAAGTCGTCATCGAAGTCGACAAGATCATTCCGCAGGTCACATGGGGCATCAGCCCCGAGCACGTCATCGGCGTCGATGGCCGTATTCCCGATCCGCGGGCGATCGACGATCCCGAGCGTCGTGCTGCGATCGAAACTGCACTTGACTACATGGGACTGAAAGCCGGTGCGCCGATTGCTGGCACACCGGTCGATTGGGTCTTCATCGGCTCCTGCACCAACAGCCGGCTGAGCGATCTGCGCGCCGCGGCTGAAATCGCGCGCGGCCGCAAGGTTGCGCCCGGTGTGCGGGCCTGGGTCGTGCCGGGCTCGGAGACGGTCAAGCGAGAGGCGATTGCTGAAGGGCTCGACAAGCTCTTCACCGAAGCCGGATTCGAGTGGCGCGAACCCGGTTGCTCGATGTGCCTCGCGGCCAATGGCGAAACAGTTGCGCCAGGCGAGCGTTCGGTCTCGACGTCGAACCGCAATTTCGTCGGCCGGCAAGGACCGCGGGCACGCACTCATCTCGCTAGTCCAGCGAGCGCCGCAGCGGCTGCGATCGCGGGCGCCATTGCCGACGTGCGAACCATGGGGCGCTGATCATGTCGAAACCGTTCAACAAGCTGACGGCCATCGCCGCGCCGATCATGCGCAGCAACATCGACACTGACGTCATCATCCGGATCGAGCGTCTGGTCGGAAACTCGGTTCGCGGCTCGCTCGGCAAATGGGCGTTTGGCTCGCTCCGTTATCTGCCGGACGGTTCGGAGAATCCTGAATTCATTCTAAACCGTGAGCCGTATCGGCAGGCGGAAATCCTCGTGACCGGTCCGAATTTCGGCTGTGGCTCCTCCCGTGAGGGGGCGGTGTGGTCGCTGCAGGAAATGGGCATCCGCGCCATCATTGGTTCGGGGTTTGGGGATATTTTCTTCGCGAACTGCTTTCAGAACGGGATCCTTCCGATCGTTGTCGACAAGGAGATCGTCGATGCCCTCGCGGCGGATATCGAGGCTACGCAAG
>Ga0307479_10002499_pt1 | contig 16710 bp, 15 predicted proteins | sample atmos_gasesECM4C_FD_203743 | JGI IMG/M metagenome (GOLD analysis project Ga0307479, IMG submission 203743) | Hardwood forest soil microbial communities from Morgan-Monroe State Forest, Indiana, United States - atmos_gasesECM4C_515 | ecosystem: Environmental > Terrestrial > Soil > Temperate... | reverse complement strand
CCGTCGAACGGGCCGATCGTGGAGTTATTGCCCATCTCATGAGTATATGCTCTCATGGGACCGGGAAAAATGCGATGACCGGGCCCGATCTCATCATTTTCGACTGCGACGGCGTGCTGGTCGATAGCGAGATGCTGAGCTGCCGCTGCCTGACCGAGGTGCTGGCGGCGCATGGCATCACACTTGGTCTGGATCAGGCGCTCGATCTGTTTTTGGGGCGAAGCACGACCGCGGTGCTTGAATATTACCAGGCGCTGGGGCGCCCAATTCCGGAGCTGTTCTCCGCTGAGCTGAAGGCCAGCGTCCGCGCGGCATTTCTTGCAGCGCTGGGCCCCATCGAAGGGGTGGGCTCGGTGCTCAGAGATCTGCAGATCCCGCACTGCGTCGCCTCGTCGAGCGATGTCGACCGGGTATCCTTTTCCTTGGGCCTGACCGGCCTCGCGGCGCATTTCGGCGAACGGCTCTATACCGCGGAAATGGTGGCACGCGGCAAGCCGGCGCCCGATCTGTTTCTTTATGCGGCCGAACGCATGCGGGCCGATCCGCGCCGGACGCTCGTGATCGAGGACAGCGTCAGCGGGGTGAAGGCGGCCAAGGCGGCCGGCATGACGGCCTGGGGATTTGTCGGCGGCAGCCACTATCAATCGCGCGACGGCAAGGCCATCCTCACGGAAGCTGGCGCCGACCGGATTTTTGCGCGCATGGCGGATTTTTGGCGAACGGATCATTTCGATGGCCGCATCCGATAACGAGAAATCGCGTCTCGATGAGGCGGCGCGGGCCGGCTGGCTCTATTTCATTGCCGGTCACACCCAGGACGAGATCGCCCAGATGCTGAAGGTCTCGCGCGCCTCGGCGCAGCGGCTGGTTTCCCTCTGTCTCGCCGAGCGCTTGATCACATTCCGGCTCGAGCACCCGATTGCGGCGTGCATGGAGTTAGCCGCGCGGCTGAAGGACTTCTTTCACCTGATACATTGCGAGGTGGTGCCGACCGATCCTCGAGCGCCGCTTTCCGCCGCCGGAATTGCCGAGCGGGCCGCAAACACCCTGGAATCGATGTTGCGCGCCGAGAAGCCCGTGATCCTGGCGCTTGGCACCGGCAGGGCGGTGCGGGCCGCGGTCGAACGCGTCACGCCGATCGATTGTCCGGATCACCAGATCGTTTCGCTGGTCGGCAACATCTCGACCGACGGCTCGGCGAGCTTCTTCGATACCGTAGGCCGCCTCGCCGATCGGACCAAGGCGCGCCACTATCCGATGCCGCTGCCGTTTCTGATGTCGTCCGAGCGCGAGCGCGAGCAGATGCTGCGGATCGATCCGATCGCCAAGGTTCGCGCGATGGCGGCCAAGGCCGATCTGCGGCTGGTCGGGATCGGGCAGATGGATCAGCGCGCGCAGGTGCTGGTCGATGGCTTCGTCACCCGAGAGGAGCTGTTGGAAATGATGCGGCTTGGCGCCGTCGGCGAACTGACCGGCTGGGCGTTCGACGCAAAGGGCCGCATCATCAAGGGTGGAACCAACGCCCGCCTGACCAGCATTCCGCCGCAGGTTCCCGCCGAAGCCCTGACCATCGGCGCGGCGGTCGGGGCTCCCAAGGTTGCAGCGATCAGGGCGGCATTGCAGGGAAGACTGATCAACGGCCTGATCACCGACGAAGCCACCGCGAGCGCCATCCTCAAGCACTAGCCGGCGGTCCCGCCGCGCGGCTTCGAGGGGCTGCCCGCGGCTGATTTCGCGCGGACGGAACCTTGGTCGCTCCTGCACTGCCGCGTCGCAAATCCAGCTTCGAAAGCTGATCTGATCCTTGACAAGGTCGGGACTCGGTGTGAACATAATTGCAAGGCGTGGGCATATGCTCAACGTCAACTAGGGAGGTTACCGTGAAGCACGTCCTCGGCGCCCTGCTGGGCGCGGCAACGCTATTGGTTTCGGCCCCCTCGATTGCGCAGACGACGCTGACGATCGCCACCGTGAACAACGGCGACATGATCCGGATGCAGGGGCTGACGAGCGATTTCACCGCCAAGAACCCCGATATCGCCGTGAAATGGGTGACGCTCGAAGAGAACGTGCTGCGCCAGCGCGTCACCACCGATATCGCGACCAAGGGCGGGCAGTTCGACGTGCTCACCATCGGCACCTACGAGGTGCCGATCTGGGCCAAGAAGAACTGGCTCATTCCGCTCGACAATCTCGGAGCCGACTACGACACGGCGGATCTGCTCCCCAAGATCCGCGATGCGGTGTCGGTGTCGGGCAAGCTCTACGCGGCGCCGTTCTATGGCGAAAGCTCGATGACCATGTATCGCACCGACCTGTTCCAGAAGGCCGGATTGACCATGCCGGAGAAGCCGACCTGGGATTTCGTGATCGATGCGGCGAAGAAGCTCACGGATAAATCGGCAGGCGTGTACGGCATCTGCCTGCGCGGCAAGGCCGGCTGGGGCGAGAACATGGCGTTCCTGACCGCGATGTCCAATTCGTTCGGGGCGCGCTGGTTCGACGACAAGTGGCAGCCGCAATTCGATACGCCGGAATGGAAGAAGACGCTCACGACCTATGTCGATCTGATGAAGGAAGCCGGCCCTCCCGGCGCCAGCTCCAACGGTTTCAATGAGAACCTGGCGCTGTTCGACTCCGGCAAATGCGCGATGTGGATCGATGCCACGGTGGCGGCCTCCTTCGTGACCAACCCGAAAGATTCGACGGTTGCCGACAAGGTCGGCTTTGCGCTGGCGCCAAATACGGGATTGGGAAAGAACGCGAACTGGCTGTGGGCGTGGAGTCTCGCGATCCCCGCGGGTTCGAAGAAGGTCGAGGCGGCGGAGAAATTCATCGCCTGGGCGACCAGCAAGGACTACACCAAGCTCGTCGCCTCAAAGGACGGATGGGCCAACGTGCCGCCCGGCACGCGAACCTCGCTCTACCAGAACCCTGACTACCAGAAGGCCGCGCCGTTCGCCAAGCTGACGCTGGCTTCGATCGATGCCGCCGATCCGAACAACCCGACCGTGAAGCCGGTGCCTTACGTCGGCGTGCAATACGCCGCGATCCCGGAATTCCAGGGCATCGGCACCACCGTCGGCCAGCAATTCTCGGCGGCGCTATCCGGGTCCTCCACGGTCGATGCTGCGCTCGCGGCGGCGCAAACGGCCACGGAGCGTGAAATGAAACGCGCCGGCTATATCAAGTAAGACGCGTCGCCTGCGGCGATCTCCTCCCGACCCGCCGCAAAACTGGCTGCCGTCCCTCCCTGACCGGACGGCAGCCCTCGTCGAGTTAACTCATCGAGTTTCGCTTATCGACTTCCTTTGGGGCTCCAGGAGGCGGCGATGACAATCGAAAAGCTGGCGGCAACCGAGAAGATCATGGCAACCCAGCCGGCGATCGGGGGGACGCAGCAGACACAGGTGCTCGGACGGGCCCTGCTGGCTCCGGCCGTGATCCTGCTGTTCATCTGGATGATCGTCCCGCTCGCAATGACGATCTATTTTTCGACGCTGCATTACAGCCTGCTCGATCCCGACACCGAGAGTTTTGTCGGCTTTGAGAACTTTCGCTACTTCCTCACCGATCCGGCCTTCCTGACCGCGCTGCAGAACACGCTGGTGCTGGTCGGTTCGGTGCTGGCGATCACGATCCTGCTCGGCACGCCGCTGGCGCTGTTGCTCGACCAGCCGGTGATCGGGCGCAGTATCGTTCGCCTGATGGTGATCGCGCCGTTTTTCGTGATGCCGACCGTCAGTGCGCTGGTGTGGAAGAACCTGTTGATGCACCCGGTCTCCGGGCTGTTCGCCTGGGTCGCGACGCTGTTCGGCGCAACGCCGATTGACTGGTTCAACGATGCGCCGATGCTCGCGGTGATTCTGATCGTTGCCTGGCAGTGGCTGCCGTTTGCGACCCTGATCCTGCTCACCGCGCTGCAGTCCCAGGACGAGGAGCAGAAGGAAGCGGCCGAGATGGACGGCGCCAGCGCGCTTTCAAGCTTCATCTATCTCACGCTGCCGCACCTCGCGCGGCCGATCACGGTGGTGATCCTGATCGAAACCATTTTCCTCCTGACCGTCTTTGCCGAGATTTTTGTCACCACCGGCGGCGGCCCGGGCCTGCAAACCACCAACATCGCGTTCCTGATCTACTCCCAGGCGCTGATCCAGTTCGACGTCGGCAACGCTTCGGCCGGCGGCCTGGTCGCGGTCGTGATCGCCAATGTCGTGGCGTTCTTCCTGGTGCGGATCGTCGGCCGGAATCTGGAGGCATAAGCGATGGCACGCAAGGTAACTTCGAGACACGTTTGGGTCTCCACGGCCGCGGCGTGGTTGTTCGGATTCCTGATCTTCCTGCCGATCCTGTGGATGGTCCTGACCAGCTTCAAGACCGAGCTCGACGCGTTCTCGATGCCGCCAAAATTCCTGTTGTTCCAGTGGACCACCGAGAACTATGCGACGGTGCAGGAGCGCAGCGACTACCTGCATCACGCCTTCAACTCGATCATCATCGCCGGCGGATCGACGCTGGTGGCGCTGATCATCGCGATCCCGGCCGCCTGGTCGATGGCGTTCGCGCCGACGAAGCGGACCAAGGACCTTCTGCTCTGGATGCTGTCGACCAAGATGATGCCGCCGGTCGGCGTGCTGGTTCCGATCTATCTGTTGTTCCGGAATTTCGGCTTGCTGGATTCCCGCGGGGGACTGGTGATGATCCTGTGTCTCGGCAACCTGCCGATCGTGATCTGGATGCTCTTCACCTATTTCAAGGAAATCCCGAAGGACATCCTCGAGGCGGCGCGGATGGATGGGGCGACCATCGAACGTGAGCTGGTCTATGTGCTCACCCCGATGGCGATCCCCGGCCTCGCCTCGACGCTGCTGCTCAATCTCATCCTGGCGTGGAACGAGGCCTTCTGGACCTTGAACCTTTCGACGTCGGAAGCCGCACCACTCACGGTGTTCATCGCGTCCTATTCAAGTCCGGAAGGGCTGTTCTGGGCCAAATTGTCGGCGGCCTCCACGCTCGCCATTGCTCCAATCATCATTCTCGGCTGGTTCAGTCAGCGGCAGCTCGTCCGCGGCTTGACCTTCGGCGCCGTCAAGTAGCGAAAGGACAGGGCATCATGGGCCAGATCACGCTGCAGGGGGTCCGCAAATCGTTCGGGCCGGTCAACATCATCAAGGACGCCAATCTCGACATCGCGGACGGCGCTTTCGTGGTCTTCGTCGGGCCGTCCGGTTGCGGCAAGACCACGCTGTTGCGCCTGATCGCCGGGCTCGAGGACGTGACCGGCGGGCAGATCCTGATCGACGGCCGCAACGTGGTGGACGTGCCGCCGGCCAAGCGCGGCCTGTCGATGGTTTTTCAGTCGTATGCGCTCTATCCGCATATGAGCGTCCGCGGCAACATCGCTTTCGGGCTGAAGATGGCGGGTCTGCCGCGCGCGGAGATCGACCGCAAGGTGGACGCGGCGGCGGCCACGCTGAACCTCTCGCCCTATCTTGAGCGCAAGCCGCGCGAGCTTTCCGGCGGGCAACGCCAGCGCGTCGCGATCGGCCGCGCCATCGTGCGCGAGCCGAAGGCGTTTCTGTTCGACGAACCGCTGTCCAATCTCGACGCGGCATTGCGCGTGCAGATGCGGCTGGAGGTGACAAAGCTGCAGAAGCAGCTCGCCACCACCGCCATCTACGTCACCCATGACCAGGTCGAGGCCATGACCATGGCCGACAAGATCGTGGTGCTCAACGCGGGCCGCATCGAACAATACGGCTCGCCGCTGGAGCTCTACGAGCACCCCGCGAACCTGTTCGTCGCCGGCTTCATCGGGTCGCCCAAGATGAATTTCGTCCCCGGCGAGGCGGCCGGCGAGCCCGGCGTCGCCACCATCGGCATCCGGCCGGAACATCTCAAAATCGCCAAGGACGGCGAAGGCTGGCCCGGGACCGTTTCGGTCGCCGAGCATCTCGGCAGCGACACCTTTCTGTATGTCGACGCCGGAAAGCTCGGCACGCTGACGGTGCGCTATGTCGGCGAGCTCGATCTGAAGGCCGGCGATCGCGTGTGGCTGTCGCCGGATCCCGCCCGCATCCACCGCTTCGACAAGGAGGGCGCGGTCATCGGGAAGTGAGCGCTGCGCGCCATCGGAGCGATATCGTTAGGAACCGCCGATAGGCCAACAGGAAGACCAACAGGATGTATCTGGAAAAATTCAGGCTCGATCGAAAAACCGCGCTCGTGACCGGCGGCGGCCAGGGAATTGGGCTTGCGTGTGCGGAAGCGCTCGCGGAAGCCGGCGCCAGGGTCGTGATCGCCGATCGCGACGGCGGCATTGCCCAGGCGGGCTGCGAAAGCCTGAAGGCGAAAGGCCTGAACGCCGAGACCGCCATCATGGATGTGACGGACTCAGGCCGGGTCGGCGAGGTAGCGGACCAACTGGTGTCGCAATACGGCGCGGTCGACATTCTGGTCAACAATGCGGGGATCGCCCGAAGCGAAACGCCGGCGGAGACGGTGACCGACGAGCATTGGCTCAATGTCATCGACGTCAATCTCAACGGCACGTTCTGGTGTTGCCGCGCCTTCGGCAAGCACATGCTGGCGGCAAAGTCGGGTTCCATCGTCAACATCGGCTCGATGTCGGGCTTCATCGTCAACAAGCCGCAGGAGCAGTGCTTTTACAACGCCTCGAAGGCCGCAGTGCACCATCTGACGAAATCACTGGCGGCCGAGTGGGGCGGGCGCGGCGTCCGGGTCAACGCGGTCGCGCCGACTTATATCGCGACGCCGCTCAATGCATTCGTCAAGAGCAACCCGCAGATGTATGATGCCTGGATCGGTGGTACACCGATGGGCCGGATGGGGGAGGTCGATGAGATCGCCTCCGTCGTGCTGTTCCTGGCATCGCAAGCCGCAAGCCTGATGACCGGGAGCATCGTCCTCGTCGACGGGGGATATACCTGCTGGTAAGGCTTGCGCTGGTTCTAAGCGGGATTGTGAATGAAGCAGGCCTTCATCGGTGTCGACGTCGGGACATCGAGCGCGCGCGCCGGCGTGTTCGACGAGGCCGGAACCCTGCTCGCGACCGCGCGCAATCCGATCACGGTCTGGCACGAGGCGGGCAGCGTCGTCGAGCAGTCGTCGTCCGAAATCTGGGCGGCCTGCGCCGCGTCCGTCCGCACCGCCATGACGGAGGCCGCGATTCCCGCCTCGGCCGTCAAGGGCCTGGGCTTCGATGCGACCTGCTCGCTGGTGGTGCTCAATGCTGCCGGGGAACCGCTGACCGTCAGCGCGTCCGGCGACAACAGGCGGAATGTCATCGTCTGGATGGATCATCGGGCACTGGCCGAAGCTCGGTTCGTGAATGAAACGGAGGACAACGTCCTTCGCTATGTCGGCGGCTCGGTCTCGCCGGAAATGGAGATTCCAAAACTGCTCTGGTTGAAGCAGCATTTGCCGTCGACTTTTCGCGCGGCGGGGCATTTCTTCGATCTTTCCGATTATCTTTCCTTTCGCGCCACCGGCTCGACGGCGCGCTCGATCTGCACGCTCGGCTGCAAATGGAATTATCTGGCGCATGAGCAACGTTGGAGCCACAGCTATTTCGAGCGCATCGGCCTTGGCGATCTTGCCTCGGAAAACTACGCGAAAATCGGCAACGAGATCGCTGTGCCCGCAACGCCCTTGGGCGCCGGCCTGACGGAGGCCGCCGCGCGCGACTTCGGCCTATCAGCGGGAACGCCGGTCGGCGCGTCGCTGATCGACGCGCATGCCGGAGGCGTCGGCACGATCGGAGGCGGCGACAGGTCGGGCGCACCGGTCGATGTGCGCCGCCGCCTTGCCTACATCATGGGAACCTCGGCCTGCATCATGGCGACGACGTCGGAGCCGCGCTTCGTTCCCGGCGTCTGGGGTCCGTATTACTCGGCGATGGTTCCCGGGTTCTGGCTCAACGAGGGCGGCCAATCCGCCGCCGGTGCAGCCATCGATCATCTCGTCAGGTCTCACGCCGCACATGACGAGGCCGCCGCGACGGCGAATAGCGACGGCATCGAGATTCTGGAATTTTTGGAGCGGCGGATTCTTTCGCGTGCGGCAAGTCCGGGAGAAGCCGCATTGCTTGCCCGCGACGTCCACGTTTTTCCCGAGTTCATCGGCAACCGCTCGCCATTTGCCGATCCCGATTCACGTGCGGTGGTCGCGGGTCTTGATCTCGATGCAGACATCGGCTCGATGGAACGGCTGTTCGTGGCGGGACTATGCGGGCTTGCCTATGGTCTTGCCGATGTCGTCGACGCGTTCCGCAGCCACGGCATCGACAGTGACCTGATGGTGATCGCCGGCGGCGCCGGACGCAGTTCACTGGTCCGCCAGATCATGGCGGATACGACCGGCTTGCGCATCGCGGTCCCGGTAACGCCTGAACCGGTGCTGCTCGGCGCCGCCATGCTCGGCGCCGTCGCCGGTGGCAGTTGCGGATCGATCGGCGAAGCGATGGCCTCGATGTCGGCGATCGGTTGCCTGAGCGAACCGGCCGCGGCCGGGATGGCCGAATTCCACCGGACCAAGCGGCGGGTTCACGGATTGATGCGAAGACTGGATCGGGAAAGCCGCGATGCGATGCGCGAGATCGAATTGATCGCAGGCACGGTTACCAAAAGTTAGAGCCATGCTGCTGAGTTGCGGAGATGCGCTGATCGATTTCCTGCCCGTCAAGTCGGTAGACGGGCGCGACGCGGCCGTGCCGGTGGTGGGGGGCTCCTGCCTCAACATTGCCGTCGGCATGGTGCGCCTGGGTGCGCCGGCAGGGTTCGTCGGCGGCATCTCGAGCGATCTGTTCGGCCGCATGATCGCCGACCACGCGCTCGCCTCAGATGTCGATCTTCGCTATGCGACCCGCAGCGATCACGAGACCACGCTCGCGTTCATCCGCACCGTCGGTGGCGAACCGCAATATGCCTTTTATGACGAGACGACGGCGTCCCGAAGCTGGACGTATCGGCGCGGCTCCATTGCCTTTGACCAGATCGAAGCGATCCATGTCGGATCGACGACGCTCACCCACGATTCCGGAGCGGCCGAGGCGCTTGCCATGGTCGAGGATGCGCGCGCAGCGGTCACCATCGCCTTCGATCCGAATTGCCGGCCCAATCTGGTCGGGGACAAGCGCCGCTACGTCGATCGGATGAATGCGTTCGCAGCCATGGCCGGCATCGTGCGGATGTCGGATGTCGACTTTGAATACCTGTATGGCGGTAGCGACCATGCGGGCAAAGCGAAATCCCTCATCGACGCCGGCGCAAGCCTTGTCGTCATCACGCGAGGAATCAAGGGAGCGCAGGCATGGCACAAGCAAGCCGGCGCGATTGAAGTCGCGGCGCCGAACGTGACGGTCGTGGACACCATCGGGGCCGGCGACAGTTTTCAGGCTGCGTTGCTGTTCGCCTTGCGTGCCATTGGGCGGATCGGGCCTGCGTCGCTGGCGCAGACCAATTCGGAGGAACTGCGCCGGGTGCTGTCATTCGCGGCGCACTGCGCCGCCTTCACCTGCAGCCGAGCCGGCGCCGATCCGCCGCGAGCCTCCGAGGTCGGCGAGGAACTCTCGCGTCTCTTGGCTGGTTCGCCAGGCGCGCCGTAGCGTCTTACCGCGCCGGGGCGAGGCCAGGATCAAAGCGAAGCGTACTCTCGATCCACTTCGCGACGCGCAGCATCCGGAGATCGCCTCGGTATCCGCCGACGATCTGCAGGCCGAGCGGCAGCTTGTTCTTGCCGAACCCGACCGGAAGCGTCGCGGCAGGAAGTCCGAGGAACGTCCATGGTGCGCAATATTCGGCATCGCCGGTATAGTGCAATCCGCGCGGCGCCTCGCCGAACGCCGGCAGTGTCAGCAACGCGTCGTAGCCGGACAGCTCGCCGGCGAAAGCGTTCTTGCGCGCTTCCTGCATCGCCTTGGCCGAGAGATAGTCGACCGCCGCATGCTTCTTGCCGGCCTCGACCAGTGACTTCAAATGATCGCTGGTGCGATCAGGATAGCGCGCGACCAGGTCGGCAAAGATCGCGGCACCCTCGCAGGCGAGAATGGTGTTGATGGCGCTCCAATTGGCCTGATCGAGCTCGGATAGTTCAAGCTCGTCCAAGACGGCGCCGGCATCGCGCAACTTCACGATCGCAGCGTCGAAAGCCCGCTGCTGCTCCGCCTCGACGCGCGACCATTTTTCGAAACGGACGATGCCGAGCCGCGGTCTTTCCTGCGGCTCCAGGCCCCGATCGATGTCGACCTGAAAGCCGGGAAGCGGCCGGCCGTGAGAATCGCTGTCGCTCGCACCGGCAAGCAGGGAAAGCGCAAAGGCGACATCGTCGACGCGCCGGGCGAAAAACCCGACGTGATCGAGCGAGGGACTTAGGGGATGCACGCCGGTGCGCGGAATGGCGCCAAAACTTGGCTTGAGGCCGACGACGCCGTTGAAGGCGGCCGGCCTGATCACCGAGCCGAGCGTTTGCGTGCCAAGCGCGAGCGGAACGATACCGGCCGCCACCGCAGCCGCGGAGCCCGACGACGAACCTCCCGGCGTATGGTCGGGGTTCCATGGGTTGACGGTCGGTCCGGGATGCCGCCAGGCGAATTCTGTCGATACAGTCTTGCCGAAAATGGTCGCGCCGAGATTGCGCAGGCGCTCGACCACCCAGGCGTCCGCGGCGGGCACGCGATCCCGGTAGACCGGCGAGCCGTTCGTGGTCGGCATGTCGCAGGTCGCGATGATGTCCTTGATCGCGACTGGAATGCCGGACAACAGACCCGGACGCCGCGCGGTATCTCGCGGCAAATATTCGAACGCCCTCAGCACGGACTCGACGTCCCTGGCGTGATCGAGGCAATCGGCCGCGTATCGATCCGCGGCCGCTTCGTCGGCCTTGAACAGCCGCAGAAGCTCAAGGACCCCCGCATCGGATTTGGATCCAGGGCGTGCGGTCGGATCGGTCATATCAATCAATTCCCGGACAGTTGCGCTCCGAGGATATCGCCTTGAATGAGGCCCGCCCAGAGCGGGATGAGTTTTGGTTCGATCAATTTGTCCGCAGGCTCCGTTACCTCTCCCGTTGGGAGAGGTCGGCGCGAAGCGCCGGGTGAGGGGTTACGGTCTCTCGTTAGAGCAGCGGCCCCTCACCCGATTTGCTGCGCAAATCGACCTCTCCCCAAAGGGGGAGAGGTGAACCGAGTGCGCGGACAGGACCGGCTCAATCAATATTCATCTGCCCTTGAGCGGCAATGCGCGGACAGAACCCTCAATCCATCGCAAGTGCCGGCTCGACAAATTTTTTCAAGCACGAAACCGTTGGGAAGAACGGGATTGAAGTCCCGTCCTCCAGTTTTGCAAGACTTCCTCTACTTCTTCATCGCCTCATAAACGGCAAAAGAGTAGGCGCCTTCGGGCTTCTTGGTGATCACGGGGTCGGAGCCACCGGACATCAGGGTTGCGACCGTGCGGTCGTAATCCTTGACGTCGAGCTTGCCGTCGGCATCGCCGAGCAGCTTGCCGATCTCGCCCATCATCCGCTTCTGGTCCTTCTCGGTCTTGGCGCCGGTGGTGTCGGCGGCAAGGATGATCTTCACGGCTTCGTCGGGATGGGTCTTGGCGTATTCCCAGCCCTTCATCGACGCCTTGACGAACTTGGCCATCTTGGTGACGAAGGCCGGGTCCTTCAGGTTCTTTTCCAGCACATAGAGGCCGTCTTCCAGTGTCGCGACACCTTCGTCTTCGTATTTGAAGACGACGAGCTGGCTCGGCTTGAAGCCGCCGTCGATGACTTGCCAGTACTCGTTATAGGTCATGGTGGAAACGCAATCCGCCTGCTTCTGCAGGATCGGATCGACGTTGAAACCTTGCTTGATGATCTTGATGCCGCCGGCAGAACCGTCGGTCTTGTAGCCGAGCTTCGACATCCATGACAGGAACGGATATTCGTTGCCGCCGTACCAGATGCCGATGGTCTTGCCCTTGAAGTCGACGGGCTTCTTGATGCCAGTCTCGGCGCGGCAGGTCAGTTCGAGTCCCGATTTCTTGAAGGTCTGCGAGATGTTGACCAGCGGCACGCCCTTTTCGCGTGACGCCAGCGCCGACGGCATCCAGTCGACCACGACATCGGCGCCGCCGCCCGCGATCACCTGGGGCGGGGCGACATCCGGGCCGCCCGGCTTGATCGTGACATCGAGGCCGGCGTCCTTGTAGAAGCCCTTGTCCTTGGCGACGAAGTAGCCGGCGAACTGGGCCTGCGAGACCCATTTGAGCTGGATGGTAACGGTATCGGCGGCCTGCGCGCTCGCCATCGAAAGGCCGAGCGTCAGCCCGGCTGCAAGAGCAAAACTGTGCTTCATTGAAAACTCCAGATCATCGACCTTGCCGACCTAGGTCCGATACGACGGATGCCAGAAAGTTGTCGCGCGTTCGGCGAGCGTGACAAAACCGTAGAAAGCCATCCCGGCAAGCGCAGCGAGCGCAATCTCCGCCCAGACCATGTCGATCGCCATGCGTCCGGCCTCGGTGGAGATGCGGAATCCGATGCCCTGCGTCGGTGTGCCAAAGAACTCTGCAACGATCGCGCCAATCAGCGCCAGCGTCGCGTTGATCTTCAGCGCGTTGAAAATAAACGGCAGCGCCGCCGGCAGATAGAGTTTTGTCAGGCTCTGGGTGTGGCTCGCGGCATAGGAGCGCATCAGGTCGCGCTCGATATGACCGGCGGCGTTTAACCCCGCGATCGCGTTCACCAGCATCGGGAAGAAGGTGACCAGCGCGACCACGGCCGCTTTCGAGGGCCAGTCGAACCCGAACCACATCACCATGATCGGCGCGATGCCGACCAAGGGCAGCGCGGAGAAGAAGTTGCCAAGCGGCAACAGGCCGCGGCCGAGGAACTCGAACCGATGCGCTGTTATCGCGACCAGTAGCCCGGCACCGCAGCCGATCGCGTAGCCGATCAGAACGCCGCGAACGAAGGTCTGCACGAAATCGCCAGTGAGAATCGGCAGCGACGAGGCAAATCTGGCGGCCGCCGCGCTCGGCGAGGGCAACAGCACCGGCGGCACGCCGAAGCCGCGCACGGCGACTTCCCAGAGATAGAACACGGTGGCGCCGAACAGCAGCGGCACCAGGATATTGACCATCCGCCGCCGCTCGACGCGGATCGGACGCAGGCTGGCGAGATTGATCACGCACATCGCTGCCGCCAGCCAGGACGCGATTACGATCGCCCAGAAGCCACCGCTTGCCGAGCCCGCGATCTCCGGATCGCGCAGAAGAACCAGCGAAGTCGCTGCAGTGAGCAGCACGCCGCCGATGCCGATCGCCGACGACCTCGCATCGGCCATCCAGGCCGCCAGCAGAAACAGCACCCCGCCACCGGCGGCCGCTTCCCAGATCGGGTGTGACAAGAACCGCGATGCGCCGGGTGCCAGCGGCAGCACGAAGGCGAGCAGGGTCGCGAACGCTGCGAGCAACAGGCCGAGCCGAAGTTTGCGCGGGTCCATCAATGCGCCCCCATGCGCCGGGCGACGCCGCGGTCGACCAGGGCGACGATGCCGATCAGGCCGGAGGAAAGCACGGCGGCGGCAACCAGCGCCGCCCAGAGCTGCACGGTCTGGCCATAATAGGAGCCCGACAGCAGCCGCGCGCCGATGCCGGCTTCCGCGCCGGTCGGCAATTCCGCGACGATGGCGCCGATCAGCGAGATCGTGATCGCGACCTTCAGGCTCGCAAACAAATAGGGGACGGCGGCCGGCCAGCGCAATTTCCACAGGATCTGACGCGTGTCCGCCGACCAGGTGTGCATCAATTCGAGCTGCAGCGGATCCGGTGAGGTGAGGCCCTTCACCATGCCGATGGTAATCGGGAAAAAGCAGAGATAGGCGGAGATGATCGATTTGGGCAGCAGCCCCTGCAATCCGAGCGCGCCGAGCACCACGATGAAGATCGGCGCCAGCGCCAGGATCGGCACCATCTGCGAGCAGATGATCCAAGGCAGCAGGCTGCGCTCCAGCACGCGGCTGTGCACGATCATCAAGGCGAGGGCGATGCCGAACACCGCGCCGAGCACGAAACCGAGCAGCGTCGCCGACAGCGTTACCAGCGAGTGATAGACCAGGCTGCGTGGGGCAAGCGGCGGATAGCCGAACACGCCATCGAAAAACGTCGAGGCGATCTGGTGCGGCGCCGGCAGCAGCGGACGTTCCGCATCCATGGTGCCGGCCAGCACGTCGGAGATCGTATACGGCGTTTCCTCGCGCTCGAAGGCGTCGCGGACCAGCGACCAGTTCATCGCGACCGCTGCGATATACCAGATCGCGATCAGCGCCAGCACCGTTGTGACAATCGGCGCGTAACGTTCGACCAGGGGATGACGCGCCAGCGCCCGCGGCGCGCGCAAGGGCAGCGCGAACGAGCTACTCGTCATAGGAGTGTCCGGCGCGCAAGCCGGTGCGGACGCGTTGCGCGATCTTGAGAAACTCCGGCGTCTCGCGGATTTCCAGCGAGCGGTCGGGCGGGAAATCGCAATCGATGATATCGATGATGCGGCCCGGCCGCGGCGACATCACCACGATCTTGGTCGACAGGAAGACGGCTTCCGGTATCGAATGGGTAACGAACAGCACCGTCTTCTCGGTCGATTTCCACAGTTGCAGCAGTTGCTCGTTGAGATGATCGCGGACGATCTCATCGAGCGCGCCGAACGGCTCGTCCATTAGCAGCATCGCCGGATCGAACGAGAGCGCGCGCGCGATCGACACCCGCTGCTGCATGCCGCCGGAAAGCTGCCAGGGAAATTTCCGCTCAAAACCGGTCAGATTGACCAGCGCGAGATAACGTTCGGCCCGCTGCTGCTGCTCGGCTTCCGAGTAGCCCATGATCTCCAGCGGCAGCTTCAAATTCTTCTCGATGGTCCGCCATGGAAACAGCGCCGGCGCCTGGAAGACATAGCCGTAGCTGCGCGCCAGCCGCGCCTGTTCCGCGCTCATGCCGTTGACCAGAAGCGTGCCGGAGGAGGGCTGCTGGAGGTCCGCGATCACCCGCAGCATCGTGGTCTTGCCGCAGCCGGACGGGCCGATGAAGGAGACGAATTCCCGCTCGGCGACCTGCAGATTGACATTGGAAAGCGCGTCGACCCTGCCGTCCGCGGTTTCGAATGTCAGCGAAATGTCCTGCGCATCGACGACGAGCCGCTTTGGGGCGGATTCGGTCGACATTACGTCAGCCGCACTGACCGAAACGGCGTGCAATGGGTTTTCGTCCGGGCGATTCCTCACCATCGGTCCGCTGATAGTTGAAATATTTGGCTTTGGCGATGCCATGCCGCGATAGTGGCAAAAGCCGCAATAAGTGGCGCGCCCATTGTTTGAGCAGGCGGACAGAATAATAAGCAGGGTTTAGCTCGCTTTCGATGCAGATATGGCAATGTTTTCAACGAGCTGTTTTTGACTTGCACGCTTCGGCGACAGATAATTTCAACCGATGCGTTCGCGACTGGGGCGAATGCCAAGTCCCTACTGCCGGGTTCCCTCGAGCGAGCATCATGAAGCCTGCTCCATTCAAATATGTCGCGGCTTCGTCGCTCGATCACGCACTTTCGCTGAAGGCGGAATATGGCGACGAGGCGCGATTCCTCGCCGGCGGGCAGAGCCTGATCCCGGCGATGAATTTCCGCCTGGCGCGCCCCGCCGTGCTGATCGACATCAACGGCCTTGGGGAGCTCGCGGGGGTAAGCCGATCCGGGGGTGCGGGGATTCGCGTCGGCGCGCTGACGCGCTATCGCGCGTTGGAGCGAAACGGCGATTTTCTCAAAGCCTGCCCGCTGTTCGCCGACGCGCTGCCGCACATCGCGCATCCGCAAATACGCAATCGCGGGACCATCGGCGGCAACTTCTCCCATGCCGATCCGGCCTCGGAACTGCCCGCGGTTGCGACCGCGATGAAAGCGCGGATGCGGATCAAGTCGAGAGCGAACGAACGGGAAGTTGCCGCGGCCGATTTCTTCGTCGGGCTGCTGACGACCGACATCGCGGCCGATGAAATGCTGGTGGAGGTTTTGTTTCCCGAGCCCAAGCCGCGCACGGGATATAGCTTTATGGAGGTCGCGCGCCGGCGCGGCGATTTCGCGCTGGCCGGCGTCGCGGCCATCGTCACGCTGGACCAGGAAGAGCGCTGCGCGGACGCTCGCCTTGCGTTGTGCGGGGTCGGCGAGACGCCGGTGGATGCGAGCCGCGCCGCCGCTTCGCTGGTCGGGCAGCGCTTGACCGACAAGGCGATCGAGGCGGTCGCAGCCGAGGTGCAGGACATGATCGAGCCGTCCGGCAACGTCCACGCTAGTCCCGATTACCAGCGCCACATCGCCGGTGTCCTGGTCAGCCGCGCCATCCGCGCGGCGCAGCAGCGGATCGGCCATGCAGCCTGATCAGCACGACATCGAGCTGTCGGTCAACGGCACGGCCTGTCGCAGCCGTGTCGAATCCCGGATGCTATTGAGCGACTTCCTGCGCCACGAATTGCTGCTTGCCGGCACCCATGTCGGCTGCGAGCACGGCGTTTGCGGCGCCTGCACGGTCTTGCTGGATGGCGCGCCAGTGCGTTCCTGCCTGATCCTGGCGGTGCAGGCCAATGGCCATGAACTGGCGACCGTCGAGGGGCTCGCCAGCAGCGCTGGCGAGCTGCATCCGATCCAGCGGGCGATGCACGA
>Ga0307479_10002498_pt1 | contig 16712 bp, 16 predicted proteins | sample atmos_gasesECM4C_FD_203743 | JGI IMG/M metagenome (GOLD analysis project Ga0307479, IMG submission 203743) | Hardwood forest soil microbial communities from Morgan-Monroe State Forest, Indiana, United States - atmos_gasesECM4C_515 | ecosystem: Environmental > Terrestrial > Soil > Temperate... | reverse complement strand
GCAGCGCGCGGCCATCGCGCGGGCGGTGGCCGGGAAGCCTGCCCTGGCCGTCTGCGACGAGCCCGTCTCCGCGCTGGACGTCTCGGTCCAAGCGGCCATCCTCGGCCTCCTGGAGGAACTGCAGGCGACCGAAGGGGTCTCGTACATCCTCATCTCTCACGACCTGGCCGTGGTGCGATACCTGGCCGCGCGGATCGGCGTCATGTACATGGCGCAGCTCGTGGAGGTCGGGGACACCGAGGCGATCTTCGCGGGCCCCAAACATCCCTACACCGAAGCGCTGCTGTCGGCCATTCCCACGATCAACGGGGACGAGGCCCGGCCGCGCATCCGGCTGGGGAGCGACATCCCGAGCCTTGCGCACCCGCCGTCCGGCTGCCGCTTTCACACAAGGTGCCATAGAAAGGTGGGAGCGATCTGCGAGCGGGAGCAGCCGCCGTGGCAGGACGCCGGGCAGGGCCACCTCATTCGCTGCCACATTGCCCCGGACGATCTCAGGGGGCTTCAGAGCGCAAATACCAACAGCGCAGAGTCGGCCGAGCGCCCGCAGGATCGCGTCAGGTGACGCGCGGGTTTCTGCGAAATCCCTACCTAAAAGGCTATCTTCTTTCTCTTCAGCAGCATCCATCCGATCCACGCCCACGAGCGGCCCCCGCCGCCGGGGAGCGTCACGGTGTGGCTTTCTTGCGCGCGTAGTGGCGCCGGGCCTTCGCGCGGTTTCCACACGACCGCATGTCGCACCAGCGCCGGCTGTGGTTGTGACTGGTATCCATGAACAGCCAATCGCAGTCATCGCTGGCGCAGCGGCCCACGCGGCGGGCCTCCCCCGACACCAGCAATTCCGCCGCCGATCGCACGACCGGCCAGATCACCCGGTGCAGCTGCTCGCGGTCGTCCGCCCACCCCCAGGTGTAGCCGCCCGCGTGCGGCAGGACCCGGAGGTGGACCATGGCGCGCGACAGGGCCGCGCCCAATGCGCTGAGGTCGGCCGGCGCGGGCTCGTCCCCCGCCACGACGGCCGCGAAGATCCTGAAGATCGTCTCCCGAAGCCCGACGGCCTCGGCGAGCGCTTTCGCCGCATCCGAGGGGCGCCGTCGCGCGGCCTCGGTGAGATGCTGGGCTTCCGGGCCGCTTAGGACACCCGCCTGCCGGCCCCACGACACCAGATCGTGGTAACTCGTCAAATATTCCTTGGGGCTGTCGCGGGATCCGCCGGCCGTGTTTACAAAATCCAGGCACAATCGCCCGCCCGTGAGCTCAAACACTCTTTCCTGCTCAGTTAGCTGAGCCATCGCATTCCCCCCGGCTCAGTCCCGCTACAAGCACAGCCAGTTCGCGCTTAACATGAACTTAACCTTCAAAATTAACTTGACAGGTTAGAGGCGCCAGCGCTACGATATAACCGGTAAACACACTATAGCAGGTTAACCTCCATTCCACAAGTGAGGCCCTTTGGGATGGGGCAACGCAGGCGGCAGACAAATCCACAGGCGAGATTCAAGGAGGCACACCCATGATTGCTGACCTCAGGCACGTCTGCGTTCGCGACTGGATGGTCACGGACGTGCCGGTAATCACCGCGCGCACGTCGATCGCCACCGCGCTCCGGCTCCTGCGCGAACAGGGCGCCCCGGTCCTTCCCGTCATCTCGGAGGGCCAGTTCCTCGGCCTCGTCGATGAGAAGACGCTGCTGCGGTTCACCCCGTCCGAGGCGACGACGCTGGACGTCTATGAGCTGCGCGAGGTGCTGGACAAAATGACCGTGGGCCGCGTGGCCGCGCCGCCGTCGGTCACCCTCGCGCCGGGGGCGTCCCTCGAGGACGCGGCCGCCCTGATGTTGCGGGAGGGGGCCGAAGTGATCGCGGTGGTCGAAGAAGGCCGCTTTCTGGGCCTGCTCGTCTGGATCTCGCTGCTCGCCGCCGCGGTGGGCGAACCGGGCGAGGCGATCGCACGCTGATGGCCGATCGGAGGCCGATCGAAGTGTGGGATCGTGCAAAGCTACGCGAGGGGTAATACAGGGGAAAGCCCGCGCAAGATGAGGGGGAGGACAATGTGGAACGTAGGCACGTATACGCTGCTCACCAATGAACGGATCAACGGGTTCTGGCGCGAAGCGGCCCAGGATCGACTGGCGAGGGAGGCCTCCGCTGCCGCCGGGGCCGCGCGGCCTTCGCGGCCGCTGGTCGATCGCTTGTCGGGGATCGCGCGCGTCCTGCTGCCGCGCCGATCCAGCCCAAGAGCCCCTCGGGCGCTCTTGGCGCCCCGCCCATGCCCCGTCGTCGCCGACATGGAGATCGAGGACCGGAGGTAGCAGAGTCGGGCTTGAGGAGCTTTGTGGTACATATCTAATGTAGATCGCCCGCGGCGGGGCAGCGCGAAACGAAGGAAGCCGGCCGGGATTCACCGAAACCGAAGCAGCGGTCTGCGCCACGGAAGGATCCGCCCAGGAGGATCCCAATGGAGGACAGGCCGCTCGACCTCATGATTCCAGGCCCGGTCCCGGTGAGCCCCGATGTGCTCGAGGCCATGGGGCAGCCGGTGCGCCAGCACTACGGTCCGGAATGGCAGCCGTTCTACGAGCAGTTCATCGCGCGGCTGCGCCGCATCTTCCGGACCACCGGGTCGATCTACCCGATCCCGTCCTCAGGAAGCGGCGGCCTCGAGGCGATGCTCGGGACGCTGATCGGCGCCGACGGGGCCGTGGGCGTGATCACCAACGGCTTCTTCGGCAACCGCCTCCTCGACATCGCCCGCGCGCACACCCCGCACGTGGAGGTGCTTCAAGTTCCCTATGAGCGGCCGGCGGATCCGGACGAGGTGCGGGCGTGGCTGCGCGCGCGCCGGGTGCACCTCCTGGCCGTCGTGCACAGCGACACCTCCACCGGGATCCTCAACCCGGTCGCCGAAATCGCGGCCGCGGCGCGGGGCGAGGGCGCCGCGGTTGCCGTGGACGCGGTCTCCTCGCTGGCCGGGGCGCCGGTCCTGACGGACGGCTGGGGACTGGCGGCGGTGGCGACGGCATCGCAGAAATGCCTGGAGAGCCCGCCGGGGGTCGCGCCGGTGGCCGTGACGGCGCTGGGGTGGGAGATCATCGACGGCCAGCCCGCGCCCTCCCGGGGCTGGTACCTCAACCTGCGCAACTGGCGGCGCTTCGAGCGCGAGTGGCCCCACCACCCCTACCCGGTCACGATCCCAAGCAACAACATCGTGGCGCTGGATCGGGCGCTCGAGCGCATCCTCGATGAAGGCCTGGAGGCCCGGTTCGAGCGCCACCGCCAGGCCGCCGAGCTGCTCCGCGGGGGATTGGAACGGCTCGGGTTCACGCTGTTCGCCGACCGCCGCTGGGCGTCGCCGACCGTGACCGTCGCCTACCCGCCGGACGGGATCAAGGCCGCGGCCCTGATGGAGCGGCTGCGCGTCGAGCACCGCATCGCCGTGGCCGGCGGGCTGGACCATCTCGCCGGGCGGGTCATCCGCATCGGCCACCTGGGCAACCAGGCCACGCCGGAGCGGATCCGGCGCGTGCTCGGCGCCGTGGAAGCGTCCCTGCGCGACGGGAACGCCGCCCCCTCTCCGAGCCGGGGCGCTACTCGTACCGCAGCGCCACGATGGGATCCAGCGCCGCGGCGCGCTGCGCGGGGTAGAACCCGAAGACCACGCCGACCAGCGCGGCGGACGTAAACCCGAGGATCATCGAGAACGGCGAGACGAGCACCGGCCAGTGCCCGAGGGCCGAGGTGGCCTGCGCGGTGGCGAGGCCGAGCACGATCCCGATCAGCCCGCCGGCGCAGGCCAGCGTGAGCGCCTCGACGAGGAACTGCAGGAGGATATCCCGCCCGCGGGCCCCCACGGCCATGCGCAGCCCGATCTCCCGCGTCCGCTCGGTCACGGAGACGAGCATGATGTTCATGATCCCGATGCCGCCGACGACGAGCGAGACAACCGCGATGCCCGCGAGGAGCAGCGTCTGCGTCTGCGAGGTCGCCAGGCGCACCTGCTGCACGTCTGAGATGTTGCGCACGGAGAAGTCGTCCGGCTGATACGCCGCGAGATGGTGGCGGAGCCGCAGCAGCCGCTCCGTCGCGTCGATCACGCCCGGCACGGCTTCCGGCGACGTGGCGGAAATGGCGATGTTGCCCACCCAGGAGTTGCCGGTGAGCCGGTCCAGGAGCGTGGTGATCGGCACGACCACCGTGTCATCCCGGTCGCGCCCGAAGCCGGTCTGCCCCTTGGTGTCGAGCACGCCGACGACGCGGAACGGCACGTTCTTGATCACCACCCCGGACCCGACGGCGCCGCCGCCGGGGAACAGGCTCGCCGCCACGGTGCTGCCGAGGACCGCGATCTTGGCCGCGTGCGCCTGCTCATCCGCCGTGAAAAACCGCCCCTGCGCCACGTTCCAATTGTTGACCTGCGGCCACGACGTCGTGGAGCCGGCGATCGTCGTGAACCAGTTGGTCCCGCCCGCGACGACCTGCGCGCTTGTTTGCGACGACGGCGCCGCCGCGGCCACTTCGGGGACCTGCTGGGCGATCGCGTCCGCGTCCGGCAGTTTGAGCGAGGTCCGGGTGCCGGTGCCGAGGCTCACGCCGCCGGAACTGACGGCGCCCGGGATGACGATGACGAGGTTGGCGCCGAGGCTTTCGATCTGCGCGAGCACCGCGGCCTGCGCGCCCGAGCCGATCGCCATCGAGGTGATCACGGCGCCGACCCCGATGATGATCCCGAGCATCGTCAAGAACGACCGGGTGGCGTTGCGCCGCAGCGCCTGCCAGGCCACGCGCAGCAGCAGGGTGAAGTTCACGCCCGCACCTCCTCAGGCGCGCCGACGTTCTCCCGCACGGACGCCGGGATCGCGTCCTCGGCCGGACGGTCGTCCGTGATCAGGCCGTCCTTGAACGTCACGACGCGATTGGACCACGCGGCAACCTGCATGTCGTGGGTCACGACGACGACGGTGATGCTCCGTTCCCTGTTCAACCGGCGAAACAGCGTCATGATCTCCGCGCTGCTCGTGCTGTCGAGGTTTCCCGTGGGCTCGTCGGCCATGAGCAGGGGCGCCCCGTTCGCGAGCGCCCGGGCGATCGCCACGCGCTGCTGCTGGCCGCCGGACAGCTCGCTCGGCTTGTGGTTGAGCCGCTCGCCGAGCCCCACCTGCTCGAGCAGCCCCCGGGCGCCGCGCAGCCGCTGATCGCGCGGCACGCCGGCGTACAGCATCGGCAGTTCCACGTTCTCGAGCGCGGAGGTCCGGGAGAGCAGGTTGAAGCTCTGGAACACGAACCCGATCCGGGTGTTGCGCACGAGGGCGAGCCGGTCGCGGGAGAGGCGCGACACCTCTTCCCCGGCGAGGCGGTAGGAGCCGGACGTCGGATGGTCCAGGCACCCCAGCAGGTGCATGAAGGTCGATTTCCCGGAGCCGGACGGGCCCATGATCGCGACGAATTCGCCGGCCCGGATGCGGAGGCTGACGCCCCTGAGCGCGTGCACCGCCGCCGGGCCCTCGCCGTACACCTTGGTCAGGCCCTCGACCTCGATCAGCCACCCGTTCCCTGCCGCCGGGGGCCGCCCCATCGCCGGTATCTCCGCCACGGCCTACGTCCCTCCCGGCACGCGCCCGCCGCCGGGGGCTGAGCTTCCCCCGCCGCCCGCGCCGCCCCGCGCGGGCCCGCGGGCCTGCGCGACGACCACGCGGTCGCCCGCGTGCAGGTCCCCGCCGGTGATCTCGACGTTCTGGTTGTCCGAGATCCCGATGACGACCGAGGCCGGGGACGGCTGCGCGCCGCGCAGGACCCAGACGGTCACCCGGGATCCCGGCGCCCCGGCCACCGGGGAGGCCGGAGGCGTCCCGTTCGATGGGGTGGAGACGCCGAAAAACCCCCCACCCCCGGGCGCCGCCGAGGGCGCGCTGCGCTGGGGCAGCGGCCGGAACAGCAGCGCGGCGGTGGGCACCGCCAGGACATGCTGCCGCGTGGCCACGTTGATCGTGACCTGCCCAGTCATCCCCGGCAGCAGCCGCCCCGAGGTATCGTGGACGATCACCACCGCGTCGTACGTGACCACGTTTTGCACGATCGTGGGGTTCACCCGCAGTTGCTGCACCGTGCCGGAGAACACGGTGTTCGGGAACGCCGTGACGGAGATCTGCGCGGTCTCTCCCGCCCGGACGTTGCCGACGTCCGCCTCGTCGACCGAGGTGTCGACCTCCATATCCGTCAGGTTCGTCGCCAGCGTGAACAGCGTCGGCGTCTGGAAGGAGGCGGCGACGGTCTGGCCGACGCTGACGTTGCGCGCCATCACGACGCCGTCGACGGGGCTCGTGATGATCGTCCGGGTGAGGTTGTACTGCGCCTGTTGAACCGCCGCGGCCTGGGACGCGATCTGCTGCTGGGCGGCGGCGGCCTGCGCCTGCGCGGTCTTCACGAGCGCCTGGGCCACGGCGACGGCGGCCTCGGCGGCGTGGGTGTCGTCGGTGGCGGTCTTCACGGCGGTTTGATCCGTATCCATCTGGCTCTGGGGAATGAATCCCTGCTGCAGCAGCGACGCGTCCCGCGTGACGGTCAGCTCCGCCAGCGCGAGCTGGGCCTGCGCCTTGGTCACGTTGGCCTCCGCGCTGCGCAGGCTCGCCTGGTCCTGGGCGACGGCGCTCAGGGCGGCGGCGTAACTGGCCCGCGCCCCCGCGAGATTCGCGTTGGCCTGCTGCGCCGACGCCTGGAACTGCGTCGGGTCGAGCGTGGCCAGCACCTCGCCCTTGGTGACCTTGGAATTGTAATCGACGTTGAGCGTGGCGATCGTGCCCGACACCTGGGTGCCGACCTGAACGGTGTCCACCGGGTTCACCGTGCCGGTCTCGACCACCGTCGCGGAGATGTCGCTGTAGGCGACGGGGCGGGTGATGTACCGAACGGCGTTGCGTTTGGGGGTCAGGCGCTGGGCCGCGGCGATCGCCCCCCCGGCGACGAGGACGCCGACCAGCGCGACGATGATCGCGCGCCGGACGCCCTTGCTGGCGAGTTTCATTGACTGCCTCCTCCGATGCCGGCTACGATTGGCATCCCCTGGGCGTGACGCAGCGCCGCCAGGGCGGCCTGATAGGTGTACACGGCGGTCACGGCGTTGACCTCGGCCTGCGCCGCGTTCGCCTGGGCGGTGACGACCGCCACGATCGTCCCCACCCCGGCCCGATATTGTCCTTCGGCGACGGCGAGCGCCGCATCGGCCGCCGCCTGGGCCGCCTGGGTTGCGGTGATGGTCTGGGCGTCCTGGAGCGCCGTGAGATACGATTGATAGGCGTCCTGCCGCACGGAGACGAGGGCGGCATCGAGCTGGGCCTGGGCGCTCCGCAAATTGGCGCGCGCCTGGTCGACCCCGGCCTGCGCGCCGGTGTTGTAGAGGGGAAGCGCGATGGTGGCCGTGAGGCCGTAGGTCGTCCCGTTGTTCAGGACCGGGCTGGTGCTCAGGGGGGTATAGGCCGTGCCCACCGAGACGAGCATTTGGGGCCCGGCGTTGATGACTGCGAGATCCACCGCCGCCTGACCGGACTGCACCGCCGCCTGAGCCTTGGCGACCTCGGGCCGATTCGCCGCGGCGGCCTGCATCGCCGCGGCCGCGGTGGCGGGGACCGTCAGCGGAGGCGCCGGCGGCTCCTGGACCTCGACCGGCGCCGCCGCGTCCGTGCCGATGGCGGCCTGAAGCCCGGCCTTCGAGGTGGCGATCTGTGATCGCGCCAGAAGCAGGTTCACCTCGTCCTGCGACACCGTCGACTGCGCCTGAATGACGTCGGCCTGAGCGGCCACGCCCGCCTTGACCTGAGCCTGCGTGAGCGCGAGCTGTTGTTGAACATCCGCCAGTTGAGCCTCCCGCACGGTCGTGAGGCGCTCCGCGGTCAGGACGTTGAAGAACGCGGTGGCCACGGCCAGGGCCGTATCCTGCTGGGTCTGGCGGAGCGCCGCTTCGGCCTGCACGAGGCCTGCCTCCGCGCTGGCCACGGCGGCGGGGGTCCGGCCGGCGTCGTACAGCGGCAGGCTCGCCGAGAGCGAGACCGAGCCGTTCGCTCCAAAGGGGACGGGCGCACCTCCCGACGACGTGAACGACGCCGCAGACGACGTCCCGACGGCGCCCGTTCCGGTCGCCGAGACGGTGGGCATGAGCCCGCCGCGGGCCACCGCGATCGCCTGCTGCGCGGCGGCGACCGTCTCCTGGGCGGCCAGCACCTGCGGGTTCTGAGCCAGGCTCTTCTGGACCGCCTGATCGAAGGTGAGGGCGGGCCCCGTGGGTTGCCCGGGGGCCTGCGGCGTGGGCGGCTGAGAGACGAGCGGCTGCGGCGCGGGAGCCGCGGGCGCGCCGGCCTGGGCGGTCAGCTCCCCCGGCGCACCGGAGGCCGCCGCGGCGCGCACCGGCAGAGCCAGGCCCCCACCCAGCAGGCAGACCGTGACGACCGAGGCGATGACGCGCGGGATCATGAGACGTCCAGCGTCTGTCTCGGGAGCGTCACGGTGAACGTGCTCCCGGCGCCCGGAGCGCTCCGGACGTCCACCTGCCCGCCGTGCGCCTCGACCAGCGACTTCACGATCGACAACCCCAGCCCGCTGCCGCCGCTGCTGCGGGCCCGCGACTCGTCGGCCCGATGGAAGTGCTCGAAGATGTGCGGGAGGTCCTCGGCGCGGATCCCGCTGCCGGTATCGGCCACGACGAGGTGGATCCCGTCTCCGTCGCCGTCTCGCAGCGCGATCCGCACCTCCCCGCCGGGCGGGGTGTAGCGGAGCGCGTTCTCCACCAGGTTCTGCACCACCTGGCGCAGCCGGTCGGGATCGGCTTGGATCGTGGGCAGGGCCGCCGGCTGATCCAGCCGGAGCGTCACCGCCCGGTCGGCCGCGAGCGGCGTGAACGCTTCCAGGGCCTCGCGCACGACTTCGCCCACGTCGGTCGCCCGCCGCGAGAGGTGCAGCTGCCCGGCCTGGGCCAGCGAGAGGTCCCGCAGGTCCGTGATCAAGCGCTTGAGCAGCAGCGCCTGGGAGTGGAGCCCGGCGATCCGTTCCGGGGTCGGCTCGACGACATGGTCCAGCATCCCTTCGAGCGTCCCCTGGATCACGGACAGCGGGGTCCGCAGTTCGTGCGCGATCCCGGCGAAGAGACGGCGGCGCTGCTCCTCCTGCGCGGCCATCTGGGCGGTCATCCGGTTGAACGCGTGCCCGAGCTCCGCGACCTCATCGCGGCCGGACACCGGCACAAGCGGCGGGGCCCCGCCCCCGGCGATGACACGGGTAGCCTGCGTCAGGGTGACGACCGGCCTGACGATGCGGCTGCCCAGCCACAGCGCCACCAGGACGCCCACCCCGGACGCCACGAGCGTGCCGCCCCAGATCGCGTTCCGGAACCGGCTCTCGAACAGGATCTCCCGCGGCCCAAACGGCGGCCGGCGCGGCCTTTCGGCGGGCTCGGGCTGCGGGGGAACCGGCGCCACCGGCGACACGCTCCCGCGCAGCCGCTCCTCGTTCCGCTCGACGTACTGCCGGAAGATGACGCGGGCCTGATAGCTGGCGAACGTCGCGGTCAGCACGGTGGTGAGCAGCGCGATACCGATGAACGCCGCGCTGAGCTTGCTCCGCACGCTACGCACGATGCTCGTCCGCGATGGAGAACTTGTAGCCGACGCCGTAGACCGTCAGGATGTAGCGCGGATTCTTCGCGTTCGGTTCCACCTTGCCTCGCAGGTTCTTGATGTGCGCGTCCACGGTGCGCTCGTACCCCTCGAACGCGTGGCCCTGCACCCGGTCGATGAGCTGCATGCGGGTGAAGACCTGATTGGGATGGCTCGCCAGGATCTCCAGCAGCCGGAACTCCGTCGGGGTCAGGTCGACGCGCCGCCCCTCTAGGCTCACCTCGTGGGCCCGGAGGTCGATCACCAGGTCGCCGGCGCGGACCATCTCGGGCATCTCACGGTTGCCGCGCCGCAGCACCGCCCGCACCCGCGCGAGGACCTCCCGGGGGCTGAACGGCTTGGTGATGTAGTCGTCGGCGCCGAGCTCCAACCCGATGAGCTTGTCGCTTTCCTCATCGCGGGCGGTCAGCATGATGATCGGGGTTCGCGCCGTGTCGCGGAGACGCCGGCAGACTTCGCGGCCGTCGAGCTTCGGCAGCATCAGGTCCAGGATGACGAGATCCGGTTGCTGCCGCCCGAAGGCGGCCAGGGCGGCTTCGCCGTCCGCCGCCTGGTCCACATCGAACCCGTCCCGCTGCAGGTAGGACCGCAGCAGATCGACGATCTCGGGCTCGTCGTCGACGACCAGGATCCGCGGCATCGGCGTCAGGCGAGCGTCCCGAGGCGCTTCCGGTACTCGTCGTCGCCGATCTCGCCCCGGGCGTAGCGCTCTCTCAGAATTTGCGTCGCGCCGTCCGGCCGGCGCCACAGGGACGGCGTCAGCAGCACCCGCCAGATCAGCACCACCAGGCCGATCCCCAGGAGAGCGCGCACCAGCAGAAACGGTCCGAACAGCCAGGGGTGGACCCCCCAGCCGTGCGGGCCGACCCCGCGGCCCCCGAACATGTGCGGGCCGTATGGGTACGGGCCCAGGGGCGGCGGCCCGGACACCTGCGGCTGTTGCCCCACGACCGTCTGCGCCAGCGCCGGGAGGGCCAGAGCCACCAGCAGCGCTCCCGCGAGCACCATCGGATGCACCCGCCATCTCCGCATTGTCGCTCCTCCTTCAACTCGTTCAGATACCCTCACTATCCCCCCCGGGGTCGAAAAACTTGTGAATGGGTTATGAAGATCTTGTGAATCCGCCGCGGCGTCAGGCCTCGATCTTCGAAAACCGCCACGCGCCCAGCCACAGCAGGGTCGCGGCGACGGTCGCGAGCACCGCCAGATCCGTGCCCACGCCAAAATGCGCGGCCCCGAGGAGGGCCGCCCGCAGTCCATCTACCCCGTACGACATCGGATCGAGGCGGGTCAGCGCCGCCAGCGCCGCCGGCAGGTTGTTCAACGGGAACAACGCGCCGGACAGAAAGAAGATCGGCATCACCAGAAAGTTCATGATCAACTGAAAGCCCTGCAGATCCTGCAGGCTCGCGCCGATCGACACGCCGAGCGCGACGAAGACGAGCGCGATCAGCAGCATGAAGACCGCTCCGAGGGGCGCCGCGGCGAGGCTCGCCGGCCGGAACCCCGCGATCAGGCACACGACGGCCATCAGCGTGCCTTGGAGCATCGCCACGGTCGCCCCGCCCAGGGTCCGGCCAAGCATGACGTGCATGCGCGGCACCGGCGCGACCAGCGTCTCCTTCAGGAACCCGAACTGACGGTCCCACAGCAACGACATGCCCGAAAAGATCGACGTAAAGAGGATGGTCACGCCGATCACGCCGGGGGCCACAAACTGCAGGTAACTGCCTTCTCCCGCCCGCCGGAACACCGGGCCGAACCCGAAGCCCAACACGAACAGGTAGAGCAGCGGCTGGCCCAACGACGCGACGATCTGGGTGCGCGACCGCGTGTACTTCTTCAATTCGCGCAGCCACAGGATGTAGATGGCGCTCACGTCCTTCTCCTCCACATCCGCGCCGCCTGGCGCATCCGGTCTGCCGCGCTGGCGCCTTCGTCGCGGATCGAGGCGCCGGTCAGGGCAATGAACGCGTCCTCGAGCGAATGGGTTCCCGTCCGCTCCTGCAATTCCCGGGATGAGCCCACGGCGACGAGCCGGCCGTGATCGATCACCGCGATCCGGTGGGCCACGCGGTCGGCCTCGTCCATGTAATGCGTCGTCAGGAACACCGTGACGCCTTCTTCCTCGTTCAGGCGCTTCACGTGCGCCCACAACTGATTGCGGCTCTGCGGGTCCAGCCCCAGCGTGGGCTCATCCAGGAACAGGATCTTCGGGGTGTGCAGCAGGCCGCGCGCGATCTCGAGCCGGCGTCTCATGCCGCCCGAAAACTCCTTCACGGGCGCATCCCGGCGCTCCCAGAGGTCGAAGAGCCTGAGCAGCATCTCGGCCCGCTCCCGGCGCGCCGCGCCGGGCACATGATACAGCGCGCCGTGCAGGTCCATGTTCTCCCAGGCCGTGAGGTCCTGGTCCAGGCTGGGATCCTGAAACACGATGCCGAAGTGCTTTCGCGCCTCCGCCCGCTGCGCCACGGGATCCAACCCGTTCAGCTGCAGCGTTCCACTGGTCGGCGGCAGCAGGGTCGTCAGCATCCTGATCGTGGTGGTCTTCCCGGCGCCGTTCGGTCCCAGGAACGCGAAGATCTCGCCCGTCCGCACCTCGAACGAGATCCCGTCCACCGCGGTCACCTGCCCGAACTTCTTCACCACGTTCCGCACCCGGATCATGGGCCCTCCGTGTTCTGGCCGTCCTCCGGCATGGTCCGGCATCGCCCGTCACCCTCGTCTGAGGTATACCCGTGAGGAGGGGCGCGCGGCTACGGGAAGTGCCGGGGATCCAGCGCGTCCCGCAGCCCGTCCCCGACGTAGTTGATGGCGATCACGGTCAGGAAGATCATCAGCCCCGGGTAGACCGCGGTCCACGGCGCCGTCGTCATCTGGTCCTGGGCCGCCTGCAGCATGTTGCCCCAGGTCGGCACCGGCGGCTGGACGCCGAAGCCGAGGAAGCTCAGGCCCGATTCGGTGACGATCGAGCCGGCCACCCGCAGCGTCGCGGCGACGATGATCGGGCTGAGGCTGTTCGGGAGGATGTGGCGGAGCATCAGCCGGGCGCTGCCGGCCCCGAGCCCGCGGCCCGCCTCCACAAAGGTGGCCTCCCGCAGGGCCAGAAAGGAGGCCCGCACCAATCGCGCCACGGTCATCCACGACAGCACGGCGATGACGATGACGATCGCCAGCACGCCGCCCCGGAGGAAGGGGATGGCGACGGTGCGGAGCACCAGGGCGAGCAGGATCAGGACGAACAGCGCCGGGAACGACAGCATCATGTCGGTGAGGCGCATCAGCAGGTTGTCCAGCCACCCCCCGTAATAGCCGGCGGCGGCGCCCACCGCCGTGCCCACCGCGACCGCCAGCGCCATCGCCATCACGCCGATGGTCAGCGAGATCCGGCCACCGTAGAGCAGGCGCGTCAGCAGGTCGCGCCCCAAATCGTCCGTGCCCATCGGGTGCCGCCAGGTGGGCGCGTCCAGTCGATGATCGAGGTCGGAGCGCTCGGGATCGTACGGCGAGACCAGGTGGACGAAGATCGCGCTCAGCGCAAAGACGGCGACGAGACCGAACCCCGCCAGCGCCATCCGGTGGCGGCGGAACCGGATCCAGGCCAATCGCGCGAGCGTCCGGTGGCCGCGGGGGCTAAACGTACCGGATCCTCGGATCCAGCGCGCCGTACACCAGGTCGGCGGCGAGGTTGGAGAAGATGATCAGCGCGGCGTTCACGATGATGATGCCCATCAATAGGGCGTAGTCGAATCGCAGCGCCGAATCGAAGAACAGCCGCCCCATCCCCGGCCAGCTGAAGATGGTCTCGGTGAACAGCGCGCCGCTGAACAGCGTCGGCAGATCGAGCGCGACGATGGTCACGAGCGGCAGCGCGGCGTTCTTGAAGGCGTGCGTCCAGATCACCCGGCGGTCCGCCGCCCCCTTGGCCCGCGCCGTCCGGATGTAGTCCTCGTGGATCACCTCCAGCATGCTCGCCCGCATGTATCGGACATACTGGGCCGCCGTGGCCAGCGTGAGCATGGCGACCGGCAGGAGCAGATGGACGATCCGGTCCCCCACCGAAAAGGGGGCGCCCAGCGTGTACATCCCGCCGCCGGGGAGGAGCGGCGTCCCCGTCAGCGGGTTGCGCAGGGTGACGTGGAACACGATGATCAGGACGAGCCCGAACCAGAAGATCGGCACCGACTGGCCCATGAACGCGAGCGTGGTGGTGGCGTGGTCGAACAACGAATACTGGCGCACCGCCGAAAGCATCCCGGCGGGGATCGCCAGCGCCATCGTCACGAGGAACGTCACGCCCAGGAGGTAGATCGTGTTGGGCAGGCGCTCCCCGATCTCGGTGAGCACGGGGCGCCGCGACACGAGCGAGTACCCCCAGTCCCCGCGCAGGAGCGCGCCGAGCCAGTGCAGGTAGCGGACGTGGATCGGCTGGTCGAGCCCGAGCTCGTGCTCGATCCGCGCGAGATCCTGGGACGTCAGCCGCGGGTTGTTCTCATACGCGGCGGTCGGCCCGCCCGGGACGATGTTGATGAGGACGAACACGGCGACGCTGATCAGGACCAGGAGCGGTCCCGACTGCATCAAGCGGCGGAGCAGGTACCGGCTCATCCGCGCTCAGGACCTCTGGCCCGCCCCACGGGGCGCGGGCGACGGGATCAGCGGCCCACCCACCACCCCTGCGCGTTCCACGCCATGTTCTCCCACGGCGTGCCGGCCCAGCCCGCCAGCCTGTCTCGGTACGCGTGCAGCCGTGCGCGGTCGTACAGGTAGATGTGCGGCCGGTCCTGGACGAGCTGCTTCATCGCGTCGCAGTACGCCACGCGGCGCGCGGTGAGATCGGGCACGCTCCCCGCCCGCTTGATGTCCGCATCGAACTGGGGGTTCTGATACCGCGCATAGTTATAGCCGGTCCCACCGTTGTCGGCCGTCGGCATGTTCCAGGACGCGAAGTAACCCTCAACCTGCGAGTGCGGGTCGACGTCGGGATTGGTGGTGTACATCAGGACGTCGAAGCGCCCGTGCTTGCGGAACGCGCCGCTCGACCACGAGCCGAACAGCACCGGCGAGGGGACGTTTTCGATGTAAAACTCGATCCCGATCGCGCGCATGTATTCGATGAGCAACTGCTCCGCCTGCTCTCGGAGCTTGTTGCCGGTGGTGGTCTGGATCTTCAAGCGCAGCCGCGCGCCGTCTTTGGCGTACCGCGCGCCCTTGGCCACCCGGACGCCGTCCGAGCCGCTCACCCAGCCGGCCTCCTCGAGCAGGCGTCTCGCCTTGGCGGGGTTGTACGAACTGGGCGGGGTCGCGCAGCGGGCCCACCCGATGTGCAGTTCGTTTGTCCCGATGGTGGCCAGGCCGTAGAGCAGCTTGCTCGTGATCTCCCGTTTGTTGATGCCGAGCTCGATGGCCTCGCGCACCCGGGGATCGCCCAGGACCGGATGCGGGTGCTGCTTCACGGCCTCGGCGGGCGGCCCGTCGAGGGCGGGATCGGCCAGGTTGAGGACGAGCCGCTCGGCGTCCGGACCCGGCGGGGAGCTGATCCGCACCCCGGAGACGCCCCGCAGCTCGGGCACGTCCGACTCCACCAGGTCCCAGACGATGTCCACGTCGCCGGTCCGGAGGAGCTGTTTCCCCACCTCGCGGCTCGGCACGATCCGGATGATCACCCGGTCGAGATAGGGCTGCTCCTTGACGCGATAGTGCTCATTCCGGACCAACGTGATGTGGTCGGCCGACGCCCACTCGGCGATCTTGAACGGGCCGCTGCCGAGCGGCTTCCGGTTGTACTCCCACCTCGTCATGCCGACCGGATCGCCGGTGGCGTGCCGCGGCAGAATCCAGCGGAACCGGCTGAGGAAGGGGGCGTAGTAATCCTTATACCGGACGACGGCGGTCTGGGGAGTGGGGCAGTCCACCGCCTGGATCTGGTCGAACCCGCTGGTCGCGACCGCCCCGCTCTTTGGCGTCACGATGGCTTCCCAGGTGAACTTCACATCGTCGCAGGTCAACGGCCGGCCGTCCGCCCAAGTCAGACCGGGACGCAGCCGGTAGGTGATCGTCTTGCCGTCCGGCGACACCCCGCCGTTCGCCCCCGTTGGGAGTTCCGCGGCAAGCTGGGGGTAGTACTCTCCCTTGTCGTTCACCGCGACGAGTCCCTCGACGGTCAGGATGATGACCTCGGACGACGCCGTCTGGGTGGCGAGATAGGGGTTGAGGAGCTCCGGCTCCTGGTACAGCGCGATCGTCACGGCGCCGCCCCGGTGGGGCACCTGCTGCGAGGCGGCGGGAAACGCCGCCGCGATGATCGCCAGCGCGACCAGCCACACGGTTCCGGGGCCTCTCAGGTCTCTCATCGCGATCCCTCCCTTTGGCGTCACCGGCTCATCACGAGCGACGCCCGCGTCACCCGCCGCTGATCCGAATCCTCGAGCGCCCGGCCCACGTCCCGGAGCGGGTATTCCGCGTCGAGCAGCGCCTCGAACGGGTACCGCCCCCGGGTGGCCGCCAGGAAATCGAGGGCGCGCTTGAGGTACCAGGGGTGGTAGCGGATCGCCGGCAGGATCTGCACGCCGCGGCGGGTCAGCGTGCCGGGGTCGAACGGCGTCAGGTGGCCGGGGGAGATGTTCCCCAACTCGACCACCCGCCCGCCGGGCCGGACAAGATGGATGGACTCGGCAAACGCCGCCGGGACGCCGGTGACCTCGACCGCCACGTCGGCGCCCGCGCCGCCCGTGAGCGCGGCGACCCGGGCCGCCCGCTCCTCGGGCGTGTCGTGCTCGCGGAAGTCGATCACCACATCCGCGCCAAACCGATGCGCCAGTTCCAGCCGCCTGGGCACGCCGTCGATGACGATCGTCCGCGCGCCGCGCGCCTTCGCCACCGCGAGCGCGCAGAGGCCGAGGCCGCCCGCCCCCTGCACGACCACCTGCTCCCCCGACACGACCCCGGCCTGGTCGAGCGCGAACAGGAGCTCCGACAGGGCGCAGTTCGCGCTGGCCGCCGCGGCATCCGGGATCTCGTCCGGCACGCGGTAGATGTACTGGTCGGGATGGAC
>Ga0307479_10002497_pt1 | contig 16716 bp, 14 predicted proteins | sample atmos_gasesECM4C_FD_203743 | JGI IMG/M metagenome (GOLD analysis project Ga0307479, IMG submission 203743) | Hardwood forest soil microbial communities from Morgan-Monroe State Forest, Indiana, United States - atmos_gasesECM4C_515 | ecosystem: Environmental > Terrestrial > Soil > Temperate... | reverse complement strand
TCGGAATCGACAAAGAACGATTTGGTCTTCGCAGCTGCCATGCGCTCGGCAAGCGCCATCGCTTCCGCCGCCGCGGTCGCCTCGTCGAGCAGCGAGGCGTTGGCGACGTCGAGCCCGGTGAGATCGGAGATCATGGTCTGGAAGTTGAACAGCGCCTCCAGCCGGCCCTGGCTGATCTCGGGCTGATAGGGCGTATAGGCGGTGTACCACGCCGGGTTCTCCAGAATGTTGCGCTGGATCACCGCCGGAAGCAGGGTGCCGCAATAGCCCTGGCCGATCAGCGACGTGAAAACCTCATTCTTCGCGGCCAGTTCGCCCATATGCGTGAGCGCTTCGGTCTCGCTCAGCGCGGGTCCGAGATCGAGCGGCGCCGTTTGCCGGATCGAGCCGGGCAGCGTCTGACCCATCAGCTCGGAGAGGCTCCTGGCGCCGACCGTCTCCAGCATCGCGGCGACGTCGCGCGGCGAGGGGCCGATGTGGCGGCGGACGAACGTGGTGGCGGCTTCGTCGGTGGTTTTGAAGGGCGCGTTCATGGGTGCCTCGCTGGAATTTTCAAAAAAGCTGGAATTTTCAAATTCGCTGTCATCGTTCAAATTCGGTGTCATCGTCCGCGAATGCGGACGATCCAGTACGCCGAGGCTTCTCGGTTCGGCCGCTGATGATGGTGGTCACTGGATGCCCCGCTGGAGCCTGTCATCGCGCTCGCCGAAGACGAGACCCGGTGGCGGAGCATGACGATCTTTTTCATGGTCCGCATCTCACGCCGTATGCGCCTTGTAGGCGGCTTCATCCATCAGGCCGCCCAATTCGCCCTTGTCCGCAATCTTGATCTTGAAGAACCACGCCTTGCCGCCGGCATCGGAGTTGACCAGCGCGGGTTCGGACGTGATCGCGTCGTTGACCTCGAGCACTTCGCCCGTGATCGGCGCATAGACGTCGGAGGCGGCCTTGACGGATTCGACCACGGCTGCGGCCTCCGCCTTCTTCAGGCTGCGGCCGACCTTCGGCAGCTCGACGAACACGACGTCGCCGAGCTGCGACTGCGCATAGTCGGTGATCCCTATGGTTGCGACATCGCCATCGATGCGCAGCCATTCATGGTCGGATGTGAACAGCGTAGTCATGAGATTTCCTTCAGCGCTTGTAGGTGTTGGGAACGAAGGGGGTGGCGGCGACGCGCAGCGGCAGCCGCTGCCCGCGCACTTCCGCGAAAACCAAGGTGCCGGTTGCCGCCAGCGAAGCGGGCACATAGCCCATCGCGAGGGGCGCATTGAGGCTCGGGCCGAAGCCGCCTGACGTCACCGTGCCGATCGGCTGCGAGGACGCGGCATCCGCAAACAACGGAGAACCCTCGCGCACCGGCGCTCGGCCCTCCGGCCTCAGGCCGACCCGGCGCCGCGCCGCGCCGTCGGCGAGCTGCGCGAGAATCGTTTCCGCGCCCGGAAAACCGCCGGGCCGCGCGCCACCGGCGCGGCGGCTCTTCTGGATCGACCATTCCAGCGTGGCCTCGACCGGTGTAGTCGTGGTGTCGATGTCGTGGCCATAGAGGCAAAGCCCTGCCTCGAGCCGGAGGCTGTCGCGTGCGCCGAGCCCGATCGGCAGCACGTCGCCGTTTACCAGCAGCCGTTTGGCGAGCTGTTCGGCATGTTCGGCCGGAACCGAGATCTCAAAGCCGTCCTCGCCGGTATAGCCCGAGCGCGAGACGAAGCAGTCGAGGCCTGCGACACTCCGCGGTCCCGAATCCATGAACCGCATCGCGCCTACGTCTGCACAAAGTTTCGCCAATGCCGATTCGGCTTTCGGCCCCTGCAGCGCCAGCAGCGCGCGCGCGCGAAGCGGCTCGATGGTGCAAGCATCCGAAAGGCGGTCGCGCAGATGCGCCTCGTCCGCCTCCTTGCAGGCGGCGTTGACGACCAGGAACAGGTAGTCGCCGAAATTCGCCACCATTAGGTCGTCGAGGATGCCGCCGCCATCATTGGTGAACTGGGCGTAGCGCTGCCGCCCGGGCGCAACGCCTGCGATGTCCTGCGGCACCAGCCGCTCCAGCGCGCGCGCCGCGTCCTCGATCCGGCCCGATTTCGCTCGGACCGCGATCTGGCCCATATGCGAGACGTCGAACAGGCCGGCGGCGGCGCGGGTATGCAGGTGTTCCCTGAGCACGCCCGGGGCATATTGCACCGGCATCTCGTAGCCCGCGAACGGCACCATCTTGCCGGCGAGCGAGACATGCAGGGCGTGGAGGGGCGTGCGTTTTAAGGGGCTAAGGTCGTCGCGCGCTAGCATCACAGGGGCCCTCGCGGGTTCCCAGGGACCATTCCCTGAAAACCTCACCGAAGCCCCATCTGTCGCTGTGCCTGAGAGTATTATCCCGTCGGCGGACGCTATCGGGCCAAAGCCCTAGCGCCTCTTTCCAGATGCTGTCCTAGCCACGCGGTCCGTTTGCCTGAGAGTTTCCGGGGCGGTTGCTCCTTCGGCGCCGGCACTTAAGCCGATCTCTCCCGACGTGGCTGTCTTGAACGGATCGGAGGAAACACGACCTTGAGCTGACTGTCAACGCGCCGCAGCATCTATCAACTGGCTTTACGCGCCTGCGGCAAGCCCATGATCCAGCTGCACAGTTTCTGGACAGCGGGATTACCGTTGTCTAAAAGCATGTCGCCGGGAAAAGCGCTACTTGTGAGCCGAATCCCCGCCAGCCTCCCGATTGGATGATCATGAGCAGCGTTAACGACATCAGGTCGACATTTCTTAACTTCTTTGCCGAGAACGGCCACGAGATCGTGCCGTCGTCGCCGCTGGTGCCGCGCAACGACCCGACCTTGATGTTCACCAATGCCGGAATGGTGCAGTTCAAGAACGTCTTCACCGGCGTCGAGAAGCGCCCGTACCTGCGCGCTACCACCTCGCAGAAGTGCGTGCGCGCCGGCGGCAAGCACAACGACCTCGACAATGTCGGCTACACCGCGCGCCATCACACCTTCTTCGAGATGCTCGGCAACTTCTCGTTCGGCGACTATTTCAAGGACCGCGCGATCGAATTGGCGTGGAAGCTGGTCACCAAAGAGTTCGGCCTCCCGAAGGATAAGCTCACCGCGACGGTCTATATCGACGACGACGAGGCCTTTGATCTCTGGAGGAAGATCGCGGGGCTGCCGGAGTCGCGTATCATCCGCATCGCCGGTTCCGACAATTTCTGGCAGATGGGTGATACCGGTCCGTGCGGGCCCTGTTCGGAGATCTTCTACGACCACGGCGACAAGATCTGGGGCGGCCCGCCGGGCTCGCCGGAAGCCGACGGCGACCGCTTCATCGAGATCTGGAACCTCGTGTTCATGCAGTTCGAGCAGTTCGAGGGGGGGCAGCGCAACCCGCTGCCAAAACCCTCGATCGACACCGGTGCAGGGCTCGAGCGCGTCGCGGCCGTGCTCCAGGGCAAGCACGACAATTACGACATCGATCTCTTCGTCGCGCTGATCCAGGCGATTTCGGACTTGACCGGCGCCGACCCGCAGGGGCCGCAGAAGGCCTCGCTGCGGGTGATCGCCGACCATTTGCGCGCGTCCTCGTTCCTGATTGCCGACGGCGTGCTGCCGTCGAACGAAGGCCGCGGCTATGTGCTGCGCCGGATCATGCGCCGCGCGATGCGGCATGCGCAGCTCCTGGGCGCGAAAGAGCCGTTGATGCACCGCCTGGTCTGGGCGCTGGTGCGCGAGATGGGCCAAGCCTATCCGGAACTGGTGCGCGCGGAAAATCTGATCGAGGAGACGCTGCGGCTGGAAGAGACCCGGTTCCGCAAGACCCTGGAGCGCGGGCTAACCATTCTCGACGAGAAGAGCGCGTCCTTGAAAAAGGGCGACATGTTCGACGGCGATACCGCGTTCACGCTGTACGACACCTACGGCTTCCCGCTCGATCTCACGCAGGACGCGCTGAAATCGCGCGGCATCGGCGTCGATATCGCGTCCTTCACCGACGCGATGGACCGGCAGCGCGAGAAGGCGCGCGCGGCCTGGGCCGGAAGCGGCGATACGAAGACCGAAGCTTATTGGTTCCCGTTGCGCGAGAAGTACGGTGCGACCGAGTTTCTTGGGTACGAGACCGAGACCAGTGAGGGTATCGTTCAGACCATCATCAAAGGAGGTCCCGAAATAAAAGAGCTAAAGGTCGGCGAAAGTGGCGAGGTAATTCTGAACCAGACGCCATTCTACGCTGAATCGGGCGGTCAAGTGAGCGACAAGGGTTTGATGAGGCGAGCCTCTGATGGGGAAATAGTTGCTCGTGTCCTCGCCTGTCATAAGGAGGCAGGTGATCTTATCGTTCACAACGTCGAGGTCATTAAAGACAGCTTGAAAGCAAATGACGCGCTACGGCTCGAGGTCGATCATGATCGGCGGAGCGATATCCGTCGAAATCACTCCGCCACGCATATCTTGCACGAGGCGCTGCGGCAGGTATTAGGGGATCACATCGCCCAGCGCGGCTCGCTGGTGGCGCCAGACCGGCTGCGCTTCGACTTCGTGCATCCGAAGCCGATCACGCCGGAAGAACTCAGCCGCGTCGAGGATATCGCCAACGCGGTGGTGCTTGAAAATGACGAAGTCACCACGCGGCTAATGGCAGTGGACGACGCCCGCGAGGCTGGCGCGCGCGCACTCTTCGGTGAAAAATACGGCGACGAAGTCCGGGTTGTGTCGATGGGCAAGTCCGCGCGCGAGCACGGCAATAACGCGCTCGGCTGGTCGGTAGAATTGTGCGGTGGCACCCATGTACGCCGGACCGGTGATATCGGCTTAATCTCGGTAACCGGCGAAGGCGCTGTTGCGTCAGGCGTTCGTCGCATTGAAGCAGTCACTGGGAATGGAGCTCGGAAATATATTAGGAGCATCATCGAGCCTGCGAACGCAACGGCGCTTCTGCTCCATACGCCAGTTGTTGAGATGCCGGCGCGCGCGGCGTCCTTGATGGACGAGCGCAAGAAGCTCGAACGTGAATTGTCGGACGCGCGCAAAAAGCTCGCGATGGGCGGCGGCGCGTCCACGAACGGATCGGCCGCGGCCGGCGTGCGCGAAGTCGGCGACGTAAAGCTGATGGCGCGCGCGGTCGAAGGCATCGAGATGAAGGATCTCAAGAGCCTCGCCGACGACGGCAAGAAGCAGATCGGCTCCGGCGTCGTCGCCATCGTCGGTGTCACCGGCGACGGCAAGGCCGGCGTCGTGGTCGGCGTCACGCCCGATCTCACTTCGCGCTACAACGCGGTCGATCTGGCACGCGTGGCTTCGGTCGTGCTCGGCGGCAAGGGCGGCGGCGGCCGCCCCGACATGGCCCAGGCCGGCGGCCCCGACGGCGCCAAGGCCGACGCCGCGCTATCGGCGATCGAAAAGGCGATGGCGGGGGCGTGATCCTACTCCTCGTGGTGAGGAGCGCGTCTTCGCGCGTCTCGAACCATGAGGCCCCGGTGCCCGTTTCCCGGCCTCATCCTTCGAGACGCTTGCTCGCGCAAGCTCCTCAGGACGAGGGTCTGGATTAGGCGCACGAAGTGATTGCAGGTCCTCGCCGCTCTTAACCCTCATGGTGAGGAGGCGCCCTTGCGCCGTCTCGAACCATCAGGCCCCCGCGGCGGCCACATCCTTTGAGACGCAGCGAAAAGGATGAGGCGAAAATTCGCTATGGCGCAGTAAAACCAACCGGCGCTATTTTCGAATCCAGGAACGGCGCGACAACTTCGCGCGTCTCCTTGCTCGGCACCACGGGAACGACCTCGAAGGTCATGCCAAAACCCTGGCAGTTGAGGATCCACTCCTGCAACAGCCGCGCGTCGTCGGTTTCCATCAGTTGGAAGCAGCGGTCGAAATTGGGTTCGATCCAGCTTCCGACATACTTCAGCCCTTCGGGAAATTTGATTCCGGAATCGCGCACGCGCTGATAGACCGGGATCGGGTCGCGGTCCTTGAAGCGCTCGATGACCATGAACAGCATCGCAGTCTCCATCGATAAGTGGGTGCGGGCGGTGGCGCCAGATTGGTTCAGTGATCTCAGAAGTTCTGATCATATCGATATCATCAACCGTCATTGCGAGCCACCGGCTCGGCGCAAAGCGCCGTCCGGTGAGCGAAGCAATCTACGGCCGCGTACGCCGCGCGATGGATTGCTTCGTCGCAAGGGCTCCTCGCAATGACGATGTGGCGGCACCGTGTGCTCCCTTGCAAGGCAACAAATCGCGGAAAGTGCACGACGGGCAGATCGCGCATGGGCGTCATGCGCAAATTGCCCGTCGTGCCATTGTGCCGCAGGCGGGCGGTATTGCCCGAGACCCCAAATCAGCGCCATCTTTCGCGTCATCCCGCCTCACCAAGAGGGGCGTTTCGCGATCGTCACGGACGTTGGGTGCGGGATGCGATGGACGCTTTGGCGACGCAGACGAGCGGCGCCTGAAGCGGACGGCAAAGTCGCGTGGTCCTGGCGCCCCGACGCTGGCGTTAAGCTCGCGGGATGATCTTGCGAGTGACGGGGGCAAGAGAGCCCGGTCCCCGGGGAGAGCGCGATATAAGCCGTAAAACCATTGCGCAGGGAAGGCCGGATGATCCGGCACCACCTGTGGTGACTACCGTGTGCTTTCTACCAATGCACACGGGCCGCGGGTGCGCGCTGAGCACCCGGTCTTCCCTGCGCCCTCGTATTCCCGAGGGTGGTTCGCACAACAACTCGGACGCCATCCGCGCCGCGAGAGCGCGGACTCACATCCTTCTCGCTGTTTGACATCCCAGAGATCACCCCTTGCGCAGGAACACATAGTCCGCGGCGTAGGGCACGCTCTTGAAGGTGCCGGCGGTGTCGCAGGCGCCATCGAGCTTGCCGCCCTGGGTGTGGATCCGCTGCACGGTCGTGATGTCGGTGAGGACGCCGCTGCCCTTATGGGCAGCCGCATCAAGCTTGAGCCAGGCAATATCGGCCGGCGTCGTGCCCGGCGCGCTGCCGGCGGCCTTGCCGGTCACGGCGCTGCCGTCGCTATATTCCCAGTTCGGTCCGGCGTAGTGGCGGCCGACGGTCTTGCCGTCGAGCAACAGCGTCGCGATCGGTTCGCGGAACGCCCAGGCCAGTTTGCCGTCGCTGCCCGCCTTGCATTCGTACACCTGCGCGCCTTCGGCGTGCAGGGTGAGCACCGTGGCCGTTCCCGGCGCCGCGATGGCTTCGGGAAGCGGAGTTTCGGCCGCGGATGCGCCGGCGAGCGCGCCCGACAATAGCAGCAATGCAAGCGTGGCAGTCTTGAAGTCCGGCATCGTGTACTCCTACGCGTGGGTTTCGTCATTGCGAGGAGCGACTTGTCCGCCGTAGCTCTACGAGCGAAGGCGGAAGCGACGAAGCAAATCCACGCCTTACGCGCGGTAAGAGTTCTGGATTGCTTCGCTGCGCTCGCAATGACGTGGATGGGCCTGAAAGCCTCGATGAAGTCTGAGGTCGCTTACGCGGCCATTGCCTTGGTCAGGTTCTCCGCGACCTTGTCGAGGAAGCCGGAGGTGGAGAGCCAGCGCTGGTCGGCGCCGACCAGCAGCGCGAGGTCCTTGGTCATGAAGCCGCTTTCCACGGTGTCGACGCAGACTTTCTCCAGCGTGGTAGCGAATTTCGCAAGCTCCGCATTGTCGTCGAGCTTGGCGCGATGGGACAGCCCGCGGGTCCAGGCGAAGATCGAGGCGATCGAGTTGGTCGAGGTCTCCTTGCCCTTCTGGTGCTCGCGATAATGCCGCGTCACCGTGCCGTGCGCGGCCTCGGCCTCCATCGTCTTGCCGTCCGGCGTCAACAGCACCGAGGTCATCAGGCCGAGCGAGCCGTAGCCTTGGGCAACGGTATCGGACTGCACATCGCCATCATAGTTCTTGCAGGCCCAGACGTAGCCGCCCGACCATTTCAGGGCAGCTGCTACCATGTCGTCGATCAGGCGGTGTTCGTAGGTGATCTTCTTGGCGTCGAACTGCGCCTTGAATTCCTTGTCGAATATCTCCTGGAAGATGTCTTTGAAGCGGCCATCATAGACCTTCAGGATGGTGTTCTTGGTCGAGAGATAGACCGAGTAGCCCTTGGTCAGGCCCATGTTCAGCGAGGCGCGGGCGAAATCGGCGATGGAATCGTCGAGATTGTACATTTCCATCGCGATGCCCGCACTGGGCGCCTTGAAGACTTCCCGCTCGATCACGGTGCCGTCGTCGCCGACGAATTTCAGGGACAGCGTGCCCTTGCCGGGGAATCGGATGTCGGTGGCGCGATACTGGTCGCCATAGGCATGGCGGCCGATGATGATCGGCTTGGTCCAGCCCGGCACCAGCCGCGGTACGTTCTTGCAGATGATCGGCTCGCGGAACACCACGCCACCCAGGATGTTGCGGATCGTGCCGTTCGGCGACTTCCACATCTCCTTGAGCCCGAATTCCTTCACCCGGGCCTCGTCGGGGGTGATGGTGGCGCATTTGACGCCGACCCCGACCTTCTTGATGGCTTCGGCGGCATCCACCGTGACCTGGTCGTTGGTCTTATCGCGGTATTCCATCCCGAGGTCGAAATACATCAGGTTGATATCGAGGAACGGGTTGATCAGCTTGTCCTTGATGTATTGCCAGATGATCCGGGTCATCTCGTCGCCATCGAGTTCGACGACGGGGTTGGTCACCTTGATTTTTGCCATGATCGGGAAGGCCTTCTTGGGAACAGCGCGCTTTTGACGAGCGGGGTGCGGAGTATCCCGCGTCATAGCACTGCCGAGGGGCGGGCGGAAGCCGAGGGGTTATGCAGTTTAAGCTCATCTTTTGGCTCATGGACCGGCCCGCGGCTGCGCCTTTCTTGCTGCGAGCTCATTAAGGGCTTCCGGAAAGCGCGGCCCGAAGTTCTGGCCGACAGTCAAAAGCCAAAACTAACCTCATTATTTTGCTTGAGAAATTCTTCCAGTCGGGCAATCGAGAGGTGAGCGGCGGGTGGCCTGAATCACTTTGGTGGAAGCGGTTGATTTTGACTCGGAAAGCAAGGGAACGATGACCGGCTCGGGCACCGACAAGACCAAGACCGGTTTCGACCTCAAAGGTCCCGTCGTCATCCTGGTCGAGCCGCAGCTCGGCGAGAACATCGGCATGGCGGCGCGCGCGATGGGCAATTTCGCGCTGTCGCGGCTGCGGCTGGTCAATCCGCGCGACGGCTGGCCCAACGTCGCCGCGCAGCGCGCAGCCGCCGGCGCCGACTACATCCTGGAGCGGGCCGAGCTGTTCGACACCGTCGATGCGGCGGTTGCCGATATCGATCTTCTGTTCGCGACCACCGCCCGCGCCCACGACCAGGCCAAGCCGGTGGTCGCGCCGCCTGCCGCCGCGCGCGAGATCGTGGATCACATCGATAGCGGCGGAAAGGTCGGGATCCTGTTCGGCCGCGAGCGCTGGGGCCTCAACAATGAGGAGGTCGCCCGCGCCAACCGCATCGTCACCTTCCCGGTCAATCCGGGATTTGCCTCGCTCAACCTGGCGCAGGCGGTGCTGTTGATGGGCTACGAGTGGTTCAAGCTCTCGACCGAAGGCGCGCTGCCATTCGCGATGCCCGAGCGCTCCGAGCGCGCCTCGCAGCATCAGATGCAGGCGTTCTTCGAAAATCTGGTGCGCGAGCTCGACAAGGTCGAGTTTTTGCGCCCGGCCGAGAAGCGCGACACCATGCTGGTGAACCTGCGCAACATCTTCACCCGGATGGAGCCGACCAAGCAGGACATGCACACGCTGCACGGCGTGGTGATGGCGATCGCCGAGGGGCGCAAGGGCCCGGCCAAGGGCGGCGTGCTCGACAGCGAGCAGGCGACGCGGCTGCGCGCGCTCTTGGCCGAGCACGGGCAGGGCGTGCCGCCGCACGAGAGCGGCACCGTGCGCGGGCTAGCGCGGCTGTTGCGGCGAAACCCGACCGACGCCGAGCGCATCCTGTGGCAGGCCCTGACCCGCGACCGCCGCTTCGCCGGCCAGTTCAAGCGGCAGACCCCGGTCGGCCGGCACATTCCGGACTTCGTCTCGTTCGTGCACCGGATCGCGGTCGAACTGGTCAATGCAGGCGAGTCCGAAACCATCGCCGCCGACCGCGCGGCGCGGCGGGCCTGGCTGGAGAGCCGCGACTATCGGGTGATCGAGATGGAGGCCGCCGACGTCGAGCGCGAGCTGGAGAACGAGCTGGCGCGGCTGGAGGGGGCTGTTTCGACGCCGAAATAGGATCGGCCGCCCGCCCTATCGCCCGGCCCAATGCACGAAGCGGCGCTCGATCAGTTGAAACAGCAGGTTCAGGAGATAGCCGAGGGCGCCGGCCGCAAAAATCGCGGCATACATGCCGGGCATGTCGAACAACTGCTGGGCCTCGAACACGCGCTGGCCCAATCCGTCGGTCGAGCCGATGAACATCTCCGCCACCACGATGATGACCAGCGCCAGCGACACGCCGTTGCGCAGGCCGACGAAAGTTTGCGGCAGCGACTCCAGCAGCATCACGTCGAACAGCACGCGCAGCCTTGAAGCGCCCATCACCTTGGCCGCGAGCAGGCGGGTCTTGCGCGCATTCATCACGCCATAGGCGACGTTGAACAGGATCACCAGCGCGGCCCCGAACGCGGCAACTGAAATCTTGGTACGGTCGCCGACGCCGAACAGCACCAGGAACAGCGGAAACATCGCGGACGCCGGCGTCGAGCGGAAGAAGTCGATCAGGAATTCCACCGAGCGATACACCTTCTCGGACGAGCCGAGCAGGATTCCGAGCGGGATCGCGATCACGGCGGCAATCGCGGTCGAGGCGATCGTCCGCATGACGGTCTTGAGGAAGTCGACGCCGAGCTTGCCACTGAGCATGCCCTGCCAGAGCGTGCGAAAGGTCGCGTAAGGCGAGGGCAGCAGCACGGGGTCGACCAGCTTCAGCGAGGTCACGAGCGTCCAGACCGCAAGCAGGATCGCGACGCCGACGAAGGGCAGGAATGCGTGGGATTTCTTCATCCGCGCTGCACCTCGCGCTGAAACAGTTTTAGGCAATGCGCCTTGGTGGCGACGAAGGAAGGCTCCGACATGGTCTTGTCGCTGCGCGGTCGCGGCGCGTCGTAGGCGACGAAATCGACCACCCGCGCCGGATGCCGCGAGAGCAGGAGGATGTAATCCGAAAGATACACGGCCTCTTCGAGATCGTGCGAGACCAGCACGGTCGTGGTTGCCGTCTCCATGAAGACCCGCTGCAGCTGATCGCGCATGAACAGCGTCATCTCGTAGTCGAGCGCGGAGAACGGCTCGTCGAGGAACAGGATTTCGGGCTCGACGATCAGCGCGCGCATGATCGAGACCAGTTGCTGCTGGCCGCCGGAGAGGTGGTAGGGGTAAAGCGAAAGGTCGATCTTGACGCCGAGATGGGAAACCAGCCGGTCGACCCGGCGGTCGCGTTCGGCCTTGTCAACGCCCATCAGCTTCAACGGATAGGCGATGTTGTCAAAGGCCCGCAGCCAGGGGAACAGCGCCTCGCGATAGTTCTGGAACACATAGCCGAACTTGACCCGGCTCAGGGGGCGGCCGTCGAACAGCACTTCGCCGGCATCGGCAGGCACGAGGCCCGCGATCATATTGATCAGGGTGCTCTTGCCGCAGCCGTTCGGGCCGAACACCGAGATCAGCTTGCCGCGGGGAATATCGAAGTCGAATTTGTCGTAGATCGCAGCATCGGTGTAGTGCTTGGACAGTCCGCGGATCGTGACATGCGGCGCGGTGCGGCGGGATTCGTCGAAGGTGGCCGTCGGCCGGTTCGCAAGGGTCGGAGCGGGGCTGGTCACGCGCCCTCAAAATTTCTGCAGGAATTTTGTGGTGTCGACCTTTTCCGGCACGACGCCGATCGAAGTGCCGAAGTCGCCGAGCGCCTGGAGGTCGGCGAGCTGCTCCTTGTTCATGTCAGCCGCCATCACATAGCCGAGCATCGGCACCATATCGACGACGTTGTCCGGCGTGAACGTGTTCTTGGCGAGGTGTTTTCGCGCTTCATCCGGATTGGCGTTGATGAAGGCGATGGCCTTGGCCCAGGCGGCGGCAAAACGTTTGGCGACGTCGGGCCGCTTGGCGATGAAGTCGCTGGTCATCGCGCATCCCGCCGCGTAGGCGTTGGCCTGATCGCTGCCCAGGATATATTTCGAGATCACGCCGGCCTCCAGCGAGCGCGCGATGCCGGCCTTGATCATCATCGATGCGTTGGGCTCGAGCGTATAGCCGCCATCGAACGCGCCCGAGGTCATCGCATTGACGTGCTGGCCCATGTCGAGCTGATCGATGCTGTAGTCGCCCTCCTTCAGCCCGTTCTTGGCGAGAATGGCCTTCGCGGTGTTGAGATTGGCCGGCCCCGGCGCCGACATCAGCTTGGCGCCCTTCAGGTCGGCGATCGAGTTGGCGGGAAAGCCGGTGCGGACGACGAACTGCTCCATCTTCCAGACCTTGGTCTGGCTGTTGAGCGCGATGTACATCGCAACGCCGGGCTTCTTGACGTTGGCGTTGAGCCCTTCGAGCGTCACCAGCACCGCCGACACCTCGATCTGGTTGGTCATCATGGCGGCGACGTTGGGCGGCCCGCCCATCAGCTTCGTCATCTCGGGCTCGATGTTCTGCTCCTTGAAGAAGCCCTGCTCCAGCGCGACGAAATAGGGCAGCGACGAAGAGACCGGGAACACGCCGACCGAGACCTTGTCGAGCTTGGTTTGGTCCTGAGCCCGGGATTGTACGGGCAGCGCGGCAAAGCCTGCCAGCACGGCTATCGTCAGAGCGGTCTTGATCGTCAGTTTCATGCGCAATTCCCCAGCGAAACAGGTGCCTGGGGAAGAGCAAGAAATGTGCCGCTTGCTTGGGCAGCGGGCACGCATCAGGCGGTAGGGCGGTCAGAGCGACTTGTCCGCCGTAGCTCAAAGAGCGAAGGCGGAAGCGTGCCCACCAGCTCGGCCAGCGAACAAATTAGTGGGCACGGCGCAAGAGCGCCTTTGCCTACTTTACCGCTTCATCAAACCGCGACGAGTTGCGCCGGCTCAGCGCTCGACCGCTTCTGCTTCTTCTGCTTCGCCGGTCCGAACAACGAGCACGCGGCGAGCCCTGCGGTATCGGCCACGCCGGGATTGCGCGACACCATGGCGGCGACGATTGCGCCGTCGATCAGAAGCGCGAGCTGATGCGCCAGCACCTCAGGTTCGCTCGCGCCCATCTCGCCGGCGAGCTTCTCGATATGCGCGAGCACGACCTTCTTGTGGCGCATCGCGATGTTGCGAAACTGCTTCTGATCCTTGTCGTGCTCGGCGACGGCGTTGATGAAGGGGCAGCCGTAGAAGCGTTCCTCGCCGAACCAGCTCTTCAGCGCCGGAAAAATCCGCGTCAGCTTGGTCTGCGCGTCGCCGCCGCCGGCCTCGATCGCGCCGATGAACCATTCGCGCCACTGCTTGCCTTCGCTCTCCAGCACCGCATGCACGAGATTGGTTTTCGAGCCGAACAATTTGTAGAGCGTCGTCTTCGCGGTGCCCGCCTCGTCGATGATGGCATCGATGCCGGTGGCGTTGATGCCGTCCTTGCAGAACAGGTGCGTCGCCGCGCTCAGCAGCCGGCCGCGCGCGGACTCGTCGTCGCCGGCTGCGCCATGGACCGCGATGGATTTCTTCTTCGAAGCTGATTTGCCCGGTTTGCCCATGACGTCAGTTAATCGAACCGCGCGGCAATCATCAAGTCGCATCTCTTCGTGCGCTGAAAATAATCGCAAGCGGGCGGCAATTGCACCGCGTTTGAGCAGAGGCGTGGCTGATCAATTTCAAAGCAGGCGGGTTAAGGGGTTCGAACATTTCACCTTTTGACAGAGCCGTGTTCTGGCACGCTTCGTGCAGGAAACAGACCGTTCGGTATCCTACCGCTAGGGAGAAAACCAGATGACCGCGGTCGTTCAAAAAACAGTTCTCACCGGCTGCCTCGCTCCGATCGACAGAGGCGGGCTGGAGCAACTGATCGCCAACGGCAAGGCCAACCCCAAGGTCGTCAAGACCTTGAAATGCAAGACGGTGGCCGAAGGCAAGTTCCGCCACGCCAACTACATCCGCAACCTGCCGCCCTACATCGTCGACGAGCCGCCCGGGTTGCTGGGGGACGACACCGCGCCCAATCCGTCCGAAGCCTCGCTCGCCGCGCTCGGCTCGTGCCTTGCGGTCGGCCTGCACGCCAACGCTGTGCATCGCGGCTGGACCGTCAACAAGCTCGAACTCGAGCTCGAGGGCGACCTCAACATCACCGCGGTCTGGGGTACCGGCGACGTCAGCGAAAAGCCGGTCGGCTTCACCGACGTGCGGGTCAAGGTCGACATGGACTGCGAGGGCATCCCGCCGTCCGAGGTCGCAGCGCTGGTGGCGCATGTGAAGAAGTGGTCGCCGGTGGCCAATACCTTTACGCGGCCGGTCAATCTCAAGGTCGGCATTTAAGGCTTTGGATCAACGGTGAGATGGAAGCGGAGATTGTCATGGGCTCATTAGCTGTCTCGCGGCGCGCGGCTGCCAAAACCGCCGCTCAGCCCGTGACGTCGATCGCCGACGAGGTCGCCGCCATCGCGCGCAAGGAACTGGCGCCCCTGGCGGCGGCGATCGACAGCGGCGAGATCTATCCGGACGAACTGCTGCGGCGTCTCGGTGGCGTTGGCGCTTGGGGCAGTCATGTTCCCGAGGATGGCGCGGCCGACATGCGCTGTGCGATCCAGTCGATCGCGGCGCTCGGCGAGGTCTGCGGCGCCACCGCCTTCATGGCGTGGTGCCAGAACACGCTGGTCTGGTATGCCGCGAACTCGGACAATCCCAAACTCGTTGCGAAATTCGCCGACGATTTCGCAACCGGAAAGATTCTCGGCGGTACCGGGCTTTCCAACCCGATGAAGAGCTTTTTCGGGATCGAGAAGCTGAAACTGAAGGGGCGCAGGGTCGACGGCGGCTACATCGTGCGCGGCGCGCTGCCCTGGGTATCCAATCTCGGTCCTGGACATTTCTTCGGCACGATCTTCGAGCGCGAGGACGAGCCCGGCATCGTGATGTTTCTCGCCGATTGCTCCGATCCTGCGATCACGCTGCAGCCGTGCAAGCCCTTCCTCGCCATGGACGGCACCGGCACCTATGGCGTGCAATTCCGCGATGTATTTGTGCCCGACGAATTGATCCTCGCCGATCCCGCCGGACCGTTCGTCCGGAAAATTCGGGCGGGCTTCATCCTGCTGCAGGCCGGCATGGCGCTCGGCCTGATCAAGGATTGCATCAATGTCATGGACGAGGTGGATGGCTCGCTCGGCCACGTCAACCGCTACCTGCCGCAGCAGCCGGTCCAGTTCAAGGAGCTGTTCGCCGAACTTGAACGGGAAACCATGATGCTGGCGCGCGATCCCTTCAATCCGGACGATAACTACTGGCGCAAGGTCGTGGCGCATCGCTTGCGCGCGGGCGAGGCCAGCGTCGCGGCCGCGCATGCGGCGATGCTTCATTGCGGCGCGCGCGGTTACCTGAAGAGTCATCGCGCCCAGCGCCGGCTGCGCGAAGCCTATTTCGTCGCCATCGTGACACCCGCCACCAAGCAGCTTCGCAAGATGCTGGCCGACGGGTGAGCTCGAAAAAGGGGTTTTGTAACGACCCTCAAGTTCAACCACAAACCAGGAGAGGCCTGCCATGACGGACGTACTGATTTCTGCCAGCGATCTCGCCGATCTCTTAAAGACGGAGCCGTGTGTCGTCATCGACACGCGTAATCCGGACGCGTACGGCGCGGGACATCTTCCGAACGCCGTCAACGTGCACGAAATCTTCACCTATCTTGCGACCTCCACGCCGGAAGGGATGGCCGAGCTGAAGACCAAGTTCGCCGACGCCTTTGGTGCCGCCGGCCTGTCGGGCAATGAAACCGCGGTTATCTACGAGCAGTCGATGAACTCGGGCTTCGGTCAGTCCTGCCGCGGCTATTATCTGCTGACCATGCTCGGCTATCCCAAGATCAAGGTGCTGCATGGCGGCTACGATACCTGGGCCGCAGCCGGCTTTCCGGTGACCAAGGACGTGCCGGCGCCGGTGAAGGCGTCGTTCGCGATCGTGCCGGAAGCCGGCGACATCCTGATCGATGCGAAAACGATGCTCGCTGCCGTCGGCAAGCCCGGCATCGCGCTGCTCGACGTGCGCGACGTCGATGAGTGGATCGGCGAAAGCTCCTCGCCCTACGGCAAGGATTTCTGCCCGCGCAAGGGCCGTATCCCCGGCGCGGTCTGGCTCGAATGGTACCGCATGATGAAGCCGACGGCGGAAGGGCCGCGCTTCAAATCGAAGGACGAGATCCTGGCCGAATGCGCCACCGTCGGCATCAGCGAAAGCACGCCGGTCTATCTCTACTGCTTCAAGGGCGCGCGGGCGTCGAACACCTTCCTGGCACTCAAGAACGCCGGCGTGAAGGACGTGCGGATGTATTTCGGCTCATGGAACGAATGGTCGCGCGATCCTTCGCTGCCGATTGAGGAAGGCCTGCCCACTGAACCCAAGCTGACGGAAAAAGCGGCATAGAACATGCATGTTTTTTCATCGCCCGGTCGCGACCAGCGGCCGGGCGATGATTGAATTTTCCGATCAGCGGCGGAGCCGTCGCGTCGGTGTGACAAAAGGGCGCGGGCATGTCCACATTCGATGATCCCTTCGATTCCAACAGCGCGCTTTCG
>Ga0307479_10002496_pt1 | contig 16717 bp, 12 predicted proteins | sample atmos_gasesECM4C_FD_203743 | JGI IMG/M metagenome (GOLD analysis project Ga0307479, IMG submission 203743) | Hardwood forest soil microbial communities from Morgan-Monroe State Forest, Indiana, United States - atmos_gasesECM4C_515 | ecosystem: Environmental > Terrestrial > Soil > Temperate... | reverse complement strand
AACTCTCGTCTCTTGCGTGACGGAATCAAGAGGTATGTTCTTTGATCTCCCCCCACTCTGTGGCTCTGTGCCTCTGTGGCTAATCCTTCTTTTTTTATGCTCGACCTTACTAAGTATCAATCAATTGGCGCAGCGCTGAAGGATGCGCTTGACCAATTCGCGAGCGAAATCTGTTTGATCGAAGCGGACCGCGAGCGCGAGAAAGAACGCCTCACCTACCGCGAGTTCAAGGAACGAGCCTATCCACTTGCCAGGGCGCTGCAGGACGCGGGCTTCAAAGCCGGCGATCGTGCTTCGATCATTATGACCAATCAGTCCAAATGGCTGATTTCCGCGTATGCAATTCTGTTCGCTGGCGGCGTTCTTGTGCCGCTCGATTACAAGCTCACGCCCGATGACCAATGGCAACTCCTCAAGCATTCGAGTGCCGGCATTCTCATAACCGAATATCCCATCTGGCGCCAACTCAGCACTTCTCCGGACCGCGCGGCCGTGACGAATCTGAAGACAATTCTCGTCACCGAAGCTCCGCCGAACGCGGATCTTTCCGGAGCATTACGCTGGGAAGAATTTCGCAGTAGTAGCCCGCCCGTATTTGTCCCGCGCCGGCGGAACGACGTGGCGAGCATCGTCTATTCTTCCGGCACCGGCGGCCGCCCCAAGGGCTGCATGATGACGCACGAAAACTATCTGGAGCAATGCGCCGCGTTTCCTTCACTCTATCCGGTGTGGCCCGGCGCACGCTATCTCAGCATTCTGCCTACCAACCACGCCATCGATTTCATGCTTGGCTTCTTCTATCAATTCGTCGGTGGCGCCACCGTCGTTCATCTCCGCACGCTCCGCCCTGAATTTGTCCGTGAGGCTTTTCCGAAATACAAGATTACCTACGTCACGTTGGTGCCTCTTATTTTGAAGAATCTACAGAAGGGTCTTCAGGCTCGCTTTGACGCACTGCCCCCTGCGAAGCGAAAAATGTTCAAGCTACTGCGGGCAGTCAACAAGGCGCTAACGAAAAGCCGGCCGCGCCTCGGTCTCAGCCGCCGCTTGCTCAAACAGGTTCACGACGCATTCGGTGGCGAACTGCAAGCGATCATCGTCGGCGGCGCTTTCACGGAGCCGCAAACACTCCAGTTCTTCTACGATCTCGGCATTCCCGTTGCGAATGCCTACGGCCTCACCGAAGGCTGCATGGGTATTACCGTCAACGATCTCAAGCCTTTCCGCGCGGACACGGTTGGCAAGCCGCTCCCCGGTATCGAAGTTCGCATCGTCAACCCCGACTCGGATGGCATCGGTGAAGTTGCCGTCCGCAGCAAAACCATCATGTCCGGGTATCTCGGCGATCCTGAGCTGACTGCAAAAACCATCGTCGATGGCTGGCTAATGACTGGCGACCTCGGCAAACTCGATCCCACCGGGCACTTGCAGCTCTTCGGCCGCAAGAAAAACATGATCGTCACCCCGGAAGGGAAAAACATCTACCCCGAGGACATTGAAACTGTTTTTGAAAGTCTTTCCGTCAAGGAATTTTGCATCTTTGCTGCCAATTACATTTGGCCGAGTCGCTCCATGGTCGGCGAGCAGCTTGTTCTCGCGCTCCATCTCGAGGCAGGCCAGCACTACAACGAAGATCTTCGCCGCGAAATCACCGCGCGCAACCTTCGCCTGCTAAACTACAAGCGTATCCACGGGGTCGTTCTCTTGGATGAAGACTTTCCCCGTACCCCTTATCTGAAGATCAAGAGGGACGCACTAGCGGAACGCCTCGCGCAGCTGGATCGCAAGACAGCGATCTTGCCGCTCTGACGCTTTGAAACACTCGATGATTCGACATTTCGTGCGCACGTGAAGGAACGCTTTTTTGCTATCGTCAATCCGGCGGCCGGTGGCGGACGTTCCGCCAAACTTGCCGGCCCCGCAATCGCGCGTCTGCGCGAAAAAGGGTTGCAGGTCGACGTAATCGCCTCTACAGGGCCCGGCCACGCTCTCGAGCTCGCACGCGAAGCCTACGATCAGGGCTATCGCCGCTTTCTCGCCGTCGGCGGCGACGGCACGGCTCACGAAATTCTCAACGGCGTTTTCGTCGGCCGTCACATCACCAAGCGCATTTCTCTCGGCCTCTTGCCGCTCGGCACCGGAAACTCCTTTCTCCGCGATTTTCCCGGGGACGGTGCTGAGGCTTCCCTGCAAGCGATTCTCGAAGGCCGCACCCGCCCCGTCGATCTTCTCTGCCTCACCCATGCCAGCGGAGAGATTTACTCATTAAATCTCCTTAGTTTGGGTTTCACTGCCGATGTCGCCGCTTTGACGAATCGCGCCTTCAAGGGGCTCGGCCATCTCGGTTACCTGCTCGGCGTCTTCGTTCGACTCGCTCAGTTGCGCCGCCGTTCCTTCGCTCTCCGCTGCGACTCAGACGAGACTTGGGACGAACGCCGCTGTCTTTTCCTCGCCTTCAACAACAGCAAATTCACGGGCGGCACCATGCTCATCGCCCCGCACGCCGATCCATCCGACGGCCTCATCGAATTTGTGCGCTGGGGTCCGATCGGCCGTCTGGGTTTGCTCCGTACTCTGCCAAAGCTCTACGACGGCACGCATATCGCTCACCCGCTCGCTTCGCATCGCGCCGTCCGCCATGTGGAATTCAAAGTGGCTGAGCCTGTCGACGTCATGATTGACGGCGAAATCGCCACGCTGGAGCTCCGCTCCCTCGATATTCTTCCTGCTGCCGTGGATCTCTACATATGAGGCGCGCCTTCCTCGTGCTGCGAAGCGCGTTTCTCTGGTTCCTCAGCATCCTCCATTTCTTTGTCGCGGCGCCGACTCTCGTATTTCTCGGCATCTTTCTGGATACCCGCAAGCACGACTGGCTCCAGAGGAGTTTTTGCCGCCGCATCGCCTTTTTGTCCGGCGTCCGCGTCAAGATTCATCGTTCTCCCGGTTTCGACCCCCGGCGAACCAGTTTTTTCATGATCAATCATGTCAATCTCTTCGATCCCTTCATTTTGTACTGCGCCATTCCCCAGTACGTCCGTGGCTGGGAACTCGAATCTCACTTCAAAATCCCGGCTTACGGCTGGTTGATGAAGCGTTTCGGCAATGTGCCCGTGCCGGATATCCGTCGCCCCTCCGACCTGAAGCGCATGTGGCGCCTGACGCAGGACGCCGTCGACAGCGGCACCAGTTTGATTATTTTTCCCGAAGCGAAGCGCACACGCGACGGCCGCATCGACGATTTTCAGGACGGCGGCTTCCGCGTCGCCCAGCAGCTCGGCGTCCCGATTGTCCCCGTCAGCCTCGTCGGCTCGTTCCAGCATCATCGCACCGGCCATTGGATGCTCTGGCCCGCCACGGTTTCCGTCTATCTCCACGATACGATCGACACCACTGGCCTCGCGAAAGAAGACGTGCCCGCGCTCCGCGACCGCGTCCGCGCAATCATCAGCGCACCATTGGATTCTTCGGCGAATTCGGAATTTGCGAAATTGGAGGAATCGAATCTGAAGGCAGGCGTTACAGACTGAGCTTGATTCCCGGAAGCGTGCGCCCCGCGCGCGTTTCCTGCCACGTATACACGATTCGGTGAATCACCGTGATCGTGGACACCACAGCGATGACCCACAGCACCGGTCCCATCTTCGTAAGTAAACCGCCGATGATCAGCAGCACCAGCCGCTCGGGCCGCTCCATGAAGCCGACTTTGCACTGCGGAATCAGCGACTCTGCGCGCGCCCGCGCATAGCTCACCATCACAGAGCCCGCCGTCGCCACCGCCGCCAGCACCACGTACTGCGTGCGCCCGCTGACCGAGTAATACACCAACAGGCCCATGTAAAGCGCCATGTCGGCATAACGGTCCAGCGTCGAATCGTAAAACGCGCCAAACGCCGTCACGCGGTTCTGCCGCCGCGCCACTTGCCCATCGAGCATGTCCAGGAATCCGGCAAAGAAAATAAGCAGCGCCCCTGTCCGGAAATTCCCCACCGCGAAATTTGCCGCCGCGCCAAAATTTACCAGCAGCCCGAGAAATGTCAGAAAATTTGGATTGACGCCTGTGGCGGCCAGCGCCCCGACAATCTTGTCGAGCAGCCACTTGCTCCCGCTACCGATCGCTCCTGTTAGCGTTGCCATTCGTTCGTTTTAATCGTGCAAATTCCGCTCGTCGCGGCGTTTCTGCGGAATCCTACACTAGCCCCTCGCGGCACGGCAAACTTCCTTCTATATTTGCCGGGGCCTTTTCTCCTTGACGCTGCCCACCCCCCAAAGTACAGTTCCTCGGCAGCAAGACGGCACGCCCGCATGGACAATGCACTTTCTCGCCGGCACTTTCTCTCACATGGCATTATGGGTCTATCCAGTACTTGGCTCGCGACCCATTGGCCCGCAGTCGTCGCCGCCGCTGACCATGCCCACAGCGCAGTGCAGTCGGCTACGCCGCCCCAATTTGAATTTTTCTCTTCCGAACAAGCCACCGAGATCGTCGCCATCAGCGCCCGTATCATCCCCACCGACGATATGCCCGGCGCCCGCGAAGCCGGGGTTGTCTACTTCATCGATCGTGCCCTGACGACGTTCGCCAGCGAGGACCAGAAAATTTACAATACAGGCCTGCCCGATTTACAGGCCAGCGTGCGTGAACTTTTCCCGGCGGTTGAGAAATTTTCCTCCGCCACGCCCGGTCAACAGGACGAGGTTCTGCTCTCTCTCGACGAGCACGCTGCCGCACCACCCCGCCCGTTCCGCCCCCGCCCGGACGCGCAGACCTTTTTCGAAACGCTTCGCCAACACACTATCGCTGGCTTCCTGATCGATCCTGAAGCCGGCGGCAATCGTGATGGTGTCGGCTGGAAGGTCATCGGCCGCGAACACGAACACATATTCCAGCCGCCCTTTGGCTACTACGACAAGGACTACCCGGGCTGGCAGCCTCCGGCCAAGGACGCTGACAAAAAATGAGGCCCGACCAGCCGAAATACAAAACCTCCGAAGAGGTGGATTTCGTCATCATCGGCTCCGGCGCCGCCGGCGGCATTCTCGCTAAGGAGCTCTCGACCAACGGTTTTCGTGTTGTCGTTCTCGAGCAAGGCCCTTACCTCTCCGAATCCGATTTCACGCACGACGAAATCAAGGTCCTCAAGGAAGACTTGCTCACGAATCACCCCAAACTCCAGCCAAACACCTTCCGCAAGACGCCGGATGAAAAAGCAAAACACCAACGCGCGCTCGTCTACGGGCGTTGCGTTGGGGGCACCAGTGTACACTTCACCGCCAATTTCTGGCGTTTCCATGAAATCGATTTCATCGAGCGCAGCAAAATCGGCCCGATTCCCGGAACAGGTTTCGCCGACTGGCCCATCACCTACGCTGACCTCGAACCCTACTATACGAAAGTGGAATGGGAAGTTGGCATATCAGGTCTTGCCGGCGCGAGCCCGTTCGATCCCCCGCGCTCGAAGCCGTATCCCATGCCGCCGTTGCCGGTAAAATCTTCCGGCGTCGTATTCGAACGCGCCGCCCGCAAGCTCGGCTGGCATCCGTTTCCCACTCCGATGGCGATTCTCTCGCAGCCGCGCCCCGGCCGCGGTGCTTGCGCGAATTGCGGGTTCTGCCTGGCCTTCGGCTGCGAAGTGGGCGCAAAATCAAGCTCACTCGCTTCCGTCATCCGCGTGGCCGAGCGTACCGGCCGCTGCGAAATCCGGCCAAACAGCTATGTCCATCGCATCGAGACCGACGCGGCGGGACGCGCTGTTGGCGCTGTCTATTTCGACAAGCAGCGCAACACACATCTGCAAAAAGCCAAAGCCGTCGTAGTCTGCGCGAATGGAGCGGAGACTCCCCGGCTTCTCTTGCTCTCCGCCAACAAACAATTTCCGGAGGGTCTCGCAAATTCCAGCGGCCTCGTCGGCAAGTATCTGATGCTCAATAGCTACGCCACCGCAGCTGGACTGTTCGAACATCCCTTGAACGATTACAAAGGCTTCACAGCCAGCCGCGTCCTCCACGACTTCTATGAACTTGACCCCCAAAAGACGGGATTCTACGGCGGTGGCGGGCTCGACGCTCGTTTCGATTTCACTCCGATCACCTTCGCCATGGGCGGCTATCCTGTTCCCGGGGCAACAGGCGGACTTCCCCCAGGTGCTCCTCGCTGGGGCAAGGCTTTCAAAGATGCTATCCGCTACAACTTCACGCGCACCATGCGCATCGGTTGCCACGGCACCTCGCTTCCGCTCGAAGCCAACAGTTTCTCTCTCGATCCGGACCTCAAGGACGCTTGGGGCTTGCCTGCCCTGCGCATGACTTACAAAAACCATCCCGACGATCTCAAGCTCGCCACCTGGCAGAAGGACCGCGCCCTCGAACTGCTTGAAGCCGCCGGTGCTCAGAAAAAGTGGCACGATCCAATCGAAGAAGACAATTTCGCCTTCCACCTTCTCGGTACTTGCCGCATGGGCAACGATCCCAAAACCTCCGTCATCAATCCCGATCACCGCACCCACGACGTCAAAAATCTTTTTCTCTGCGATGGCAGCAGCCTGGTCACCTCTGGCCGCGGCCAGCCCACCATGACTATCGAAGCCCTCGCTTTCCGCGCCGCCGATCGCATCACCGCCCTCGCCAAGCGCGGCGATCTCGCCGCTTAGCCATTTCCACAAATTCAAGCCCAGCCTTTAAATTCCAAAATGCCGGGTGGCGCGTCATGTTCGCCAAGGGTAGAATTGGGATCCCAGCGGAAAGGAAACGGTTATGCCCAAGCTGAGGGAAGGTCCCTCGCCCAAACTGAAAAAGCCGCGAACTGCCAAGACTCCTCCAACACGTGAGGACATCGCGTTCCGGGCGTACCACATTTACCTTGAGCGCGGCGGCTCTCCGGGAGATGAGCTTCAGGATTGGATACGCGCCGAGCGCGAGTTGCTCGAGAAGGCCGGGAAGGCCCGCCGCAAGCCGGCGCCAAAATCCATTGCCGCATAGGTTCGCCTGATTGCATAGTGGCGCCGGCTTGTGTGGGCCGCACATCTTTGCGCCCTTTCATGGATCCCCTCTGTTGATATAGCTTCTTCCCAGCTTTTCTCCTCATCCTAGTCCGAACGCTTGCCTGTGCCCGTTTTGGTGACGGTGTTAGACTACCGTGCCATCCATGCTCTGCCCATCCTGTTCCACCGCCAATCCGGACGCGAGCCGCTTCTGTAGCTCCTGCGGTTCGCTGCTCGATGCGAGTTCCGGGCCCACCGAAATAGCGGCGACGCCCCCGCCCGCCGTTCCAACACCGAGGCAAGACCCACCCTCAGGAACCAGCCGCCGGCGCTCCTCCGCAGCCCGCGATCGTTTCGTTCCCGGCACGCTTCTCTCCCAGCGCTACCGCATCGTCGCGCTCGTCGGCAAAGGCGGCATGGGCGAGGTTTACCGCGCCGATGATTTGAAGCTTGGCCAGACCGTCGCCCTTAAATTCCTTCCGGTATCTCTTTCCGGGAACGAAGACGCGCTGGAGCGCTTCCACTCCGAAGTGCGTCTTGCCCGCCAGATCTCTCATCCCAACGTCTGCCGGGTCTTCGACGTTGGCGAATCCGACGGTCGCATTTTTTTCACCATGGAGTACGTGGATGGAGAAGACCTCGCCACCTTGCTCCGTCGCATTGGCCGGCTGCCCGCCGACAAAGGCCTGGAGATTGCCCGCCAGCTTTGCGCGGGTCTCGCCGCCGCCCACGAATACGGCGTCCTTCATCGCGACCTCAAACCCGCGAACATCATGCTCGACGGCCGCGGCAAAGTGCGCATCACCGATTTCGGCCTGGCAGCTTTCGCCGAAGATATTGCCGCCGAAGAAATCCGCTCCGGCACGCCCGCGTACATGGCGCCGGAGCAGACGGCCGGCCTGGAGGTCACCGTCAAGAGTGATCTCTACTCGCTCGGACTGGTGCTCTTCGAAGTTTTCACCGGCAAGCGCGCCACCGATACTGTCACTCCTGGGGATCTCCATCGCTCGCCCTCACGTTCCCCGTCCTCGCCCGCCTCTTCCCGCGAGCCGCTGCTCGACCCGGTCGTCGAACGCGTCATTCTTCGATGCTTGGAGAAAAATCCGGAAAAGCGCCCGGCCTCCGCACTTCAGGTCGCCGCGGCGCTTCCCGGTGGCGACCCGCTCGCGGCAGCCCTCGCGGCGGGCGAAACGCCCTCGCCGGAGATGGTTGCCGCCGCTGGCGATGAAGACGCCATTCGGCCCCGCACCGCTTGGCTTTTGCTGGCAGGCGCACTGCTGGCGATCTGCGCCGTTGTGGCGCTCACGCCCTACACCACCCTCCTCAGTAGAGCTCCCATCGAGAAGAGTCCCGAAGTTCTCGAAGACCGCGCCCGTGATTTTCTGCGGCGCGTCGGGTACACGGATTCTCCGGCGGATTCCACCCAATGGTTTCTTCTGGATGCCGACTACCTCCGTTACGGCGCGCAGCACACCCCGTCAACCCGCCGCTTCAATGAACTTGGGACGGCCGAGCCGGCCCCCATGGATTTCTGGTACCGGTCAAGCCCCAAGCCGCTCGTGGCGCTCGATTCCAGCGGCACCATCGCCAGTTCAGACCCTCCTTCTGACATTTCGGGGATGGCGACCCTCCAAATGGACGCTCACGGCCATCTTCTGCAGCTTCTCGTCGTCCCTCCACAGGTAGATGTTTCGCAAGGCACCTCTGCCGAGCCCAACTGGTCAACATGTTTCGCTGAGGCGGGTCTGGACGTGAGCCGCTTCGCACCCGCTGGCCCGAAATGGCTGCCCCCGGTTCCCTTCGACAAGCTTTCCGACTGGGAAGGCACTGAACCGCAGCAGCCAAGTGTGCCTCTTCACGTCACCGCCGCCAGTTATCACGGCAAGCCCGTTTACTTCCAGGTGATCGGCCCGTGGAGCCGGCCCGCCCGGATGCAGGAAAGTCCGCAAACCCTCGCGCAGCGAGTCGCTGCGGCCGCGTTCACTCTCTTTCTTCTGGCAGTTTGGATCGGCGGGTTTTTCCTCGCTAGGAGAAACATCCGCTTGGGGCGTGGCGACCGCAAAGGCGCCTGGCGGATTTCCGTGGTTATTTTCGCTGCAAGTTCTCTCAGCTCCTTGCTGACTTGGCACCCCGTCGCGAAACTGGATGCGGCATTTCCCTTCTTCACCACGCAGGTCGCCATCGGTCTGTTCGTTGCGGCAATTGCCTGGCTCACTTACATGGCTTTGGAGCCCTATCTGCGCCGCCGCTCGCCGCAACTCCTGATCTCCTGGACGCGTCTTTTGGATGGCCGCTTTCGCGACCCTTTGGTCGGGCGCGACCTCTTGGCTGGCGCGCTCCTCGGCTCCGCCTATGCTGTGGTTGTCTACTTGCGCAATAGCCTCCCCGGGTGGATGAACATCCCGGGAAGATACCCGCTCGACCCCGGCCGCTTTCCCCTGGGAAATACTGCGCAGGTCGCCAGCCAGTTCGCCGGTGCGGTGTTCCTTGCTCTGATTTCTTCCTTATCGTTAATGTCCTTGCTGGTCTTCGCGCAGTTAATTTTCCGTAAGCGCTGGCTGGCTATCGCGGTTTGGGGACTCGTGCTTTTCCTTATTCTTCTCCCCGGCCTGAACCTGTTCCTTGAGGTGCCCACGATCTTGCTGGAAGTCTTGATCGTTCTGATCGCCATGAACCGCTTCGGCTTGTTGACATTCGTCTTCACCCAGTTCTTCAGCGCTGTCCTGGCTATATTCTCCCAGTCGTTTGATTTCTCGCACTGGTATTCAGCCCGGTCCTGGTTTGCCCTCCTCGTCTGCCTCGCCCTCGCCCTCTATGGTTTTCGCAGAGCTCTCGGCGGCAAACCCATCCTCAGCGCCATCGCTCTGGAAGAATGACAAACCCCACGCGGACTTCCCCACGGCTTTGGAGCACCGTCGCGTAAGCAAAACGGTAATTCCGAGAGTGCTGGCCCAAGGGCTATAATGCGGCCCACCAATGGCTCTGACTCCTGGCACGAAACTCGGGGCGTATGAGATTCTGTCCGTGCTCGGCACCGGCGGCATGGGCGAGGTCTATCGCGCGCGCGATTCCGCGCTAGGCCGCGACGTCGCTGTTAAAATCCTGCGCCCGGGCGCCTCGAACGACGCTGACCGTTTGCGTCGCTTCCGCCAGGAAGCTCAGTCCGCCGCGGCCCTCAATCACCCCAACATCCTCGCCATCCATTTCGTCGGCGAACAGGATGGCAGTCCTTACATCGTTTCCGAGTTGCTCGAAGGAGAAAGCCTGCGCGAGCGTTTGCGCTCCGGCGCCCTGCCCGTCCGCAAATGTATGGACTACGCCGCGCAAATCGCCGAAGGTCTCGCGGCCGCGCACGAAAAGGGCGTCGTCCACCGCGATCTGAAACCGGAAAACATTTTCCTTACCAAAGATGGCCGCGCAAAGATTCTCGACTTCGGCCTCGCTAAACTCACGCGACCTGAGCAAACGGCGGCCGAAGGCGGCTCGCTCACTCTGACGCAGGGCTCCGCGCCCGGCGTCGTTCTTGGCACCGTGGGTTACATGTCGCCCGAACAGGTTCGCGGCAAGACGCTGGACCCGCGTTCCGATATTTTTTCCTTCGGCCTCATCCTTTACGAAATGCTCTCGGGGAAAAACGTCTTCTTGCGCGGCACCACCGCGGACACGATGAGTGCCATCCTGAAAGAGGATCCGCCCGAGCTCCCACTGTCGACGGGCGGCATTTCTCCCGCACTGGATCGTGTGGTCCGCCGCTGCCTCGAAAAAGAACCGGCCGATCGTTTTCAATCCGTTCGTGATCTCGGCTTTGCCTTGCAAGCCATCACCGGAAACAGCGCGTCGTCCTCTTCTGCAACCGCTGCGGCCATCCCGGATACCCGCAAGAAATCTCTGGGCGCGGCCTTGCTCGCGGCCGTCGCCTTGCTCGCGCTGGTCGCCTCCTACTTTGCCGGACGCCACGGTAGTGCTGGCCTGGCTACGGCCCAGCCGGAATTCCACCAACTGACTTTTCGTCGCGGTACCATCCGTTCCGCGCGCTTCGCTCCCGATGGTCAAACTTTTGTGTACGGCGCGAGCCTCGATGGCGGTCCAGCACGGCTCTATGTAACTCGCACCGGCGGCCCGGAGTCATCGCCGCTGGGCCTCACTAACGCAAATCTGCTGGGCATCAGCTCATCCGGCGAAATGGGCGTCACCGTCGGCTGCCAGATATTTTTCGTGGCTCATTGCAGGGGAACTTTGGCCCGCATGCCTCTCTCTGGTGGTGCTCCGCGCGAAATCACCGAAGATGTAGCCGCGGCGGACTGGCTTCCTGATGGGAAGGAATTGGCCGCGGTTCGCAAGCGCGGCGGGCATTATCTTGTCGAGTTTCCCGTAGGAAATGTCATTTATGACACCACGGGTTGGGTCTCTTCCCTTCGCGTATCGCCTTCGGGAGACCTCCTCGCTCTCGCCGATCATCCTGAAGTAAACGATGACTACGGCGCGGTCGTAATCCTGGACTCCAAGGGGAACCGCATAGCCTCGACCGCTCCATATACTAGTCTGGAAGGAGTCGCCTGGTCGCCGAAGGGCGATGAAGTCTGGTTCGCGGCTAGTTCCGGTGAAGAAGGATGGGCGGATCAAATCCGCGCTCTTGATATTTCCGGTAAACAGCGCATGTTGCTCCGCCTCCCTGGCATTACGCGTCTCCATGACGTCTTCCGTGATGGCCGTGTGCTAATGTCGAAGGAAGACTGGCGGATGATTCTAGGTTTCCGCGGACCCAAGGATACCAGGGACCGGGACCTTTCTTGGCTCGACGCCCCGGTGCTGTCGGATCTTTCCCCGGACGGGAGTTCCGTGACTTTTGTCGAGATCGGTGCGGCGGGCCGTAATGGCTACTTCATCTACCTGAGGAAATCGGACGGTTCCCCGGCACTCAAGTTGGGCGAGGGCCGGGACGCTGCCCTGTCCCCTGATGGGAAATCAGTATTAGCGCTCGGTCCCATCGATTCTGCCGACCTCGACATTTTGCCGGTCGGAGTTGGGGAAGCAAGACACCTGCAAAATCCAGGCCTCATCCATGTTTTGGCGCCCGGGTGGACTCCTGACGGAAAACAGATTGTCTTTAGTGCCAGCGACGGGCACGGATGGCGCATCTACCTGCAAGACCTGGAAGGCGGCAAGCTGCGGGCTGTTACACCGGAAATCGCCCCTCCCTCGACAGAGATGACCCAACTCGTTTCACCTGACGGAAGATTCGTTTGGGCGTTCGATCCGCAGCAAAGAGCTTGGCTCTACCCTCTTGGTGGCTCTGCGCCAGTCGCCATCCCCGGCCTCCATCCCGATGACGTTTGGGCGAGTTGGGGGCCGGACAGTCGCACGGCGTATGTCTACCATTCGGAGCAGTACCCTCTAAGAATCTTCAGGCTTGATTTGATCAGTGGCGAACGGAAGCTCGTGAAGGAACTTATGCCGGATGACCCTGTCGGCCTTGACTCGGTGCTATCTGCCCGAGTCTCGCGTGACGCCCAATCCTTCGCCTATTCCTATCAACGCTCTTTCTCCGAACTGTACCTCGTCACCGGCCTGAAATAGACTGATGACACACACATAAAACTCCAGGATGATCTTGCGTGCCGCAACCCTTTGGCGGGTGGCCTACCCTTTGCGGTTTTGTTTCGCGCAATGGGTGGGTCACTCTTCAGGCGGTAACTCCGCTACAGCACACTCTACCCCTTTGTTTTCTTGCTCTTGCATCTCCGTTCGAAAGATTGAGTAATTATGATACCACTCGATTATTTAACTTGACAGTACATCAAGTCCATGCTACCATGTTTCATGGTTTCCGGGCTCTCCGCGCTAGGCTTTGACCCCACGCGCCCGAGACCGGCCAGCCTGTTTGCATACTGGTTACCCCTATACTCCCCAACGGCAATTCCTATCCCTTTTCTTTTCAATCACGCGTCAACCCTTCGTCTCCGTTGTCATCCAACGGCGCGCCTCTCATCTATTTCATTTTCATTGTCTTACGGACACTTTCCTCCCCAACAGGGGGGTACACCCCCATCCCCTCATCTTCATCGACTGCCTCTTCTCCAATCTCCTCTGTTTCCCGCCGTCCATCCCATTTCCCTTCAACCGTTTACAAAATGCTCCTCCCGCAACTCCTTTGTTTTGACAACCATCTATTTTCATGGGGGGTGTATACCCCTCTCAAACGGAACATGCTACGACAAGAACTCCCTCTACTCACGCTCTGTGCCTCGGTGCCTCTGTGGCAATCCCTCTCATGATGTATCCTGTCCCCGGTTTTTCAGCCGGTTCGGCCCTGCGGCCACGAAAACGCCACACCGGCATTTTTCTGCGCGAGGCTCCATGAAAAGATCTCTTCCACCTGAATCGCTTCAGGACATCGCCTCTCAGCTCGCCCAGGCGCACAAAACGTTCCAGAGCTGCTATCCGGGTGCCACCGGCGCCCGCCAGCCCGTCCACACGGTCTATGGCGGCGCGCATCTCTTTCGCGCCAATACGGCGCAACGCCTCGGCGAAACCGCTCTCCGCGCACTCGATGAGTACGCTCCCGATTTTGCTTCCTTCGCGAAAGCCATTTCTCTCCCCGGCGCGGTTCGCTTGCCGGATTCGCCCGACGCCATCGCACAGCTTGCAAAATCCATGGAGTCGAATTCCGACGCGGCCCGCAAAGAAAATCCTTCCGCCTGGTTCGCGCACACCATCTACCGGCGCGTGCGCGAGAAGTTGCAGCGCGAACCCGTGGAAGATTTTCGCATCGACTTTGAAGATGGTTACGGCAACCGGCCCGACGCCGAAGAGGACGGTCACGCCGCATCCACCGCGAATGAAGTCGCAGCCGCGATGAGTTCCAGCGGGCTGCCTCCCTTCATCGGCATTCGCATCAAGCCCTTCACCGAAGATCTCCGCGATCGCAGCATCCGCACACTCGATATTTTCGTGACGGAGCTGGCCGCGAAGACCCGTGGAAAACTTCCTGCCAATTTCTTTATCACGCTGCCAAAGGTCACCTTGCCTGAAGAAGTTTCCGTGCTCGCTGACCTTTGTGCGCGCCTCGAATTTGCTCTCCAGCTCGATCCCGGCACGCTCCGCTTTGAGTTGATGATCGAAACGACGCAATCCATCTTCAACGAACGCGGCGAAGTGAATTTGATGCCGCTCCTCGCTTCTGCACGCGGACGCTGCGTCGCCGCGCATTTCGGAACTTACGATTACACTGCAGCGCGCGGCATCACGGCCGCTTACCAGCACATGACCCATTTTGCCTGTGACTTCGCGCGCGAGGTCATGCAGGTGGCTCTTGCGGGCACTGGCGTCTGGCTCTCCGACGGAGCGACCAACATTCTTCCCGTGCCTCCACACCGTTCCGGTAAAGACGGCCCGCCTCTCTCGGCGCTCCAGCTTGCGGAAAATCGCGCTGCCGTTCATCAGGCATGGAAACTTCATTTCGAGCACATCCGTCACTCGCTCGTGAACGGTTATTACCAGGGCTGGGATCTTCATCCCGCGCAACTCGCCACGCGCTATGCTGCCGTCTATTCATTTTTCCTTGAAGGTCTCGACGCGGCCTCGGAACGCCTGCGCAATTTCATCAGCAAGGCCGCGCAGGCGACGCTGGTCGGCGAAGTCTTCGACGATGCCGCAACGGGCCAGGGTTTATTGAATTATTTCTTGCGCGCCATCAATTGCGGCGCAGTCTCCGCGGACGAAGCGCAATCGCTTACCGGCCTCACGCTGGCCGAGCTGCGCACGGGATCTTTCGTGAAAATTTTGGAGAATCGCAGAGGTTAGAGGTATCGGAGGCAATTCTCGGAGAACAATGGCTCAATCTTTTCGCACCGTGGCTTCGATCAAACCATGCGGCTCATCCGTCGGCAGATAAACGCAGCCGGGATTGTCCATTCCAAATGGTGCAAGGTCTACCATGTTGAAATGTTTGTTCGGGAGCGAAAAATGAATTTCGCGGATATTGCTAAAATTGTTGAGCACCGCTTCGCCCATGGCATAGAGCGTATGTTGCAGTGACTTGCTGTCGTGTTCCGCAAACGTCTCCAGCAGCATCTCCCGAATGCCATGCCAGATCGAGCCGAACTCCACGTCATCTCCGGCATACAGCCAATCCGCTCGGAGCTCCGTCGCGAGAATCCGGTTGTCATCGTCCTTCAGCGTTGTGAAAGGATCCTTAAGAAAGTTCTCGAACGCAGACTTCGAAGTTTTCATCACCACGAGTCCTTCGATCCCCGCGCGGACGGTGGTCTCCTTCCGCGTTCCGCTCAGAATCGCGGTGTGTTTCTCTTCCCCCGCGCGCGTGAACGCCGAAGGATGCGGCTTCCCTCCGAGCGGAAGCCGCGCCCAGCGCTCCTCGCCTGCTTCGATGCACACGCGCGATACTTGCGGGTTGTACGTCAGAAAGTGTTCGATGAGGTGGAGACAAAAGAGTTCGACTGCTTCGATCGAGTGCTGCCGCGCCAGCGCGTACACGGTGTTCTTCATCGTATCCGTCGGCAGAATCTTCCGGTTGTCGCCCCGCGTATGCGCCGCATCGAAGTCGCCCTCGAATCGGATCTCGAGCGTCAGCTCTTTGACGTCGTGGCGGCCATCCTGCCGCGTAACGCGAAGCAGCCGCACCCTCGACTTGCCATAATTGTTTTCCCCAAGCCGGATGGCCATGATTCAGCTCCCGCGATACGTCGAATATCCGTACGGGCTCAAGAGCAGGGGTATATGGTAATGCTCGCTCGCGCGCCGCACTTCGAAAATAATACTCACTTGCGGATACAGCCCATCAATCTTGCGTGCTCCGAAATAGGCGCGCGTATCGAAAGTCATGCGATACGTTCCTTCCTTCAGCGGTTCGCGCGCCACCAGATCGTCCAGCCGCCCGTTGCTATCCGTTGCGCCCCGCCCCAACTCTTTCCATCCGCCGCGGGATTTTTCGCTCTCCAAAATTACGGGCACCCCCGCAGCGGGCTGCCCGATCGAGATATCCAGCACATGCGTTGTAATCTGGCTCATGGCGCGAGTAATTTCTCCAGGCGAAGCCGCGTGATTTTGCGCTGCTCTTCCGCGGCGATGCGCAATTCGGCTTCAGGATTGTTTGACATTCGCTCGTGCAAATTCTTCAGGATTTCTTCGCTGCTTTTCCCCGTCGCGCAAATCAGGAAGACGTGTCCGAATTTCTGCGCGTATTTGCGATTCGCCGCGTCCAGTGCCGCGAGAATTTCCGGTCGTGCTTTCTGTGCGGCTGATTGTTCCCTTGCGGACCAGCGGCGCGCGCTCACGGATTGATTGGCTTTCGCTTTCTTCCCGCCAATCGCGGGGTGATGGCGAAACGCTTCGAGCCAATCGTCGCGCTCCAACCCTCCCCACACTTTGTCTGCCGTGTCGAGCACATATCCCAGATCGGGGAATGGCCGCACGGCGAGCATTTTTTCAGCCCATTTTTTCGCGCCGCAACAATCAAACAAAGCTTTCAGCGCTTGTTCCCGCGAAAGACGATTGAATTTTTCTATTTCTGTGACGCCATCTCTTGCGCCCTCCTCGCGGCCGAAAATGCGCAGCCGGCTGACGCCTCCGTCCGGATAAATATGGAAACGCACATGGCTTGCCGCGCCCACATCTTGAAGATCGTTCAGAACGTGGCGCTGATTCGCTTTGAGTTTCGTTTTGGGCAGAAGCTCTTTCCAGGTTTGCGGACGGGCAAGGAATGCGTCCGATGACGCATCCGG
>Ga0307479_10002494_pt1 | contig 16718 bp, 14 predicted proteins | sample atmos_gasesECM4C_FD_203743 | JGI IMG/M metagenome (GOLD analysis project Ga0307479, IMG submission 203743) | Hardwood forest soil microbial communities from Morgan-Monroe State Forest, Indiana, United States - atmos_gasesECM4C_515 | ecosystem: Environmental > Terrestrial > Soil > Temperate... | reverse complement strand
TGGCTTGCCTTCGACGCACATTTCCACAGCCTTCTCGACCCCGGCCAGCCGAGGTAAACGCTGCGTGCCCGCCGCGCCAGGAATGATGCCGAGCCTCACTTCCGGCTGCCCTACCTGAGCATCCGGTGACGCAACTCGGTAATGCCCGGACATCGCGATCTCGAGGCCGCCTCCGAAAGCAGTGCCATGAATCGCGACCACCACTGGCTTCGTCGAATTTTCAATCTTGAGAAGCAGCGGAAGCAGCCCCGCGCCACGTTCGGTCTTTCCGGACGTCATCTTCTCGAATTCTTTGATATCGGCGCCGGCGATAAACGTTTTCCCGCCACCAATTAGAACCGCCGCTCTCACTCCGGAATCCTTGGCGATCTGATCGATTGCGTCGCCGATGCCCTCCGGCACGCCCGGGCTCAGAGCGTTCACCGGAGGATTGTTGATCGTGATAATCGCGATATCGCCGTTCTTCGTCACTTGTACCAGGTCGCTCATCAGTCGCTCTCTCTTTTGAAAGCTTATGCGCTCTTCGCAAGCCGTTCATCGGCATCAATCACAAGCCACGCGATCCGCTCGCGGTGGAATGTGGAATCGCCGAAAGCCGTTTCCGAAGATTTCGCGCGCCGGTAATAAAGATGCACGTCGTTTTCCCATGTGAAACCCATTCCGCCATGCACTTGAATCCCGCGATTGCCCACATTGCGTGCTGCGTCGCTCGCATACATTTTCGCGATCGATACCGACACGGAAGCATCAGGCGCATTTTCTTCGAGCGCCCAAGCGGCATAGTAAGCAGCCGACCGCGAGCTTTCCGTCTCAAGATACATATCCGCGCACTGGTGCTGCACCGCTTGAAACATGCCGATCGGCTTGCCGAATTGCTTCCGCATCTTGGCGTATTCCACCGTGATGTCGAGCGTTCGCTGCATTCCGCCAACCAACTCACACACAAGCGCCGTCGTCGCAACGTCGAATCCCTTTGCAAGTGCGGATACGTCTCCGATCTTCTCCGCGGGCGTGTTCTGGAATTCGATTCGATAGAGTTTGCGCGTCAGATCCATCCCCAGCATTGGCGTGATTCTCATTCCCGGAGCCTTCGCTGCCACGGCAAATATCCCGTTTCGCGCGATCACCACGATAAAGTCCGCTACGGCCGCGTCCGGCACGAATAGTTTCGCGCCACTCAACGCGCCATTCGCCGCGGCGATATGAATATCCGCCGGATTCCAGCTGGCATCTGCTTCAAGAAACGCTACGGTAGAGCGCGCATCTCCCGCGCAAATCGGTGCGAGATATTTCTTCTTATGCTCGGGGCTCGCCACCGCATCGATCATCGCCCCTGCAAACGCCACGGTGGAAAAGAGCGGCCCGGGCACAAGCGCGCGCCCTGCCTCTTCCATCAGCAGCGCAAGCTCCACTTTTCCAAGCCCGACGCCGCCATATTCCTCAGCGAAAATAATCCCCGTGTAACCCTGCTCAGCCATTTTCGCCCATAGAGCTGGGTCGTAGGCCGTCTCGGTCTCCATCAGCCGCCGGACTTCTTCCATCGGACATTCGCCGGCGAAAAATTTCCGGGCGTTGTCCTTCAGCATCTGCTGGCTTTCGCTCAATCCGAATTGCATCGCCTCTCCTGACTAGTAGCTTCTGGGCAAACCCAGCACGAAATGCCCGATGATGTTTCGCTGCACTTCCGACGTGCCCGCCTCGATCGTGTTCCCGCGCGTCCGCAGGTAGCCATACGACCAGATTCCGTTGTCCACGGCGTCCTTATCGCCCGCGAGGAGCTGCCCATAGGCGCCAAACATTTCCTGAGCGATCTGCTGGAGCCGCTGATTCAGTTCGCTCCAAAATATTTTCTGAATCGACCCTTCGGGCCCCGGAACGCCCGTCGCCGTGACGCGGCTGAACGCGCGCAGCTGATTCCAGCGCATGATCTCGATCTCGGCATAGCATTGTGCGAGTTTCTGGCGAGTAATCGGATCCTGCGCCGCCGGATGTCCATCCTTCTGAAATTTATCCGACAGCTCAATCAAACGAGTTATCGCGCGCTTAAAGATCAAGTGCAGCCGCGCCCCATAAGAGCCGCGCTCATACATCAGAGTGCTCACCGCTACGTTCCAGCCGTCATTCACTTTGCCGAGAAGATTCGCCACGGGCACGCGCACGTCGCGAAAGAAAATCTCGTTGAACTCGCTCTCCCCCGTCATCTGCTTCAGCGGACGAACTTCCACGCCCGGCGATTTCATGTCGATCAGAAGCACCGAAAGCCCTTTGTGCTTCGGCACGTTCGAATCCGTCCGCACCACAAGCTCGCACCAATTGCCGATCCAGCCGTAACTCGTCCACACTTTTTGCCCGTTGACAACGTAGTGATCGCCATCCAATCGAGCTTCCGTCTGCAGCGCTGCCAGATCCGAGCCCGCATTCGGCTCCGAGAATCCCTGGCACCAGATTTCTTCAGCACTCAGAATCTTCGGAATGAATCGCTTCTTCTGCTCATCGGTGCCGTACGCGATGATCGTCGGGCCAATCAACCCAAGCCCAAGCGAGTTCGCCATCGGCGGCGCCTCCACCCGCGCCATCTCTTCCCAAAATAGCGACTGCTCCATCAGCGTCGCGCCGCGCCCACCGTATTCTTTGGGCCAGGAAACCGCCGCCCACCCGCCTTCATACAATTTTCGCTGCCAAGCGCGGAGATAAGGGAACGATTCCTCCAGCGGTTTCTCGCGCCACTCGCCCCAATCCTTGGGAACATTCGCTTCAAGCCAGCTTCTCAACTCGTCGCGGAATTTAGTCTCTTCAGGTGTGAGATTCAGATCCATTCAGCAATCCTTTCAAGAAGCGGCAGCAACACACGCCCCCAAAATCCGCAAACTATTTCGATACTTTCTGCGAGTCCGCAGCCGAAGCCCGCGGCCGAATCGTTTCGCTTCCCTGCCAATATTTCTTGCGCAGCTCTTTCTTCAGAATTTTTCCAGTGCCCGTCTTCGGAAGCGACTCGAAAAACTCAATCGACCGCGGCGCCTTATAGTGCGCCACGCGGCCGCGGCAAAATTCGAGCAATTCCGCTTCGCTGACCTGCTGCCCCGGCTTCAACACCACCAGCGCCTTCGGAACCTCGCCCCACCTCTGATCCGGCACCGGAACCACCGCAAGTTCGTACACCGCAGGATGAGCCAACAGCGCCTTCTCAATCTCCAGCGACGAAATATTTTCGCCGCCGCTCACGATAATGTCTTTCTTCCGATCGACAACCAGCAGATAACCTTCCTCGTTAATCGTTGCCATATCTCCAGTGTGAAACCATCCCCCGCGCAAAGCCTCCCGGCTCGCATCCGGATCGTTCCAGTAGCCCTTCATCACTCCGTCGGTGCGCGCCACAATTTCACCAATCGCAACGCCGTCGTGCGCCACATCCACATCATTCGCGTCCACCACTCGAATTTCCATCGCGGGCGCCGCATACCCCGTCATCGCTTGCCCTGCGTACCGCCCAGCTCCCTCCCAACGCAGCCACGGCTTCATCGGCGAGATCGAAAGCATCGGCGAGGTTTCCGTCAACCCGTAACCCGAAAAACAGGTGCACTTCAACTTCTCCTCCACCTCGCGCACCAAAGTGGGCGATGACGCAGCGCCCCCAATCACTACGCGATTCAAAGTTGAAATGTCGTACTTCGGCCGCTCCGGGCAATTCACCAGCGCCGTCGCCATCGTCGGCACCAAGCTGCACGACTGCACTTTTTCCTGCTGAATCAAGCGGAATACTTCGCGCGTCTCAAATCGCTGAACCATCACATGTGTTCCGCCCATCAGCGTCAGCGAGTGAGCCACGCCCCAGCCGTTCGCATGAAAGAGCGGAATCGTGTGCAGCTCAATGCTCTCGAGCCCCGTGTTAAATGCAAGAGCAACGCTCATCGCATGGAGATACACATTCCGGTGCGTGAGCATCACGCCCTTCGGATTTGCGCTCGTGCCGCTCGTGTAGAACAGCTCCGCTACGGAATCTTCGTCCACCTGCATGAAGTCAGCCCGAGCCGGTTTCGCACCAGCCAAAAGTTCGTCGTAATTCTTCCGCTCAAGCCAATCGGCCGCAGGCGTGCCCTCGAGCAAAACGAATTTCTCGATTCCCGGCACATCTTTCCGGAAAGCATTTGCCAGTTCGACAAACTCCTTACCCTTACCCACAAAAAGAACCTTCACCCCCGCATCCCGCAAAATAAACCCCAGCTCGTGCGGCGCCAGACGGATGTTCAGCGGCAAAAGAATCGCTCCCGCCTCGAGCACTCCGTAATACGCCTCGATCAAGCGATGGCAATTCATGCTCAGAAACGCCACACGATCGCCAGCAGCAACGCCCAATTCGTGCAACCCTCCGGCAAGCCTGCGAACCCGTTCGGCCACTCGCGCATAAGTAAGGCGCACGTCGCCGCAAACGATCCCGAGCTTGTTTGGAAATTGCTGCTCGGCATATCTCAAAAAACGAATTGGAGTCAGTGGAATTTTCATGGCCTTGTCGACGCCACCTCTAAGCTGTCTGCCCTCCGTCAACCACCAGCACATCTCCCGTCACGTAATCCGAAGCGCTCGACGCCAGATACACCGCAGCACCTTTCAAATCATCGTCGCCACCAAAACGGTGCGCCGGAATCCGCTGCAGAAAATAATCCTTGTTCCGCTCGATCACCACTTGCGACATGTTCGTCGGAAACCAGCCCGGCGCAATCGCGTTCACCTGAATGTTGTGAACGCCCCATTTGCACGCCAAATCCTTCGTGAACGCAATCACCCCGCCCTTGCTCGCGTGATAGCCGATGGCTTGGAATTCCGGCGGCGCTCCGCGAATCCCCGCTACCGACGCGATATTTATGATTTTTCCCTTTCGTTGTCCGATCATCACTTTTCCCGCCGCTTGCGAAAACAGAAACGTACCCGTCAAATTCGTCTCCAGCACCTTGTTCCAATGTTCGAGCCGCATCTCCTCCACCGGCGCGCCCCAGGCAATCCCTGCGTTGTTGATCAGCACGTCGATGCGCCCGAACTCCGCAACCGTCGCGTCAACCGCATCCCTCACGCTAGCCGGATCTTTCACGTCGCAGCCGAGCGCCAGGGATTTCACGCCCAGCTTCCGCAATTCCTCCGCCGCTGCTTCGCATCGTTCCTTTTTTCGTGCGCACAGCGCCACATTCGCGCCCATCTCCGCCAGCCCCTGCGCCATCTGCCGCCCAAGCCCGACGGAACCTCCCGTAACGATCGCTACGCGCCCGCTGAGATTGAAGAGTTCCCTGGTATGCATTCAATATCCCGTGATATCCCGCGATCCGTCCTGTCTTGAAGTTGCTCGCCGAAAATTTCACTGAGGCCACGAATCTAAACTTACTCACAGCGAAAAAAGCGACGCCCGCCGCCCAGCAGGCGTCGCCTTCGATCGGTCCGTTGCTCGTGCAATGTTCCCGAAGTTAGTGCTGCAGGAAAAACGCAAACGGACAACCGCGATTCGAGCCCTTCGGGCATATGGCAGCCAAAGAGTCAAATGGACGCGGATAAGGGCCCGAAATGAAATCAATGTACGCCGGTGCCGTCGGAACGATCGCACCGTTAGCGGCAAAAATGTTCAGTTGAGGGCCGAGCGCCGTCGCCTCGCCGTTCAACACGTTCGCCTCCACGGTCGGCCAGTGCCCGGTCTCCACCCTCGTCAACAAAGTCCCCACAGCCGCAATCGTCTCCGCGGGTGTAAAGGAGCAGTGCCCCGCGCGCGAAATGAAAGTCTGCCGCAGGAAATTGCCGTTGCCCGCAAGATCCACGATCGTCCGATAAGCCGATTCGTTTTCATTTATGACGAGGCCGTCTCCCGTAGTGTGCATCGTTAGCACCGGAATATTGATCTCGCCGTTGAAAATGATGTTTTGCTCCAGGTATTGCACTGCGCTTGGATTCGCCTTGATTCGCGCCGCTCGGTTCAGCGTCGCAATATCTTCAAACAGGCTGAGTCCCGCCTCCTGGTACAGCGCCCAAACTTCATTCAGGTTAGGCGATAGCAATAGTTGAATTCCGTAGTCAATGTCGTTGTTCCAGGAGACGTTTCCCCCGGCTCGGAATTCGAGTTCGGCTCGAAACGCAAATACGAAAGGAAAATCAACTTCCGAATCCCACAGAAATTGATTTTGCTCTTGCGAAGCGAAATCATTCCGCGCTGGCTCGGGCGAAAGCGGGGTAAACCAGCCTGGAGTATCAGACAGCGCAGCGCCCAGCGCAATTCGCGCCCGGCCCTGAGGTGTGGCCTGTGCCGCTGCGAGAATTTCTTCGGCGAGCTTCAAATTTGCGGCGGGGTTCGTGATGTTTACAAGCTGTAGCTGCGGGAGTGTGGGCGGATCGAGAAGCGTCTTAAAAGCGAATTCCCCATCGAGCGCTGCGTTCCACGTCGCCACGCCGCCGGCCAGCACGCCGCACATCGGTTGCGCCGCCGTAAAGCGTCCCGGGTTATTTTGCACCAAACCAGCCGTGATAATCCCGCCGAGAGAATGTCCCCAGGCAATCGTCTGCTTGGGCTTGCCAAAATCCGTATCAAACAAGTCCAGCACTTGAATTTGATCCACCAGCGCTTCCTGAATCGCCCACCCAGTGTGAGCATAGGAGGAGCCAGCAAGGGCAAAGCCGTTCGCCAGAAGAAAGGCGCCCGTAGCCGGATCGCCTACGTTCTGCGCCGGATTCGTGGCGCCCGGAACCACATAGCCGTGGCTATACAGAAAGAGCGTACCGTTCCAGTTCGAAGGCACCTGGATCAGGTATGTCGCTCCGTCGGCGAGCGCTCCCGTCTTCGTGGTAAGGCTCATTTGTGCGTTTGTTGTGGTCGTTACCGAGAACAAGAGGACCGCGGAAAATAACGCAACAAAGACCCCATTCTTAACTGCGTGCCACATCGGACACCCCCTTCCTATAGAACGGCACGAATTTCGTTTGCCTCAGCCGTGCCGTTTTCACTGCGGAGACCGAATTGTTCGCCAAACGCCGGGACTATGCGCCCGCCTGCGATTGAATCCTTCGAGTTAAGGCCTAGAAACTAAATCTCGCTCCCAGCTGAATCTGCCGCTTCGGAAAATCAGAGGTAAAACCGAGCGGCGTGCTCGGCGAAAGATCGGCCCTGCCATGCACGTTGAAAGTGGAGAATCCCGGCTGAAAACCGAACAGCGGGCTCACCACATTGTTCACACTCGCATAGTTCGTGTGGTTGGCAATGTTGAACCCCTCTGCTGTTAATAGCAGAGTTCCCCGCTCGCCGATCTTATGCTGCCAGCTAAGTCGCATGTCGAAATCGACATAACTGGGACCGAGGCCGGTGTCGCGATTCGCACCAATCGGCCGCTCATTGGTCGTGTGATTATTTCCGTTCACCTCTCCACCGGCGTTGAGGTTGAAAGGATGCCCGCTGTGGTATTGGAAGACGGGGGACAACTGAAAGCCTTGCAGGACGGCTTGCTTCCAGGGGCTGTTCAACACGGCAGCCACCACCACCTTGTGCCGCTCGTCGAATGGAGAAACAGCCCGCTCAAGGTTCAAGTCCGTTGGATCTTGAGGGCCGAAGTCCGTGTTGAAATCAGTTCCTGTGTCAATGGCTTTGCTGTAGGTGTAGTTTGCGAACATCGAGAAGTTGTGGCTCAAGCGCTTCGTCAACTGCAAAATCCCGCCTTCATACAAGCCCGACGACGCGGCCGTGTACTGGTTGTTCTGAACCACAAGCTGGTTCACGAAGCAAGCCGCGGGCGCGTCTGGATTTGCCATCGTCGGCGCGCAAGGCAAACCTTCGGTGCCTCCTAGCGGGTCCGTGTTCGGGCTTGTATTCCAGTTGCGGTACGAGACCACCCTTCCGTTCGCCAGGGTTACGGTGCTCATCGGCGTCGTGGGCAGCAAGTTGGTATCGATCGCCACCGGGAGATGCACGGTGTGGGAGTAAATAAAGCTCGCGGAAACCGAAAGTCCCGGAGCAATTTCCCTCTCAACCGCAAGCGAAGCTTGTTGCGAGTACGGTGCCCTGTAGTTCGGCGGATTACTGAATACCACCGTCAATGGAGATATCGGACCGGTGTTCGTCGGGATGATACCGGACCCAAACGGAAACTGCGGCGTTTGTGGGAAGAGGCCGCCGGCTGATATCGGGCCCAGCGATTGCGGCGTGACGCATGACTGCTGCCCTGGATTCGGCACTGTGCACTGAATCAGACCGTTCGCGAACAAAGTCTTAAATATCACATCAGAAGTTACGATCGGAAGCGGCGTCGGAAGCAGCGAGTCGGCGTAAATGGAAATGAAACGGTTGCAAGGGCTGGTTCCCGTCCCGGGGATTATCGGTGCTCCCGGAAACCCCACTCCACAAGTGCCTACCAGGTTGTTCACCTGGTCGGGAACCTGCTGCTTATTATGCTGATTTTCTACCGTGCTGCGATTCTTGTTAAGAACGCCTAGACTCAAATCCACACCGGGAATCTGTGCGTCAATGTTGCCGTAGAAAATTCCGTAGCCACCGCGAATTACCGTCTTGTGATCGTTGAACGGATCCCACGCAAACGAAATGCGCGGCGCGAAATCCTTATAGAACGTATTCAGCGGGTTGTACTGCGAATCGATTTCGTAACGGAGTCCATAATTCAATGTGAAATTGGGTTTTATCTGCCAGGAATCCTGCACAAATAAGCCCGTCAATGGCCGCGTATAAGCCGGGTAATTGGGATTGCCGAATCCCTGTTGATAGAACTGCGGTAGCCCGAAAGAAGCAGATTGCAACGGATTGATTTCAACGTTCGCCAGTTGCGGGCTGATGAGGCCTCCTGGCAACGATCCGAAAACGAAGCGGCCGGGCAGGAAGGTGTGAGACTCCGTATGGTTGCCTCGAAGCAATTCGTTGGCCCCAAATCGAACTGTGTGGCGGCCGCGAATCATCGTCACGTTGTCCGCGAATTCCCAGCGCCGCAGGATCGTCAAATTGGGCAGGAAAATATTGGTGCCCAGATTGTTTATGAAGCCGGGAATCTGCAAACCCACTTGGCCCGGCTCATTGGGGATTACGTTGAAATGATTGTAGTCAAACTGAATCCGCAGCTCATTTTGATCTCGAGGGCTGAAAACGTGATACCACGCTCCCTGAATATTGTTGTCATAGTTGTGGATCGAGCTGCCCGCGGAAAAACCCGTCAGAGATTGGACGTCCGGATTTTCTTCCAGGTCGTATCCATAGCGATAGGTAAGCGAAACAGAATTCGCCTCGCTGAAGCGATGATCGAGGCGTCCCGAGAAAAGGTATTCCCTGGTCTTATAATTAAAGAGTCCGCCGTTTGTTTCGAACTGATCCACAAGGTATCCGTTGATTGCTGCTTGACCCGCATTGAGTCCGGTGAGCGAGCTCGTAGTTAGCGCGCTGGTAAGAGCCCCCGCGCACTGTTGGGCGGGGAGCACCACACCTGTAAAACAAGTAACAGGCGTCACTCCCTGCGCAGCCAGCGCATTGATCACGCCCTGCTGGGGCGCCGTCGGCCGAAGAGAAATGGTATCTGTCAGCAGAGGAACTGAGTTCTGCGAGTCCTGACGCAAGCCTTCGAATGCAAAGAAGGCGAACGTCTTATCCTTCTGAATTGGGAACCCGGCATTGCCGCCGAATTGATATCGGCCAAGAGAGTTTTTGACCGGTGAACCGGTTGTATCGGGCTCCGCAGGATTGAAAACCTCTCCCGGCTGGAGCGCCTGGCTAAAAGCAAAGGGATCTCTCGCATCCAGTGCGTCGTTGCGGAAAAAACCGTACACGCTTCCATGCAGGTCGTTGGTGCCCGACTTTGTTACGATATTGATAGCTGCGCCGCTTGCTCCGCCCAGGTCGGCGGGATAATTGCTGCGGTTCACCTGGAACTCCTGCACCGCATCCTGGCTCACCGTGAGACGTACGCCTCCGGAATCCGACCCGGTTTCGCCGCCGTCTACCGTTACATTGTTTCCTCGGCCGTTGCTGCCGTAGAACGACAAGCCGCTCTGCGGCGTTTGCTTGACGCGAAAATCTTGGTCATCCGTGATACGGGTTGAATCGGAGACGCCGGGGAGCAACAAAGTAAAATTCAAGTAGTCGCGGCGGTTGATCGGCAGATCTTCGATGTAATTCTGCGTAATGGTGTTCGACTCGCTCCCTCGTTCCGTTTCCACGATCGGCGGAGTCGCGCTTACTTCGATAGTGGCTTTGGAGGTCGCCAGCGAGAGGTGAAAGTCAACGAGGGTGATGCTGCCTACATTGACTGCAAGGCCTTTCTGAACCACCGTTTCGAACCCGGGAGCCCGCACGGCAACGTCATACGTCTCGGGGGGCAACCCGGTCAGGCGATAGTAGCCGTTCGCGTCCGTTTCCGTCGAATGTATGATTCCTCTGTCCGCTTCCGTGGCCACCACGAGGGCCTTCGGCACGATGGCGCCCGTCGGATCAACCACCGTCCCGTTGATCGTTGCGGATGATCCAACCCCTTGCGCCCTTGCCCCTGGCGTCGCAACCAGCACGCACATCAGACACACGATCAGTCCGGCTAGAAATGCTGACTTCATAAATCCTCCTCGTGAGAGCAAAGCATCGCCTGGCTGCCTGTGAAGTCGCACTACTTCCACGGTTCTATCGAGCCGAAATTCGTCGGAACCACCCGCCATCGGTCCACCCGTTCCACCCATCCAAAATTATGATAGGGAATATTACATTTTAGTGACTAACGTCAAGCCGAATTAATCGTGGACCCTAAGATTTTTGGCGAACTGTTCCTGGGGGAGGAAGCAGATGGCGAAGCAGAGGAGAAGCCTAGCCGGGGAAGGTCAAAACAATTCGGCCGGAGACCTGCCCCTTACGCAGGAGCTCGAGGGCCTGGTTGGCAGATTCCAGCGGCTTGGAGACGATGTCACAGTGAAGCTTCCCCGCCGCGGCCATCGCCAGCACGCCGCGAAGGTCTTCGCGAGTGCCCACCGACGATGCCTTGATCCGCACTTCGCGCGCGGCCATCATAATCGGCGGAAAACAAACGTTTTCCGCGGGCAATCCCACCGCCAGCAGGGTGCCTGTCGGGCGCACGCTGTTGAACGCAGCGTCATAGGCCGCCTTGGCCGCCGAGCAGACCAGCGCCACATGCGCGCCGCCGGCCTTGCGAATCTCCTTCACTGCGTCTCCGGTGGAATTGTTCAGAGCCTTCGCCGCTCCGAGAGATTTCGCGCGCTCGAGCTTTTCATCCGAGATGTCCACCGCCGTCACTTCCGCGCCGAGCTCACGCCCAATCTGCACGGCGAGATGACCCAGCCCGCCGAGGCCAAATACCGCGAGCCGTTGACCGTGAGAAATGTCCGAGTGCTTCAGCGCGCGATACACCGTCACACCGGCGCAGAAGAGCGGCGCCGCTTCGGCAGGCGACAGCCCGTCGGGAATCTTCAGCGCGTGGCTTGCAGGCGCTTTGAAATACTCCGCATAGCCGCCATCGACGGTTACGCCCGTAATTTTCTGCTTGCTGCAAAGATTCTCATTCCCTTCCTTGCAGAACTCGCATTCGCCGCACGTCCAGTAAACCCACGGAACTCCGACACGGTCTCCGATCTCCAAATCTCGAACGTTCGCGCCTTTCTCAGTCACGCGTCCCGCGATTTCGTGCCCAAGAACCAGCGGATGCTTCACGATCTTCGCGAACTGCAGCCAGTCGCCATCCGCAATATGCACATCGGAGTGGCAGACGCCGCAGGCTTCGACTCGGATCAAAACTTCATCCGCGCCCGGCGTGGGACGCTCGATGTCTTCAAATGTGAGAGGCTGTTTGAAATCGTGGAGGACGGCGGCTCGCATTCGCATCCGTTCGTCGATGATGGGCTGATAATTTCGCTACGGTTGACGCGACGCCTAAGGCGTGACGCCGCGCAAAAAGAAATCGACCGCGCTGCGAACGCGTCCGATCAGCTTGTCGGGACCCGGAGGAGCCGACACCCAGTTTCGCACCACCGTGTTGTAGAGCGCTTCCATGAACTCGGCCATGTGATCCACGGGAAACGCACGCGTGATTTCTTCGCGCTTCTGTCCCTGTTCCAGAATTTCCTGCAGCAGGCTCGCCGCGATTTCTTCTTGCCCGCGCATCTGCGGCGATCGCACCGGGTCCATCGCGCCGGACAGCACCACCGCATGCCAGAGCCAGCGATTCGCTTCCACCTCGCGCGCAAATTCATGGTAGAGACGCCGCAAGCGGTCCGCCGTGCTCGCGTCGGTGGAAAGTTCCATCTTCAGTTTTTCAGTGATGCAGGAATAGCCGCGATTGCCCACTTCGTAGAGAACGGCGTCCTTGGTGGGGAAGTAGCGGAAGAATGTGGGCTGGCTGATTTCGAGAACCTGCACAACATCTTCGACGCGCGTATTTTCGTAACCCTTTGCGCGGAAGAGCCGCAACGCGGTGTCAATAATCTCCTGGCGCAGCCGCGCTTTCTTTCTCTCGCGAAGTCCCAACTCGGCGTCAATACCGAGCGCACCGGCTCGGCGGCCCGATCGTTTTCCTCCGCGCTGGGCTACGTTCCGAATTGCAGCAGGCGCTGCGCCCCTAACTTTGGCGTTGGCCATAACTAATTTTCTCCGAGTATCACGCTTGGTCTGTTCGTAAGCATCTTACACAGCTGAAAGTGAGAGCCACCATAACATAATAGCGACTTAACTTTAACTGGAGTCATTCGAGGGACGCCGATTCTCAATTTCGGCCTTCGAGTAAGAATGGCTGACCGATTCTCGGAGCTTAGATTCCGGCACTCGAAAAGAGATTCCGGGTTACGAGAACGCGAGCCGGCGCAGCAAACGGAAAAGCCGCGTTTATTTGCGATTAGAAATTTGTACTTCATTGATTTTGCGATATTTAGGAAGAATTCTAATTCCAGATTTGCGATTTGAAATTCGGGGCGCGGCGGCTCCTGCCGATTTCGGAGCGGGAAATCCTGAAGTGAAAACAGCGATTTTGTAACGATTAGAAATGCGGCTAGGGCTTTGTTTTGTTACGGTTGCGGGAAATTCTAATCGCGGTGTAACGATTAGAAATCCGTGACTCGCGGCTCGTGAGTTGTGAATCGTGAAAGGCGAACTGTGGCCGAGCTTGGGGAGGGTTCTGGGCGTAATGGCAACGGAGAAGTTCGAGGCTTGCGGTGGGTGTTTCGCTGCGAGCGAGCAAGCCGATCGAATTGGATCGCCAGCGGCCCGCTATCCTCTACACCTGCCAACTCCGGAAAATGGAACGCGAAAGCCGAAAACAAGCCTCAACCAGCAGGCTGCCGGTGTCGCATTTTGAGATAGGTGATGATATGCGGATTTCTCAACAGTATCCGGACTGGAACTTTCCGGCCTGTCTGTTAAGCGAGTTGTGCAGGCCACGAATTCGACGGCGGTTTGACTTTAACGGTCCCAAGTGGCCACGAGCAGAACTTTGTGGCCGAAGGGGTACCGAAGTATGTAGTAGACATTGGCCGCGCCATCGATTTCAAAGAAACCAGTGCGGCGGGTGTCTGCCCGGTCCAGCCCAGCATTGAGCAAAATGCGCAGTTCGGCGAGTTGCTCCGCCTTGTGCGCGCGCAGGTCTTCAATCACTCGCGATAGGTTTGTCTGTTCATTTTCCTTGATTGATTCTGTCAACGTAAGGGACCAGCGGGAACTCTTTCCTGTTCAATCGCCTCAGCCGCAATGAGCTTCCGATCCAAGTGAGGGTCTGTGCGCGAACTGCCTGAACGCCACAAACAGCGCTCCCCTGGAGGGACACCGCACGCGGGACAAGCAACCGAGGTCAGCTGGCCTAGGGTTAGGTCTCTCATTCTCATTCCGCAATGGTGCAGCTAGAGACCACTTGAAAACTGTGCAATCGGAGACACTTTCAGAATTGCCAGGGGACCAATCACACCTTCTAATCAAACTATGGGCGAAAACTCTTGATGTTCTTCTGCCGCGCGATATCCAGGTCGTCGACTTCCTTTATCTGGCGGGCGATTTCCTTTTGTGGCGCCTGTTCCTTTGCCAGTTTCGCGGATTCGACGATTGCAGCCTCCGCCTGTGCGTTCACTCGCTTGGAGAATACGGCGAGGCCGAAGGATTTCCTCGTGCGTGAGTACGGAATATGCGAAGGAGATACTGCCCGACATCAGCAGCATCAGAAGAAGTGCCAAAACGCGGATACAGACACGCCGCCAGCACCCAGCCAACAAGGCCCGAGAGTGCCGCACGTTAGCTCGGTTTTCTGAGTTCATTTACCAGCTTCCGAGCCTCTCTCATTCTTTCTTTGTAGTACGTAGAACTGATCACGACCTTCTTGTCTCCCACCTGCACGCGTTCTTTGATTCCTTCTTTCGACAAGAACAGCGCCAGCGCTATGTACGTCTTGATTTCCTTTTCGAGAAACTGAACTGCCAGTCGTTTGGACTCGTCCATTTTTCACCTCGAATGCCGCCTATTGAAGATGCGTGAAAGTCGAAGGAAAACCCGGCCACCGGCCGGGCACCTTTTTTCCCAAGCGCCCTAGATGCGACCCATGATCAGAAGGATCAGGACGATCACCAGCACGAGTCCTATCCCTCCCGATGGGGCGTAGCCCCATTCCCGGCTGTGAGACCACCTGGGCAGTACACCGAGAATTGCCATCACCAGAATCACGATCAAGATTGTTCCCAGCATTGTCGGCTCCTTTTCCCGGCGCTTGCTAGCACCGGGCTGCTAAGATTCGGTTTCTTCGCTATTCCGCTAGTTCGCGTACACGGAGATCGCGATTCGATCCTGCGGATAGCGGCGGTTGTAGAGGTAATACCCGTCGTCGGCGTAGGTGATATACACATCATCGTTGTCGTACCAGTTCGCCGACCAGTATTCCGGCCACGGGTCCACGGCGCTGAACCAGAAACCGCCATACTGAAATCGCGGGTCTCCCCCGACAATCACCACCGGATAGGTGTAAATGCGAAACGCGTGTTCCGCACCGAAGTAGCCGTGATAACGGTCCTCGGGAATTCGGTAACCGTTGTAGCCGCCCCGTTCCTTCCAATCGCGGTGCTCGGACTTCCAGTTATGCGCGCGGTGGTCCGTCCACGCTGCACGCTGTTCGCCTTCCTGTCTGTGCTGCTCTTGTTCTGATTGACGGGCGGCGTGCTGTTCGTTCTGTCCTTGCTGCTTCTGTTGTTGTTCCTGCTGACCCTTCACTTGCTGCTCGTGCTGCTGCTCCTGCCTTGAGGACTTGGCCTGTTCCTGCTGCTTCTGTTGTTGCTCCTGCTGACCCTTCGCCTGCTTCTGCTCTTCCTGCCTCGAGGATTTCGCCTGTTCCTGCTGCTTCTGTTGTTGTTCCTGCTGACTCTTCACTTGCTGCTCGTGCTGCTGCTCCTGCCTCGAGGACTTGGCCTGTTCCTGCTGTTTCTGTTGCTGCTCCTGTTGACCCTTCGCCTGCTTCTGCTCTTCCTGTCTCGAGGACTTGGCCTGTTCCTGCTGCTTCTGTTGTTGCTCCTGCTGACCCTTCGCCTGCTTCTGCTCTTCCTGTCTCGAGGACTTGGCCTGTTCCTGCTGCTTCTGTTGTTGCTCCTGTTGACCCTTCGCCTGCTGCTGTTCCTGCTTTGCAGGCTTAGCTTGTTCCTGCTGCTTTGCAGGCTTGGCCGCCTCTTGCTCGTGATGCTCTTCCTGTGCGAACGCAGGAAGAGTCGCTCCGAGAAATAAGAACAGTACTGTCGTGCTGATGACTCCTAGTGCCTTCATGAGTGTTGCCTCCATTGCTGCGAATCGTGCTCCGGACGTTTATTCATCCGGCCCGGCCTGTCGTTTACGTTCAACGACACACTGCTCGTCCCTGCTATTTCGATCTCCTCAAGCTCCAATCCGAATGCGAGATAGCGAATGAAACAGTCCGAAAATGTTCAGAAGCCACAAGACTGTTGCAATCACCACCACCCCGTTCAAAATTGACTTAATCGTTCCCTGCATGGGTATAAACCGATCGACCAGCCAAAGCAGAACACCCACTGCGATCAAAACCATCAGTATCTGAAGTAACGGCATTTCCGACTCCTTCGTTCGCAGGTAGACACTCCGGCCCGTCCAAAGCCTTCACCCTATTTCGGTCTGAAGCCGAACTGCAAATGGCGGGCAGCGTGGGAAGGAACCTGCGATTGCTCTTGCTCTTAACGGGGAGAAACGCTTGGACCTGCTTTCGCCTGGTCCCAATGCTTCAACCGCAAACCAATCCTAGAAGATCCCGCGGCAGGTATCTGTTCACTTGTGCACACATTTCCGTTCTCTTGCGAATTTCTCTTCGCGTGCTACTATGCCCTTCAAGAAACGTGGTTCCGAAGCGTCCAAAGCGCGCAAAGGTCGCCTCCAAGGCGCTATTCAATGCCCAGGAATTTCTTGATTCGGCAGGTGTGGCCCGAAAGGTCGCGGAATTCAAGAAAAAAGAAACGATCTTCTCGCAGGGCGATCCGTGCAGAAGTGTCTTCTATATTCAGAAAGGTGGAGTAAGGCTCTCCGTCGTCAATGAATCGGGCAAAGAGGCGGTAGTGGCCGTCTTGGGCCCCGGGGATTTCGTTGGCGAAGGATGCCTCGCCGGTCAGCCGATTCGGATTGGTACGGCGACCGCCGTTGCGCCTACCACCGCGCTCGTGATCGAAAAATCCGAGATGGTTCGCGTCCTCCACGCCGAACATGAGTTCTCCGACCGCTTCATCACCTTCATGCTGGCTAGGAA
>Ga0307479_10002492_pt1 | contig 16724 bp, 14 predicted proteins | sample atmos_gasesECM4C_FD_203743 | JGI IMG/M metagenome (GOLD analysis project Ga0307479, IMG submission 203743) | Hardwood forest soil microbial communities from Morgan-Monroe State Forest, Indiana, United States - atmos_gasesECM4C_515 | ecosystem: Environmental > Terrestrial > Soil > Temperate... | reverse complement strand
TGACCTCTTCGGTGGCCGAGTTGATGACCTCGATGGTTCCCGTGCCCGACGACGGCAACCAGGAACCACCGATGTACAGCTTGTCGCGTACCTCCATCCCCGGCCTCCTCGGTCAGGCCGCCGCTCCAGGCAGCGGACGTACGGCCGCGATGCTACGCCACCGGCTCCGGAGGCATCCCCGGCGCTGCACCGTCACCGGTCGGTCATCGCTCGAGGACTCCCGGTGCCGCTGGGACGGTGTCGGGCAGCGCCGGCAGGTCAGTCCCGCCGCCGCCGGCGTACGGATCGCCGAGAAGGTCGCGCGCCGTGGCGAACAGTGACGCAGCGTCGGCATCGGCCGCCGTCACGGTGCCGCCGAAGAGCTGGCGACCGCCTCCGGTCACCTGCTGGAGCACCCAGTCGGTCAATCGCTCGGGCAGGCCCGCCAATGACGGGCGCTCGCCTCCGGCCGGCACCCACAGCCACAGCATGATCACCGCCTGGAGCACGCCGGCGACGGCAGGGAACACCCAGATGACCCGGTAGTCGCCGGTCCTATCCACGGCCCATGCCGCTGTGAAGGCGAACACCAGCCCGAAGGCGCTGAACGGGGCGACCAGCTTGCCCAGCAGCTCGCCCAGTCCGCCGGAGGTGGGAAGCAGGCGCAGGATCATGGGGGCCAGGGAGATGACGAAAGCGAAGAACAACGGCGCCCCGGCGAAAGCCAGCACGACCGTCTGCCAGATGTGGGTGGAGGCAAACTGCAACATCGACAACACCGCCCCGGCTAGCGGCGCTCCGACCGCCACCTGCTTCCGGGTTAGCCATCGGCTCAGCACGTAGCCGGCGCCGGCCCCGAACAGCACGAGGGGCACTCCCGTGACCCACCCGGCCAGGGTCTGCACCGGCGCCCCGGCGTGCTGCACCTTCTGGAAGTAGACGATGGCCAGGTACCCCGTAGCGCTCACCCCGGCCCAGAACACGAGGATGCCGGAGATGAGCACACCGCCGTTCGGCGCGTGAAGGATGTCGGACAGCTCACGGCGCCACGGCACCGCCGGACGTGCCCGCTCCCGGGCCGACACCTCCCGGGCCGCTGTCGATTCCCGCACCAACGTCAGCACCACCAGGGCGGATGCAGCCATCATGACCGCTGCCACCCGAAAGGCCAGGTTCCACGTGGCGGGATCGCCGGTGCGCCAGGTGGCCAGGACGGTGCCCTTGATGGCGAGGCTGACGACGGCCCCGAAGATGCCGACCACCACCGCCGCCTTCACGGTGCGGCTCTTGCCAAAGGTTTCGGGGACCACGGCCAGGTTGGTGAGGCCGAACACCACGCTCGCCGTCTTGGCCGCCACCACCAAGGCCACGAGCGGCCAGTACCCGGGCACCGCCGTGAAGGCCCACGTGCAGGCGGCCATGACGAGCAGCCCGGCAGCCATGTACGGGGCACGCCGGCCGGCCGGTCCATTGGTGCGGTCGCTGGCCCGGCCGAGAAGCGGGTAGGCCAGCCACCCGATGAGCCGGTTGGCACACAGGGCGAAGGTGATGGCCAGCGCGCTCGACACCCTCGACGAGACGAGCAGGGTGAGCAGCACCCCCGACACGGCCAGGTAGGCGCGCGGCCCGGCGAGCCCGAGGGCGAGGCCGGCCATGGTGCGCAGCCGCCGACCTTCCACGGCGCCGGCCCAGCCGGAGCGGACGGCGTCATCTGCTGGCGCGGCGACCTCGACCTCGGACACGGCCCGCTAGGTCGGAGAGGAGGGAGGTAGGGCGTCGGCGATCTGGGTGCGCACGGGCACGTACTCCGGCATCACGAAGTGACGACGGAGCCAATTGGCCCCGTCCACCACCAGCGTATGCCCGGTCACGAAGCTGGCGTATGGCGAGCACAGCCACGTGGCCGCCCATCCCAGCTCGTGCAGGCGGCCGAGCCGGCCGGCGGGCTGGCGACGGGCGTCGGTCTCCTCTCCCCCTTGGGCGCGCAACACGGTGAGCTCGCGGCGCATGTCCTCGTGCACGAAGAGCCCTGGCGCCAGGGCATTGACCCGTATCCCCTGGGGCGCCCACTCCACGGCCAGGGTCTTGGTCAGGTTCCCGACAGCCGCCTTGGAGGCGGCGGTGTGGACCATGCCGGGGCCCCCGGTGAAGGCCTGGGTGGCCAGGATGTTGCAGATGGCGGCTGGTTCCCCGGCGCCGGCGGCGCGGCGGAACAGCTCCTGTGAGCAGAAGAACGTGCCGTCCAGGACGATCTGGGTCACCGCCCTCCAGCCGTTGGGGCTCAGGTCCTCGGCCGGCACGGGGAAGTTGGCGGCGGCGTTGTTCACAAGCACCCGTACCGACCCCAATGCCGCCTCGACGGCATCGAACGCCGAGGCCACGTCCTCCGGGCGGCGGACGTCCGCTTCGGCTTCCACTGCCCTACCCCCGACAGCTTCGACCGCCTCCACTCCCGCTCGGCGGTGCTCAGGCCGGCGGGACACCACGCCGACGCTGGCTCCGGCCCTGGCGAACTCCACGGCGATGGCCCGGCCCAGCCCGGTCCCGCCGCCGGTGACGAGCACCGTGGTGGCGGCGAAGGTGTCGGCCGGCAGCATGGGAGCGCCCGGCGGCGGCGGCTCCGGCAGGGGCATCGGGCTACTTGCCCTCGAAGGTGACCGGTCGCTTGTTCGCCTTGGCGGCGTAGCCGGCAGGCATGTCGTCGGAGACGAACTCGATGGCGGCACTCATGGCTTCGAAACGCAGGGACTCGGGCAGGCCCCGGTAGGTGAAGTGGTCAATGGTGCGCTTGATGCTCTGCACGGCGAGGGGGGCATTGGCGGCGATTTCCCGGGCGACGGCCATAGCCGCCAGAAGGAGCTCGTCGGGCGAGGTCACCTGCTGGACGAGACCCAGTCGCTCGGCCAGCTCGGCGTCGATGCGACGTCCGGTCATGGCCAGCAACTTGGCCCATCCCGCTCCCACCTCGTGAGCCAGCCGGATGTCGCCACCACCGTCGATGCCCACGCCGACTTGGGCCTCGGGCAGGGCGAACACCACGTCGGTGGCGGCCAGGCGGATGTCGGCCATGAGCACCAGCTCGAAGCCGAAGCCCAGGCAGTAGCCGTGGACGGCGGCCACCACCGGCTGGGGAAGCTCGGCGAACGACCGGAACTGGTCGTGGGCCCAGCGGATGCCCTCGTAGTAGTTGCGAGCCTTCTCCGCCGGTGACCGGCCCGTCACCCGGTCCTCAGGCATGCCCAGGTCGATTCCGGCGCAAAAGGCGCGCCCTTCCCCGCGGAGCACCACCACGCGCACGCGTTCGTCGAAGCGGATCTGGTTGGCTCGGACCCCCAATTGGCGGGTGGCTTCCCAGCTCCAGGCGTTGAGCTTGTCGGGCTTGTCCAGCGTGAGCACGGCGACGTTGTCCTCGACCTCGAGTCGGAGCAACCAGTCCTTCTCGTCCACCACGGGGGACGTGGAGAAGGGCATGGCTAGGGCCGCCCTCCGACGCGGTAACGAACCAGGGTGGCCAGAGCCCGCACGCCGTCCTGCCAGTTGAACTTCTGGCCTTCGGAGGTCTCCCGGCCGGCATAGGAGATTGGCACCTCGTAGATGCGCACGCCGCGCCGCAACAGCTTGGCGGTGATCTCCGGCTCGAATTCGAAGCGGTCAGACTCGATCACAATCCCGTCGAGGACGCTGCGGTCGAGGAGCTTCGAGCACGTCTCCATGTCCGAAAGCGTCGTGCGGTACAGGACGTTGGTGATGACGACGAGCATCCGGTTCCCAATCCATCCGGACAGGCGCATGTTCTTGCGCTCGCCGGTGAACCGGCTCCCGTACACGACCTGGGCCTTGCCTTTCAGGACCGGGTCGAGCAACCGGGGCCAGTCGTCCGGGTCGTACTCCAGGTCGGCATCTTGGATGAGGATCAGGTCGCCTCCCGCCTTGTCGAGGCCCGACCGAATGGCGGCGCCCTTGCCCTTGTTCTCGGCGTGCCGGATGATGCGCACGGTGGAGTCCTCCAAGGCGGCCAGTACCTTGTCGGTGCCGTCGGTGGACCCGTCGTCGACGACCACGATCTCCAGGTCGACCGGGAGGTCGACCGCTCGGATACGCCTCAGCACCTCCACTACGGTGTTGCGCTCGTTGTAGACAGGGACAATCACCGACAGGAGTCGAAACACCTTGTCGGCACCGGCACTGGGCACGCTCAACTCCTCTCTTCGACCGCCCGTACCGCTGCCTCGGCTCGGAAGTGCTCAGCAGTGATCTGCAGGCCTCGTCGCAGGTCGATCGTAGGCTCCCAACCCAGCAGCCGCCGAGCCAGGGAGATGTCGGGGCAGCGACGGGTGGGGTCGTCGGCGGGCAGGGGCTCGTGCACGACCTCAGAGGCCGAGCCAGTGAGCTCGAGCACAGTGCGGGCCAGCTCGGCGACGGTGATCTCGTGCGGGTTACCGATATTCACCGGACCGCTCATGTCCGAGTCGAACAGGGCGACGATGCCAGCCACTTCGTCATCCACGAAGCACAGGCTGCGGGTCTGGCTCCCGTCGCCGTACACGGTGAGGGGCGAACTGCTCAGGGCTTGGACAAGGAAGTTCGACACCACTCGTCCATCCCCAGGGGCCAGGCGGGGCCCGTAGGTGTTGAAGATGCGCGCGATCCCGACGTTTGTGCCGTTGGCTCGGTGCCACGCCATGGTCAAGGCTTCGGCGAAACGCTTGGCCTCGTCGTACACGCTGCGGGGGCCGACGGGGTTGACGTTGCCCCAGTAGCTCTCCACCTGCGGGTGGACTCGGGGATCGCCGTACACCTCGCTGGTCGAGGCCAGGACGAACCGGGCCCGGTGTTGTGTGGCCAGCTCCAAGGCGTGACGGGTCCCCTCGCTCCCCACGGCCAGCGTCTCCAGGGGCCGCCTCAGGTACTGCGCGGGCGAGGCGGGGCTGGCGAAGTGGAGCACGCCGTCGACCGCTCCGTCGAGGTCGAGCCCAGCGCTCACGTCGCAGACCACGAGCTCGAACTCGGGCCGGTCTACCAGGTGGGCGACGTTGGCCTTCGACCCGGTTGACAGGTCGTCGATGCAAACAACGCGGTTGCCTCTGGCCAGTAGGGCGTCACAGAGATGTGACCCGATGAAACCAGCCCCACCGGTGACGACGATGCGAGCCGTCACACCCGTCCGACGCCGACGTAGGTGAAGCCCATGCGCTTCAGGGCCACGGGGTCGAGCAGGTTGCGGGCGTCCACCACCTGCGGCCGGGCCATCAGGGTGCGCACCTTGGCGTGGTCGAGCCACCGGAACTCGTCCCACTCAGTCAGGATGACGAGTACCTCGGCGCCGTCGCAGGCGCCGTACGGATCGGGGCACACTTCGACGCCGACAGGCAGCTCTGGGATCGGGCCAGAAACGGTGGGGTCGTAGGCGTGGACCGCCGCCCCCTCTGCACCGAGGCGCCCCACAACCTCGAGCGCGGGCGAGTACCGACGGTCGTCGGTCCCGGCCTTGAAGGTGAGGCCCCACACCGCGACCTTGCTCCCTCCGAGCTCCCCGCCGACGGCGGCCCGCACCTTGGTGACGACCGAAGCCAGCTGCACGTCGTTGGCTTCGATGCTGGTGCGCAGGATCCCGAAGTCGTATCCGGCCTGAGCGGCGATGTGCAGCAATGCCCGAGTGTCCTTGGGAAGGCAGGAGCCGCCCCAACCCGGTCCCGGACGCAGGTAGTCGAAGCCGATGCGATGGTCGTAGGCCATGCCGAGCAGCACGTCGCGCACATCGGCGCCCACGGTCTCGCACAGGCTGGCGATGGCGTTCACGAAGCTCAGCTTGGTAGCCAGAAATGCGTTGCAGGCGTACTTGATCGTCTCAGCAGTGGCGGCGTCGGTGACGATGAGCGGAGCTTGCGTTGTGGCGAACAGCCTTCCCACCCGAGCCGCCGCCTCCTGGTCGTCGGCTCCCACCACCACCCGGTCGGGGTGCAGGAAGTCGTGAATGGCCGTTCCCTCGCGTAGGAACTCGGGATTCGAGACGACCGAGATGTCGCTCCGTCCGATCCACTGCTCCACCGAGGCGGCCGAGCCCACAGGAACCGTCGACTTGTTGATGACGATGGCTCCACGCTCCAGGTGCGGGGCGATTTCGGCGGCGGCCGACTCCAGCGCGGTCACGTCCGCCGAACCGTCCGCACCCTGAGGGGTTGGCAGGCACAGGAAGACGAACTCGGCACCCTTCACCGACGCTGCTGCTCCCTGGACGAAGCGCAGGCGCCCCGACTCGAGCGACGTGCGCAGCAGCGGCTCCAAGCCCTCTTCGTAGATTGTGGGCCTGCCCTTGGCGAGGAGCGCCACCTTGTCGGGGTCGGCCTCCCCGCAGCAGACCTGGTGCTCCAAATGGGCCAGGCACACGGCCGTGGTCAACCCCACGTAGCCAGCCCCAACCACCGCCACTGGGGCGCTGTAGCTAGGCATGGCGGCGGCTCCGATCCTGCCAAGGCCGGGCGGGCCGGCCACCTGCTGGGCCGGCCATTATCCCACGGAGCTGGCTTCGGCGACTCCCACTTACATACCGACTGTTCGGTAGATAGTATGGATGGGGTTGTGACCCTCCCCGTCACCAGGCAAACCCAGAGCGAGCGCCGGGCCCACACCCGCGCCGCGCTCGTGGCCGCCGCCATGGACCTGTTCGCCGAGCACGGGTACGACGCGGTGTCGGTGGACGCCGTGGCCGACGCGGCAGGACGGACGTCAGGCGCCGTCTACGACCACTTCGGGTCCAAGCACGGCCTCCTTCTGGCTGTGCTCGACGACTGGTCGCACACCCTTGCCGCCGCAGTGACCACTGCGTTCCAAGGGGCCGCTACCCTTCGGGAGCGGCTGCGCCGCCTGGCGGCCGGGGTCATCGTCGATCCCAGCGAGCACACCCGGCGCATGCTCCTGCTCGAGCACGAACTGTCGTTGCGTGCCAGCCGCGATCCAGCGGTGGCGGCGGCCGTCAGCCGTCGGGCGCGCGAGCTACGCGACCGGCTGACCCGGGGACTGACCAGCTGGTCGGAGACCGGAGTGTTGCCGCCCGGCACCCCCACCGCTGAGGAGCTCGCCGGGATTGTCTCGGCACTGGTGCTCGGCATGGAGATGCAACAAAGACTCGCCCCTGATTCCTTCGACGTCGAGCGAGCCGCCGCCGTCCTGGAAGCGGCCATGACCTACGAGCAAGGAGAACGGCGTGCATACCGAAATCTGTGACCGACTCGGCATCGAGTTCCCCATCTTCGCCTTCACCCACTGTCGAGACGTGGTGGCGGCCGTGACCAACGCCGGGGGCATCGGAGTTCTCGGTGCCATCGGCTTCTCACCTGACGAACTGCAGATCGAGCTCGACTGGCTTGACCAGCACGTGGGCGACAAACCCTACGGCGTCGACATCGTCATCCCCGGGAAGTACGAGGGGATGGGCGAGACCGACCCTGTTCGGCTGGAGGCACAGCTACGCGGGATGATCCCCGAGGACCATCGGCGGTTCGCCCGGCGCCTGCTCGACGAGCATGGTGTTCCTGCCCTTCCCGAGACCGAGCAACGGAGCGGGCTCATGGGATGGACCGAGGCGACCGGGATGCCGCTGCTGGAGACCGCGCTCAACCACGACAAGGTGGCGCTGATCGCCAACGCCCTGGGCACCCCCCCGCCGGACGTGGTGAAGAAGGTGCACGAGCGTGGTCTGCTCGTCGGAGCTCTTGCCGGTTCCGTTCGCCACGCCCTCGGACATCGCGACGGCGGCCTCGACTTTGTGATCTGCCAGGGCACAGAGGGCGGGGGACACACCGGGGACATCGGAAGCCTCGTGCTTTGGCCGGAGGTGATCGATGCCGTCGCCCCCTTGCCGGTACTGGCGGCCGGTGGAATTGGTACCGGCCGCCAGATTGCCGCCGCCTTCGCCATGGGAGCCCAGGGGGTGTGGACCGGAACCCTGTGGCTCACGGTGGAGGAGTCAGACGTCTCTTCGAGCCAGATGGAGGCGTACCTGGCCGCATCGAGCGCAGACACCGTGCGGTCACGGTCGTTCACGGGCAAGCCGTGCCGGATGCTCAAGAACGACTGGACCGACGCCTGGGAGCGGCCCGACACTCCCCAACCCTTGCCGATGCCTCTGCAGATGATGGTGGCCATCGAGGCGGTGGGGGCCACCCGGCGGTATCCAGAGAAGGCCAAGGACGTGGCCTTTAATCCCTGTGGGCAGGTCATCGGCCGGGCCAACCGGGTTCGCAAGGCCAGGGACGTGGTCTACGGCCTGGTGGAGGAGTACGTGGAGGCGGTGGACCGCTTGGCCTCCAGCGTGGCAACCTGACCGCAAGGTCGGCCCATGGCAAGGCGTTTCCTGGCTGGGGGCACCTTTCAACCGGGGCGGCAAGTCCGCTCGGGCCCCTGTGCGACATGGGACTGCCCGACAATGCGATTCCCCCGACGACACCACCAGCAGACGACAGCCGCCGATCTGGAAGGTCGAGCGCCATGACAATTTCTTCTCAGGATCCATCGGCGCGGCACCACGGTGCCGGCGCTCGCGCCGGCGAGAGTCCACTCCTCGATCGCACTTCTGAGATCCCAGCTCTGATCGAAGTGCCGGCGCGGAATGGAGACCGCGCCGGTGTCGACGGCGGCTGGCAGAGTGAGCTCTGGCGGCGCGTCCGGCACCGGCCGGGGCGGGGCCTGCTCGTGGGACTGGCGTTCGGCGTCATCATCGGCCTGCCCGTCGGTGACGCGGTAGCCCAGGGCACAACCACCTACAGCAGCCAATCCCTCATCCTCCTCGACTCCCCCATGCAGATCGCGTCGTCAGGAGATGCTGGAGCACTCATCAAGCTGGACGACCTGCGCTACAAGTACGCCAGCCTCGCCTCCACCGACGCCATCGCCCAGCCAGTGGCCGCCAACATCCACGTCCCAGTCTCGGTCGTGCTCTCCGCAGCATCGGTCCAAGTGCCGCCCAACGCGCTGCTGATCGAGGTCGTAGGCAAGTGGACCACGCCCGGCTTCGCCCACGAGGTGTCCCAGGCGATGGCAAACGGCATCGTCCAGTACATCGAGACCGAGAACACCACTTACAACATCCCGCAATCGGACCAGTTCACCGCCAACATCGTGAGCCCAGCCAGTGCGGCCGTGGCCTCGAGACCATCGAAGACCCATGCGCTCGCCGTCGGCCTGCTCGCCTTGGTCGGTGCCGGCCTGCTCGCCTTCTTCGTCTTCCAGGGGCTGACCGCGGACCCCCTGGCGCGTCGTCGCCGCTGAGCCCCGACTAGGAGATCGCCCGTGCCCCTGGCCGGCATCTACGGGCTGACCGCCCTCGGAGTGCTGGTCGCCCTATTTGCACCCCTGGAGATCGGTTTTTCCGCCGTCCTGGGCGCCTGGATGCTCATCCCGGCCGGGTTGATCCTGCCCGGTGCGCTGCACGTCTTCCTGGTGGACCGGGTCATCCTGGGCGCCTTCGCCCTCCGGCTGGCCCTGCGCTACGGGAGGCCGGGCGAGCCGACCGCGTCGGCCTATCGTCTCACGCCCCTTCACGGCGCCTGGGGGGCGCTGCTGGTGGTCGGCTACGTCGACGGGGCACTGCTCTCCTCGAGCTCGCTGCACGACAACCTCACTGTGTGGCTGACGCTGTTCGACTGCAGCGTCCTGCTCGTCGCTGCTCTCGCCGTCCTTCGCACCGTCGGTGTCTGGCGGGTCCTGCGCCCGCTGACCGCGGTGGTGGGCATCGCCATCGGGATCGGGATCATCGAGCGCATCTCCGGCCACGGTTGGGCGGCGTACCTCTCCGAACACGTGCCGGCCGCCTTCCAGTCCACCTTCATCTTCCCTCTCGCCACCCGAGGCGGCCACGTCCGACCCCAGGCGGCCTCAGAGTTCGCCCTCGAGTACGGGTGGGTCCTTGCCATACTGCTGCCGCTGCTGGTGATGGCGGTGGGACTGTGGATCGACCGCAACCGCCGCTGGGGGGCTCGCCGCCAGTTGCTGCTTCTCGTCCCCATCGGCGCCGCCGTCGCCGTAGTCCTGAGCGCCTCGCGCAGCGCCGAGGTGGCTGTGGCCGCCGGAGCGGTGTTGCTCGTCGTCGCCGCCGGGGCCCCCCGCCGCATCACGGCTGCCGTGGGCGCCGCCACCGTCATCGTGCTGGTGATCCTGGCCTTGGCGCCGTCGGTGGTCCTGAACCCCTTCCGAACGGCCAGCGCCAACTCCATCTCGAGCCGGTTGGTGCGCCTTCACGTGGTGTTGAACCTGGTGGTCCACCACGCGTTCGTGGGCCTGGGGTACACCGGCACTCACAGCGTGCTCGTGGGACTCGACGATGCCTATGCGCAGACCTATACCCAGTTAGGCGTCATCGGCCTACTGGCATGGCTGGCCGTTCTATTGGCCAGCCTGGCGGTAGCGCTACGGACCCTGCGTGCGCCTCGGGGATCCCCGCTGCGCCAGCTGGGAGCCGCCTGCGTCATCGGCATCGTCGCCGTGGCCGTGGCTTCCGGCGGCTACGACCTCACCTTCACCGAGCAGTCGATGTGGGCGCTGGTGCTGCTCGGCGCTCTCGCTGTTTACCTCGCTGAGCAACTTCCGGCGCGCCCGGTGCGGGCGAGATCACCGATACGCGCCCTGTTGCCAATGATGGGCGCCGGGGCCGGCGCCCTGGTCTTGGCCCTAGCCCCCGTGGGGTGGTCCCGGTCGTACACGTTGTACCTGATCTCACCCAAGGAGCTGGCCACCCAACAGGCCGTCCAGTTCGGGTGGATCGCCGGCGAGCTCGCCCCCACCACCTGCGGTTACTTGGACGCCCTTCCACTCCGGGCCGGCACCGAGCTCAACTGCGCCCAGCCCAGCATCTACGAGAACTCAGCCTGGCCCGCCCAGGTCACCATGAGCATCGCCGGCTCGAGCGCTTCGGCGGTCAACGCCGAGACGCGCCGGGCTCTCCGCGTCTTCCAGCTCGACCATTACCCTTTGGTGGCCGCCGACGGTCCCATGGAGTCGGGAAAGCCGTCCTGGGCGGTCACCGCCCCGGTCTCGGGGGCGTTCGCCGGCCTCATGGTGGGCCTGATCGTGCCGCCCTTGCGGCGCCGGCGTACCTCCGCGGCCGTAGCGGCCATGACCCCGGCGTTCGTCACCTAGTAGCGCTCGGCTCCATCGCCGCGTCCCTATGCCACCTCTCGAGCTCGTCGGCCCACTTCGCGGCGTCGTAGCGGGCCGCCGTCCGCACTCCACCCTCGACGAGGGCCTGGCGCAGGGCGGGAGCGCCGGCCAGCCGCCTGAGCGCATCGGCCAAAGCGGCCGCGTCCCCACTGGGGAAAGTGACGCAGTTGTCGCCGTCGACTAGGAACTCGGCCGATCCCCCGGTGGGACTGGCGACCACCGGCGTGCCGCAGGCCATGGCCTCCAACGGCACCAAGCCGAACGGTTCCTCCCACAAGGGAGCGAAGACCAGGGCGTCGGCCGCCGCGTACTGGGCGGCGACCTCCGACGGCGCGCATGCAGAAAAATGCACCCGATCGGCTACTCCCACGCGGCGCGACAAGGCCTGGAGCTCGGCCAGATACCGCTCGTCGCCCGTGCCCAACACTTGGAGCGTCGCCTCAGCCGGGCACGCCGCCAGCGCCTCGATCACCGTGTGCACCCCCTTCCGGGGGTCAAGACGTCCGACGTGGAGCAGTCGCCAGACCCAAGGTCGACGTCCGGCGTCCGGGGCCAACGGGAATTCACCGCCGTCGATCCCCGAAGGAACCACGGTGGACCTCGGGAACGTCCAGGGAGATCGCTCCCGGGCAGCGCGCCGGACGGCACTGCTCACGAAGCAGGCCGGACCGAGCACGTCGAGGTCGGGCAACCGGGACGGCAGCCCCGTCGACATCCCCAACATCCGGCCCAGCCACGTTCGTCGCTCGACGAGGTCACTCCACGCGTCGACGTGCGGTCCATACACGGGCCACTCGTCGCACACCACCGACACCACCGGCAGGCCCAGGTCGCCGAGACGGGTCAGGAGCCCAAGGGACATCGCTCCCATGGCCCAGGCCGATGCCACCTGGGGACGGAAATTCCGCACCGCCTCTTCCAGCCGGCGCTGGTTGTCCCGCTCCCAACGAATGCGTCGCCACAGCGGGGGGCGGAGAATCACGTGGTCCGCCCAGTACAGGTGGAGCACCCGGCGGACCTCGGCATCAGGCGTCTCGCTCCCGTCGGGGCCAGAAAGCCGTACGTTGCTGGTCAGGACGAGCACCTGATGGCCGGCCCGCCGCCAGTGACCCACCACCTGCTGACACCAGCGCTCGTAGCCGCCATAGGCGTCGGGCGGGAACATGTTGGTCAGCACCAGGATGCGCACGGCGACGATCTTGGCCCATGGGTGAGGCAAGACCCGTCCCCAAGCCCCTGCCCCGGGAGGCCGCTGGTCGAACCGGACGCCAACGGTGAGGTTGCCTGGCCTCGGCCGTTACCGAGGGTGCCGGCCGGCGCACCCGGTCCGACCCGACCATGACCGCCATCGCCACCCCCCCGCCCACCAGGGACGACGACGTCCTGCCGCTTCTCGAGCTCGCAGGGGAGCGGAGCACTCCATTGGCGCTGGGTCGCGGCTTGTGGTCCTCTCGGGAGCTGCTCGTCCTCCTCGCTCGCAAGGAGTTCCACGTCAAGTACCGCCGGATGTCCTTCGGCACCCTGTGGGCGGTGGTGCTCCCCCTGCTCCAGTCGGTGGTGATGGCGATCGTGTTCTCCCACCTGGTGGTGTTCCATGTCCCCCACTACGCGATCTTCATCCTGTCGGGCATGGCGGCCTGGACCTATTTCTCCTCCGTCTTCGCCTCCGGGTCGACAGCCATCGCCGGCGGAGCCAGCCTGGCCAGCAAGGTGTACTTCCCTCGCGCCCTGTTGTGCCTGGTCCAGTCGGTGACGGCGCTGTACGGGCTGGTGATCATGATCGGCATCGTGCTCGTCCTCTGCGTGCCGCTGGGTGTCCATCTCGGGCCCGCCGTACTGCTGCTCATCCCCGGCATCCTCCTACTGCTGGTGTTCTCGTCGGCCCTGACGCTGACCGCCGCAGCGCTGCACGTGTACTTCCGAGACGTGAACTACGTCGTGAACGCGCTGGTACTCCTGCTCCTGTACCTCTCACCCGTGATCTACTCACCTGCACTGGCACCCCGGATCCTCCACCCCCTGCTCGTCGTCAATCCCCTCACCGGGATCCTCGACCTGTTCCACGCCGCTCTCGGCTACCCGGGTGCTATGGGCCTGGCCCTGTTCGTCACCGGTGCCTGGACGATCTTCTTCCTGGCCACCGCCGTGGTGCTGCACAGCCGCTTCGATCGCGTGTTCACCGACTTGCAATGAACGGTCACGTGAACTCCGAGGTGCGACAGTGACCGCCGCCCCCGCCATCGAGCTGCGCGGTGTCGGCAAGCGCTTCACCAAGTACGACGATCTGCCTCTCCTCATCACCAGCGCCACCCGACTGCAGCGCCGCCACCGGCGGGCCAAGCTGTGGGCGATCCGCGGCGTCGACGTCGAGATCCCGACGGGCACGAGTCTCGGGATGATCGGCCGCAACGGGTCGGGCAAGACGACGTTGCTGTCCATGATGGCCGGAGTCACCGCTCCCACGGAGGGACTGCTCCGGATTAGGGGGCGGGTGGCGCCGCTCATCTCCGTTGGCGTCGGCTTCCACACCGAGCTGACCGGGCGGGAGAACGTCTACCTCAACGCCACCATCCTCGGCCTCACCAAGAAGCAGATCGACCAGCGCATCGAGTCCATCGTTGACTTCGCCGAGATCGACGCCTTCCTCGACACGCCGGTGAAGTTCTACTCGTCAGGGATGTTCGTCCGCCTCGGGTTCGCCGTGGCCATCCACAGTGAACCGGACGTCATGATCGTGGACGAGGTCCTGGCCGTGGGTGACCTGGGGTTCCAGGTGAAGTGCCTCGAGCGGATGGCCAGGCTGGTCCAAGGGGGCACGACGGTGGTGATGGTGAGCCACAACATGGGCGCCATCCAGCGGCTGACCCCCCGTGTGCTCCTCCTGGACAAGGGGGCGCCGGTCTTCCTCGGGACCGCCGAAGCGGCCATCTCGCGTTACCACGAGTTACTGGACGAGGACCCCGACACCGAGGTGGACCTCTCCTCCGCCCTCCGCCATGAACGGGGCACCGTCGAGATGGTGTCGGTCGAGCTGCTCGGCCCTGACGGTGAGGCGCTCAAGCAGGTTCGATCGGGCACCCCCCTCACCGTTCGCCTGACCGCCCGGGCGCTGGCTCCCGTCACGGAGGTCGTGGTGGGGTTCTCTCTCACCGGTCCCGACAGCCAGGTCATCTACATGGACACCAACGCCTCGCATCCTTTCGGCCGGATGGAGGCAGGGGAGGTGGCAGCCTTCACCATGTCCTTCGCTGCCGCGCTGCCTACTGGGAGCTACTCGGTGTCGGGCTGGCTCCAGCGCTCCGACCACCGCACTGTGCTGGCCCGCAGCCGCCACGCCGCCTTCTTCGTCGACGGGAGGCCGACCGTGACGGGGGCGGCCGATCTGCGCGGACTCATCAGCCGCGAGGAGCTGGCCTCGGAGGTCTCCGAGGCGGTGTCATGATCCACTGCGGACTCCCGGTGCCGCCGGCCGACAGGGCCTCGTCACCGAGCTGAAGAACCACCATGCTGCCTCAAGTCGACGTGGGCGTCGTCACCTGGAACAGCGCGTCGCTCACCACGAAAGCCCTGCGCCAGCTGTTGGACAGCGACCAGGAGGCGCAGCTGCGCCTGATGGTGTGGGACAACGCCTCCGAGGACGGCACCGCAGAGTTCGTCGCCAGGGCCGTGCCCGAAGCCGAGGTCATCTGCAGCCCGGAGAATGTCGGCTTCGCCCGCGCCGTCAACCAGCTTCTCCGCCGCTCCCGTGCCCCCTGGTTCCTCGCTCTCAATTCTGACGCCTGGCCGGAGGCCCACGCCGTGGGCAAGCTCGTGGCCGCCGCCAACGCCCACCCTCGGGCCGCCGCCGTCGCCCCCAAGCTGCAGCACCCCGACGGAGTTCTGGAGCACTCGACCCACCCCTTCCCGAGCATGGGCCTGGCGGTGGTGGACGCCTTGGGGTTGCGCCGGGCGCTCCCCAGGCGGTGGGCCGCCGACCACTGCCTCGAAGGGGCATGGGCCCACGACCGGGCCCGCCAGGTGGACTGGGCGGTGGGGGCTGCTCTCCTCCTGCGCAGAGAGGCCGTAGAAGACGTCGGGGGCTTCGACGAGCGGTGCTTCCTGTACGTCGAGGACCTCGAGTGGTGCTTCCGGGCCCGCTCGACGGGCTGGGAGATCTGGTTCGAGCCGGCAGCAGTCGTCCATCACGTCGGCAATGTTTCGGGGGAGCGCCGCTTCGGCGAGCAGCGGGCCGCCTTGGAGGGGGCCAACCTACGCCGCTTCCTGGCCGAGACGCTCGGGCCCGGTCAGGCATCGCTCCACCACCGCCTGCAGACGGTGGCCGCCGCCCGGTGCTACGCCGGGGCCCGCTGGTCGGGGCAACCAGGAGAGCAGGCGCACTGGCGACGTCAGCTGCGAGCCGCCCTCGGGTTGATCCCGCCGCCTGTCCTTGTTGATGCGGACGACGACTCCGGGCGCCACGAGGACGGTGACGCTCCCCGGGTAACGGTGGTGGTGTCCACGCGCAACCGTTGCGAGCGTCTGGAGGGACTCGTCGCCGCACTGGAGAAGCAGAGCCTCCCGGCAGACGCCTTCGAGGTGGTGATCGTCGACAACTGCACCACCGACGGGACCTCGGCCACGCTGGCCACCCTGGCGAGGGACAGCCAGTTGCGCTTGCGAGCCCTGCGGACGTCGAAGCCTGGTGGACCGGCGGCGGCGCGCAACCTGGGCTGGAAGGCGGCGCGGGCCCCGGTGGTGGCCTTCACCGACGACGACTGCCTGCCCGACCCCCACTGGCTCGAGGAGGGCCTGGCGGCTATGGAGGACCGGGCTCGGGTCGTGGTCGGGCGGACCCGGCCCCCGGCCGACCAACTCGGGCTCGTCGGGCGGCCGTTCGCCCGAGTGATGCAGGTCGACAGCCCCCGGTTCTTCGAGACCTGCAACGTCTTCTACCGGCGTCGCGACCTGGAAACGGTGGGAGGGTTCGACGAGCGTTTCGGCCAGCCCAACGGCGAGGACACCCACCTCGGAATCCGCGTCTCCGAGCTGGGCGTGCAAGCGGTGTACGCCGAAGCCGCCGTCGTGTACCACGACGTGCGGCCAGGTGGAGCCTTGGCCGCCCTGTCCGAGGCCACCCGCTGGACGGACCTTCCCCTGGTGTTCCACGGCCGCGCCTACGCCCGGCGGGGCCGGGTGCACCGGTACGTCTTCTGGAAGGAGTCGCACCCGCCAGCGATGTTGGCCGCGGTTGGCTTGCTCCTGGCTCTCCGGTGGCGCCCGGCGCTGGTGCTCCTCTGGCCCTGGATGCGCTACCGGCTGGAGCAGAACCCGGTGTGCCAGCGGCGCCGTCTGCGGCTGGCCACCCTCCCTGCTGCCCTGGCTGTCGACCTCACCGAAGTGGCGGTCATGGTGCGCGGCTCGCTGCGCCACCGGACCATCCTCTTGTGAGGATCGTCCTCGTCCATCCCTACCCCTGGCCCGAGGTGCGCCGAGGAGCCGAGCGCTATTTGGAGGACCTCTCGGAGTACCTGGCCAGCCAGGGCCACGACGTGACCGTGGTCACCGGGACCCACGACCGGCCCGGTCGGCAGCGGGCCGAGTCGGGGGCGCTT
>Ga0307479_10002491_pt1 | contig 16725 bp, 10 predicted proteins | sample atmos_gasesECM4C_FD_203743 | JGI IMG/M metagenome (GOLD analysis project Ga0307479, IMG submission 203743) | Hardwood forest soil microbial communities from Morgan-Monroe State Forest, Indiana, United States - atmos_gasesECM4C_515 | ecosystem: Environmental > Terrestrial > Soil > Temperate... | reverse complement strand
TGCGAAACGCGAAGCCGTTGATTTCGCCTTTCACGCGCAACTGGCCGCGAGTCCCCCAGACTTTGCCGACGTCGAAGGGGATGCGAATAATGGTCCACCCAAGGCGCGATTGGATGCGCTCGAGCGTGGCTCGGAACATTTTCGGGACCGGTTTTGTGTTGCGATTCACGGCTCACACTCAGTGCGATTCTACTACTCGGGGGGGAATTAATTCTTCCTGGTAGCAGTGATTGTGGGCACGCCGGTTCCTTCTTTGAGGGTACGAACGCCGTCAACGGCAACGTTTTCAACCCTCTCAAGCAGTCCGCTGGGCCAGCGGATTTCCACCCAGTCGATTTTGGTGGCCGTGCCCAAACCGAAGTGCATGCGCATGTCGTTGTTGGAATCGAAGCTGGAGCCGCTGCGTACCTCATCGACGAGCGTGCGCGCGCCGGCCTTCACCCGAATGCGTGCGCCGATTCCATCGCGGTTCGACTTCGTGCCGATCGTTCGCAAGGCCACCCAGTGATTGGCTGTGCGCAGCTGGTTGACCAGCAGGCTTGGCGGCGCGTTCATGTTGCTCACCACCGCGGACATGCGGCCGTCGTTCCAGAGATCGCCGACCGCCAGCCCTCGCGATGACATTGCTTTTGTGATTCCAGGCCCAGCGCTTGCGGAGATATCCGTGAACTTGCCGTCCCCATCGTTGTGATAGAGAATGCGCGGCTCCTGAAAGTTGCTGCCGAGATGTTGGCTGTCGACTTCGGGATATACGTGGCCGTTCACCAGCAGCAGATCGGGCCAGCCGTCATTATCGAAGTCGAAAAACATCGTGCCCCAGCCCAGATATTGCGTGTTCAGGCCAAGACCGGCGCGGTACGTGACATCGTCGAAAGTGCCGTCGCCGTTGTTGCGGTACAGGGTTGCGGTGTCGTCAGAAAAATTGGTCTTGAAAATGTCGAGCTTGCCGTCGCCATCGTAGTCGGCGACGGTCGAGCCCATGCCTGCTTGCGCGCGGCCGTCTTCGTTGAAGGCGGCGCCGGCGGTGATAGCCACGTCGGTAAAGGTCCCGTCGCGATTGTTGTGGTACAAAATGCTGGGAGTGCTGTCGCAGGCCACGAAGATGTCCGGCCAGCCATCGTCGTCGAAATCCAGAGTGGTGACGCTGAACGCGTAATGTCCGGTGGTTTGGTCGATGTGCGCTTTTGTCGTGACATCTTCAAACGTGCCGTCGCCGCGATTGTGGTAGAGAATATTTTTAGCGCCGGGCAAGCCTTGCGGCCCGCACATCACCGGCACGCCCTTCCACATGCAGGTTGGCCGTTCGCCGGGAGCAGGCGCGGCGGACAAATCAAGATCGACATAGTTCGCGACCATAAGATCGAGCCGACCGTCGCGATCGTAATCGACAAACGCGCAGCCCGTGCCCCAGGCTTTACCAGAGCCGGCGACGCCGGCTTTAGCGCTCACGTCGGTGAACGTCCCGTTGCCGTTATTGTGGTACAAAATATTTTTCCCGTAGTAGGTGACGTACAGATCTTCCCAACCATCGTTGTCGTAGTCGCCGACGCAAACACCCTGGCCCCATCCGGTGTGCGCCAACCCCGCTTTCTGGGTGACGTCCGTGAAAGTCCCATCGTGATTGTTGTGATAGAGATGATTGGTCGGTGCTTTGTCTGCCGGAAATCCCTCCAGCTTCGTTCCATTCACTATGAAAATGTCGGGCCAGCCGTCGTTGTCGTAATCGAATATCGCTACCCCCGTGCCGGTGGTCTCGATGATGTATTTCTTTGTGTCCACGCCGCCGAACACATTCATCATGGTGAGGCCGGCCTCCTTCGCGACATCAATGAAGAACGCCGGAGGTTTCGATGACTTGGAGTCTTGGCTGCTGGAACCTTCTGAGGCTGCTAGAAACGAAAACAGCAGCAGTACCGGTAGGCAAAATCGCAACGCAAAGGAAACGCCGCTCGAACAAGAAGGATTTCTGAAAATCATGTCCCATCGGCATAGTAGGTTGCGTCCGCATGCCGGTCAAGGCACACAGGTCCGCGGGCAAAGGCTCGTCGCGCGCGTGCTACTATTTCGATTGAAAGGGACTATGGATTTTGTAACGAGGGTTCGCAGTCTGACTGATCTCGCTAGTCGTCTTTCCGCACTAGCGGCTGCCACATTCTTTGCGGTTCTGCTGGGATTCGATCCGGACACGCGGAGCGCCGCCCAGGAAACGAAAGCACCTCCGCAGGCGGAGGCGCTTTACGCGCAAGGGATGCAGGCTTTGCAGCAGGGCAACCTCGAAGCAGCAGAAACAGCTTTTGAAAAAGTTCTGCGTCTCGTTCCCCGCAGTGCCGAAGCGCACAACTCCTTGGGCTGGGCGCTTCTGGCAGAAGAGAAAATCGGTCCCGCGATTCGCGAATTTCAAGCCGCGGTGAAGCTCAAACCGGAATTCCCCCAAGCGCGCGCCAACCTCGCTAATGCTCTGCTACACAGCGGCGACCGCGACGATGCGCTTCGCGAATCGAGAGAGGCTGTCCGGCTGGCTCCATCCGATTCCGAGGCCCACCGCACTCTGGCTCGGGCGCTCGACGCTTCCGGCGAATTGGCTTCGGCGACAGAGGAAATGCGCCGCGCGATTGCGCTTGAGCCGAACCGCGCGGAGCTGCACGATGACTTGGGATCACTCTTGGCGCAGCAAAGCCTGACCAACGAGGCCATGGTCGAATTTGCTCTGGCTCTTGAGTTGCAACCCGGCCTGGGAAGCGCGCACTTGCACATGGGCGTGCTTCGGTTCCAGTCCAAGTCCTTTGACCAGGCGATAGCGGAGCTGAGGATTGCGGTCAACTCAAATGCGGGAGGCGCGCAGGCGCACTACTATCTCGGGGAAGCGCTTCGAGAGACAGGCGACGTTGACGCTGCAGGTCGCGAGCTCCAGGCCGCCGTCCGCTTGCAGCCCGATTTCCCCCAAGCGCAAAACGCCCTCGGCGTCTTGTTGCAGCGCGCGGGCAACGTGGACGACGCCATCGCATCCTTTCAGCGCGTCGTGCAACAGCAGCCGGATAATGCCGAGGCTCACAACAATCTCGGTCTGGCGCGTTTGCAGCTCGGAGACGCAGACTCTGCCATCCGCGAGTTTCAAATTGCTCTTCGCTTGCGCCCGCAAGATGCTGGCTTTCAAACCAATCTGGGTGTTGCGTACCTCCAGAAAACGGAGTTTGACTCGGCGGCTACACAATTTCAATCGGCGCTGGAGAAGCTGCCCCGGGACCCGACACTCCATTACGATCTCGGCCTGGCACTAAAGCTGAAGGACAAATTGGCCGAAGCCGTGGCGGAGTTCCGCACAGCCGAACAGCTTGACCCACAGCAAGCCGACGTTCACTACACGCTGGGTGTGACGTTGTGGCAGCAGGGAGACTTTGCGGCGGCGGCCGATGAGCTGCAGGCCGCGATTGACGCGAAGCCTGATTACGCCGAGGCCTTTTACACGCTGGGAACGGTTCTGAAGCAGCAGGGCAAATTGCCGCAAGCGGCGGATGCGTTGCGGCAGGCCATCCGTTTGCAGCCCGATTTTGCTGGAGCACACACCACTTTGGCGGCGGTGCTTCGCCAGCTTGGAGACAACGAGGGAGCCGCCGCCGAATCCAAAGCAGGCACGGAAATCGGCAAGGAGAAAACGAATCAGCAGGCTGCGCTATTCGCGACTAATTCGGGCAAGCGGCTGCTCAACGCCGGAGACCTGGAAGGAGCCATCTCGCAGTTTCAGGCAGCAATTCGCGGGCTTCCCGGCTATGCGCCCGCGCATTTCCAGCTAGGCTTGGCGTTGCAGCGAAAGGGCGAGAAGGAAGAGTCCGCGCGAGAATTTCAAAAAGCCCGGGAGCTCGATCCGCGGCTCACCCCGCCACCTTAGGGCCTTGACGTTGAGCGATTACGACGTCCCGCTGCGCAGCGCCACCAATTCCGTCTCGACCGGTACGCCACGCGTCACTTTTACGCGGATCACTGCCTCGAAGGGTTTCAGTTGGCCCGTTTGCGAGACCGGCAAGCGCAACAAGAGTTCCTCGACGGAGCTCTGGCGGCAAACATATTCGACGGCCGCCTGTGTTCCGATCGTTGTGGTGCCTGCCAGGATCAGCACTGCCTGCCCGGGGTTCAGTCCCCTGACTAGGCCAACCACGGAGTAGTCCTCCGTCAGAGGTGCGTTGCCAGGGCTGGGAAAGTATTCCTTAGACTCGCCCGGTTGAGGGTGCACGTTTATGATGGCCTCGTCGCCTTTGCGAGATCCCGAAGCCATGCGGCGGAAAATGAACTCTTGAGTTCCTGGAATTTCGAGCAGCGTAAGGTTCTCGAAAGGCGAGCCGATGAAGATCAGGTTATTATTCTTCGCGTCGTCGAGCGAAAACAGGCTGCCGCGCTTGATGCGAATCTGCCGGTGCAGCAATCCGAAAACGCGATCCAATTCATGAACCGCCAAAACCTCGCCCACACCGGTGTAATGGTCCAAAATGAAGCTGCCTTTGTCTTTCGCGGTATCGTAGTAGCGCATGCCCGTCTCGGGGCGTCCGACAAACGCAGCGTTGCTAAAGATTACCCACGGCTCTTCTTGCCCAGAGGCGAAACCGTTCCAGAACACTCGAAACGCCGCCGGTGCGGGCTCACCCTCCCGAGAGAGGCCCGCTTGCGCTGAGCCCCGGCTCCAAAGCAGCCCGAGGATGGTGGTTGCGGCTACCGCCAGCAACACGCCCATCGAAATCGTCGCTGCTACCCATTTCCTATGGCTACGACTCTCCTGCCATTCCGTTTCGGTCGCAGGGCTGAGGTGTGGTCTACTCGCGTGGGCACGGTGATGGAACGCTAGGACGTAGGTGCCCTTTGGGAGCTCTACTACGATACTGTCGTCGGCGCCGTTGGCGCTGTAATACTCGGCGAGTTTCCCCCGCAATCTGCCCGCCTGCACGCGCACCATGGAATCGAGCTGAGGGTCGAAATTATCCGACCGGCCGAATACCTCCGTCGCAATCTGATATTCCTTGATGGGTGTGCCAGGGTGATCGAGCGCATGCTTTGCCAGATAGCGGAGGAGTTTGCACAGGGATTCAGAGCCGTGCAAAATCTGGCTGCTGACCAATCTCTCGATCTGCGCGAGGCAATGCTCTCGTTCGGACAAACGAGTAACCCCCAGTTACATCGATTTAACGGGAGTGTAACAACGTGACCCATCTGCATGCAAGTGCGGGATTTACTTCGCGTAACAGTATCAGACGACCTGAGACTTCTGTTAGGACTAGCAAGAAACTAATAGTGAGCATCATATTTTTTGGTGCGGAGTCGGGGTGTCGAGCTGGAGTGTCTCCGCGCTCGCGGGACGCCAGCCAAGTTGAAGGTTTTTTATTTGGGGTTGCATTTCGAAATCGGGGGTGGGCTGGGTACCTTGGGGTGCCGGAAGAAGCAAGGAGCTTCGTCAGCGCTTGCCTCTTAAGACACTCAAACCTCTCACATTCTAACTAAGTAGACTGCTACGAATACTCGCCGGAAAGCCGGCTCATTCACTAACAACCAATCGCTGGCAATCATTGGCGTTTCCCGTTGGCTCGTTTCTCGAAGGAGGGTGTGATGGTGAGGCGAACGATTTGGGTGGGAGTTATAGCGCTTTGTCTCGTTTGCGGCCTTAAGACATCGACCACATTAGCGCAGGCCGTTTTTGGAAGCATTATCGGCACGATAACGGACCCGCAGGGCAATGCGGTGGTCGGCGCAAAGGTCACGGTGACTTCCGTGACGAAGAGCTTTACATACGATACGACCACGAATGAGAGCGGGAACTACGGTGTCACACACTTGATCCCGGACACCTATAAAATACACGTGGAAGCTCCCGGTTTTAAGACTCTGGATGTGCCCAGCGTCCCTGTGTCAGCCGACGCTTCGGCTAAGATCGATGGCCAGCTTCAGGTCGGGGCTGTAACGCAGACTGTCGAAGTGACCGGCGAGGTTCCCCAACTGCAGACGGACCGCGCCGACGTGGACGTCGAGTTCAGCACGAAGTACGTCGAGGATCTGCCGGTTTTGAACCGCAACTTTACCAGTTTCGAATTGCTGTCGCCGGGCACTCAGAAGCTCCCCGGCTTCAACCACGCTGCGACGGAAAATCCACAAGGCGGCGGTCAGATTGAAGTCAACGGACAGCACTTCTCGGGCACTAACTTCGAGCTCGATGGCACGGACAACCAGGATCCCATCCTGGGCATTATTGTTGTAAACCCTAATCTAGACGCCATCGGAGAGGCGAAGATTGCCCTTCAGGATTACGATGCGGAATCCGGCAAGGCCACTTCCGGAATTATCAGGGTGCAGACCAAGTCCGGGACGAACGAATTCCACGGCAGCGGCTTCTACTACTACCGCGACAGCGCACAGGAAGCCCGCGACCCATTCACCAACAAACCGGGCGTCCCACTTGCCGCCGCGGTTTGGAAGCAGTTTGGCGGTTCGGGGGGTGGCCCGATCCTCAAAGATAAGCTATTTTTCTTTGGCGATTATCAACAGACGAAGCAGACTCAGGGCATCACGAACCTGTATACCATTCCGACGGCAAACGTGCTTCAAAGTTGCAACCCGGCAACCAACGCGGCGAGCACCACTCCAGGCTTCTGCAACATGAGCGAGTATCTGACCGCGCTCGGATCCTCCGCGCAGATTTTTGACCCGGCCTCGGCTACCACGCCCGATGGCTCCGGCCGTACCGCTTTCGCTAACAATATGATTCCGATTGCCCGGATCCCCCAAAACGTGGGCAATGTTCTTGCCTTGTTCCCGACGCCGACAGTGGCTTGCGGTACGCCGGCCACCACTGCGTGTACAAACAACAACTTCGTTTCAACAGGTTCCGGCCCCTTTAATCAGTATTCTTTCGACACACGCATTGACTACAGCGCCCCGCGCAACTTTCAGATTTTCGGCCGTTTCAGCCTTGATTACTTCAACTTGTCCGGCGCGGGCGGCCTGGGTGCTCTAGGCGGCGCAGGTTTTGGGCCGGGAGGGTTGAACGGCAGTTCGACCGTTCATAACTACAGCCTGGCTAGCGGTTTCACGAAAACGCTGGGCACGAAATGGCTCACCGACTTCCGCTTTGGGTATTTCAAGTACAACCCGCAAACGGCATACTCCGACGCCTCGCAGTCGCCTATGGACAAGCTAGGGATCCCCGGCCTCAACTCGGGGACTGGCATTCAGGGTCCACCAGAAACCGGCGGCCTCTCGGGGTTCCTCTTCGCTAACAACGGTAATGGAGGGAACCAGCAAGGCAACATCTTTGGCTCCAATGGCTCCAACGGCTTCGGGGATGGCCTGAACGTCGGTCGCTGCAATTGTCCGTTGACCGAAAGCGAACAGCAGTTCCAGTTTGTGAATAACTGGACGCGAACGCAGGGCAACCACACCATCAAGTTTGGTGCGGATATCCGCTATGCCGAAAACCTCCGCGTTCCCAGCGACGCCAGCCGCACCGGGCTCTTGAACTTTGACTCCGGCGCTACTTCCAACGGAGGCACCGGTGGGTTGGCTATCGCAACTTTCCTGCTGGGAGACGTCACTTCGTTTCAGCGCTTTGTGAGCACCAGCTTAAACGCAGCCGAACGCCAGAAGCGCTGGTTCTTCTACGGTCAGGACTCCTGGCGCATCAGTCCGAAATTCACGATGACCTACGGCCTCCGTTGGGAAATCTATTTCCCCGAGAGCGTCAACGGTAAGGATAACGGCGGTTTCGCCAACCTGGATCAGGGTGTAATCCGCGTCGCAGGTCAGGGCCCTATCGGCCTCAATGGCAACATTAACAACACGCTGAAGGCATTTGCGCCGCGTCTCAGTTTTGCCTATCAGTTCGATTCCAAGACCGTCGTTCGCCTCGGTTACGGGCGTGGATTCGACATCGGTGTGTTCGGATCCAACTTTGGCCACGTAGTGACACAGAACCTGCCGGTGCTTGCGCAGCAGTCACTGCAAGACACAAACTGCTCACAGCAACCAACTTGTGGCGCGGGTACGACAAACAATCGGTATCCCGTCTTTACTCTTAACCAAGGGCCGCTGCCTTTCTCTTTTGCCAACATCCTGGGTGCAATCTCGTCTGCCGGCACTTTGCCCTTGTACGGGCCAGATGGCACGGTGGCGCCCAGAATCCGTCCGACGGTGCAGAGGCTGCCGACCATCGATCAATGGAATGCCACCATTCAGCGACAGCTCACGCCGACGATAAACCTTACCGTCAGCTACATCGGCAACAAGGGAACGCATGTGTTTGCCGGTCAGGGGCCCTCTTACAACAACAACGAGGCTGCAATCGGAACGGGAACGGATGCTTACCAATGCACGCCTAACAAGGCACCAAATCTGGGAACATTTGATTGCGTGCAGTCGTTCGCGCCTTCCGTGTCGCAATCTTTTCGCCGCAAGTATTTCTTGAACGGCGTTCCAGCGTTTAGTTACCCAGGGTTCACCACACCGACAGGAGCGCCTCTTACGTGCTGCGCGGTAGATACGGGTTATTTCGGTAACGACGCCGATGACAAGTACAACGCGTTGCAAATCAAAGGCGAAAAGCGCTTCAGTCATGGACTTACGTTCCTGGCGCACTACACCTTCTCCCATGCATATGACTACGACTCGAACTACTTTGACGTACAGAAGTCCTTTGCTTGGGGACCAAACCCGTACAATCGGAATCAGGTATTTGTGGCCAACGTGATTTACGAGCTGCCTGTGGGCAAAGGCAAAATGTTCATGGGCGACGCTGGCCGAATGAAGGATTTAGTGATCGGCGGCTGGCAAATTACCAACACCGTTACTTACGGCACGGGTCTCCCTTGGACTGCGAGCCTCGCGAATTGCGGTCAAGTTTCTGACGCCGGACCGTGCCGCCCCAACTTAGTAGGAAGCAAAGGGCTCAATACCGGAGTCACCAAAAACGCAAACGGTACGTTCTGGTTCACAGCGATTCCGACGCTGAGCCAGAACCTCCCGGAGATTAAGACTTCTGCGGTTAACTTGACCGGTACCAGTGACTCCTGCCAGACGGCCCGTCCGACCGCCGGTTCGTTTGCTCTGCCTGCTTGCGGCCAAATCGGCAATGCCGGTTTCAATACCTTCCGCGGTCCGCATGCGTTCTACGATGACATGGCCTTATCGAAGACCTTCAACATTACGGAGCGCTACAAAGCGCAATTCCGCTTCGACGTTTATAACCTATTCAACCACCCCGTCCTGGCCCTTCCCAACGGTTGCGTAGATTGTTCAAACGGTGGCCAGATCAACGACATAGAGGCGGATTCCGCACCGGGCGCCCCCATTGGCATGCGGCAATTGCAGTTTGGCTTCAGATTCACATTCTAAAAAACAGAAAAAACAACACCCCAAAACTAAACGGGGAGTCCCTCACGGGCTCCCCGTTTTTTATGCTCTAATCATTTTCTGGAGTGCGGCAGCCGGGCTACCGCTTTACGATCTATGCACCTTCAACAATTCAGGATTCACGCACTCTACGCAACTCTCGTTCTGGCCCTCTTATTCCTCTTCCAACTTTCATTCCATGCGCAATCCGCACCCAATGCGCCGACCTCTTACGAACAAGTTCACCGTTTAACAGAACAGGGCAAATTCGACGAAGCGCTGGCCGCGCTTCACGACATCGAGACGCAACATCCGGCCGCCAAGGGGCTGGCGCATGAACTGGGTGTCGCGTGCTACAAAAAGGGCGACTATCTGAGCGCGGTCAGCTACCTGAAGAGAGCACAGGAAGAAAACCCCGATGACGCGGAAGCTGTGCAACTGATGGGACTTTCCTTCTATCTTGCCGGCCGGCCCGCCGACGCCATCGCGCCGCTTGAAAAAGTGCAGACATGGTTCCCCAACGCCAACGTCGACGCCGCCTATATTTTGGGGATTTGTTACATCCAGACCAAAGACTATCCTCACGCTCGCGGCGCCTTCGCGAAAATGTTTGGTGTCTCCGCCGACTCCGCCGCCAGCTACCTCTTCACCGCGCGCATGCTATTGCGCCAGGAGTTCGGCCCGATCGCCGAAGAATACGCGCAAAAAGCGGTGTCGCTCGATCCCAAGCTCCCTCTCGCGCATTTTTTGCTCGGCGAGCTGCACCTGTATCACTCCAAAATCCCCGAAGCGGTCGACGACTTTCAAAGGGAGTTGCAGCTCAATCCCGGCTACGCCCCCGCGTACTACAAGCTTGCCGACGCATATTCCCGCATCCAGAAATTCGACGAAGCGGAAAAATTACTACAGCGCTCCATCTGGCTCGATTCCACTTCTACGGGGCCCTACATCTTGATGGGGAAAGTTCTCGCGAAAAAGGGCGAAACCGAACTCGCTGTCCGCACGTTGCAACGCGCCTTGGCCATGGACCCCAACAATCCCATCCCGCACCATTTGCTCGGCCAAGCCTATCGCGACCTGGGAAGAGGCGAAGACGCGGAGCGCGAGCTCAAGATTGCGGCGCAGTTGGAAGAACGCCAGAATCCCAAGCCGTAGAATGATTTGTCGTAGAATGACTTCGCAAACATGCGGTCTCCAAATCCTATGACGAAACCTGCCCTTCAAGAGTCCGATGCCTGACAAGAACTACGTCACCATCGGCTTGGGCGAACTCCTCTGGGACCTGTTCCCGGAGGGCAAGCAACTCGGCGGAGCGCCTGCGAACTTCGCATATATGACAAGGCTACTGGGCGACGAAGGGATTGTGGCTAGCCGCGTCGGCAACGATGCTCTCGGACGCGCCGCAGGCCGCCGGCTCGAACGTCTCGGTCTCCGCACTTCGCATATCCAGCTCGATTCCACTCATCCTACCGGTACCGTGAAAGTCCAGGTTGACCCGGCGGGCCAGCCCACGTTTAGGATCGCGGAGTCCGTGGCCTGGGATTTCCTCGCATGGACGCCGGGGTGGCGCGCGCTTGCGGAGCGCGCCGACGCTGTGTGCTTCGGCTCCTTGGCGCAACGCTGCCCGGAGTCTCGCTCCACCATACGAGCGTTTCTCAACGCGCTTCGCCCCGGCGCCACGCGCGTTTTTGACGTCAATTTGCGCCAGTCGTTTTACGACGCCGATACTCTATCCGAATCGGCCAAGCTGGCGGACATCATGAAAGTGAATAACGATGAGCTTGCCGTCGTGGCAAAACTCTTGGGCATTCCTTTTATCTATGATGAGGTGCGCGCGGCGCATTGGCTCCGCGAAACCCTCGGACTAAAATTGGTGTGCATCACGCGCGGAGCCAAGGGCAGTCTTCTCGTGGGTGCGGACGAAACCAGCGAACACCCGGGCTATCGCGTTCACGTGGCCGACACGGTAGGCGCGGGTGACGCATTTACCGCCGCCCTGGTTTACCATCACTTGCGCCACGCTTCTGTGCCAACTCTGAACGAGGCCGCCAATCGCATGGGCGCGTGGGTGGCCAGCCAGGTCGGCGCGACCCCGCCGCGCGACGAATTCCACCTCGAGAAAGTTCGCTCCGCGGTCACGGTGGAGGAAATCTAGCGTCCGGAGCCGGGCTTGGCAGTTTGCTCGTTGGCTAGGCGCGTGACGGAAGGCTCCGGCAGTTGGTGCAACAGCGCCAAAAACACTCCATTCGTCCATCCGAATCCGACGATGTTCATGTGGTAGCCGGCGGTGACCTGTGTTTCCGAGGAGCGCGTCACAGCGTTGTATTTTTCGCGAATCGTGCCGTCGCGGCGGAAGTTTTCCGCCACCGTGGAAAGAAATTCGTAGGAAACACGATCGGCTTCCTCGTTAAATCCATAGCGCCGGATTCCCTCGTCGGCAATCAACTGGTCCGGGGCCCAGGCGTACGGGAAATCCCATTGCGCGCCGGTCTCGTGCGGGCTCATCACCAGGCCGCCCGGTTTTTCAAAGGTGGGCAAATGTCGCATCACTGCGCGCGCCTGCTCTTGCGTGGGAATTCCCGCCCACAGTGGGAAAAACGCCGTCACATATTCGTAGTCCGAGCGCTTCTGGTTTTCAAAGTCGTAGTCGAAGTACAGACCTCGCTCGCTGTCCCAGAGGTATTTCTGAATTCTTTCCTTGCGATCCTCCGCCCGCTTTCGCCATTCTTCCGCCTCAGCCGGGCGCCCCAGCATCCCGCTCATCCGCTCCAAGTCTTTCTCCGTCTTGTACAGCAGGCTGTTCAAGCATACCGGCGCGTAGTGGTGCGTCCTCGCGCCATGCGGTCCGAAGCGAAACGAAACGTCGTAGCCTGACTCCCGCATGGCACGGTCGCCCTTGTAATAGTCTGCACTCAACGCGGCCTCGCTCGCCGAATCGCACGCCGCCTGCGCCATCGTTTTGGAGGAATCGCACACCTGCAGCGCAAACAGCGGCCCAACATGTGCCTCATCCGGTTTTTGCGGAACAACGTAGTCGCGCCACACGTCCTGTTTCTGTTCCAGGAAAAACGCCGCGACCTGCCGGTAATGCCCCGTCTCGTCCTTCACGCTCTCCGGAGCAGGCCCATTTCCAAAATCGTAGTAGCGCGACAGTCCTGTCGTCCCGGCCAGGTGCGGCTCGCGGGTCCACAAGCCGTAATCTCTCGCTGCATAGCCATACGCGCGTTCCAGCCAGGCGCGGTCTTCCTTCCCCGCAACCTTCTGCGCATCATAAACGGATAAAATCATGGAGGTAAGAAACGGCGGCTGCGAGCGTGTCAGATAATACGTGCGATTTGCGTTGAGCACCGCGCCGTAGTGCTCAATCTCAAAGAAAAAATTCTCCACCATTCCGCGCGCAAGCTCGATCCTCTTGTCCTCCACCAGCCCGCGAACGATAAAGTAGCTGTCCCATCCATACATCTCGTTGAATCTTCCGCCCGGCACCACGTACTTATTGTTCAGATACAACAAACCCGGCGGCTCCAGATTGCTGGTGTCCACTTCGCCCAGCTTGTGAATCACCTGCGGCAGGTGCTTCACTTGCACGTTGCACCGTTTCTGCATCTCCTGCACATCCGCCGGCGCGTCGAAATCTGCGGGAAGATACAACACCGAAGCCGCCGCCAATTTCGGATCGACAATCACCTTGCAATCGTTCAGCGAGCGCGTCAGCGTGTCCCACCCAGCAGCTATGTAGCTCCGAATTTGCCGCAGCCCCGCTTCTTTTGCTGCCGCTTCTTGAGCGAAGCTTGCGGGAGCAGAAATGGCGCAGAAAACGAGCGCGGCAACTGCGGTTTGTCGACACCGAAAGCAGGCGTAATTGGTCCTCGACGAAGCCTTCGAACGTGGGTTTTTCATGGTGTCCAAGAGCATATTCTTTTGCCTGGCGCAGGGCAATATCTCTTTTAACAAGAACACGATACGGGGCTTTTGTCTTGAACTTCTGCGGGCGATTTGCGCCACTTTGCAAGGCTCTTGCTCAAGGGCCAGAGCCGTCGATCGGGATAGCCGTTCCCGTGATGTGTGCGGCGCGCTCATCCGCAAGCCACAGAACCAAATCGGCGACATCGGCAGGCTTCAGCCACTTCGAAGAATCCGCGTGGGGCGTGGCTTTGCGGTTTGCCGGCGTGTCCATCGTGCCGGGAAGAACCACGTTCGCGGTGAGTCCTGCATCCTTGTTCTCCAGCGCCACGGTGCGAACCAGACTCAGCAGCGCGGACTTAAATGTGACATAAGCTCCAAGCCCGGTGTGCGGCTCGACAGCCGCTAGGCTGCCGATGGCGACAATACGGCCGGCGCCGGATTTCCGCAGGTGCGGAATCGCCGCGCGCAATACGTAAAACGCGGAAGTAAGATTCAGGTCGCGCATCTGCTCCCAGGTGGCATCGTCGGTTTCCGCCACGGATGTGCCGCCCGCAAAGCCGCCCAGCACGTGCACCAACGCATCGAGTCGGCCGTAGCGGTCGATGACGGAGCCCATCGCCCGATCAACCCCGGCCGCCTTCGTGAAATCCACCGGCAGCGCCACGAAATTGGGAACTGCAAAATCTTCCGCCCCGATGCTGCGCGACGCTCCAACAACCGTCGCCCCGGTCGCCAGGAAACGCTGCGTAACAAAGGAGCCAAGGCCCCCTTTTGCTCCCGTGATGAGTACAACTCTGTTGCTCATAGCCCGCCGATCCGTAAGCCTAACCTGCGTTATCCGAGAATCAAATATCCGCTCTCAAAAACTGGTTGCAACAACATTATTCGCACGACTTTCGCCATCCAGCGGCGCCACTGAATTTTGCGCGCATCCGAGGTCCAGCGCCAGTATTGCACTAACTCTTTCGATTCGTTAACTTTGTACTGCCAGGGCCCGGGTGGCGGAATGGCAGACGCTGAGGACTTAAAATCCTCCGGGGATTTTTCCTCATGTGGGTTCGACTCCCACCCCGGGCACCAGTTTGTCCCATCATTGTTTAACTCATAAGGCACTCGGCGGGTTTTCTCCCGTTCCTGTCCTGCGATATGCAGCAGAATTGAGATGGGTGCTCTTCAAGAGCAGCCTCGGATCCCTCTCGCTTCACCGCTTTGGTATTTGTTTTGACGCTGTGATCTTCTCGGAGTAGCTCCCCCTTCCCCGAAAAGCCTAAACGACTGTACGTGGTTGTTCTTATGACCGCGGCTGGGCTTGCTTTTTCGTTCGCCCACCCGCCGGAAACCACACTTGCGGGAGGTCCAGGAATGATCGTTCGTTTGGAATCAATCCAAAATGCGCACCGCTCCGCGTCCACGCGGGAAATCCGCAAGCGGCTAAAGCGTTGCCATCTCGGCCTGATGGTCGCCCTACTGACAGCGATTCCTGTTTGGTCCCAGGACAAACCAACAGACCTGGCGGAAAAAAGCATCGAAGACCTGATGAACGTGGAGGTGACTTCCGTCTCGAAGAAAGAGCAGAAGCTCTCCAGTGTTGCCGCCGCGATTTTCGTCATCACTCAGGAAGACATCCGCAGTTCCGGTACCGCAAACATGCCCGATCTCTTGCGTATGGTTCCCGGATTGGATGTAGCGCAAATCAACGCAAATACATGGGCCATATCGGCACGCGGTTTTAATTCGCAGTTCGCCAACAAATTGCTCGTGCTAATCGATGGTCGGGCTGTTTATTCACCGCTTTTCGGGGGAGTGTATTGGGACACACAGGACGTGCCGCCGGAGGACATTGAGCGCATCGAAGTGGTGCGCGGGCCGGGCGGAACTGTATGGGGAGCCAACGCGGTGAATGGTGTCATTAACATCATTACAAAAAAAGCAGCAGACACGCAGGGCGGCTTGCTAACCGGCGGCGGGGGCACGCAGGCGCAAGGATTTGGCACGTTACAGTACAGCGGGAAAATCAAGGACGACACCAACTATCGAATCTTCACAAAGTACCTCACTGAAGGCCATTCTCCCGATTTGAACGGGCAGAATGCGGATGACGGTTGGCATTTGCTGCATGGCGGTTTTCGCGTCGATACAAACCTGTCCAAGAAAGATTCCCTGACAACGCAAGGAGACATCTACACCGGGGAGGAAGGCGCGACGATTGTGCATTCGTCCTTCAACCCTCCGAGCAACGTGAACGTACAGAGGCTCGCTGTATTGTCGGGAGGAAACGTGCTGACCCGATGGGACCATATTTTTTCTGTCCGCAGCGACACAACCGTGCAGTTCTATTTCGATAGGTACGCGCGAAACGGCCCGCTTGCAGAAGAACACCGCGACACTTTCGATTTTGATTTCCAGAACCACATCGTTCTGGGCGTCCGCCAGGACCTTATTTGGGGCGCCGGGTATCGCCATACCGCGGATCGCACAGTTGGTACGATCGACGGAAGGTTTGTTCCCGCCAACTTTGCCGGCCAACTATTCAACGTTTTCGTCCAAGATCAAGTCACTCTGAAGCCTGATCGCGTGGCCTTGTATCTTGGGTCCAAATTCGAGAACAACTATTTTAACGGCCTCGATCTTGAACCGAGCGCCCGGTTAGCTTGGACTCCAAGCAATCGCCGAACGTTGTGGGCCGCCATTTCGCGCGCCAGCCGCACCCCGACGCGACGAGATATAGGCCTCGATGCAACGCTCGCCGCACTGCCGGGGCCTGCGGAGGCAGAACTATTTGGCAATCCGAGCATGAAGTCGGAGCACGTCATCGCGTACGAACTGGGTTATCGGGCGCAGCCAACGGACCGGCTTTCTCTCGACCTCACGATATTTTTCAACAATTACCACGGCCTGGAAAGCGCAGAGCATCTTCCGCCGTTCTTCGAGCCGACTTCCATCCCGCCCCGCCTGGTTATCCCAACAACGCTGGGCAATAAAATGTATGGCACGACCGAGGGCATCGAGGCCTCGGTCAAATGGAGGTTAATAGATCGATGGACGCTCAGCCCCGGCTATTCTTTTTTGGAAATGCATCTACATACGGAATCCACCAGTCTTGACGCCACCAGCGTCGCGGACACTCAAGGCTCAAACCCTGGACACCAAGCGCAACTGCGGTCCCACCTTGAACTGTCCGGTGGCTTGGCCTGGGACGCGAGCGCGTATTTTGTTGGGCGCTTGCCAGCGCAATTTGTTGCTTCCTATACGCGGCTCGACACGCAATTGACCTGGAAGCTCGCGGAAAGAGTGGGATTAAGTCTTACGGGTCAGAACTTGCTCAGGGATCATCACATTGAATTCAACGATCCATTCCAGGCCGTCAATTCGTCACAGGTCAAGCGCAGCGCCTATGCGAAGCTCACCTGGCAATTCTGATCCCTGAGCCAATGCTTTGAACTACTCGATCCGACTACA
>Ga0307479_10002490_pt1 | contig 16727 bp, 14 predicted proteins | sample atmos_gasesECM4C_FD_203743 | JGI IMG/M metagenome (GOLD analysis project Ga0307479, IMG submission 203743) | Hardwood forest soil microbial communities from Morgan-Monroe State Forest, Indiana, United States - atmos_gasesECM4C_515 | ecosystem: Environmental > Terrestrial > Soil > Temperate... | reverse complement strand
AGGAACGTGTTCAGGGTTTCGAAGATGTTGTGAACCGTGCGGTCGTCCAGGTCGCTGTCATGCTCTCGCAGAAACTTCACGTACCGCAGAAGCTGGGTGCGATCGATCTGGTCTACGTACCGCAGGTTGTGCTGGACGGTGAAGTCGAGGAAAAATCCGAGGCGGTAGTTGTACGCTCGTAAAGTCTTTTCGCTCTTGCCCTGTTGGTCTTTGCCCTGAAATAGCTGAAGCTCGGCGAACCATTGAAAGACAGCGTCCGTGATTTTTCGTTCGACCAGATTCGTCTTGGTCTTGAATGACGGGTACGTTTGCATCGAGAGCTTCGAAGTATGCCTGTTTTCGCTTCTGAGCGTCGATTGCCGAGTCGAGGTCGTCGCCCACGAGTTCCCATGGACGGGTGCCGTCGGCGTGCGAATACCGCAGGAAATAGGGACCAGCAAGATCGGTCGGTCGGCGCCCACGTCCGAGGTTGACCTTTTGATACCGCCGAGCTTTGCCTTTGCCGACCTGCCGATAGAGTGTGACTGCCATATTGCCTCCAGTGCTTAATACCGCACGGAGGCAAATGATTGAAATTTGGTAGTCAGTTGGTAGTCACGTGCTGTAAATAGCAGAAACTAAAGGTCTGGCGGAGAGGGAGGGATTCTCTTTCGGCCCTTACTTGCAAGTCACAGTGAAACCTGCACTTGCGCTATAATACCCTCCGTTTGAGCGGGTTACAACCGATTCCGATCTTCGGTTCCAGTTTCTACAGTTTCTCCAATTCGCTGTATTTCCGCGAAAAACGGTATCACTGGTATCAGTGGCGCAGGATCATTCTAGGGACACCAGTGGAATGGCCTTAATGCGAAGGGGGGGTTATACGCATGGAGGGGAAAATGCTCCATCCTAAAGAGGCGGACCGGAATTGACCTGGAGGTCGCGCGGCTGCAGCCAGAATCGGAATCGGAAAGCCCCGCTGATCCGACCCGGATCCAAGGACTCCACGCCCCCGGGAAGCGATCAAGCAATATCAAGCTCTTTTCCAAGAAGACGCGCTCGGCTCGGTGGCATAAACTGCGACAGCCTACCGGGCGTAAAACCACTGGAAACCCCTCGCTTCAGTGCGGGAAACGCTTGCACAAACGAAACTCCGCTAAACCCTGAATCTCTCACAACCTGGACGAATCATCTACGCGTCGGTTCCTCCCCTAATAGATCACTCCACAGCCGGACCAGGTTCCGCGTTTTTCACTAAATCTTCACGAGATCAGACGGCAAAGGGTTAGATCATGCTGTGGGTGCCCATTGTCGCTTGATTTGGACTTGATTGTGCCGCCGAATTTGGCGGCGACATCATGCAGAATCACGACGGCGAGGTCTTTTTATCGTGTCAGGTGGTCAAGCACTCGCATCTCAGGTGACAATTCGAGGCAATGGGGCAGCAGGTGTCCGTCTCGATATTGGTAGCTTTCTGTATGCCATTGGCACTGCTGTCCAGAGCGACGCATTTAACGGAATTCGTGTCACTGACCATTCCACCCTGAGGAGCGTAGACAACACGATCACCGCTAATGGAGGAAACGGGGTAAGGTTGGAGGGAGGTTCGGAAGCAAGGTTCGAAGTTAACGTTACCGGAAACGTCATTACCGGCAATGCCACCCATGGCGTCAATATCGGCGATCTCTCGTTTGCCAACTTTGGCATTGGGAACACTATCAAAGCGAACTCTGCCCAGCCGGATGTCGCCTGTAATCCGCAGTTCTCCGCTGAAAGAGGGGCATTGCCGACTAGCAATATCGGAGGTGGCACAACGAATTGTGTCGAACCTTAGTATTGAGAAAAGACTTGCCGAGAGATGGTGCCGCCGGAAAATCTGGGCGGCTCTTTTTCCTACACGCCTGGTACGCGTCTCTCGGACAGCCCCTCCCCCACGGAATCATCTACATTCCGAACCTCGATAACCTCACAGGTACGCATGGTGGCAGAGCACTTTAGAAAATACCGTCAAAGACCTGTAGCCACACACGAATCTGGGCCCACTCCGCCTCGTTGCCGTGGTCCGCACTCTCGGAGTCTCCGCCGACGAACTGCTCGGCCTCAAGTCTTCGAAGATCGAGCGCAGGAAGGAAGACCCCAAGCGGCGGCGGCCGTGGAAGAGATTTCAGCGCATGGCTTCGCTTCCGGAACGCGATCAGCGCGCCGTCATCCGCCTGATTAATTCGGCTTGTAACCTCGAGGGAACACGCGCCGCCTGACGCTCGCGGGTCGTGGGGAGATTTTTCTTTAGCTGCTGCCGCCGTTTGTTTTCAACAAGTTCCCGTATAGGAACCGCGCGGCGCTGTAGAGCGCCGGAAAATCTCTAAGTCGCTGATTTCTGGATGGTTCCTATACAATACAGCAACCAAAGTTGCTGTGCAGCACCCTTTTAGGGGTGACGTGTCATACCCACTGCCCATGCCGAAGGCATGGCTCTTCGGGCGCTCCGCGTTACCGGAGCTGCTTAGAACCTCGGAAGGCGACTGGAGGGCGCTCCGAGGCCCTCTACTTGACCTGAGCACCGGGATCGCTGATCACCAAGGGAATGGTGAACACCTCTACCTCGTTAGGCAGTCTGAGTGTGACAGTTGGGCTGCTGGGATCACCCTTCAACCCGGCAACGAGCTTGTAGCGGTACGTTACTGTGAACGTGGCGGGTTCGTGAGCCGTGAACTGCCAGGTCTTCGCGTTTTCCTCTGCAGCAGCAGCTAACAGTTTGTTGCCGTCCTCGATATGAGTGGCTGTCACCCGCTGACCGTCCGTAGTGATCTTTACATGGACGATCCCCTCGACGTGCGCCGCACGAGCTAATGGCGGGTAAAATGGCACGCCGACAGTCGCTACCTTCGGCAGGGCTACTTTAGACTCCTGACCGCTAGCCGTGAACGGCGCTAGCGACGCAACGATGGCTAGCGGCAGGAACATGATGCTTCGGCTTATCAGATTCGTCGTCATGGCTAGTTGTCCCACGGATTGTGAGGCGTGGTCTCCTTATAGGGCTGCCCGTTCGAATACTTGTAATTCTCGATGATGTATCTGGTGAGCACCTTGTCGTCGACGGTCGCCCAGCTGCTGTTCCAGATCGGGTATGAACCATTTTTCCCAAACGAAAGAGAAGACAGCCCGAGCGCCGAAGCGGCCCACGCTGAGGTTTGAAAGGCTCGGTACTCGTCAGAAAAATCGCTTAGTTGTCCAGTGGCATAACGCGGATCACTTATATCCGTGATGTGCGTCCCCTCATGGGCCGCATCGATTGCCTGGCTGTTTTGGCTGCTGATCTTGCTCGGATCGAACGTCACATTGAAACTGAGTCCGCCAGTTTTGTCGTTGTAGACCGTGTCTGTGTGGCCAGTAGCATCACCTTTCAGCGCACCGAAGGACACGTTTACGTTGTTACCGTCATTCTCAGTGCCAAGTGCTTTCAGCGATGCTTCCAGTCGCACTTTTTTTACCGGATCTTTCTCAGATGAGCGGGCAAACCGTGACATCCGTATATATACCATTGCCTGGTGGTGCTACCAGGCCGCGAACGCCATGACGACAAATCCGGCAAGGCGCAAAAGTTCTCGGCCTCGGGTCATGTGCGTCTTAATGTATTCTCCCCTCTTTGATGTGGCGCAGTGTTCCAGGCTCGCGAAGCGGATAAGGATGCCGGAGATAACCAGTGGGGGGACTACCGCCACAAGAACGGCTATTAGGAGTTCCTGTTTCCAGAAAAAGAGGAGTGCGAGGAGGCCAGCGCCCCAGTCAGTCAGGAGCTTCAGGGGGTGGACTTGATGGTAGAGGTATTTTTCGCGGGTCGTCATCAAGGTATCGGGCATGGGTTTAACGATGCCGCCGCGGGTCAAGCTCATTTGAAGTATTTCTTCACGGTTGAGCGGATGGCCCGAGCAAGTTTCCTCCTAACCACAATCTCAGGCTTATCTGGGATGTCGGGCAGAGCGACAATGCCGATGCACCGGCCTTCGTCATCCACCACCGGCACGCGATGGATTACGTGCATCTGCAGGAGCTTCTCGCAGTGCTTTAGATCGTCATCTGCAAGGCACGTAATGAGATTACGAGTGATATAAGGTTCAATGGCGGTCTTTTTGGGATCGTGGCCATCAGCAATCGCTCGACAACATACATCGCGATCGGTAATAACGCCCACCAGCCGTCGTGAACTGTGCTCCTCCACAACCGGCAGACAGCCCACATCTTTATCCCTCATTACGCTGGCTACATGATGAACCGTATCTGAGGGCACGCAGCAAACGGGGTGCTTCGTCATCACGTCGCGAACTTTTGGAGAGGACAGCTGGAGCGTTTGGTAAAACGGGGTAGCATCCATCGCTCCCATTGTTTTTAAATCATCCGGCGTTGATTCGTCGATCTCGTAGAGCACCGGATGCTTCGGATGATCTCGTATCAGATAGGGGGCGAGACCATCACGCAACGCCGCCTCGTCCATTGAGAGTCCGTGGTAGACGAGGTATACCTGCTGACATTTAGACGCAGGACAGGTCACTCGCACCGCAGGTCGGCCCTCTTTTATGTAATTGTCAACGAGGGGTTTGAGACTCGTCTTCGTTGCATCTATTCTAATTGCGATTCCCATATTACTCACTCCAACTTCAGCTTTCATCCGGTATTGAACGATCGATTTTCAGGCGCGGATGTCCCGCATGCCTACTCCGTGAGGGTTTCGGGGATGTAGACGCTGCGGAGCGGTATCATGCCTTTGTATTTTGCGTCGAGTCGCGGGTAATACTTGTAGACGAGTTCCACGAGTTCCTTGCCGTCGATCAGTTTCAGGTGACGTTTGGAGGACGCAAAGTCGTGGGCCTTTTTGTTGAAGCCGCCAGCGGATACAAATAGCCCGAAGTCCTTTTCGGAAACCTTGCCGGAAAGTTCGGACACCGCGGCCTCATTAACTTCGCCTTCCCCGCTTTTCACTTGCACGATGATGGTGGGCGGCGTGACCCACAAATCGTCCTTATTCGCTCGAATGTCAATTCCTCGATCAGGGCCGGGCGGACTTACCTTGGTCTTGTAGCCCATGAGGTTGAGGAGGTGTCCCACGAACTCGGCCAGGCCATGGCCTTTAAGTTTCTGGTGGATCTGCTTCAAAACAAAATCGCGCGACTGTTGTTCGATATCGTCCGCGACAACACTGATGGACTCGTCTTCTTCCTCCAGCGTAGGCGCTGGGATTGTCTTGCCTTCAAGCGCCGCCTCGAACTCGTCGGCGTAGTTCTTCACCTGGAAGAAGCTCATGGCGGAGCCGATCTCGTAGAGCGCACCCTGGGAAAAGGTCGTGCGGGGAAGCTTTTTCAGCCACTCAACGCTTCGGAGTTGGGGATAGCTTAGCGAGGAGTCGTACTTGAATTCACCGGTTACCCGGCCGAGCCAGATCTCGGCACTGCCTTTCAAGGGGAAGATGACAATGTCACCGATCTTCATTTCCCGCACGAAGCGGAAGAGCTGGCCCGCGCTAACGGGAATCGCGCCGGGCTTCGTGTCCGGGTACACCTGTTCATACCGTTTCTTGAAATCCTCGCGCGTCTTGAGCAGGGACAGGTCGCCCATCTTTTCCCAGCCGATTGCGACTACGTTTTTCTGTTCAAACAGGGACTCGGCGTCCCCTGTTTTACCCGCGTGGATGCCCCAGAACGTTTTTTCTTTTTCCATGGGTGTTTTATTTATCGTTTGGGCATTCTAACTGTAGCAGTGGGGAGGGGGATGTCAAAGGCGATGCTTCCCGGCCATTTTTCTCATGTAGGCGCCGACGGCAGTGCGCGGAGTCGGAGATGGCGCGACCGGCATGATCCTCCGGCCCGTTACCAGCGAACATCCCTTGCGAATCCCAGGATCGCCAGAAAAAATGCGTCTTAAGAGTTTGCAAAACGAATAGGCCGCCACGGGGATGATAAGGCGGCTTTTTACGAACCCGGAGAAAGGCTTTGTCTTGTAGCGGAGCAACTGTTGGAGCGTCTCTTCGGCGGTGCCATCGAAGACTGCACTATTAGTGAGTCGGAGACACAACGAGTCCGGGCCCAAAATCGGATAGATCTCCTGATCCCTCGTCCGGTCCGCCTTAACCCAATCGGGTTTGTAGTGATGCGCGCCATCGATCTCAACAAAAATGAGCCGCTTTCCCAGAATCAGGAAATCGACTCTCCGATGTCCGACCATTGGTTGGAATTGATAATGAATGTGAAACTTTCCAGGAGTTTCCTAAATTGCAATTCGGCGCGGTTCTGGGACCGGATGCTTTCTTGCTGATATTTGAGGAGTTGGGTGAGAGACGCCAGCTATCCAGTAAACACCGTTCATGTGTTCGCATCCAGGCAAAACGTTTTCGACGATGGATTTTAGGTAGCGGGTGTGTGTCTAGGTTATAGCGTACCTCTGTTCACGCAACTGGAACGCCTTGGTGCCACCCTCCAGGATCTTGCACACCTCTTCCCTGATTCCCAGAACCGGACCGGTCGGATTTGTATCCTCCAGCGCCCCGCTACGATAGGCAATCTTGGGCGAGCGGGAGCCGTCGAAGTTAGCGATAAACACCTGTTCAGCATCTGTATTCACGACCCGATTCGGATTGTGCGTAATGATGATGACCTGACGAGTTTTCTTCCTTGTACGAAAATACTCAATCAAGCTTGGATAAACGGATACGTTATCCAAGTTGTCGTCCGGCTGATCGATAATCAACGGTCTGTGATCCTCGTTTTCGGCTTCCAGGTAGAGCAACAACAAAACTATTCCCTTCTCGCCGGGGGACAAGAGGTGCAGGTCTTTGCCGTCAAACTTAATCGAGTAGGTAACGGCGAAATCCTCGATGCTATAAAACCAGTCCGCAAAGTCCTTAAGATTTGCGGGCCGTTCACCGATATAGATGCGTTCGTGAGGCTCGTACAAGACTTGTTTGAGCCCTTCAAACGTCGTCTCCGCCTTTATCCAGCAGTACCGATCCAACGCGGGTTTTCCAATGTCGGCAAGGCGATGGGCATCAGATCCGTGGAGGCAAGGTTTCAGGGTCTTGAACTCCACCTCGAACTCCTCGGCATTGAGGTGTCCGTCGCCCCGCGTCCACGCTATTGTTCCAGGATTAGCCGAAAAAATCCCGTCGGCTCCTTGGAGAAGAATTTTCCGCGTCAAGTGATCCTGACCGTTCCAATCCAAAAGGCCTAGGTGCTCTTCTGCGAGGAAAATTAGGTACTTGCCTTTGAAAATCTTCTCTTTGTTGTGCAACACTCTCTTTATTTCAGACGGGTCCACTGTAGCGTTCATACATCCGATCTCGAAATCTGACCGGTGGTCGTTGAATGCTGGATGCTCGCTCTTCAGCTGTTTGCCCAGAAGTTCCAAGTTTGTCCGCCGGACGGATAGGTGGAAGTCAGGACGCTGAGGGTCTCCCTCGAAATGAAATTTGAGCTCTTGCAGGAAGTGTTCCTCAATCTCGTCCGGTGAAAGAGTCTCGGAGAAGAGCACATGGTAGTTGATACGACGAGGGCCATTGCCCGTATTGATAATCTTGTCCAGCCGATATTCGATGTTCGGCAAGACGAGCGCCGCGCCCGCCAGACGGCCCTGATTCTTGTACTCGCGAACCTTCCGGTATCCCTCAACGGTGAAATAGTCAGTGATGCCTATCACCGAAATATCAGTCAGGGATTCCAAGGCAGTGACGTACTTTTCCCAGTCGGGCTCACCCCCGGTTAGCTTTGGGAACTGATTGTTCAGCGCCGAGAGCGGGCTGTGGATGTGAAGGTCCCATTTTCTCCACTCGGAGCCTCTCGGGTAGGTTGTCGTAGGCATATAAAAATTATTTGTGTGTTTTTACCCTATCAAGTCACAGGGTTGCGTCAAGTGCTGTTGTTGCGAACATAAACTCCAAAATTGTGTTCGGCTTCTTCCTTTTGACACTGCTTCACAATCTTTAACAGCACGGCAACTTCCTTGCGTTGCTTTTACGGCTTACGGGTCAGGAACGCAGCCAGTCCGATGAGAGCAACAAGGCCGGTCAAGGCACCGATAATTTTGAGGCGAAACTCCTAAGCCTTGCGGCTTTCCTCGATGACTGCGCGGCGAAGTTTTGCGTGCGATTCCGGGGTTAGGTAAGTTCGGCCAGAGATCGAAGCGTGAGTGCGTGGTGCCACATTTTTGGCCTTGATTATCGCATGATCACAAAGTCATCACAGGCTACGACCTGTCCACATCGACCGACCTCGCTGGCATCTTCCTGCTCCCACTGCTTCATAGACTGCTTCACAATCTTTAACAACGCGGTAACTTCCTTGCGTTGCCGGGCGCGTTTACGACTCCGCTGCACAATGGGGTGGTTCTTTTCGGTAGTATTTTAGCTAAGCACGCGCACGCGCCGATTGCGAGGACGACACAGATGGAAGAAGAACCCTTTGTTCTAGAAAATGGAACGATGGCGTTGATTTACCCGAAAGGAAGACGCCCTGCCCTCGAAATTCCAAACAGCTTCAGTTTCGTTCTCAACGTCTCACGGCTGGTGGACCAGAGTCCAGAAGCACGTTTGCCGGTTGCGCCTGGTCATGACCTGAGAAAGGCGACTAAGGCGGAAGTCGGAGCCATCAAAGACGTGATGATCCACCATTCAGCGGCATCAGTGTTTTCAGCTTGGCAATCTGGTGACGAATACATAACTGAGGATGGAGGCACATCCAGGAAGTCACTCCCTGAGGATCAATGGCGTTATTTCGTTATTGCCTTTGAGGGCTCGAACTCCACAATGGTTGAGATCGAGCGAGCACTCTCCATCGCCTCATTCGAACTGAAGATAGGCTTCACGCTCTTGCAGGAAGTGATTCCCGCTCGGGGAGCCCCTTGGCTGATATATCACCCTGGACGGCTTTTCGCTCAAGTGAACAGCACGCAATCAGGCGGAGGGTTGCCCTTCTTTGATGTGACTTCCGACGAAGTAGAAATCAAAGCCTTTCTCCACGTGCGTGATGACCGTCTTCGTAGGAGAAAGTTCGAGCCCTCGTTCTTGCAAAAATTGCATAACGATGGGTTTAACCTCTCCTTCCAGCAGTTCTTTCGTCCTGCCGGTAATAACGAAGTCGTCCGCATAACGGATGAAATTCACAGAGGGACATAGACCTCCAAAGGACTTGAGAGCTCTTCCCGCTGGATACTTATCCTTCAGGATTCGCTCAAGTCCGTCCAACGCGCAATTAGCGAGCGCGGGGGAGACGACGAGCGTCGAATGTTAAAGGAGTGTTAACGCCAGATGCATTGCAAAACCGCGGTGCACATAGCTGACAACCGTTTCCTTGCGCCGAACCGGCAGAGAAGCTCTACAATAATGCGTTATGCGCTGAGGTTCTATGAATGTGACCCGGATGTTGTCCGGACGCTCCTACCTGAATTGCCACCGTAGATTCGGTTCGCCGCTGCTGATTTTCGTTTTCCTGCTTCTTCTGCCTGCCTGCAAGTCCAAAACACCATTGCAGGCCGAATCCGGTTCCTCCAGCGACAGACTGGCACTGACCTTCACCTACGGTTCCGAGAAGGAAAAGTGGATCAACGAGGTCACCACCGAATTTAATCGCGCCGATCACCGGACCAGCAGCGGGAAGCGAATCTATGTCCAAGCCATCCCGATGGGGTCTGGCGAAGCGATCGATGAGGTTCTGGATGGACGCCGTCAGCCCCATCTCATTAGTCCGGCGTCTGCCGCATTCATCAAGCTGGGAAATGCGCAGTCGCAAAGCAAGTATGGGAAAGATCTGATCGCCTCCACCGACAACCTGGTGCTCTCACCGGTGGTGATCGCCATGTGGAAGCCTATGGCGGAGGCACTCGGATGGGGCAAGAAGCCGATCGGGTGGTCCGACATTCTAAGCTTGGCGCGCAGCCAGAAAGGTTGGGAGGCCTACGGATATCCGCAATGGGGCCGGTTCAAGTTCGGACATACCCACCCGCAGTTCAGCAACAGCGGCCTGATTTCTCTGTTCGCGGAGACCTATGCGGCTTGCGGAAAGACCGCCGGCCTGACCGTGGCCGATGTCGATAAGCCACATACAGCCGATTTCCTGTCAGGTATTGAGAAGTCCGTCGTGCATTACGGAAGCTCGACGGGTTTCTTCGGGCGTCAGATGTTCTCCACCGGCCCGCAGTACCTGTCGGCGGCCGTTCTCTACGAGAACATGGTCACCGAATCCTATTCTCAGAGCAATCTTCCTTTTCCAGTGGTTGCGATTTATCCGAAAGAAGGCACTTTCTGGAGCGACCATCCCATTGGCGTCGTGGAACGCGAGTGGGTGACGCCCGAACATCGCGAGGCGGCTAAGACTTACATCCAGTACCTGTTGCAACGCCCAGAGCAGGAAAAAGCCATCACTTACGGTTTCCGCCCTGGCGCGGTCGACGTGCCTTTGGCGTCCCCGATTGACGAAGCCCACGGCGTCGACCCTAAGGAACCCAAAACGACACTGGAGGTGCCCTCAGTGCCGGTGATGCACGCCATCCTTAATCTTTGGCAGCAGAAGAAGAAGGCCGCGAACGTCGTGCTGGTGCTTGATACCTCCGGTAGCATGAACGATGACCGCAAGATCCAGAACGCGCGCGAGGGCGCGAGGCAGCTCGTGAGCCTGCTTTCCGAAGGCGACCGCCTTTCCCTGCTCCCGTTCAACAGCAAGATTACGTGGGCTAGCCAGAACCTCCTGATAAAGACGGGCAGAGATGAGCTGTCGAGGACCATCGACTCGCTCTTTGCGCAAGGGGGCACGGCTCTTTACGACTCGATCGATACGGCGTATCAATACCTTCTGACCCAGAACCCAGGAGCAGAGTCGGATAGTATCCTGTCGGTGGTCGTGTTGACCGATGGCGAGGACACCGAGAGCAAGATGCACCTCAATGAACTGATGGATCGCATTCACTTCGACGGCGAGATTCGCAAGATTCATGTTTTCACGATCGCGTATGGAAAAGATGCGAAGAAGAGCATTTTGAACCAGATCGCGGAAGCGACCCAGGCAAAAGCCTACGAAGGCACGCCGGAGAACATTGTTGGCGTCTTCAAGGACATCTCGACCTTTTTCTAAGCGAAACGACAACGAATGCCAAACATCACCACTTCGAGCGATGGTCCCAAGCTCACTCCGCTGGGAAAAGTCTTTATCTTCTTCTTCATCGTCGGCTGCACGGCTGGGGCCTATTACATGTTCGTCGGCAAGAAGTCCTTGCAGGCGACGAAGGACGCCGCCACTGCATTACTCGGCGGCGGCCCACCTGTGGAGATCGGCATCGCGTATGGAACCGAGAAACAACGCTGGCTGGAATGGGCGGTTGCGGAATTCGCCAAGACATCCGACGGTAAGCACCTCAAGGTCAATCTGATTCCGATGGGGTCGCTCGAAGGCGCTCATGCCGTATTGTCCGGGGACCAACGCATCAACGTGTGGTCGCCGGCGAGCGCCGCATACAAAGACATCTTTGTGCAGGAGTGGCAAGTAAAGTACAACGACAATCCGATCGTTCGAGAAGAGCCCATCGCACTCACGCCCATGGTGTTTGTGGTCTGGGACGAGCGCTATCAGGCCTTCATACAGAAGTACAAGACCATGTCGCTTGAAACGGTGAACCAGGCGCTTCAAGCCAAGGGCGGATGGGACGAGATCGCTCATCATCCCGAGTGGGGCCTGTTCAAGTTTGGTCATACTCATCCCAACCAATCGAACTCAGGCCTGATGACGATCGTTCTGGCGGCGTATTCCTATCACCATAAAACCAAGGACCTCACGCTCAAGGATGTGCTCGACGTAGGCTTTCAAAAGTGGCTTGAGGAACTCGAACGCGGAGCCAGCGGCATGTCCAACAGCACGGGCAATATGATGCGCGAGATGGTTCTGAAAGGGCCTTCATCCTACGACGTGCTGTACGTGTACGAGAGCGTCGCGATCGACTACCTGAAGAATGCGGAAGGCCGTTGGGGACAACTCCGGGTGGTGTATCCCGAATACAATGCCTGGAACGAGAATCCGTACTACATTATTAATGCTTCGTGGAGCAGTTCCGATCAGCGTAAGGCTGCCGACACGTTCTTGAACTTTCTGCTGACAGAGCCGATCCAGAAAGAATCGCTGAAGCACGGCTTCCGCCCGGCAAACCCGAATGTGCCCGTAAAATTTGCGGATAGCCCGTTTGAGCTTTACGCCGGAAATGGCATCCAGGTGGACCTGCAGAAGGTTTGCGAGGCGCCCAAGGCGGAAGTGGTCAACAATCTCCTGGCCAGCTGGCAGCGTACACAGGGAAACCGGTAGGGAGTAAGCTGTAGAGGCTTATGCGGTACAACTGAAGGGGGCGTGCAACCCTATGTTCCAACGGCTCTCGAATCTCATTCGCGGTTTCTTCAGCCTGTTCATTTCCGGACTTGAACGCCAGAACCCGGAAGCCCTGCTGGAAGTGGAGCAGGAAAACCTGCGCAAGCAAATCGGACAGTACAACCAGGGATTAGCATCTCATGCGGGCCTATGCGAGAGGCTGATCTCGCAGGTCAAACAACTGGAGAGTGAACAGCGCGATCTGCGCGCGAAAGCTGCAGCGAACTTGAGGGCTGGTAATCGGGAGGCCGCTGCACAATATGCGCTGCGCTTGCAAATGGTCGAACGAGAACTGGACGAGAACCGCGCGCAGATGGAGCAAGCCGAGAAGACCTACAAGGACCTGGTCAAGGCCAGGGATGTGGCCATCACCGCCGCGCGCACAAAGATCGAGTCGCTCAAGTCCGGGATCACCGACCTGAAGATGAAACGCGCCATGGCCGAACTGACGGAGATGGCGTCCGGTATGATCACCAACATTGGCAGTTCTGGAGAAACTCTTGACCGGCTGCACAACATCGTCGAGGAGGAGCGGTCGAAGGCCGCCGGGCGCGTGCGTGTGGCACGCGATACTCTCGACACCTCTGGTGTAATGGTGAAGGACGCCGAGCAGAAAGCTCTCGCCGACCAGGCCCTGGCCGACTTCGCAGCCAAAGAAGGGATTGCTCTCGACCCTGCTGCCGCGGCCGATCCGCAAGCAGCGCCGCAGGCAAGCCCCACCAAGTCGATGGGGCCAGCGGGCATGGAAAAGGCCTAAGGCGAATGTCCTGGCGCGGCGGATTCTAGCGTGTGGCGCTATCTCAAGTCCGCGTTTCTCGTCAGCGTCGACGTGCCGAGCCTCGGCCGTATTCCCGTCAACGCTCTGGGTGCCGCTGCGTTCGCCATCCTGGGCTTCGCCCAGCCCGCATTCTGGCTGGTGGGACTCGCCATCGAGGCCGCCGTCGTTCCCTCCCTCGCGTTCAATCCCCGGTTTCAAAAGATTGTGGAAGCTCAGTCCCTCGAACTCTCTCAGGGAGATGCGGAACAGAAACGCCAGGCGCTGGTCAAGCTTCTTGAGGCGGGGGCGCAGCAACGTCTTTGGGGCTTGGCCAAGAAATGCAATCAGGTGCTCGATGTCTACCGCAGCCAGCAGGCGGAAGACTTCATCATCGACAGCAACGATCAGGCTCTTAAGAATCTGGAATGGGTCTACCTGAAGCTCCTCGTTGCGCGCCATCATCTCCTCAGTCCCACAAGTGAGACCGAACAAACTCTGGAGAAAAAGATCCAGGACCTTGAAAAAAATCTTCAAGACAGAGAAGACACAGAATCGCTGCGACAATCGAAAGCGGCCACACTAAACATCCTAAAGAAACGGCTGGCCACTATGCGTAAGAAACAGCAGACGCTCGAAGAGATCGAGAGCGATCTGACGCGGATAGACAATCAGGTGGATCTGATTCTTGAGAATGCGACCGTGCAAGGAAAACCACAGACCATCTCCGCGGACATCGAACTGGCCAGCGATCTCCTGGGGGGCTCCGTCTTCGGCGAGGATGAATCGGTGATCAGCCATCTGGAGCAGACTTACGGACAGCGGAAGGCCAGCGCGCAGAAGGAGCCGGCCTGATGGCGACATCGGGAACGGCCATCCCGGACCAAGCCCCGCGGCCAAAACTGTCGCAGTGGGCGCTCGACGCCATTCAACTCTACGAGAGCAATGCCGCCAGCCAGTTCATCGTCTATGGCAATGTAAGCGATCAGATGGTGGTCCCGTCGCCCGCTGCGCACCTGGGAGGCTTGAGTGACTTTCTGCTGCAGGTCTTGTTGTCCCGCTTCGACGTTGTACTGAGTTATGACATCGGAAACGGAATACGCGTAGAAAAAGGGGGTGAGATTTTCTCGCGCTGGCCGCAACTCCAGCAAGATCCGAACCTGCCCAAAGCACCCCGCTCAGCAATTGAAACGCTGACTCACTATTTCCGTTACACGGCAAATCTGGCACGCCTGAACCGGGAGCGCGTGCAGGTCGGCTGTATCATCAAGAGCGCGAACCTTCTCGCGCCCGCGCTGCTGGGAGGCTTTGACTATGATCTGAACGCTCTAGCCAGCCTTATCCGTGACTGGTCGAGCGAGACCCTGTTGGCTGGGCATGCGCTGGCCACGTTTCTTCTCACGGAGAATCTCAACGACCTCCATCCCTTAGTCGTGAACAACGCTCGCGCGGCCCGGATCAAAATCGCCCTGCCTTCTTCTGAAGACTTGGCGCAAGCATTCGAATTCCTGAAGCCCGCCTATTCCTGCGCCCTGCAAGGATTTTCCGGACAGTTGCCGAACGTCGCCCAGCAGCTTGCGGGTTCGACGCTGGGGGCCATCGAGACCTTGCTCAAAACACGCGAGCATTCTCGACAATCTTTGCGACCGAACGATCTGGTCAAGCTGAAGAAGCAGTTGATTGAGAACGATTGCAACGGCCTGATCGAGTTCATTGAAACCGCACGTACACTCGACGACATCCAGGGACAAGAAAAAGTCAAAGCGTGGCTCCGCCAGGACATCGCGCTATGGCAGCAAAGCGACCTTGCCGCCATGCCCAAGGGCTATTTGCTGTGCGGTCCGGTGGGCACGGGAAAAACGTTCATGGTGGAGTGCCTGGCCGGCGAGGCCCGCGTGCCGGTGGTAAAACTCAAGAATTTTCGGGACAAATGGGTGGGCTCGACAGAAGGCAATCTGGAGCGAATCTTCCGCTTGCTGCAGGCGCTCGGGCGCTGCTACGTCTTCGTCGATGAGGCAGACCAAACCATCGGTCGGCGTGACACATCCAGCGGCGATTCTGGAATCTCGGGCCGCATCTATTCCATGCTTGCCGAGGAAATGGGCAGCAGCACAAGCCGCGGAAAGCTGATCTGGATCCTGGCTTCGAGCCGCCCCGATCTGATCGAGGTCGATCTAAAACGCCCCGGCCGAATCGACGTAAAAATTCCGCTGTTTCCGACGACAAAAGCACGAGAGAGCTTCAGTCTCATCCGCATGCTATGCCAGAAGCGAGGCGTCAGTATTCAGGATTCGGACTTTGCAACCGTCGAACCTCTGATTCCCATACTGCTCACGCCGGGAGCAGCGGAGACGCTGGCTGTGAAGATCTATCGCTTGGTGCGCACCTCCGGCTTGTCCCCTCTGGATGCCCTGCGATCCTGCCTGACCGACTACCAGAATCCAGTGCCTTTAGAGACTCTGGAATTCCAGATTCGCCTCGCGGTGTCCGAAGCCAGCGATCTGGAATTTGTCCCAGCTGATTTTCGCGTCCACCCCTCCACTTCAGCGGCTCAGACTCCACTGCAAAATAGCGGTTGAATAGATGTCGTGTGGTGGAGAGTTTGATCCGTACATCGTGATCGCCCGAAGGCTCTTCCCGTTGGGGAAGCAAACCAGAAGAGAGCTGCTCGTGAAGAGTAGCGGACCATCGGGGCGAGAATCCTCCGGAATGCGATAGGGCCAAGATATTCGGAAGCGCCTCGAAGAGTTACGGCGGCAGGAACCAACAAAGGAGGCAGCCTCACGCTCAGGGGAACCAGATCGACTGGCGAATGATGCCGCGTGATGCCAATATACTTGATGTCGCGACCCATGCAGTTGCCTCCCTGTCCCGTGGTAACTCAGCTTTGCTTCCTTGCCCTTGCCTTTGCGTGCCATCTTCGCATCCGGGTCCGTCTTCGATTCGTGCGTCTCATTGGACCGCTTCTCCCCGTGAAAATCCGCCGTCGCGTTGCCAGGATCGTCCGGCGGAACGGCGTTCTTTAAGAAGCGTCTAACAAAACCTCGGATTGGGCAGCCAATTCATTGCTTCACTCGGTTGGTGCTGTCGAAAACTCGGAGACCTATACGCGCCGAGATTGGTGAGAGGCTGACGGGAGACGATGAACCGTGGTCGCCCGAGTCTCGATCGGGTATACGGGGACGTCCGCCTTGCGGCTTGGGTTTCGGCAACGGCAAGAGTGGCTTAATCATGTCCCACAATCCGTCAGGAACCAGTGTGGCACTCATAGTAACGAATCTCCACGGCGGGCGAAGATCGGATTGTTCCGTCCCCGGGTCCGAAGCTCAGGAAATCTAATGAAGGGTACGCCGTACGGTACGAGCTAGCGGCGTCGTTGACCATTGTTTCCGTTGGTTCAGTTTTGAATAGTCACCGGCACGTGTTGGAGGACGGCGAGATTGCCACTTGAATCGAGGACTCTGACTTCGATCGTGTGCGCACCATTTCCATACGGGCTCGTATCTAACGAAAACCCATAGCCGATTGCGGCGGGCGCGTGTGGGAAATCCTTGCCTACGTCGGATCGAGATCCGCCGTAAGTGGCATGACCCGCCAAGACTCCATCC
>Ga0307479_10002489_pt1 | contig 16729 bp, 16 predicted proteins | sample atmos_gasesECM4C_FD_203743 | JGI IMG/M metagenome (GOLD analysis project Ga0307479, IMG submission 203743) | Hardwood forest soil microbial communities from Morgan-Monroe State Forest, Indiana, United States - atmos_gasesECM4C_515 | ecosystem: Environmental > Terrestrial > Soil > Temperate... | reverse complement strand
ACGAGGTGTCCCGTCAGCGCCGACTGCACCGCGATCTGCGCGGTCTCGAGGTCGCGGATCTCGCCGATCATGATCACGTCGGGGTCCTGGCGCACGATCGAGCGCAGCGCGTTGGCGAACGTGAGGTCGATCTGCGGCTTGACCTGGATCTGGTTGATGCCCGGCATCTGATACTCGACCGGGTCCTCGACGGTGAGTATCTTGACGTCCGGCTTGTTGAGCCTGTCGAGCGCGGTGTAGAGCGTCGTCGTCTTGCCGCTGCCCGTCGGCCCCGTCACGAGCAGGATGCCGTGCGGCTCCAGCAGCACATCGAGGAAAACCTTGAGCGTGTCCTCCTCGAAGCCCAGCCGCTTGAAGTCGAGCGCAACGCCGCCCTTGTCGAGAATCCGCATCACGACCGACTCGCCGTGCATCGTCGGCACGGTGGAAATGCGCAAATCGATCTCCTTGCCCTGCACGCGCAGTCGAATGCGGCCGTCCTGCGGCAGCCGCCGCTCGGCGATATCGAGGTTGGCCATGATCTTGACGCGCGAGATGACCGCCGCAGCAAGCTTTCGTGGTGGCGACTCGATCTCGTGCAAAACGCCATCGATGCGGTAGCGCACGATAAGACGGTCTTCGAACGGCTCGATGTGGATATCGGACGCTCTCGTCTCGAGCGCGTTGGTGATGATGAGAGACACGAGCCGGATTACCGGCGCTTCGGAGGCGAGATCCTTCAGCTGCTGGATATCGGCGTCGAAACCCAGGTCATCGCGCTGCTCGACGTCGCCGACGAGCTGGCCCAGCGCCGACTTGCCGGCGCCGTAAAGGCGCTCGAGCGCAGCTTCCAGCTCGGTGGGTATCGCGACCAGCGGCCGGACCTTGCGCCCGGTCACCATCTCGAAGGCAGCGATCGTGTAGCTGTCGGTCGGGTCGGCCATCGCCAGCGCCAGCTCGTCCTCGTCCTCGGTAAGCGGCAGCGCCTGCGCTTCGCGCAGGAAGCGCGCGGACACGCGCTCCTCGAGGATCGGCAGCTCGGGATAGCCGGCGGCTTCGACGAGAGGCATGCCGAGTTGTTGCGCGAGCGCCTCGGCGACGTCGCGCTGCGCAACCAGGCCCAGCGTGACCAGCAGGCCGCCCAGTTTCTCGTGGGTTTCCTGCTGCAGGCGCAGTGCGCGCTCGAGGCCGGCGGCGTCGAGCTTGCCGCGCTCGATCAGGATCTCGCCGATGCGCTTGCGGGCCGGCGGTGGCGCCGGCTCGGTTGCCGGGCTTTCGATCAAAGTGTCCAAACTTTAGGTAACTATCGGTGGCAAATGAAAAATCTTAACATAGACCACGCCTGCTCCATCGCCGTTCCATCGCTGTAGACGCAGCCTACGACACTATAATGTGCGGCGCCCGATGCTGCGGCGAGCCGAGCTGCCCGTTTCCGAAGTCAAACTGATCGCCTTTTGCCTTCCGCAGTTCGATCCGCAGCCCTCAGCCGCCGACACCGTGACGGAAGCGAGCCATGAAGCTCATTTGCTACGCCTTGAGACCGGATCCGCCGATGATCCGCGCCGCGCCGACCACGCGCGCGTGGATGGACAACGTCAAGGACAACCACGCGTATCGCTGTCTGCCGCTCAACATCGCCAACAGCCACGGCTGGGAAATCCTCTCGCCCTGCGCGTTCGAAGTGACCTGGACCGGCGGCATCCCCGCCTTCGCGCTCACGGTGAAGGCGCTCGACGGCTATTCGCAGCTCGCGCAGTTCGTCGTGTCGCATTTCGCCTACGGCATCGTCACCTTTCATCTGGGATATCTGTTCCGCACCGAGCCCGGCTGGGATCTTTTCGCGTCGGGCTCTCTCAACAGCCCGAAGGACGGCATCGCTCCGCTGAGCGGCGTGATCGAGACCGACTGGCTGCCTTATCCGTTCACGATGAACTGGCAGATGACGCGGCCCGGCACGGTGCGTTTCGGCAAGGACGAGCCCGTATGCATGGTCTTTCCCGTGCCGCACGGCACGTTGCAGGACATCGAGCCGGAAATCATCGACCTCGACAGCGTTCCCGAGGTCAAGCAACAGACGATGGAGTGGAAGGAACGGCGCGACGAGTTCATGCGCAAGCTCAACGCCAGGGATCCGCAGACGCTCAAGGACGCGTGGCAGCGCTACTACTTCCTCGGCAAGATGCCGGATGGATCGCTCCCGGAGCGGCATCTATCGAAGCTGCGCGTGGCGGCGCCGGTCGATAAGCGCAAGCCGCCGGGCGCCGAGCCACCGAAGCAGTGACAGACGGAGCCGCTTTCAATGGACACCACATCAAAGATCGCAGTCGACGCCCGACAGTTCCTCGATGCAGTGACCGGTGCCGCCACCGGCGACGGGCTGGTTCCCCAAGGGCTGGCGGACTTCGCCAAGGACCGCAAGCACGAGCAGCTGATCGTCGTCGCTGCGGCCCCGAAGTCGGGCTCGACATTTCTTGTCAATACGCTCATGCGGGTCACCGGGTTGCGCAGCTTTCGCCTTTGCGCAGCGTACTCGACCAACGAGCACGACCTGAATCTGCCCGCGTTATGCCTGATGAACGCCTACGGCTGCGTATCGCAATTGCACATCAAGGGCACGTTTCACAATGCGGCGCTGATGCGGACTTTCGGCATCAAGCCGATCATTCTCGTCAGGCGGATAGACGACATCGTCGTCAGTCTTCTGCACGACCTGAAGCAAAAAATGCAGTTGCCACAATTCGAGAACGGCTTGAATGGCTACTCGTTCGTATGGCTGGATCAATGCACGAAGGACCTGAGCGATGAGCGGCTGATCGACATGATCATCGACCTGGCCCTACCCTGGTTCGTCAATTTTTACGTATCGTGGTATCGGCTGTGCGAACAGGGCGCCGTCGACGCTCTTTGGCTGACGTACGAACAAATGCTTGCGGACAAGGAGGGAACATTGCGCCAGGTCCTGGAGTTCCTGGGCTTTCGCGATATCGGTGCAATCGATCAGGGCCTCCTGTCGTACAAATACCCAACGTTTAGAGATGGTCAAATCGGGCAGGGAGGTTCGGCCTTGACCGCAACTCAGCAGAAAAGGATCCGCGAGCATTTCTCGTACTACCCCGGCGTCGACTTCGGCAGGTATGGTCTGCGACGCGCCTGACAGGTTGCGGGCGACGCTACTGCAGCGATGACGACTTCGACGCTCGATAGCGAGGTCCGGAGGACCGATCCCTGCCCCTGCGGCAGCGGCAAGCGCTACAAGGAGTGTCACGGCGCGCTTCAGCCGGCACCGGTCGCGGCGTCGCGGCCCTCCGCGCGCGAGCTGCTCGCGCAGGGAAGATTCGACGACGCCGCGCGCAGCGCGCGCCACGAGATCGAGCTCGATGCCGCCAACGCCGATGCGTGGATCGTGCTCGGACTCAGTGTCGAGGCGACGAATCCCGACGCCGCGCTTGCCGCGTGGCAGAAGGCCGGCGCGTTGGCGCCGGTGCAGCCGGAAGCGCACTTCAGGATCGGCGATTTCCGCCGCCGGCGAGGCGAGTACGGCGCCGCCATCGCCGCGTATGAAGCCGCGCTCGCGGCAGGGTCGACGCATCCTGTCCTGCTAAACAATATTGGGCTCGCGCTGCAACAGCAGGGTCGATTCGAGGATGCCGAGCGCTACTATCGACGCGCGCTGCAGCAACAGCCGGGGCTGGTCGAGGCCAATGCCAATCTCGCCGATGTGCTGCGGCTGGCGCATCGTCACGCGGAGGCGGCGACCTGGTACGCGCGCGCCGCGACGCTGAATCCGAATGTCGCGTCCGTCTGGATGAATCTCGGCGTCTGCCAGCAGCGAACCGGTGCGATCGCGAGCGCGCGCGCGAGCCTCGAGCGAGCGCTCGCGATCAAGCCCGACGATCCGGAGGTCCTGGTCAACCTGGCATCGGTGCTCAATGCCGAGCAGCGGTACGCCGAAGCGCTGGCGCTGATCGAAAACCTGGTCGTACTCGAACCGGCATCGGCGGCGGCGCGCAACGTGCTCCTCTACGTCCGGCAACAAGTCTGCGATTGGCGGGATCTCGATCGGCTTTTCGAGGCGCAGCGCGCGTCGCTCGCGCAGGCGGATTCGCCTTCAGTCGCGCCGCACAACCTGCTCGCGCTGCCGTACACACCGGTCGAGCTGCTCGCCGCGGCGCGCAAGTGGGTCGCACACGCGATCAAGGTCGGCCCTGTTGATCCGCCACCGCAACCGGCGCTCGTCGACGGCAAGCTGCGCATCGCCTATCTCGGACCCGATTTCCACGCGCATCCGCTGGCCAATCTGCTGACGGAGGTGATCGAACGCCACGACCGCACGCGGTTCGAAGTCCTGGGCTACTCGTTGGGACCCGATGACGGAAGCGCGGCTCGCGCGCGCTTCGCCGCGGCCTTCGATCGTTTCGTCGACGTCCGCGCGGAGTCGTTCGAAGCGACGGCGCAGCGGATCCGCGATGACCGCATCGCGGTGCTGCTCGACACCAGCGGCTACGTGCTTCATGCGCGCCCCGAGATCCTCGCGTTGCGCCCGGCGCCGGTTCAGATCAACTGCATCGGCTTCGCCGGAACGCTGGGCGCCAGCTTCTACGATTACATTCTGGCCGATCGCATCGTCGCGCCGCCCGAGGAGCAGTCGGCATTCGACGAGCGCTTCATGTATCTGCCGCATTGTTACCTGCCCGGCGATACCAGGCGTCCGATCGCTCCGACCCCGTCGCGCCGCGACTGCGGCCTGCCCGATGCCGGGTTCGTCTTTTGCTGCTTCAATGCGAGCTACAAGATCCTGTCGCCCGTGTTCGGCGTCTGGATGCGGCTGCTGCAGCAGGTGCCGGGCAGCGTCCTGTGGCTGTTGCAGACCGATCCGCTCGCAACGCAGAATCTGCGCCGCGAAGCCGCGCGCCGTGGCGTCGAGGCGGAAAGGCTCGTGTTCGCGCCCCGCGTGCCGCTGCCCGACCACCTGGCTCGACATGCGACCGCCGACCTGTTCGTCGACACGCTGCCCTACAACGCTCACACGACGGCCAACGATGCGCTGTTCGCCGGTTTGCCGGTGCTAACTTGCGCGGGCGAGACGTTCGCGGGCCGCGTTTCGGCGAGTCAGCTGCTGGCGATCGGCCTGCCGGAGCTGGTGACGCACGATCTCGCTGCCTACGAGGCGCTCGCGCTCGAGCTGGCGCAGCAGCCCGACATCCTTGCCGGCTATCGAGCGCGCCTGCGAGCCAACCGCGACACCGAACCACTGTTCGACACGCAAGCCTACACGCGCGCGCTGGAAACTTTGCTCGAGGCGGCGTGCGAGCGATGACTGTTACCGGGTCGAACCCAGGCTTTCGCGGCCGAGTCGCACGGTAGTCGCGATGTCATCTGCGGTATGCGCCGCCGATACGAACCCCGCCTCGAACGCCGAGGGCGCGAGATATACGCCGGCGTCGAGCATGCGGTGGAAGAAACGGTTGAACGCTTCCTTGTCGCAGGCCATGACCTCGGCGTAGCTTTGCGGCGCATGCTCGGCGAAGTAGATGCCGAACATGCCGCCGATCGATTGCGCCGAGAACGGCACGCCCGCCTTCGTCGCGGCCGCCGCGAGTCCGTCGGTTAATGCGCGGGTGCGTTCGGAGAGCCTCTCGTAGAATCCCGGCGCCTCGATCACCTTGAGCGTCGCCAGTCCCGCCGCAACCGCGACCGGATTCCCGGACAGCGTTCCCGCCTGATACACCGGCCCCAGCGGCGCGATTTTCTCCATGATCGCGCGCCTGCCCCCGAACGCCCCGACCGGCATGCCGCCGCCGATGACCTTGCCGAGTGTGGTGAGATCGGGCGCAACGCCGTAGAGCCCCTGCGCGCCACGCAGGTGCAGCCGGAACCCGGTCATCACTTCGTCGAAGATCAGCACCGCGCCATAGCGGTCGCAAAGTCGACGCAGACCCGGCAGGAATTCGGGCTTGGGCGCAATCAGATTCATATTGCCCGCGACCGGCTCGACGATGATGCCGGCAATCTCCTCCGGATGCGCCTCGAATGTTGCAGCAACCTCGTCGAGATCGTTGTACGAGAGCACGACCGTCTCGCCGGCGATCGACGGCGGCACGCCGGCAGACGAAGGCTGGCCGAACGTCAGGGCTCCCGATCCGGCTTTCACGAGCAGGCTGTCGCCGTGGCCGTGATAGCAGCCTTCGAACTTGACGATCTTCGACCGGCCCGTGTAACCGCGCGCCAGGCGCAGCGCCGTCATCGTCGCCTCGGTGCCCGAGCTCACCAGCCGCACGAGCTCGAGCGACGGCAGCAGGCGGCACAGCGTTTCCGCCATCTCGATCTCGGCCTCGGTCGGCGCTCCGAATGACAGACCATGGCGCGCGGTCTCCTGCACGGCACGCACCGCGTCCGGATGCGCGTGCCCGAGGATCGCCGGTCCCCACGATCCGACGTAGTCGATGTAGCGCTTGCCGTCGGCGTCCCAAAGGTACGCGCCTTCGCCGCGCGTGAAGAAGCGCGGCGTGCCGCCGACCGAGCGAAACGCGCGCACGGGAGAATTGACTCCCGCGGGAATCGTTCGCTGTGCCCGTGCGAACAGCTCGTCGTTCCTGCTCATGCGCCCGCTCGATTGCCTGGACCGAGCGACATCAGGTCATCCCCGCCCGCTGCCGCGGCTTGGGAGTCGCGGCGTCGAACGCATCGCGAAACGCCTTCGCTGCTGCCTCGACGTCGCGCGCGCCGAACACGGCGGTGATGACCGCCAGCGCATCGGCACCGGCAGCGATCAGCAGGGGAGCGGTTGCAGGCGTGATGCCGCCGATGGCGACCGCGGCGACGCTCCACCGCGCCTTCGCCGCAGTGAGCAGGGAGGACTCCACGCGAGCCGCACCGGGCTTGACCATCGAGGGAAAGAAACTGCCGAACGCGATGTAGTCGGCACCCGCGGCGACGGCCGCTGCCGCCCGCTCCAGCGAATCGTAGCAGGACGCGCCGATGATCGCGGTCGACCCGAGGCGTTGACGCGCGCTGGCGAGCGGCGTGTCTTCGCGGCCGAGGTGCACGCCGTCGGCATCGACCGCGTACGCGAGATTGACGTCGTCGTTGACGATGAAGGTGACGCCCCGCGCCGCGCATAGATCGCGCAGTGCGAGCGCCTGCGCGCGGCGCAACGGCGGTGATGCGATCTTGCTGCGATACTGGACCGCGGCGGCGCCCCCGCTGATCGCGGCGGTCACGCGCGCGATCAGCTCATCGGTATCGAGCAGATCGGGCGTCAGCGCGTACAGCCCGGCGATCGTGGCCATCAATGACGATGCAGGTTCGGCGCGCGCGGCGCCTGCTCTTCATCGACGCGCGGATCGGCATCATCGTCGCGTGCCCAGAACAGCCGATCGGGCAGAAACTGTCCCATGCCCGGCCGGTACGCCTTGGCGAGGGCGTGCCACGTGTAATCCTGGGCCTCACGCACCGCTTCGGCGAGCTCGAGCCCGTTGGCGAGCATCGCCGCGATGGCGGAGGCGAGCGTGCAGCCTGAGCCGTGGTAACTGCCGGGCAGTCGCTCCCAGCTGTCGCTGCGCACGACGCCGCCTTTGCCGTAGAGTGTGTTGACCACCTGCGCCGTCGGCTCGTGCGTGCCGGTGATCAGCACGTGCTCGCAGCCGGCCTCGATCAGGCGTTGCGCGCAGACGGCGAGCGAAGGCTCCTCGTCGTCCTCGCCGTCGGCGAGGCGCCGCGCCTCGGTGCTGTTCGGCGTCAGGATCGTCGTCCGCGGCAGCAGCAGCTCGCGCAGCGCGTGCAGCATGTCGTCGCTCGCGAGCTCATCGCCCCGGCCCGACGCGAGCACGGGATCGAGCACCAGCGGCACGTCGGGATAGTCGGCGAGGATTTCCGCGATCGCGGCGATGTTCTCCACGCTGCCGAGCGCGCCGATCTTGAAGGCGTCGACCGGCATGTCCTCGAGCAGGCAGCGGGCCTGGTCCGCGACCCACTCCGCGTCGATCGGCTGCACGCCCTCGACGCCCATTGTGTCCTGCACCGTGATCGCGGTCAGCACCGACAGCGGATGGCAGCCCATGCTGGCAAGCGTCAGGATGTCGGCCTGGATGCCGGCGCCGCCGCTTGGGTCGGACGCGGCGAAAGCGAGCACGATCGGAGGAAATTCGGAGGCTTGCTCGGCGGGGGGGTGCATGGAGAAGGCGAGGAAACGCGGTGAAAGGCTGCGGAGCGCGCGGAGAGTACGCCTCGTTCACGACCGGAGCGAAGTTCGTGAGAGCAGCCCCGGCAGCGGTGAACTTGGTAGAATTTCATTTTACTCCATTCGCATCCTTCCAAGCTCCGATGAAGAAATACATGTGCCTGATCTGCGGCCACATCTACGACGAGGCGCTCGGCGACCCCGACACGGGCGTCCCGCCCGGAACCAAATGGGAAGACGTCCCGCCGAATTGGACGTGCCCGGATTGCGGCGCCCGCAAGGAAGATTACGAATTGGTGGAATTCTGATGCGGATACTTCACACGATGCTGCGCGTCGGCGATCTCGACCGATCGCTGCGCTTCTACACCGACGTGCTCGGCATGCATGTCCTGCGAACGACCGACAGGCCGGAGCAGAAGTACAAGCTGGCTTTCGTCGGTTACGGCGACGAATCCGGGCACGCGGTGCTCGAGCTGACCTACAACTACGGGGTCGGCAAATACGATCTCGGCACCGCGTACGGTCACGTCGCGATCGAGGTGCCAGACGCCGCCGCGGCGTGCTCCGCGGTGCGCAGCAAGGGAGGCAACGTGACGCGCGAGGCGGGCCCCGTCAAGGGCGGCACGACCGTCATTGCGTTTGTCGAGGATCCAGACGGCTACAAGATCGAGCTGATCGAGCGCAAGGCCTAGTTCCGACCGACCGCGTCGTCGTAGATGCGGTCCAGCAGCGCCTCCCAGTCACGCGCGAAGCCGGAGGTATCGAACAACGGATTTTCGTCGCGCGTTCGCTCCAGGAAATTGCGGTATTCGTCGAGCCTCGCCGGCTCCTGCACCAGATCGAGCAGCCGCGCTGCGTACGCGTCCGGCGAATCTGCGATCAGATCCGTCAATCCCGACGCCAGCAGCAGGCTCGCTCCCACGCGTCCGGCGAAGGTCGCGCCACGGCAGGTGAGCATCGGAACGCCGGCCCACAGCGCGTCGACGCCGGAGGTGTGCGAGCCGTAGGGCAGCGTGTCGAGCGCGAGGTCGGCGCAGCGCAGCCGGGCGATATGCGCGTCCTGCGGCAGCGATCGGGCGAAGACCAGGCGTTCCGGATCGATCCCGGCGCGCTCGGCCTCGCCGCGCAGGTTCGACCGCGCGCGATCCTGATTGACCAGCAGCCAGAGCACTGCGTCCGGCGCGGCGCGCAGCGCCTCCATCCAGGCGGCGAAGAGCGCCCGGCGCAGCTTGTAGGTCTGGTTCAGGCACGCGAGCACCAGCGCGCCTTCGGTAAGGCCGTGGTCGGTGCGTCTGGCAGGTGCCGGCAGCCCGCGCCGCCGATCGGTGACGTAATAGCACCGCGGAAGCCGCCACACCTGCTCGTGGTAGAACGCCTCGCTTCCCGGGGGAATCACTTCCGCGTCGGCGATGATGCCATCGACGGCATCGTAGCCGATCGTTCCCGGGAAGCTCATGTAATGCACTTGCACCGGCGCCGGGCGCGCCGCGAGAATCGCCAGCCGTCCGCCCAGCGTATGGCCCGCGCGATCGACGAGAAGGTCGATGCCGTCTTCGCGGATCAATCGAGCCACTTCCGCGTCGGGCGCGGAGCGCACGTCGCGCCAGCGGTCGAACGCGGCGCGCACGCGCGCACGGAGCGCGCTCCGGTCGTCGGGACCATAGCTGTAGCCGGTGATCTCGAAACGGTTGCGGTCGTGCTCCTCGAACAGCCCGACCATCAGGCGCGCGGTCGGGTGCTCGTGAAAGCTGGCCGACAGATATCCAATCCGCAGCCGGCCGTTCCGCGGCGGAGCCGGCCGTCGCGGAACGGGAGTCGGCAGCATCGCGTGCGACCAGCGGCGCGCCACCGCGAGCTGCTGCCCCGGGGAAAGCGGCATCGCCAGCGCGACAAACGGCGACCAGCGCACATCGCCCGCGGCGTCATCGAGCGTGGCCGCAAGCCGCCGCTCGCAATCGTCGAGGCCGTCCCACTCGCAGAGGAAGTGCCGGGTGTGCACCAGGTTGACGCGGGCCGGCGTGAGCGCGGGATCGACCTCGAGCGCTCGCTCGAAGGCGTGCAGCGCCGCCTCGTCGTCTTTCAACATCCGGTACGCGAGTCCGAGATTGTCCCAAACCTCGCCACCGGCTGCCCCGAGCGCAATTGCGCGCTCGAGATGTTCGCGAGCCTTCGCCGCATAGCCCGCATCCAGACATGCTCCGCCGAGGCTCACTCGCACGCCCGCGTCGTCGGGCGCGCGCAGCGCACAGTCTTCGAGGACCCCGCAGGCATCGGCGGCCGCTCCGGACGCCATGAGCGCGTTACCCAGCGCGTGCAACAGAGCGATGTCGCCCGGATGAACCTCGAGGCCACGCCGTGCCGAGGCCTGCGCTTCCTGGAAACGGTGCTGCCCGGTCAACGCCAGCGTCAGGCCCGCGGCGGTGGCGGAATCGCCCCACCCGCGAGCTTGCACCCTGCGATAGCATCGTTCCGCAATGGAGAACGCGCCGGCGTCCAGCGCAATCGCTCCAAGTCGCGCCAGGAGCGCGGCGTTCTCCGGGCGCGCCGCGAGCGCGGCGTCGATCGCGGAGGCCGATGCGCGGCGATCTCCACGCGCGAGATGGAGGCGTGCGAGCACGACGCAAATCTCGTGTATCGGTAGCGACTGTTCCCGCGCTGCCGCCAGTGCACGCTCCAGTCGCTCGCGGGCGCTGTCGTGTTCACCCGCGGCGAGCTCCTGCTCGGCTATCTTGAACAGCGCCCCCGGATGCTCCGGAAGCGTCGACAGAATTTCGTCGTAGATGGCGCGCGCTTCGCCGGCGCGCCCGGCGGCTTCGTGGCGCGCCGCGAGCGCGAAGGCGTCCTGAATGGTGAGTTGCATGATTGCGAACCGCGGATTGCGATGCCGCCGTCGGCCCTCAGCCAGTCGGCTTCAGCAGCTCGCGGATGTCGTGCGCCAACGCGTCCGGCCCCTGGCCGTAGCTCTCGTACAGGCGAAGCCGCCCCTGCGGATCGAAAACATACGTTCCCGCGGAATGGTCGACGGTGTACGTGCCGGGCGTCGAACCCGGCTGCTTCTGGTAAATGATCTTGAATTCCTTCGCCGTCGACGCGGTCGCAGCGGCATCGCCGTAGAGCCCGAGAAAGCTCGGATTGAACGCCGGCACGTAGCGCGACAGCAACTCGGGCGTGTCGCGTTCGGGATCCACCGTCACGAACAGCACCTGCACGCGCGCCGCATCGGGACCGAGCTTGTTCATCGCGGCCGCGAGCTCGGAGAGCGTCGTCGGACAGAAATCCGGACATTGCGTGTAGCCGAAGAACAGCACGACCACCTTGCCGCGGAAGTCCGCAAGCGATCGCGGCTTGCCGCTAGGGTCGTTGAGCCGGAAATCGCGTCCGTACCCGACGCCGGTAACGTCGGATCCCCGGAATTCCGGCGTCGCGGGGCCGCATCCCGCAATGCAGAGCGCGAGCAGCGCCGCAACCGACGCGGACCGAAAACGCATCAATGCCAGAAGTGATCGAGGAGGAGCGCGGAAAACAGCAGGGCGAGATACAGGATCGAGAAGCGGAAAGTGCGGCGCGCCAGCGCGTCGCTGTAGCGCCGATAGAGTCGGACCGCATGGGCGAGAAACGCGGCGCCGAGCACAACCGCGGCCGCGAGGTAGAGCACGCCGCTCATGCGGATCGCGTAGGGCAGCAGCGTCACGGCGAACAGCGCCGCGGTGTAGAGCACGATCATCAGGCGTGTGTATTCGGGGCCGTGCGTCACCGGCAGCATCGGCAATCCCGCCTTGGCGTATTCCTTGGCGCGATACAGCGCGAGCGACCAGAAATGCGGAGGCGTCCACACGAAGATGATCAGAAACAACAGCAGCGCCTCGGGTGGCACGTCGTTCGCAATCGCCGCCCAGCCGAGTATCGGAGGCATCGCGCCCGACGCGCCGCCGATCACGATGTTCTGCGGGGTGGCGGGCTTGAGCAGCACGGTGTAGACGATCGCATAGCCGACGAAGGTCGCGAGGGTGAGCCACATCGTCAGCGGGTTCACCGCGGTATAGAGGATCCCGAGGCCCGCGATGCCGACCGCACCGGCGAAGACCAGCGTCTGCAGCGGCGAGATCTCGCCGCGCGGCAGCGGCCGATTTCGCGTGCGCGCCATGAGCGCGTCGATCTTCTGCTCGACGAGACAATTGATCGCCGCCGCGGCGCCGGCGACCAGCGCGATGCCCAGCGTAGCGAAGACGACGACGTCGAGCGGCGGCAACCCGGGCGCGGCGAGGACCATGCCGATCACGGCGGTGAACACGATAAGCGATACGACGCGCGGCTTGGTCAGCGCGAGAAACTGGCGCAGGCGGCGCAGGCGGCCGTACGTGAGAGCGAGAGCGGTCATCGGCGAGACTGGATCCCCTCGAAGGGGACGCGATAAAGATGGGCTGAAAAGCTGTTACCCGTACGATACAGGGAATTTTACCACTCGACAGCGGTCAACCCGATCCGCGATGCATCGCGGCGATGCTCACCTGTCGGGAAGGCTAGCGGCGGGCAGTCGCTTCTCCGGCGCGCCCGCTCTTGCCTGATCAGGGTCATTTTCGTATCCTTCGCTCCGTTAACCGGCGCGACTGAATCCAAGCCAACTATCGCGGCCAGGTTGACAAGCCAAGGGGTGTGCTTCATGAAGATGTTAAGGCATTACTTTATCAGCGACAGCCTCGACGATCTGGAGCTTTTCGAAGAACAGCTGGAGGCGGCCGGCGTTGCTACACCGCAAATCCACGTGCTCAGCCGGAATGACGCGGAGGTTCACAAGCATCCCCATCTTCATGAGGTCGAATCGTTCATGAAGAAGGACATCATCCGCTCGACGCTGCTCGGGGCCGGGGTCGGGCTCGTCGGCGCCGTGCTCGTGCTGACCGTGGCGCGTGTTGCAGGCTGGACTCAAAGCGCCATCGGCTGGATACCTTTTATTTTTCTCGCCCTCGTCGTGCTCGGCTTTTGCACCTGGGAAGGTGGGTTGTTTGGTATCCAGACACCCAACCACAACTTTCGCCGTTTCGAAAAAGCGCTAGACGAAGGCAAGCATGTCTTTTTCGTGGATCTCGAGCCGCAGCAGGAAGCCGTGCTGGAGAAGGTGCTGAAATCCCATCCGCAAGTTGAGCTGGCCGGAACGGGAGCGTCGACCCAGCACTGGCTAATCACGCTGCAGCAAAAGGCGGCGATGATTCGCCACTCCTGAGCCGGTCCGCGTCGCGGCTCACTTCTTCTGCCAGAGGATGCAATAACCCTGCGGACTTACGGTTCCTTCAACGAGCTTGCAGCCGTTGTTGGGAATGAACTGCGCGCAATTGCTGCACTGCTTGTCGGCGCTGGGTTTGTCCTGATACTTCGCCGTTTCCTTCGAAACCTTTTGTTGCGCGAGCGCGTTCTTGCTCGAAACCATGCTCGCCGTCAGAGAGGCGCCGGCTAGCAGCGCAGCACCCTTCAGAAGACGACGGCGCGACAGCGTGGGATTGTCGACCATGGGAAAGTCCCTTCGGTAAGTTTTACAAAGCCGGGAAGCGAGTTCACTGAAGCACGCGCCGCCACCTCGCAGCGCATTCGGCACGTCGAAACGTGCCGCTTTCTTCCGAGCAAGTTTTGTTCCTGTCCGGCCGCGGTTCCGCTGCCGGGCAACTGCGGCCAATCAGCCTACCGATGCTGCACCGGGCCCGTGGCTCCCGGCCCGTGCGTAGGCGCCGCCGTTTGCGAACCGAAGAATTCGCCGCGCGTGAAGAAGGTGTAGTCAGCTTCCATCGCCCCGATCCCAAGGAGAACCAGCAACAGCAGCGGCGGAACCAGAATCGCATACACGATGGCCAGGCGCTCCCAGAGCATATGCATGAAGACGGCAACGATCAGCCCGGCCTTCAACAACATGAACACGAGGATCAGCGCCCACCTGAGGTAACCCTGGAAGTGGAAGTAGTCGACAAGGTAGGACGCGGTGCTGAGAACGAACAGCAATCCCCAGATCTTGAAATAGATGCCGAGCGGATGTTGTTGCCCTACCTCGTGATGTTGCGCCCCAGCCGCGGCGTGGCCTTGTCCCGCGGCCGGATGATGCTGCCCCTCTGCATGTGCCATGGTTGTAATTACCAAAGATAGAAAACGGCGAAGATGAACACCCACACCAGATCGACGAAGTGCCAGTACAGTCCCATGGTTTCGACGATCTCGTAGTTCCCCTTCCGGCCGGTCATGAAGCCGGGTCTCTGCTTGTCGAGGTCTCCCCGCAAGACCTTGATGGCGATGATGATCAGGAAAATCACACCGAACGTCACGTGGGTGCCGTGAAAACCCGTGATCATGAAAAAGCTGGCGCCGAACTGTGCCGCGCCCATCGGATTGCCCCAGGGACGTATCCCCTCATGAACGATCAGCTTGGTCCATTCGAAGGCCTGCATCCCGACGAATGTCGCGCCCAATGCCGCGGTGAGCAGCAAGAAGATAAATGTTTTGACACGATCTTTTCGATAGCCGTAGTTCACGGCCAGGACCATCGTCCCGCTGCTGCTGATAAGGATGAAAGTCATGATCGCGATCAGGAGAAGAGGGACTTCCGTGCCCCCGATCGTCAATCCGAAAACCTCGCTGGGGTTCGGCCAGGGGACGGTGGTGGATATCCGCACCGTCATGTACGAGATCAGAAACGAGCTGAAGATGAACGTGTCGCTGAGCAGGAAGATCCACATCATCGCCTTGCCCCAGGGAACGTTCTTGAACGCGCGCTGATCCGAAGACCAGTCGGCGACAATGCCTTCCAAACCGTCGGGCCGCGGGAGAGCCTCCCCCGTGCCCGTCAGCGCGGGTTGCGCCATTTTCCTCGATCCCCTTTAGGTGTGTGTTTGCAACAGCACGGCGAACAGAACCAGCCAGACCAGGAGCAGATAGTGCCAGTACAAGGTGCACAGCTCCACGCTCAATCGTACCTTCGCGACCTCAACGCCGCGCAACACCTTGACGGTGGTCCTGCCCCAGACCCACAGGCCACCCAACAGGTGCAAGCCGTGCACAGCGGTGAGCAGATAGAAGAAAGAGTAGGCGGGATTGGCCGTCAGAAAATAACCCGAGGCGTCCATCTGTTGCCACGCCCAAAGCTGTCCGGCCAGAAAAGAGAAGGCGAAAACGCCCGCTGCAATGAGGCCGGTTCTTACGCCGTCTATCTGCCCCCGTCGAGCGGCAGCTTGCGTCCAGTGCATGGCGACGCTGCTCAGGACCAGCACCGCGGTATTGAGCCACAGCACCTTCGGAAGGGGCAGCCTAATCCAGTCGGTCTCCATCATTCGCATGTGATACGCGCTGATGAGCAGCGCGAACAGCGACGTGGCGACCGCGAGAAAAACCCAGAGGCCGACTTTCACCGTCGGCAACTGCAGCGCGCCGTCGCCATCGACCGTCGCGACCGAACGTTGCGAAACCCACGGCTTGACGTTGAGCGTTTGCAGCAACAGCCATCCGACAACGACCGCCATGATCGCCGCCAGAACCAGTAATGAGGTTGTCACGACTAGGCCCTAGCCGCCGACGGGCTTCGGCGTTCCGGCGGCGTCGAGCTTTTGCGCACCGAGATCGCCCGCGTCGACCGTTTTCTCGAGGCCTTTGGTTTTCCTGCCCGGCGGCTGGTTCTGCGGTATGAAGTCCTCGGCGGCACCGGGCACGCTGTAATCGTAGGCCCAGCGATAGACCACCGGTAGCTCCGCGCCAAAGTTGCCGTGTTTCGGCGGTGTGTGCGGGGTCTGCCACTCCAGCGTCGTGGCGCGCCAGGGGTTGCCGCCTGCCGGCTTGCCTTTGAAATAACTCCAGATCAGGTTGTAGATGAACACCACCTGGACCGCGCCCACGATCAACGCTGCGATGGTGATCGCTTCGTTCAATCTCTGCGCCGACTCGGGGATGAACACCGTGGTTCCCATCGCGTAATACCGGCGCGGCACGCCCAGGAATCCCAGGTAGTGCATCGGGTAGTAGATGGCGTAGGTCCCGAGGAAGGTGACCCAGAAGTGAAACTTGCCCAGCGTATCGTTCAGCATGCGTCCGGTGATCTTGGGATACCAGTGGTAGATCGCGCCGAACACGACCAGCACCGGCGACACCGCCATCACCATATGGAAGTGGGCGACGACGAACATGGTGCCGGAAAGCGGGATGTCCACCGGCACGTTACCCAGGAACAGGCCGGTCAGCCCGCCGTTGATGAAGGTGAACACGAAACCGATCGCAAACAGCATCGGAACGGTGAGGTGGATGTTGCCTCGCCACAACGTCAGCACCCAGTTGTAGACCTTGAGCGCCGTGGGGACGGCGATGATCAGCGTCGTGGTCGCGAAAAAGAAGCCGAAGTACGGGTTCATGCCGCTGACGTACATGTGGTGCGCCCACACGACGAAGCTTAGGCCGCCGATGGCCAGAATCGCCCACACCATCATCCGATAGCCGAAGATGTTTTTTCTTGCGTGGACGCTGATCAGGTCGGAAACGATGCCGAAGGCCGGCAGGGCGACGATGTAGACCTCTGGATGGCCGAAAAACCAGAACAGGTGCTGGA
>Ga0307479_10002486_pt1 | contig 16737 bp, 12 predicted proteins | sample atmos_gasesECM4C_FD_203743 | JGI IMG/M metagenome (GOLD analysis project Ga0307479, IMG submission 203743) | Hardwood forest soil microbial communities from Morgan-Monroe State Forest, Indiana, United States - atmos_gasesECM4C_515 | ecosystem: Environmental > Terrestrial > Soil > Temperate... | reverse complement strand
CTGCTGAAGAATGTCGGCGCGTGCCGTTGCCTTTTGCCGCCTCTCAATAAACAGGCAGCTGACGGCGCCGACCGCGAGAACCACAATGGACACCATGAGCGTCGGTCGCACGGCGTTCGTGTAGGCCTGGTCAAAGACTGTTTTGAACAGCACCTGGAGGTTATGCGCCACTACTGGTGGGATGCCGGCGGGGAGCTGAACACCTCCCGTCTGGCCGACGCCGACCTTGAAGCCGCCTGACGCCGCGTGGGAGAAGCCGTCGACGAACTGGCTGCGGAAGGCTGGCGTCACCTGGCTCGAGTACGCGACCGCCTGCTCGCGCAGCTGTACCGCGAGCTGGTTCTGCAGGACGGCGCCGATGACGGCGCTGCCGATCGCCGCACCAAGCTGCCGCACCGTGTTCAGGACTCCTGACGCGGCTCCGGCCACCTGCGGCCGGATATCACGCATGGCTACCGTGGTCAGCGGCGCAAAGGTCGCGCCCAGGCCGACGCCCGCCAGCGCGGCCGGTGCCCAGAACGTGGCTTGCGTCGCGTTGAGGGAGATCAGCATGACGGCCAATCCGAGTCCAGCCGCGAAGCAGGCCAGTCCCGTAAAGAGAATCCATTTCGCCTCGAGTCGGTCGGATAGGCGACCGGCGACGGGCGCCACGACCGTGGACACCAGGGACATCGGGATGAAGGTCAGGCCGGCCTTCAAGGCCGAAAAGCCAAGCACCGACTGCAAGAAGATAGTTACCGGAAGGAAAAAGCCCAGCAAGCCGAAGGCGACGACGGCGCTGATCCAGATCGAGATACTGAAGTTGAGGTTGCTGAAGAGCGAAAGGGGCACCAGTGGCTCGGTCTGGAATCGTTCGTAGACAAGGAAGAGGATGAACACGATCACGCCTGCCGCGATGATCTCGGGGATCGTGATGAAGTTCCAGAACGTGCCCCAGTCGTAGCGCTGCCCCTCGACCAGCCCGAAGATCACGCCGAAGAGTCCAGCGCTGGCGAGGATGACGCCGGGGATGTCGAGGCGATGCCGGCGGCCGGGCCGCAGATCAGGGACGACGAAGAGCGCGCCCAGCAGCGCAATGATGCCCACAGGGACGTTGACGTAGAAGATCCAGCGCCAGTCAACGTAGGTAACGAGCAGGCCCCCGAGGGTGGGACCGGCCACGGCGGCCACGCCGGCCACGGCTCCCCAGAGGCCAAACGCGGCTCCGCGCCGCTCCGGCGGAAAGATCAGCGTGATGATGCCCAGCGTCTGCGGTGTGAGGATGGCGCCGCCCAGGCCTTGCAGCACTCGCGCGGCGATCAACTGGTTGCCGTCCTGCGCCAGGCCGCATAAGGCCGAGGCGGCGGTGAAGATGATCAGGCCGATGATGAACAGCAGCCGAGGTCCCACGATGTCGCCCAGCCGGCCAAACGTGATCAACAGCACGGCGTAGACCAGCAGATAGGCGTTGAGCACCCACAGGATCTGGTCGAGCGAGGAATGCAAGGCGGGGATGATGCTCGGGATCGCGATATTCACGATCGTGGTGTCGAGCAGGATCATGAAGAACCCGAGGCTGAGGAAGACCAGCACCAGCCACGGGTTCGGGCCAGTCTTGATGGCCTGCGGTGAGGTTGCCATGAAATCCTCCTGCGCCAGAATTCCCAGAGAATTCTGACACGTGCTGCGGTCTAACCGAACGTGAAGCAATAGGCTTCAGCGCCAGCGTCGAGGAATTCGATCTCGAAGGTTCGATCCTCGATGCTGCCCCGCTGGCGGATCAGCTGGTAGAGCCGCTGATCATCCGCAGTGCCCTCGCCCTGACCGTCGACGTCGGTTCCATGGGTGGCGCCTGCGGCCTTGCCATCGAGAAAGACGCGAAAGCGCATCGCAGCGCCACCTTTAGGCGGTCCCATGACGAGGTTGACGTCACGAGCGTGAAAGCGAAAGGCAATACGCCCGTTCGCCTCGTTGAGAACCGCTGCCCGCCCCGTGATCGTCCACCCCCCCGACAGGGCCCAGTCGTTGAGGTTCAGACGGCTGGGAACGGTGTACGTGCGAGGCTTGTTGGGGACCGCACCACCGGGCGAGGCAAAACCCTCCGCCTGTTCGTAGCCGGTGTAGGTCTCTCCCGACTCGAGGGTGCTCACGTCAGCGCCAACCTGGGTTCCCTCCGGTTGGACCGTGACAAGCTCATCGCGGAATCCGCTGAATCCCGCGTCGGCGAGCAGCTGCTGGAGGATCATCTCCGACATCTCGTAGGCGCCCTCGCCGAATTGATGGGCGCGGATTCGTCCCTGGGCATCCGCGAGATAGAGCGCCGGCCAGTAGTTGTTGTCGAACGCCCGCCAGACCCGGTAATCGGTATCGACCGCGATTGGATACTGAACCCCCAGCGCCTTTGCTTGCTTGCGGACGTTGTCAATGTCTCCCTCAAAGGGGAATTCCGGTGTATGGACGCCGATCACCACCAGGCCTTTGTCGCCGTATTTCTCAGCCCAGGCACGCACGTAGGGAAAGGTCCGCAGCCAATTGACGCAGGTAAAGGTCCAGAAGTCGACAAGCACGACTTTGCCTCGCAGGTCAGCCGGTGACAACGGCTGCGAATTGATCCACCCCGTCGCGCCGGCAAACGAAGCCAGCTCACCTTCCATCGGCAGCTTCGCGGCCCTCTCTTTGAGCTGCCGCATCAGGTGATCGTCGACTTTGACCGCTTCGCGTGGCGGTTCCACCCCGGCCGGGTGCGTCCCGGGAAAAAAGAACTGTTTTGCTTTCATGTTCGATCCTCCTCCATGAGCGAGCTACGGGCTACCTACATGCCAGTCAGCGCAGCGAGTGGAAGGCCGCCCGGATCTCTTCGGAGAACAGCTGAGGCTGTTCCCATGCCGCGAAGTGCCCGCCCCGGTCGACCTCGTGGAAGTAGGTCAGGTTTCGATAGGCACGCCGGGCCCAGCTCTCTGGGGGTCGATAGACGTCGTCCGGAAAGACCGTGACGCCGACCGGCAACGAGATCTCGGCCGTCTTGATCGCCGCGGCACTCGTCGGGCTGGCTCCGCCATGCTCCCAATACAGGCGTCCCGACGAGGTTGCGGTATTGGTCACCCAGTACAGCGTGATGTCGTCCAGCACCTCGTCTTTTGTTTTGGGATCGGCCGGATCGTCGCCGTACGACCAGTTGGCGAAGCCCGGATGCCAGAGGAAGAACGCCGCGAGGCCGACCGGCGAGTCGGTAAGACCGTACCCGACCGCCTGCGGCCGTGCGGTCAGCGCCACGAAGTAGCCGGCGTAGCCGCTCATCCGGTAGGCGCGCAGCGCATCAAACACCGCGCGTTCCTGCTCGGACATGGCCGGCACGGGCCCGGTGCCGGCGAGCGCCGCTTCGACGTCAGGCGGCACCGCCGCCGCCAGGTTGACGTGGATGCCGCGCAGTCCCGCGGGTGCTTGCCGGCCCATCACTTCGGTGATGACCGCCCCCCAGTCGCCGCCCTGGGCCACGTATTGCTCGTAGCCCAGGCGGTGCATCAGCTCGTTCCACCCGCGCGCGATCCGGTCCGGGTTCCAGCCCGGCGCCTGCGGCCGGGCAGAAAAGCCGTATCCGGGAAGCGAAGGGATCACGACGTCAAACGCGTCCCCGGCGCTGCCGCCGTGTGCGGTTGGATCCGTGAGCGGCTCGATGATTTTGAGGAGCTCGATAACGGATCCCGGCCAGCCATGCGTGATGAGGAGCGGCAGCGCGCCCTTATGACGTGACTTGACGTGAATGAAATGAATGTCCAGCCCATCGATGTTCGTCGTGAATTGCGGTAAGGCATTCAGCCGTGCCTCAACCTTGCGCCAGTCGTAGTCCGTGCCCCAGTAGCCGACCAGCGCCTGCAGCTTCGCCAATTGCGCGCCCTGCGATTCATCCTTGACCGTTTCCTTGTCGGGCCACCGAGTGGCCTGAAGTCTTCGCCTGAGATCGACGAGATCGGCTTCCGGCGCCTCGAAGCGGAATCGGCGAATGGCGACCTCTACGGCGGTGGTTGCACTCATCGACGTCCCTCCTACCTGAGTGATGTGAATGCTGCGCGAAGTTCCTGGCTGAAGATCTCCGGCTCTTCCAGCGCGGCGAAGTGGCCACCCCTCTCGGCCTCGTGGAAGTAGATGAGCTTGGGATAGGCGCGCCGAGCCCAGCTCTCCGGTGCGACATACAGCTCTCCCGGAAACGCGCTCACCGCGGTCGGGATCGAGATGTCTACGGTCATCTGCGCTGCCGCCACCAGCGGGCTGCGCCCATGGTTCTCCCAGTACGACCGCGCGGCTGAGGTCGGGCTGCTGGTCAGCCAGTAGAGTGTGATGTCGTCCAGGACCTCGTCCGTCGTCGGTTGTCCCGGATCGCTGCCGTATGCCCAGCGATTGAACCCTGGATGCCCGAGCATCCAGGCCGCGAGCCCGACGGGGGAGTCGTTCAACGAGTACCCGATGGTCTGGGGCTTCGTGCCCATCATCAAGCTGTACGCCGTGTCTCTCATCGCGGCCGTGATCACCTGGTCCAGGGCTGCGCGTTCCTTCTCCGAGAGACCCGTGGGAGCCGGTCCGCCACCGACCGCCGGCAGGACCTCGAGCGGAACCGCCGCCGGCAGGTTGACGTGGATGCCGAGGAGTCCGGCCGGCGCCTGGCGTCCCATCGCGTGCGTGACCACCGCCCCGTAGTCGCCACCCTGCGCGACGTACCGCGTATAGCCGAGCCGCTTCATGAGCACGTCCCAGGCGCTGCCGATGCGCTCCGGTCCCCAGCCCGATTCGCTCGGGTGCGCGGAGAATCCGTACCCCGGCAGCGAAGGCATGACCACGTCGAAGGCGTCCTCGGCGCGGCCGCCGAACGCCCCCGGATCGGTAAGCGGGCCGATCGTCTTGATGAGCTCGAGGACCGACCCCGGCCATCCGTGGGTGATCACGACCGGCAGCGCGTTCGGCTGACGCGAACGGACGTGGATGAAGTGGAGTTGCAGCCGGTCGATCTCCGTGACGAACTGCGGCAGCGCGTTCAGCTTCGCCTCGACCTTCCGCCAGTCATAGCCGAGGCTCCAGTAGCGCGCGAGCCCCAGGAGCCTGGCCAGCTGCACGCCCTGCGATTGATCCGTGACTGTTTCCCGATCGGGCCACCGCGTCGCGTCGATACGCCGGCGCAGTTCGACCAGTTGTTCCTCGGGAACATCAACGCGAAACGGTCGGATTGCGGTCTCGGTCGCGATGCCGGCGGTGCTGGGGCTCATCGCGCCTGCCTCCCATTGCGCAGTGACCTGAAGGCCGCTCTCAGCTCCTCAGAAAAGATCTGCGGCTGTTCCCAGGCGGCAAAGTGTCCGCCTACGGGGAGCCGGTTGTAATGGATCAGCTTGGGATAGGCGCGTTCCGCCCAGCTCCGCGGCGCTTCGTAGAGCTCGTCGGGAAAGATACTCACGCCCACCGGGATCTTGACGCCCTGCACGTTGAAGAAGCCGAACTTGTTTTCCCAGTAGAGGCGAGCCGATGAAATCCCGGTATTCGTCAACCAGTAGAGGGTGACGTTGTCGAGGACGTCGTCGCGCGAAAGACCGCCCGGGTTTCCGGCAAAGGCACGCGCGATGAGCTCGTAACTTTTCGGGTCGTGGTCGAGCATCCACGCGGCCAGGCCGACGGGTGAATCCGCGATGCCGTAGAGCGTTTGCGGGCGCTTGCTCATCTCGACCGCGTAAGCGAGGTGGTCCGCAAAGAAGTCGTGCAGCTCCTGGTAGGCGCGCCGCTCCTCGGCGGAGAGGCCGGGCGGCGTGGGCGCGCCTGCCTGGACGGCCTCCCACAGGTCGTCGGGAACCGTCCCCGGCATGTTGGTGTGGATGCCCAGCAATCCCGGAGGCGCCTCGACGCCCATCCGTTGCGTGATGGCCGCCCCCCAATCGCCACCCTGCGCGACGTAGCGCGTGTAGCCAAGGCGCCTCATCAGCTCGATCCAGGCGCGAGCGGTCCGGAGGGGATCCCAGCCGGTCGAGGTCGGCTTGGCTGAAAACCCGTGACCCGGGATCGACGGAATGACCAGGTCGAACGCGTCTGATGCCTCCGCGCCATGCGCCGTGGGATTGGTCAGTGGGTCGATGATCTTCAGCTGCTCGATGATCGAGCCGGGCCAGCCATGCGTGATGATCAGCGGCAACGCGTTGTCGTGCCTCGACCGAACGTGGATGAAGTGAATATCGAGCCCATCGATCTCCGTCATGAATTGCGGAAGGGCGTTGAGTTTCGTCTCGCAGGTGCGCCAGTCGTAATTCAGCCAGGAGCGCGCGAGTTCCTGAATGGTCGCGAGCCGCACCCCCTGTGAGTCGTCGGCGACGGTCTCCCTTTCGGGCCACCGCGTCGCCGCAATGCGCCGGCGAAGGTCGTTAAGCGCCTCCTCCGGAACGTCGATGCGGAAGGGCCGGATCGCGGTCTCTTCGGCGACAGCGGTGGCTGCGCCCGCCTTCCTTGGGGTTTCGCTCGCCATGTTTCACGCCCTCCTCAGGTCATCCTGCGCCCTATTTCGCGGATGTCAACTCTTGATCTATTTGTGCACGGCCGATCACGTTCGCAACGACTTGAATGCTGCACGCACCTCCTCACAGAAGATCTGCGGCTGCTCCCAGGCGGCGAAGTGGCCGCCCTTGTCAACCTCGTTCCAATACATGATGTTGCCGAAGCTGCGCTCGCCCCAACTCCTCGGTGCCCTGTAGATCTCGGCCGGAAACACGCTGACCGCGACCGGGAGTTGCGGGATGTCGACCGCGTCGAACGGGCCGCCGCCGGCCTGCGCCCCCTCCCAATAGGACCGCGACGATGACGCCCCGGTATTGGTCAGCCAGTAGAGGGTGATGGCGTCGAGCATCTCGTCGTACCTGAAGACTCTCTCGGGCTCGCCGTCGCTGTCGGTCCACTCCGCAAACTTCTCGTAGTAGTAGCCCGCCATGGCCGCGGGTGAATCGGCAAGCGCATACCCGATCGTCTGTGGACTCTGATTCATCATCGCGGCGTAGCCGAAGCCATCTCGATAGAAGTGCAGCAGCCGGTCGTAGGCCATCTTCTCGCGATCGGATAGCTCGGCTGGCGCTGGGTCGAAGTTGCGGAGGTGCCGGAGGACGTCCGCCGGCACGGTCCCGGGCATGTTGACGTGAATGCCGAGCAGTCCCCCGGGGGAGTGGGACGCAAGGACCTCAGAGATGATCGCGCCCCAGTCACCACCTTGCGAGACGTATCGTGGGTAGCCAAGCCGCAGCATGAGCGTGTGGAAGGCGCTCGCGATACGCGCTGGGTTCCAGCCGATCGATCTCGGCTTGCCCGAGTAGCCGTAGCCGGGCAGCGTTGGAAGGACGAGGTGGAAGGCGTCCTCGGCGGCGCCTCCGTGAGCCGGCGGGTCTGTGAGCGGCTCGATCACCTTCAGAAGCTCGATGATCGAGCCAGGCCAGCCGTGGGTCATCAGCATCGGCATCGCGTCGTCGTGCGCTGAGCGAATGTGCGCGAACTGGATCTCCACCCCGTCGATGTCCGTGATGAACTGAGGAAGAGAGTTGAGCGTCGCCTCGACCTTGCGCCAGTCGTAGAGGGTGCCCCAGTACTCGACGAGGCGCCGCAGCTTCGCGAGCGGGACACCCTGTGACCGGTCGCTGACGGTTTCCTTGTCGGGCCAGCGCGTCGCCTGGATGCGGCGCCGAAGCTCGACGAGATCCTCTTCCGGCGCGCCGAAGCGGAACGGACGGATCGAACCGTCAGCGACGGTTGTCGCGATCACCTCCTTTTCGCTGGTCGTCGCGAATCCGGCCACCACCGTCCTCTAACCGCCGTCCTGGAGCTAGCGGAGCGTTCGGAAAGCGGCCCGCATCTCCTGGCTGAACAGCTCGGGTTGCTCCCAGGCGGCGAAGTGACCGCCCTTGTCCACCTCGTTGAAGTAAATGAGGTTGGGGTAAACCTTCTCGGCCCAGCTGCGCGGCGCCTGGATGAGCTCGCTGGGGAAGACCGTGAATGCCACCGGCAGCGAGAGTTTGGGCGGCTTCTGCCCGGACTTAAGTGCAGCGAGGATACCTTGTGTTTCCTCCCAGTAGATCCGCGCCGCCGATGTTGCGGTGCCCGTCAGCCAGTACAACGTGATGTTGTCGACGATGTGGTCGCGGGTCAGGCCCCCGCTCGGGGCGCCGTCGAGAAACGCGTGCGAGATCTTCGCGTAGCTGTCCGGGTCGTGGTCGAGCATCCAGGCGGCGAGCCCGACCGGCGAGTCCATCAACGAGTACCCGACCGTCTGCGGGTGCTCGCCCTGCTCAACGAGGTAGCCCCTCCTGAACACGGCCGCGGTCGCGTTGGCTGCTTTCGGTTCCTTGTCGGCCCCGGCGGCCACCAGGGCTATGGCAAGCCGCTTGAGCAGTCCCTCCGGCGCGGGGAAATAGCCGGCGAAGATCGCGGCCTGTACCGCGGTCGGGAAAGCGCTCAGCAAATTGAGGTGGATGCCCAGCAGCCCTTTCGGGGCGACGCGTGCCATCGCATCTGTGACACTGGCACCCTGGTCGCCGCCCTGGGCGACATAGCGCGAGTAGCCGAGGCGGTTCATCAGCTCCGCCCAGGCTCCCGCAATGCGGCCGGGGCCCCAACCAACCTCGGCCGGCTCGCCGGAGAAGCCGTAGCCGGGCAACGATGGGAGCACGAGGCTGAACGCGTCCTCGGCCTTGCCGCCGTGCGCGGTCGGGTCCGTCAGCGGGCCGATGACCCCGAGCAATTCGAAGACCGAGCCTGGCCAGCCGTGCGTGATGAGCAACGGCAGCGCGTTCTCGTGACGTGACTTCACGTGGATGAAGTGAATCTCCACGCCGTCGATCTCGGTCTTGAACTGCGGGAGGGCGTTGAGCTTCGCCTCCGCCTTACGCCAGTCGTAGTCGGTCGCCCAGTAGCGGGCGAGCGCCTGGATCGTCGCCAACTGCACACCCTGTGAGCCATCCGCGACGAGCTCCTTCGAGGGCCAGCGCGTCGCGGCGACGCGTCGCTGGAGGCCCTCCACGGCCTCGTTTGGAATGTCAACGCGGAAAGGGCGAACCGCCGTGGCCTTCTCGATCGTGACAGACATGTGTAAGCCTCCTTCTCCTGGGTGCCGTGTGCTGACTCACAAAGCCTGCTCCGGTGACCCGCATGTCGCGCCCGTGAAGACACTGGTCGGTCAGGTGTGCTCACCAGTCACTTGACCGGTGCGACGACGGCAGTTGGGAGGAAACGATGGGTGACGCAGCGCCTCAGACAGGGCTCTGGGCCGACGACCCAGGCGTCGAGCTTCGCCTGTCGGCCGGCGAGGGAGGAAGACTAGAACCAAGGAGGTTAGTTCGATGGACATGGCTGTCAAGCGGATGGCACGTTTTCTCGGCGTCGGCGGCCTCGCATCGGTCGTGTTCGGCGTGATCGTGCTGCTCTGGCCCGGCATCTCGCTCGTTGCGCTGACCGTGCTCTTCGGCGCGTACGCCTTTGTGTACGGGGTTTTCTCAGTGGCGGCGGGGTTGTACATGGTCGCACACAGAAGCACTCAGTGGGTGCCGTACATCGTCGGCGGCGCGGCCGGTGTGTTGCTCGGCGTCATCACCTTCTTGCGCCCGGGGATCACCGACCTGACGCTGGCATACCTCATCGCCGCCTGGGCATTCGTCGTTGGCGTCTTCGAGATCGCCGCCGCGTTGGAGATGTGGGGTGAGACCGCGGGTGCGGTGTGGCTCGCAATCGGGGGCGCGCTATCGATAGCGTTCGGAGTGCTGGTTGCCTGGCGGCCGGGAACCGGGTTGCTGGCGATCCTCTGGCTGATCGGACTCTATGCGATCCTCGGCGGTGTGTCGCAGGTCATCGCCGCTTATCGCATTCACCAGTTCCGCAGCGACGTCAAGACTGTCGTTGGCGTACCGCAGCCGTCTCATAGATAACAGCAGAAATAGACAGGACGATTGCAGGTCGGGCTCTGCGAGTCCGACCTGCGCGCGATGCCCTACCGCGACGCGGTGCGCGTGGCTCGCCGCAGGGCTTCCGGCAGCTCGCGGCGCGAGCGGACATCGAGCTTGTCGAACACCTTCCGCAGATGCCATTCGACTGTGCGCCGGCTCAGGAACAGCTGAGCGCCGATCTCTGGGTTCGTGTGCCCGTCGCTCGCGAGGCGCGCGATCTGCGTCTCCTGGGGCGTGAGCTGGTCCTGCGTTTCGACGCTGCGCTTCCTTACCCGTTCGCCGGTGGCCAGAAGTTCGCGGCGCGTCCGCTCGCCGAAGGCTTCCATGCCGATCGCCAGGAACATGTCGTGGGCGATTCGCAGCTGGTCGCGTGCATCGACGCGCCGGCCCTCGCGCCGCAGCCACTCTCCATAGAGAAGATGCGCACGCGCGAGCTCAGGACGGACGTCGGTGCGGCTCAGCCGATCGACTGCTTCTCGGTAGAGCCGCTCGGCGGTAACGCCCTCGCTGACCAATGCGCGCGAGCGGGCCTCGATGCCGAGCGCGTAGTCGGTGCCGACCGGCTGCGTCGTCTCCGCAAGCCGCTCGAGCGCATCACGTGCCAGCTCGATATCTCCTGCACGCGCAGCCGCCTCGACGAGCTCGGGGAGCACAAACACGTAGTTCCAAGGATCCAGGGCCTTCGCGATCACCTGGCTCGCTGCCGAGGCCGCCCGTTCGTAGCGGGCTAAGCCGTTGTACAGGACCGCGGCTGCAAATTGCGCCGACATCGCCGCGCCACCCTGCCCTGCGGCCACGGCTTGTTTGATCGCGGCCTCGATCAACGCGGAGGCCTCCGGTTCCCTCCCTTGCCTCGCCCTCAACGTGACCTCCGCAAAGGGGGGAACCTGGCTCCCGGTCGCCGCCGCCACCCTGTCGCTCTCCGCAATGAGCAAGCTAGCGCCCTCAAAGTCACCGTTCAACGCATAAACCCCTCCCAACGCGTTGAGATGGAGCGGCAGCTCAGCAAGCGCACCGGCGTCGCGGAGGAGCTGGGCCTGCCGTACGTTGACAGCACTAACGCCGTCGGGGTCCCACGTTGCAGCGCTGGGAGCCCCCGCGAGCCAACCCCAGCGCAGAACGTCCTCCACGGGCATCTCAGCGACGGCTTTCGCCGCCCGCTGCAAAGCAGGAGTTGCGACCGCGCGTCCGTCGGTCGTGAGCAGGGCGAGACCGTCGAGTACCAGGTCGAGTGGATGCGCATCTGCCTGCGGCGGCGGGAGGGCGCGGACGGCGCGGCAGATCTCGAGGAGGAGCCCCGCTTCCCCGAGATAGCCTGCAATGACCGCGGCCCCCCAGGCCGTCAGGTAGGCTCTGCGGGCCAAAACTAGATCGAATCGCTCGAGCCGCCTGGCGGCCTGCAGGAGCAAGCGGGCACCATCACTGCCGTAGTTCAAGACCAGGGCGAGATGGCCCCGAAGCAGGCCGGCTCGTGCGCCCTGGGACTCGTCGAGCGGGTACGCCTCCGCCGTCGCCAGGAGCCGCTCCACCGCGTCGAACGCTCCGGCCTGGAAGCTCGCCTGCGCGGCGACCAGCGCGCGCTCCGCACGTCGCGCCGGGTCGTCAGTGAGCGCGACGGCTCGCTCGAGGAACGCAGCTGCGGCGGCCAGCCCGCCGCGCGCACGTGCCCTCGTCGCCGAACGCTCCAGCTCGGCGGCGATACCCTCGTCGGGGCCGGACGCGGACGCGGCGAGATGCCAGGCACGGCGATCGGGATCGACCTTCGGGTCGGTCACCGCGGCGAGTGCGCCGTGGACGGCACGCCGCAGGCTAAGCGGCGCTTCTCGGTAGACCACCGACCGAGCGAGGGGATGGCGAAACCGCACCTTCGTTCCGATGTCGATGAGGCCTGAAGCGGTCGCCGGTTCGGCCGCTTCAGCCGAAATCCCAAATCGTGCAGCGGCCGCCAGGATCAGGGCCGGGTCTCCGACCGGTTCCGCCGCCGCCACCAGCAGCAGGCGCCTGCTGTCATCCGGTAGCGGCGTGAGCTGCCGGCGGAAAATCTCCTCGACCTTGTCCGAGACGGATGCGTTGTCGGGCAGCCCGAAGCCACCCGCCAGGGCCATTGGCGTCCAGGCTCGCGCCAGCTCCAGCAAGGCGAGTGGGTTGCCGTGTGCCTCGGCCAGGATCCGGTCGCGGACCGATTCGTCCAGCTTGCCCGGGATCGCGGACTCCAGAACGGCACGAGCATCGGAGTCGAGGAGCGGCCCGATCGTCAGCTCCGGCAGACCTGCGAAATCTGGGGTATCGACGGAAGCCCGAGCGGCAAAGATCAGTACAACGGACTCGGCGGCGAGGCGGCGCGCCACGAAGCCCAGCACCTGCGCCGAGGCCCGGTCGAGCCAATGCGCATCGTCCACCAGGCAGACCAGTGGCTGCGTTTCGGCGTTGTCGGAGAGCAGGCTGAGCACTGCCACCCCGACCAGGAATCGGTCGGGCGCCGGGCCGGTCGCACGTCCCAGCGCTGTGCCGAGGGCGTCGCGTTGTGGACCAGGCAGTCGTCCGAGCTCATCGAGGAACGGCAGGCAAAGCTGGTGGAGCGCGGCGAAGGGTAACTCCATCTCGGATTCGACGCCGGCTGCCCGCACCACCTGACATCCGGCTGCATGCGTGAGCAGATGCTCCAGCAGGGCGCTCTTCCCGACCCCTGCCTCGCCTCGCAGCACAACCGCTGCGCTTGCGCCGGTGCGCGCGTCAGCGAGCACTTGATCCAGTCGCGCGCACTCAACGCCGCGGTCGACTAGAGCGACCAAGCTAGCGACCGTGGTCGCGGACTTGATTGAACTAGCAGCAGTCATACAGCGCCATCCCCCTCCACGGTGCCGGGGCGGGTAAAGGAACCGCTCCTGCGCTTCATGTTAGAGCGCTTGCCTAGGTTGTCAACGCACGTGTTGCGGTAAGCCGGGGGGACTCTCCGACAAGCAGTCCTTCACGTTCAGTGAGCAACTGAGTCTTGCTAAATCACCTCGCCTTCAGTGGGGAGGCGTGATCTTCCTGGCACGGCTTGGTGCGACTCGCCGCGGCTCCCCCGGCATCTTCGGGTAGACGGGAGGCCACGGCGCGTCCACGAGTCCCGAAGCTAGGTCGCGCTTATGAAGCGCGAGTACGGGATCCAGCGACTGCGGCGCTGCAGCCATCCCGGCCCAGGGATCGCCTTGCCGAGTGACCCGCTGTGGCACGCTGGCGATGGTCAGCGCATCGGGACGGATCAGATCGAGCTCATCCCAGGTGAACGGTGTCGACACCTGGGCGCCGGGCCGGGCGCGCACCGACCATGCGCCGAAGATCGTCTTGTGCGGGGCGTTCTGGTTGAAGTCGATGAACACTCGACGACCGCGTTCCTCCTTCCACCACGCGGCGGTGATGAGCTCGGGCCGGCGTCGCTCGAGCTCGCGTGCGACGGCCAACGCGGCTGCGCGAACCTCAAAGGAGGTCCATCGCGGCTGTAGACGTACGTAGACGTGAATGCCGCGATTACCGGTCGTCTTGGGCAGACCGACAACCCCGAGCTCATCGAGGAGCGCTCGTGCCTCTCGTGCCGCCTCCTGCACCATGTCGAAGGTGACTCCGGGGGTGGGATCGAGGTCGATACGGAGCTCGTCGGCGTGCTCGGGATCCGACGCCTTCGCCGGCCAGACGTGAAAGCCCAGGCATCCAAGGTTCACCGCCCACAGGACATGAGCGAGATCGGCCGCCACGAGGGCGCGGGAGGTCGTGCCGTTGGGAGTGCTGACGATGGTGGTCTCCAACCAGTTGGGACGAGACTCGGGCACCCGTTTCTGAAAGAAGGATGAGTGGCCCACCCCGTTAGGGAAGCGCTGTAGAAGCACCGGACGTCCTCCCATGGCGCGCAGGACCGGCTCCTCGACAGCCTGGTAGTAGCGGACCAGGTCCAACTTGGTTTCGCTCCGCTCCGGGAAGAAGACCTTGGCCGGGCTGGTGATCGGGATCTCGCGTCCCGAGGCTTCTACCAGCGTTACGTCCTCGTCCATGTTTTAGCTGCGCCGACGCGAGGTCGCGTCGCGCATGACATGTTCGGGGTCGACCGTGGACGTTACGTACTCGGGACGCCCGAGAGGCCGATAGGTCTGGATGGTGATGCCCCGGGAAGTGGTCCGCGAGTTGACCAGCTCGAGCGCGACGTCCGGACCGGCATCGGGGAACAGCCGTGTGCCCTGGCCGATGACGACGGGATAGGTGAGCAGGTCGAGTTGGTCGACCAGGTCGTTGGCGAGCAGCCATCGGACGAGGGCACCGCTGCCGGGCACCAGCAGTGTGCCGTCTTGATGCGCCTTCAGATCACCGACGGCCGTGGCGAGGTCGCCGTGCAGGACCGTCGTGCCGGCCCACTGCGGATCGGCGAGGCTGGTCGATGCCACGTACTTGGGCCGGCTGTTCAGCGCGGCGGCGATCGGGCTCGTGCTCGGATCGACCATCGCTCCCCAGGAGCCGGCGAAGATCTCGTAGGTCCGCCGGCCAAAGAGGAAGGCGGCCGCGCCGCCGTAGACCTGGTTGAGATAGTCCCCGGTTTCGGTGTCGAGCAGTGGTATGGCCCAGCCGCCGCGCTCGAAGCCGCCGCGGCGATCCTCGTCAGGTCCGCCCAACCCCTGCATCACGCCGTCCACCGAGACGTTGGTCGTGGTCGTCAACCTCATGTCGTGGTCACATCCTCATGTTGATGCCTGGTGGGCTCATGAGGCGAGATTAGCAAGCCGCAGACGGGGGTCTTGTCGGAAGCGGAGTCATCCGGACGTTATGCGGCCGATTCAGGCGAACAAGCCCGATAGCTACCTTCTCGGCTCATACCGCATTGCCACCGCCCCGGAGCCGAACTCCAGCCTGCTGACGAGCCTCAAGTCGACATGCTTCGATAGCCCAGCGAACAACGTCGGCCCATGGCCGACAAGCCTGGGCTGGACCACGAACTCGTACTCATCGATCAGCCCCAGCTCCGTCAACGCCAGTGGGAGCTTCACGCCTCCCACGAACAGTCCCTTGCCCGACTCCCGCTTGAGTTGCTGAACGGCCTTGCCCAGATCCCCGCGCACGAGTTCCGCGTTCCAATCGACCTGCTCCAGGGTGCTCGACACGACGTACTTCTTTGCCGCGTTGATCGTCTGGGCGAACGGTTCCATCCAATCAGGTCTCGCTCCCGTCGGCGCCGGCGGCCGCCACGCTGCTTCCATCATTTCGTACGTCACCCGGCCAAAGAGGAGGGCATCGGCCTGAGCGAGATTCTCGACCGCGTGACGATGCAACTCTTCGTCCGCGAACCCTTCACGATGATCGCAGCACCCGTCCAATGTGACGTTGATGGAATACCGAAGAGGTCGCATTACGCAAGAGTAACGCCCTTTCATCCGCCAGACAGCGAACGCAACGATCGGAGCCATGAGCCCGACGACCACGTCCGTGATCGCCTGGTAGAGCCATGCAGGCGACGCGCTACCCGCCAAGGCATCCTGCGCCACGCGGAGCTGGCCTGGCCGCTTGGTGGCGGAATCATGTTGGGCTCAGTCCATCCGGCCAGCCCCCAGGATCCCTGGCCACAGCAGCCCGTCGCGTTTGGGGCTACCTCGTCACCGACGACCCCGATGGCAATCTCTGGTCTTCGGTAGGCTAGCGGTACTTGGCAGAGGCCGCTAACCCCGAGGGCAACTCGCTTTATCGGCTTGGAGGAACCTGCGCTGCCACCATCGCCGTCGCCTATCTCATCACCATCCCGTTGTATGCAGCGGTGGGCGCGCCACCCACCGGGGATGGCGAGACGTGGCTCAACTATTTGGCCGGGAAGACGACAGGCTGGTGGGTAATCCTTGGTCTCTCGGTCTTGACCGATCTCCTCTTTGTGCCGGTTGCGTTCTCACTCTATTTCGCCTTGAGGCGCGTGAACAGAACGGCCCTGCTGGTGGCGACGGCCTTGGTGTTTCTATTTGTTGCTTTGGACCTGGCGGTCACGTGGGCGAACTACGGCGCACTGATCGTCCTCGCCAACCATTACGCATCAGCGGCGACACCTGCCAAGCGTCTGGCCGATGCCGCGGCTGCCAATTATCCAGCGGCTATCCTCTCGTCGCGGCTCGAGGCCGTCTACGCGATCGTCATCCTGTCAATCGGGATCCTCATCACCGGCCTGGTGATGCTGAGGAGCGTGTTCAACAGGCCGACCGCGTACGTGGCGGTGGCGATAGGCGTGCTCGGCATCGCGACCTTGACCGGATCAGGTCTCGCCGTCATCCTGAACGCGGTCGCCACCATCATCTGGCTATTCCTTGTGGGCTACAGGCTCTATCGCTTCGCCGACTAACGTCCCATCGGGTGAAACCGAACGGGCACACTCTATGATGTCGGCAACCTAGCAGTGGAGGACGACGAGCAGTCGATCAATGCCCGCAGCGAACACGACTATGACATCAGCCGGCTCATGGCTTTCAGCGATGGGGTCTTCGCTGTCGCCATTACGGTCCTCGTGTTCAACGTGCCGGTGCCGGCGATCGCCCAGAACGATGCCCTGTCACGGCTGCCCTCCGCTCTTCTCCAGACAGCCCCGCACCTCCTGACGTTCGCGCTTAGCTTCTTCCTCGTCGGGTTCTATTGGATTCGGCACCACCAGCTCTTCAGGCAGGTGGTCAGCGCCGATGTATGGCTGCTCTGGCTGAACCTGGTCGTGCTTTTCCTGGTCTGCCTGCTGCCGTTTTCGTCAGGCGTTGTGGGCCGGTACTTCAACACCGTGATCGGAGCCGAGGTCTACGCGTTCAATCTGGCCCTGATCGCG